>Ga0172364_10001203_pt1 | contig 19615 bp, 19 predicted proteins | sample LakKivSesite10cm_FD_114545 | JGI IMG/M metagenome (GOLD analysis project Ga0172364, IMG submission 114545) | Sediment microbial communities from Lake Kivu, Rwanda - Sediment site 10cm | ecosystem: Environmental > Aquatic > Freshwater > Lake > Sediment | place: Rwanda: Western Province, Lake... | reverse complement strand
CTTGAAAATAAAGATTATGATCTAAAAATTCTTGTTGAACGTGTTTCAAAGAATCGTGTTGTTTATAGTTCTGATGTCCCTTCGGTTAACCCAGATAATCCCCCTACATATATTGAGACTCCGGCTTGGGCTAAAGTTTTCAGAACTTTTGTTGATATGTTTTCTACACCTAAGTATAATGAGTTAAATCCAACAATAATTCTAGCTATTTTTTTCATTATATTCTTTGGTGTTATGCTAGGTGACGCAGGCTATGGGATGATATTGATCATCTTATCAGTGTTCGGTATTTTTAAATTTGGCAAATATAGCAGTTTAATCAAAGAATGGGCCACCATGGGTCTTTTACTTGGTATTACAACTACCATCTTCGGGTTTTTAACTTATAGTTTCTTTGGAGATTTCATCCCAAGATTTTTCTTCACCAAACAAAGTGAACCCTTGTATAGTTTCAATATTTTTGGTGTTAAGTTCCCAATTGAACCATTACGAGATCCACTTTCTATTCTAACTATCGCTCTGATACTTGGTTTGATTCAACTTAATGTAGGAGTCATACTAGCTATATATCAATCATATAAGCGCAGAGAATTCAAAAATATGTTAACAAAAAACCTTAGTTGGATTCCACTGCAAATCGGTGGGGGATTACTAATAGGATATTATATCCTTGGATGGTACATAAATAATATTTTGATCTATGTTGCTGCTTTTTTGACATTACTTGGTTTTATTTTGTTATTTATAAAAGAAGGACCACTTGGATTCTTTGCTGTAACAGGTTATATCGGTGATTGGTTATCTTATGCACGTTTACTTGCCCTTGGACTTGCAACTGGTGGGATGGCACTTGCATTTAACACCGTAGCCGAACTTCTACCTCAAATAATACCAATAGTCGGACTAATCCTTATGCCAATATTGCTAGTAATCGCTCATACAGTTAACCTAGGACTTAATACTCTAGGCGCAGGTGTTCACTCTCTTAGACTACAATATGTTGAGTTTTTCAACAGGTTTTATGAAGGGGGCGGAAGAGCATTCTCCCCATTCAAAACTGATAGGAAATATACGAAACTAAAAAATGAAAATATAGAATAAAAAAATTGATGTATGGAGGAAGAATATGAAAATAAAGAGAAAAGCAGCAATAATGACACTTGTTCTTGCATTAACTTTTTTGTTATTTGCAGGAATAGCAAGTGCCCAAGAAACAAATGAGGCAAGCGAGGAACATGTGCCCCTTGTTATTTTAGGGTGCGCATTAGCCATAACAATAGCAGGCATATCAGCTGCGACAGGACTAGCTTTTTCTGGTTCGTCTGCGGTTGCGGTAACAGCTGAGAAACCTGATTTATTTGGAAAATTACTGGTTCTGCAGGTTTTGCCTATGACACAAGCAGTATATGGACTGCTGACTGCGATACTGCTCATGATGGGAGTAGGACTTTTAGGCGGTACGCCAAAGGCAACAATGCTTCAGGGCATGGGCGCGATATGGATCGGGTTAATCGTAGGTTTAACAGGCATTTCAGCTATAAACCAGGGCATGGTAGCATCTTCATCTATTAGCGCAGTTGCTCGTAACCCTGACGTGGCAGCAAGAGGAATAATATTCACAGTTATGACAGAAACCATAGCTATATTTGGTTTGTTAGCAGGTATTCTCTTGATGACGGGTCTTGGACTTCTAGGATAAAAATATTCGTGGAATCTATGTCGAAAGAAAAAATCATACAACAGATAATGAAAGATTCAGATAAAGAAATAAAACAGATACAAACTGAAGCAGAAAAACAAGCGACCAATATACTGAAAACCGCTAAAAAAGAGGCAGAGTTAGAAGCAGAAAAAATAATTGCAAACGGAAAAAATCAGAGTGAGAACATAAAAAAAATACTGCTATCTAAGGCACATCAAGAAACAAAAAGAGACATAATGAAAACAAAGGAAAAATTAATCGACGAATGTTTTATCAAAGCTCAGCATGAACTCTCTGTTTTAAAACAAGAGAGATACGAGAAGATAGTCTCAAAATTTATAAACGACGGCAAGGCAAAACTAGGTGGAAACTGTACCGTAAAAATCAGTCGGAGTATTGACAAAAACATCGCAGAAAGATTTGGTTTAACAGTTTCAGGTCACATTGAATCATCAGGGGGAATTATACTTATCTCTGCAGATAAAAGAGTTACACTGGATTATACTTTCGAAGGCATCTTAAAAAGGGAAAAAGACAAAATAAGAATAAAAGTTGGGAAGCTGCTTTTCTCATAAAAAAATGGACGTGAAAAATGTTTGAGATGATATTTGACCCAAACAGCCCAGTTATTTGGATTCTTATCATTTCAATATTAGCTTCAACTATAGCTATAATCTCACGACCATTTTCAACATACGTAAAATTTGTTTATCCCAATGCAAAATTTGAGGCAATGGGTAATCCCTTTATTTTAGAATCAGAGCTTACAAAATTACTTGAAAACAAAGATTTGGAAGATTTTAAAGAAAAGTTGAATCAAACAAAAGATTACAAGGTATCAGGTAATTCAATAAAAGATATTCAAAAATCTCTAGATGAAATTTTTATCAAATCTGTAAATATGATGAAAAAAGATAGCTCCAAAAAAATGAATATGTTCTATGATACTTATCTAGAAAAAATTGATTCATATCTAATAAAATATGCAATAAAACATAAGATACAAGACAAAAAAGTTGAGAAAGAAATTATTGATAACGCATTTCTTTCAAAAACAAAAAAATTGCTTGGTGGTATCAATTCTTCAGACAAAAAAGAGTTAGCAAATATACTTATAAAATATGGATATAGCAAAGAAATAATAAATATCATATCTGAGGATGATGTCGATTTCTTAAGACTAGACACAGAAATTGACAGATACATTGTTACTAAATTCAGAGAAATAAAAGTTCCATATAGGTGCAACGAAGCAAAAAAAAGATTTATTGACACATACATCGACACAAATAATATTAAATACATTTTAAGAGCAAAACAACTTAACTATGACCCAGAATCAATCAAACAGTTTTCATTAGGCGAAGGGCGAGAAATTGCCAGATGGAAATACAATGAAATGGCTCAAATAGAGTCAATCCCACAGGTTATTTCCAGCCTTGAAGGAACATCATATTTTGAGCCATTAAAAAATTCAATTGAAATATTCCATAAAGAAAAATCTGTCCAAATTTTTGAAAATGAACTTGAAAACAATTTTTTAAAAATTGTTAGAAATATTTCAACTCAGAATTATGCTACAATTGGTCCTACAATCAGGTTTATTGTTTCAAAAGAATTTGAAATCAAGAACCTAAAAATAATTGGAAAAGGTATAGATGAAGGTCTTTCTCCTGATCTGATAAAACCGTTATTAATAAAGGAGACAAAAGCATGAAAATTGCTGGCCTATGTGACAAGGATACTGCTGTTGGTTTAAGGCTAGCAGGCATTCATGAACTATATATCGCAGATGAAAATAATGCAAAGGATCTATGGGCTCAAATATCAGAAAATAATAAAATCGGAATTCTTTTTGTAACAGAAAAAATTGTAGATGCTCTTGGAAAACATATAAAAGATTATAGAATTCAAAATAATCTTCCCATAATAGTGGAGATACCTGATAAAAAAGGAAGAGTTGAAGGTCATGTGGATTTTGTTTCACATTTAATAAAAAAAGCGGTAGGAATTGAGATTAAGAAATAAGATTATGGAGGCAAAACAAATGTCAAACATGGAGCGAGGTAGAATAATTAGAGTCTCTGGTCCTGTAATAGAAGCAGATGGTATGCGAGGAGCAAAAATGTATGATGTTGTTAGGGTCGGAGATGAAAATCTAATTGGTGAAATCATTCGTTTAAATGAAGATAACGCAATTATCCAAGTTTATGAAGATACAAATGGTTTAAAACCAGGTGAAAAGGTCATATCCACAGGTATGCCTCTTTCAGTTGAGCTTGGCCCTGGTCTTTTAACAAATATTTACGATGGAATACAAAGACCCTTGCCCGATATTCGAAAGAAAACCGGTGAATATATTACAAGAGGAGTTGAGGCACCAGCCCTTGATAGAAAAAAGAAATGGCGTTTTAAACCAACAGCAAAAGCAGGTGATAAAGTAAATCCATGCGATGTAATCGGTGAAGTCAAAGAAACCACAATTATTAATCACAAAATAATTGTGCCTCCAAACATAAGTGGCAAGATATTATCCATCAAAAAAGAAGGAGATTTTACTGTTGAAGATGACATCGCAATAATATCTACAGACAATGGCGATGTCAAACTACAGATGATGCAAAGATGGCCGGTGCGAAAAGCAAGACCTGTTGCAAAAAAATATGATCCAACCCTCCCATTAATTACTGGTCAACGAATTATTGACACGTTTTTCCCAGTGGCAAAAGGTGGGACTGCTGCAATCCCTGGTGGTTTTGGAACTGGAAAAACAGTGATGCTCCATCAACTTGCAAAATGGAGTGATGCACAAGTTGTGATTTATGTTGGTTGTGGAGAGCGTGGAAACGAGATGACCGATGTTTTACGTGAATTCCCTGAGCTGGAAGATCCAAAAACTGGTGAACCTCTAATGAATCGAACTGTCTTAATCGCAAACACATCAAATATGCCTGTTGCAGCAAGGGATGCTAGTGTTTACACTGGGATTACAATTGCTGAATATTATAGAGACATGGGTTATGATGTGGCATTAATGGCAGATAGCACTTCACGTCTTGCAGAGGCAATGAGAGAAATATCAGGTCGACTTGAGGAGATGCCTGGTGAGGAAGGATACCCTGCGTATCTTGCATCAAGACTTGCGGAATTTTATGAAAGAGCAGGGCGTGTAAAACTTCTTGGTAGCAAAGACAGAGAAGGCTCTGTATCTGTTATGGGTGCGGTATCGCCTCCTGGTGGAGATTTTTCAGAACCTGTTGCTCAAAACACTCTAAGAATCGTAAAAGTATTCTGGGCTCTTGATGCAGACCTAGCAGATAGAAGACATTTTCCATCTATAAACTGGTTGAAATCATATTCGCTTTATCTTGATGAAATACAATCCTGGTGGAAAAAGAATGTTGGTGAGGAATGGCTTAAACTGAGGAACAGGGCGATGACCATACTCCAAAAAGAATCTGAACTTCAAGAGATAGTTAAATTGGTAGGACCTGATGCACTTCCTCCTAAAGAAAGAGTCTTACTTGAAAGCGCTAGAATGCTAAGAGAAGATTTCCTACAACAAAGTGCTTTCCATGAGGTCGACACATTTTGTCCAAGTAAAAAACAATATGAAATGTTAAGACTAATTCTCAAATTTTCAGATAAAGCCCAAGAAGCAGCTTCTAAAAACGTTCATATGGATGAAATAGTCTCTATGAAATCACGTGAAAATATTGCAAGGATGAAAACTACTTCTAACAAAGAATTTGACAAAAAATCCAAAGAAACAGAGAATTATCTAGAAAAAGAAATCGAATCTCTGATTAAAGGAGGAAAATAAGATGAGTAAGGATATAGAATATACAACTGTTTCTGATGTCGCAGGTCCTCTGATAGTTGTCGAGGGAATTAAAGATGTTGCATATAACGAGGTAGTAAAAATTAAAACAGCCTCTGGAGAAGAGCGCACCGGACAAGTCCTTGAAGCTTTTATGGATAAAGCAGTGGTCCAAGTTTTTGAAGGAACAAAAGGACTTGATACGAAAAACACGTCGGCTCGTTTTATTGGAGAAACTATGAAACTTGGTGTTTCAAGAGATATACTGGGTCGGATATTCGATGGAACAGGGAACCCTATTGATGATGCGCCTCCGATAATACCAGAAGATAGACGTGATATCAATGGAAATCCGATAAACCCTTATGCGCGAGAGTACCCAAGAGAGTTTATTCAAACAGGGATTTCAACAATAGATGGCCTAAACACACTTGTACGAGGACAAAAACTACCAATATTCTCTGGCGCAGGTCTTCCACATAATGAGATGGCAGCACAAATAGCACGACAAGCAAAGGTTCTTGGAAAACAAGAAAAATTTGCTGTAGTTTTTTGTGCTATGGGTATAACAGCTGAGGAAGCAAATTTATTCAAAAAAGATTTCGAAAATACCGGTGCGTTAGAAAGAACTGTTATGTTTTTAAACCTTGCAGATGACCCAACAATTGAAAGAATAATCTTACCTCGTATGGCTCTTACCTGTGCCGAATATCTGGCATTTGATTTAAATATGCAAGTTTTAGTGATTCTAACTGATCTTACAAATTACGCAGAAGCTTTAAGAGAAATTGCAGCGGCAAGAGAAGAAGTTCCTGGCCGCCGAGGGTACCCAGGGTACATGTATACTGATCTTGCTTCGATCTATGAACGAGCTGGAAGAATAAAGGGCAAAAAAGGGTCCATCACACAAATTCCTATGCTTACGATGCCTGATGACGATATTACGCATCCAATACCTGATCTTACAGGTTATATCACAGAAGGACAAATTGTTCTTGAAAGAGGTTTACATAAAAAGGATATTTACCCGCCGGTTGCTGTTCTTCCATGTTTATCAAGACTTATGGATAGAGGCATAGGCGAAGGTAGAACAAGAGAGGACCATGCTGGTGTTTCTAACCAACTTTATGCTGCTTATGCAGAAGGCTGTGATCTAAGAGACCTTGTTGCCATAGTTGGAGAAGATGCATTATCTGATAGGGATAAGAAATTCTTAAAATTTGCAGATGAATTTGAACAGAGATTCGTAAAACAAGGATCTCATGAAGATAGAAGCATCGAACAAACACTTGCAATAGGCTGGGAATTATTTTCAATTTTGCCTAAGTCAGAGCTTAAAAAAATTGATGAGAAATATATCAAAAAATATCATCCAGAGGAAAAAAAGAGTAAGTAGATATGGCAGAGCAGATGCTTGAAGGCGTAAGTCCTACAAGAATGGAATTACTTGAGATCAGAAAAAAATTAGTTCTAGCTGAAAAAGGACATAAACTTCTGGAAGAAAAAAGGGATGCTTTGGTAGAAAAATTTTTTAATATAATTGATAAAAGAAACATTTTATTAAAACAACTTGACGAAGATTTCAAAACAGCTTTTATATCATTGATACAAGCCCAGATGATACTAGGTGAAAAAAAAGTGGAAGAAGCAGCATATCTGATTAAAGATGTCGGTGAAATAGAATTCTCAACAGAGAACATAATGGGAGTTAAAATTCCAAAAATGGATTCAAACAACGTGAAAACAGAAATAAAACCTCTTTATGGTTTTTCTGACACTTGCTCAAAACTTGATGATGCAAATGCTTCTTTTACAAAATTATTAGTAAAACTAATTGAGCTTGCAGACCTAGAAGCAATTATAAAATCACTTACTGTTGAAATCGAAAAAACAAAGAGAAGGGTGAATGTTTTAGAAAATAATTTAATCCCAAAGCTTTACGCTACACGTAAATTTATTGAAATGCAACTTGAAGAAAGAGAAAGAGAGGATTTCTTTAGAAGGAAAAGAATCAAAGCGATATTAGAATCAAAAAAGGCGTGATATGGATAGAATAGAAGATGATCCAGTACTTGGAAGATTTTTTGATACACCTGAAAAAAAAACAAAGTGGATAGTTAGAATGAAGATAGCATATATTATTTGGATAATATTTGTTGTAATTGGTATATCCTTTATGCTAGTATGGTTTTTACTAAAATAAGAAAATAAAAGATAAAAAAAGAAAAAGTAGGATGGAAGCTTTTAGACTTCTTTTCCAATTTCCCAGATAGCTTTAATGGCTAGCAGTCCAACTGCTGGTGCAACAAATATTGCAAGGCACATTGACACACCATATAATAGAGCGCCAATCCAAGGACCTGTTATCCAAACTGTCATCATTTGAAAAGCGGGAGCCATTACTAAAAGTGCAATTCCAGCTAATAAAAAACCTGGTCCTTCTTTAGCAGTAATTGTTCCTTTGCCAAGAACCGCGATTATTCCTATTATCGCACCTAACACTACCAATAGCCATACAATCCAACCACCAGTCTCTGTGGAAAGGAAGTTAGAATTATCTACTTCGATAGTGTATGCGGTGTATAGTCCTATTAATAGGGCAATTATTATACCAATTAAAAATGCCCAGCTTCCTATCTTAGTATACATATCTTTCATATCCTTTTTCTCCTCCATTTTATTTTGTTTAGCAAAATAATTGCAGGTTTATAAACATTTCTGGCTTGTCTTCCCCATATGCTAAAGATAGGGATATTCTATTCTATACATTTAATATATAAAGAAAAAATAGATAAACATCTCTCATATACAAGCATTTGCACTAGAAAGTATATAAAACCATATCGATTATATGGATGGAAAACTTGATTTTATTAACTTGTAGTGGTGGATAAAATTGTCAGGAAAAGATAAGCAAGATGAAATGCAAATGAACCATGAGAAAAAAGAGGAGATCCAACCTATAGATGAATGGATTAAAACTCAGGATTTTAAAACCACAGAAGAGATAAAGGTTCCTGAAAGTTTATTGGACCAGGTTATAGGTCAGGATAAAGCTGTTGATATTGTTAGGAAGGCTGCCGAGCAGAAACGGCATGTTATGCTCATTGGTGATCCTGGTACAGGTAAGTCCATGGTTGCAAGGGCTATGACTGAGTTCCTTCCAAAAGAAGAATTAGAAGACATTATTGCTTACCCAAATAATGACGACTCTAACACACCACATATACGTGTTGTGCCATCTGGTAAGGCTGCTGAGATAATCAGAGCTCAGAGAGCAGAGGCTAAAAAGAAGGCTGAACAACAAAACAGTATGATATTATCTTTTGTTCTCTTGATTTGTATTATATCATTTGTTGTTGCTGTTTACACAGAACGCTGGGAAATTATTATTTTTGGTATACTTGCTGGCGTTATGATTTTTCTTTTTATGGCCAGAGGAGGTTTTAACCAGAGGCGAGAGATTCAGCAGGTTCCAAAGATACTTGTTTCTCACGAGAAACAAGAGACTCCACCTTTTATTGATGCTACAGCAGCACATTCAGGTGCTTTATTGGGAGATGTTAGACACGATCCATTCCAGTCAGCTGGTCTTGAGACACCACCGCATCAACTAGTTGAAGCGGGGGCTATACATAGGGCTCACAAGGGCGTATTATATATTGATGAGATTAACACCTTGAGTCTTCCATCTCAGCAGCATCTACTAACTGCTATACAGGAGAAAAAGTTTCAGATAACCGGACAGTCTGAGAGGAGTTTCGGTGCAATGGTTAAAACAGAACCAGTACCATGTGATTTCATCCTTGTTTCCGCTGGTAATCTTGATGCTCTTAGAGGTATGCATCCTGCTCTGCGTTCTAGAATACGTGGTTATGGTTACGAGATTTATCTAAACAGTAGTATGGAGGATAATGATGAGAATAGGACTAAACTTGTTCGTTTTGTTGCCCAGGAAATAAAAAAAGATGGGAAGATACCACATTTCAACAAAGAAGCTGTTGCTGAAATTATACTAGAGGATCAGAGACGTGCTGGTACAAAAGGTAAACTTTCACTCAGATTAAGAGAGCTCGGTGGTCTCGTTAGAGCGGCTGGTGATTTGGCATTTGAAAAAGGTGAGAAGATAGTTACACAAGAAGATGTTCTAAACGCGAAGAAAATAGCGAAATCACTTGAGCAACAGGTTGTTGATAGAGCTATAGAACATCGTAAAGAGTACCGTTCTTTCAAAACAACAGGGGAGGAAATAGGTGTTGTAAATGGATTGGCTGTACATTCTGCAGACCCGAGTATGAGTGAGTTCTCAGGGCTTGTTTTACCAATAGTAGCTGAGGTTACACCAGCCGGGTCACAATCAGAGGGCAGAGTTATAGCAACAGGTAAACTAGGTGACATTGCTAAAGAATCGGTTCTTAACATATCTGCTATAATCAAAAAATATATGGGCAAGGACATATCAAGAAATGATATACATATACAGTTCATTGGCACATATGAGGGTGTAGAGGGGGATTCAGCGAGCTTATCTGTTATAACCGCTGTTATATCAGCAATGGAAGGCGTACCTGTTCGTCAAGACGTTGCTATGACAGGTTCGCTTAGCATACGAGGTACTGTTTTACCAATAGGAGGTGTAACAGCAAAAGTAGAGGCAGCAGCAGAAGCAGGTATTAAAAAAGTTATTGTGCCAAAGGCTAACCTAAACGATGTACTTATAGAAGATAAATTCAAAGACAAAATAGAAGTTGTACCGGTTGAGACTTTGACAGAGGTTATAGAAAACGCTTTGATCGGCCCTGGAAAAGAAGAGTTACTTAAAAAACTACGAGAGATGAAACCACTACGGGTTACAGCAAAGGTGGAACTAGACTCTGAGAAAAAGATGATAACCCCTGATTTCACAAAAAAAATTAATAAAACCAAAGAAGTCGCTGATAAATCTTTTAAGGAAAAGTAATGTTTTATATTGTTTCTTAATATTACTTTTTTGAAAAACTATGAAAGCCTTATTCATAGGTAGATTTCAGCCATTTCATAAAGGACATCTAAATATAATACAAAATATATCAAAAAAATATGATGAGATAATAATTGGTTTAGGTAGTTCACAATATGCCAATTCATTCCAAAACCCTTTTTCATCAGATGAAAGAAAAGAGATGATTAAAAATTCATTAAAACAGATTGGTATCAAAAACTATAGAGTTGAGTTGATACCAGATATTCATGATCTGGCTAGATGGGCATCCTATGTAATTTCAATAATACCAGATTTTGATGTAGTTATAACAAACAGTCCTTTAACAAAACGGTTATTCGAAGAGAAAGGCTATACGGTCGAGGAAACAGTTATTCTTGATAGAAACAGATACTCTGGCAAGGAAATCAGGCGTAGAATCATCAAAGATAAGCCATGGACTGATTTGGTTCCAGAACCTGTTGTTAAAATTATAAAAAAAATCGATGGCGTTAGTAGGTTAAAAAAACTATCTAGTTAATAATTTTTAGAGCACTATTTTCTCATTTTTTAAATCTTTTAGGCCATCCATCTTTCTTTAAAAAATCAAGGATGCCTGCAAACATAGCTGTTAATGCCGCAGCGATACATATGTAGAAGCCATTACCTAAACCCCATCTTGATGTAATATAAACTGTGTTGCCATCTGGTAATGTTAAATCTAATATACCTTCACCTGTTAAACTACCTAGTGTTAATTCTGTTATTAGATTCATCCCAAAATAGAAGGCTATAATTACTAGTATCAAGAATATAATGCTAGCGGTTATCAGAGCCAAAGAGAATCTTCTTTTTAAAACAATGTTAGGAATAAAACTTAAACCTAGGATAATTAAACCAGAGCAGACAACAACCAATAAAACCAAAAGAAGGGTAGCAAACATATCAGGTATAGTAGCAACATCTAAAAACGGAGTATTTTTATAAACCACCTCATCTATCATTCTCTGTGGTACCAAAAACATTTCACTAGATTTGCTAGCAACACCGTTATCACTTTTACCAAACAGATACCACCAAGGTTGCATAAGTGAAATCAAAATAAGGGCCATGGCCATTAGCTTCAAAAAAGTGTTCAATGAAATTTTTTTGATCAATAAAATTACAGCAATTTCGACAATGAATACAATCGCTGATAATGTAACAACAGTTGGCAGCAATGATTCAATTATTGTAACGATTTTTTCTTTTCTGTCACTAATCAAATCAAAGGTTTTCGTAGCAACTAATTTCCCATCTGAAAAAACATTTATCGTGTATTCCCCTGGTGGAAGTTCAAAGTTTTTATCTGGTGGCTCAGAAGCATTAATGTTTTTTCCTTTTCTGATTATATCGATTTTTTTACCATCGTCATCTATTTTTTCTCCCCTTGAATTAAACAGTTCAAGGTTTAAATTAAAAATTGCAGTAAACTGCATGTCTACAGAATTTAAGTTTTCTGGTATTTTGATTGTTTTTTTATCCAAAAAACTTCCATATGATATCTGAAGCTCATAGGTTGCGCATGGTAGTTTTTCAAAAACATACTCCCCTGGTGATAATTCAATAGATGTTATTTCAACAGGTTCAATCATCTCATCGCTTGTTAAAACCGGCCTAACATCAACACCTGGCTCCATCCCAAGAGAATCTTTTATATGCGTTTTTAAGTCATAAATTTCAATATCTATATCAATGTTTTTTTGTTTCATTAACAAATTTTTGTCGTATATCAAAAACCCCTTGTAATATGCCTTAAGGTAGTATATTTTTTTCAAACTGTATGGCACACTAAAATCTACAGAACCAGTGTTTCCGGTAATGTTCTCAACAACAACTGTGTTATTCCCATTGATAATTTTTAGGTCTATATCGTTTATACTGTTACCATTTTGATCATGATATGTGATCCTAAAATCTTTCTCCCAGGTACAAAAAATGTTGACATCTCGATCACAATTCAGTTCCACAGAATCAAAACCAATAAACCTACGACCCCCTCTGCTGCTGTTTAGAAAAACCTTTACGCTATAAACACCTGGTGACAGTTTAGGGAATTTAAACCTGGGTGCACCAATCAATGGTTTTGATACATTACCAGATGAAACAAATATGTTATCTCTATAAAGTTCAACCTCCACAGAGGGTAATAATTTAAATTTATTTGACAATAGAGGCCAGGAAAAAATTCTGCCTGTTAACCTCGGTGTTACAGTTAAAACATATATATTTTCAGTGCCTTCAAAACCACCATTACTACGACGATTTTGTACGAGTGTGCGATAAATCCTTGCTTCTTCAGCCACATCTCTGTAATCCCTATCCTCTGAAGAAAAAAACAATGCATCAAACTCTACAACTAGATCACCAGGGATATTAATATCATGAATGCCACCTTTTTCATATGAATTCCTACCAAAACCAATAGCAACATAATCAACTTCTGTTCCAATGATACTAAGATATTCCCTTGCATTTACTCTTAATTGTATACCATCTCTTTCGCCTGTTCCAAGTTTAACAATATTTTTATTAGATGAAAAAATAATTGCATGAACCTTACCTTTTTTCCCTTCGTCATAAGAAATCCATGCATCACTTCCAAGATCACAGTCGTCCTTATAGGGTATTATCCACTCTCTTTCTTTATTCTCTGGGTCAATGTTTATACGGTATTCCCTTATGCTGCTATCTTCCCCATGAAAATGTAGATATGGTAAAATATCCCCAAAAACCATCTTTTTTATTCGAGCGCTTCTGGATTTTAATGATCCCAACATACCATAGGTTCCATCAGCATTTACTATCCCAGTTACAACCCCTTCTTCCAAAACCTCATGTTTCACATGGACATAAATTCTTTTTTCTCTAGTTGGCGAATAATAATATTTATATGTATTTTTGGTACGTAGATCCTTTCCAGAGGATTCACTTATGATACCAAACTCGACCATCAAGTTACCATCTAAGCAGATGCCTTTAGATACAAGCATTTGGTCAGAGGATATCTCGTCTTCGTCCTTAACCCCGTTAAAATAAGAAAAATAAAATGATGCCCCTTGATCAATCATTTCTACATCAAATTCTTTGGCACCGTATTTCATTTTTGCTATACTCTGAACAAATCTACGGTTCATTATCTGTCCTTTTTGTCCCACCGCATAAATACAATAACCATCCTCGGTTATCTTATAGTAATCTACCTCTAATGAGATTCCAGAAATAGGTTCGACATAATAGTATGCATCCTCTATGCTAACATGGTCTACATAATTTGGGGATGGTTTTTCTTTGTTATCATAGTAAACAAAATATCTCTCTTTTCCATCGGCTGTATCAGGTATTAGAAAAACTAATCCGCATCTGTAAACACAGTTTGTTCTTGTATATTCTAGGTCGTATATTTGGGATTCTAGCTCATGCCATTGTCTTCCGTCCCAACAAACTACACGTATTGAATGTTCCAAGGTGTCTTTTGCCCAGCAAGGATTTTCAAAGTTGATGAACATGTCAATGGGCTGGAATTTTGCATGAGGGTTACTTGTGTCTATTGGTATTTTTATCTCCTGGTTGTACAACCAATTTTTATCCCACCAAGGTGGTGTTACTTGTTGAGAGTTAACGGTTATGCTTAAAGCTGATGAAGATAAAAGTAGTATCATTATGTAGATTATTATTGATTTTTTAATTTGCATTAATCCCCCAATTTTTTCAATTATGTTTTTTTTAATATATTAATATTTATTAATGATAGTGTCTCTTCGCTATATAATAACTTTGTTTTACAAGAGTTACAAAAATCTGTTTTTTATGGCGTCTAATGTAAACAAAGATTTATATAGGATTCTTTAAATATATTTATTAGTTTGAAAATTGGTTGATTGCTGTGATCAAAAAAATAGTGTTTATAATAACAATTATGCTTTTTGTATCATTGTTATCAGGTTGTATAAACTGGAGTGGTTCCCAAGATGATAAAAAAGATCAATCACAGAACTTACTCCCAGTACCAATAATTGAAGCACCTGAAAAAGCTTTTTTTGGTGATCCAATAGAATTTACTGCGATGGGTTCATATGATCCTGATGGGGCAATAGAATCGTATTTTTGGAGTTTTGGTGATAACAAAACCGCAAATACACCAACTGTTACTCACACCTATTTTTTTGAAAACAATTTTGATATAGAATATCCACTTATTTGTTCAGTTATTCTAAATGTTAAAGATAACAATGGCTCTTATGATGCTTCTCTGCATCTAATAATGCTTTATCCAAAGGAATACAGATTTTATCTGAACCAGGGAAAACTGTCTGTGGAAAAACCTTCTTCAAATAAAGATACAGTAAAAGCCTCTTTTGGTAAAATTACTGCTCCTCAGGAACTCTCATACGAATTTGATTATCCTATAATTATTCAAAAATGTAGTTGGAACGTAACTTTATATATTCAGAAACCACGATTTGCATTTTTAAGAAGCATTTCATTTGCACTATACGATAATAATGGATCAAAGATATCAGAAGATGACACTAATTTTGGTCTATTTGATTTCTGGAAAGAAAAAACTGTTTTGTTTAATGGCGAGATAAACAAATTTGAGGAATTCAAATCCATTAAATTGGTTGTATATGGTTTCACACTTAGTAAAAAAATAAATATTTTGTATGGTGGCGATACTGGTAGCAATATATGTTTTGATTTTACATAAATTCCTCTATTATTTTTTCAAACTCTAGCAGGTTGGAAACAGTAAATTTTTCTTTGTTTTTTTCTTCACGGTTTAGATAAAAGGATCTGATGCCAACCTTTTTTGGTATTTGATAATCGAATTCTTTGTGGTCTCCGATGTGTATCATTTCATTTGGCTCAATTCTTAGTTTATCGCAAATCATAAGGTAGAACTCTGCTATTTTTTTTACTTTGCGGAAATCAGATGTTGATGAAAAAACGTAGGTGAAATATTTTTTTAGTCTTGATTCTTTTAGTTCTATGTCTATGAACTCTTTTTTAGCGTTTGAGATTATTATGAGATCGTATTTCTTGTGTAGTCTTTTTAGAACATCTGGTACTTCAGGGTATGATTCGATAATATGTTTGTAGTTCTCTAGTAGTTTTTCCCAGCTGTGTTTTAGGTTGAATCTATTGAACCAGTAGTTTATGTCGTACCATTCTGTTCTTTCGTCTGTTACCTTATCATATTCTTTTATGAGGTTTTGTTTTGCTTCTTCAAATTTTATGTTTTTTTCTTCTGCATAGATTTTTGGTAATCCATACAGCCATACTGCATCTGCGAATGTTCTTTTTATCAATGTGTCGTCTAAATCAAAGGATATGGTTTTTATCATAAGACACGAATCGCATATTATTGATTGTATATTAATTTGTGTAGTTGAGTTAATGTTTTTAAAGAAATAGAGGTTAATGGATTGATTGGTACATATGGATATCAAGGATGTAATAAGAGCACGCCATAGCATCAGAAGTTTTTCAGATAAAGAGATACCAGCGAAACTTATTTATGAGTTTATAGAGTATGCGAACCTTGCACCATCAGCCGGTAACCTACAAGCAAGAGAATTCATAGTTGTAGACGACCTTGAGATTAAAAAAAGACTATGTGCTGCTGCGTTGAACCAGGAATTTATTGTTGAAGCTCCTATGAGTATAGTTGTATGCGCCCATTTAGATCGCATAGCTCCATACGGTAAAAGAGGAAAAGAACTATATTGTCTTCAGGAGGTTGCCGCCGCGGTAGAACACATATTATTGTTGGCTGTAGATTATGGTTTGGGGACTTGTTGGGTTGGTGCATTCGATGAAAACAAGGTATCTGAGATACTAAACTTACCAAAATATGTCAGACCTGTTGCGATAATCCCGATAGGTTATCCAAAAGGTGAAATAGAAACTACAGATAGGATTCAAACAAGTAATTTGATTCATAATAACAGGTGGTGAATCTATGGATGTAATGGAAGCTATCCTCTCAAGAAGAAGCATACGTAAATATGTTAATAAACCAATTTCTAACGAAATAATAAAGGAATTGCTAGAGGCAGGTATGAGTGCTCCATCAGCTGGTAACGAACAACCCTGGCATTTTATAGTTGTTAACGATCCGAAAATTTTGAAAGAAATACCATCGTTCCATAATCATGCTCAGATGCTAAACGATGCATCACTAGCGATTCTTGTATGCAATAACAAACATTTAGAAAAACATGGGGAGATGTGGATACAAGATTGTTCTGCAGCCACAGAAAACATACTAATAGCAATAAATGCAAAAGGATTAGGTGCGGTCTGGCTAGGTATTTATCCACGAGAAGAAAGAATAGCTGGAATGCGAAAACTATTAGATATCCCAGAACACATAATACCATTCTCTCTGATCTCTATTGGGTACCCAGCAGAAAAAAAACCTCCAGCAAATAGGTACGACGCATCGAGGGTTCATCAAAACAAATGGTGATATTCTCTTTTTATTCGCCTAAAACTTGAACTGTTATAATTCTATTTCTTGGTCTAGTATCAAGCTCTATAAATATTATTTGCTGCCATGTTCCATGAACCATTTTGCCTTCTTTAACTGGAACTGTTATACTAGGGCCTATTAGGCTAGCACGCACATGAGAATGACCATTGTCATCATGCCAAGTCTCATGGTGCTTATAATACATGTTTTTAGGAACGATTCTTTCTAATGCTTCTGGCAGATCTTGCATCAAACCAGGTTCGAATTCAATTGTAGTTACTGCCCCGGTAGACCCCGATATAAACACACAGACTATACCATTTTTTATCTTTGATTTGGCAACAACTTTCTGTACATCTTTTGTGATATCAACTATTTCTGTCTCTTTTCTTGTTTTTATACTTATTTCATCCCAATATACACTCATAAAGATTCCACCAAACAAATAATCTAAAATTTAACCTTACGCCCAGCAGCATCTCTTTTATAAACACTAAAATCCCTGGCTTTTTTCAATGTTTTACCATCAAACACAGGTCCATCTTTACAAACTCTAAGACCTTCGCCTATGCAACACTGACCACATATTCCTATACCACATTTCATGTACCTTTCAAGCGATGCCTGAAAAGGTATATTTTTACTTAGATCCAAAAGTTTTTTCATCATAACCTCAGGGCCGCATGTTAAAATAGAATCAAAACTGTTTCCACTTAAAAATTTTTTGGCAAGATCTGACGCAAACCCTTTGTAACCCTTTGAGCCGTCATCTGTTGAAACATAAATCTCTGCGCCACATTTTCTAAATCTATTTTCAAAAAACAACTCTTTTTTGTTTTTCACTCCTAGAATCACAGTTGATAAAATATTTTTATGAATCGCCTCTTCAACAGCTGGTGCAAGCATACCTATACCGGTTCCGCCGCCAACAAAAAGGATACTTTTTCCTTTTATCTTAAAACCATTGCCATATGGTCCTCTGACACCAATTTTGTCTCCTTTTTTAAATTTGAACAATGCATTTGTTGCTTCTCCAACTTTTCTAAATGTTATTCCCTTTATTTTTTTGTCAATATAGGATACACTCATAGGTATCTCATCAACATTGGGTATCCAGATTATAAAAAACTGACCAGGAATAGTTTTCTCATTTGATTCAAAGAAGATTGTTTTTATATTTTTTGCTTCTATTTTAGATTCGATTACAGTTTTAATCATCGGGCCGTTCATACGTGTGCTGCTCCAACCAAGTTTGATAGCTTTTTGACACTATGCTTCTTCATCCAACCTTCAATTTCTCTGCAGATTTTTCTAAAAACATCTAATTCCCTATAGTATATCCCTGTTCCTATTTGTATAGCTGAAGCACCAGCCATAATATACTCAAGTGCATCCTCTCCTGTTGTTATGCCACCTACGCCTATGATTGGTATATCAACTGTTTCAGCTATTTCATAAACACAGCGTACACCGATGGGTTTTATTGCTTTACCGGAGTATCCACCAATTTTATTGGCTAACACTGGTTTCCTTAGTTCTAAGCTAATTTTCATTGCTTTCACAGTGTTGATAGCAACTATGCCGTCTGCACCACCTTTCTCTGCTGCCTTTGCAATATCTTTTAAATCAGATACATTGGATGAAAGTTTTACAAAAACAGGTAGATCAACAGAACTTTTTGCCTTGGATGTTATTTCTTTAACTAAATTTGTGTCTGAGCCGATTTCCAAACCGTATCCTTTTGCATGCGGGCAACTCATATTCAACTCGACAGCATCTGCGCCATATTCCTGCATTTTTCTGCTTAACTCTACAAATTCCTTTGAGTTTGAACCAAAAATACTTCCAATTAGCGGAATTTTTAAACTTTTAAACTTTCTTATTTCTTCACCATATTCTTTTATTCCAGGGCTAGGCAAACCCATAGCATTCAAAATGCCACATTCTAATTCTATTATTGTTGGGTTTGGATAGCCTTCTCTGGGTTTTAAACCGATAGATTTTGTAACAATGGCACCGGCACCACAACCAGCAACTCGTTTCATGCTACCAGAGTCTTCATCCATAATACCTGATGCTAAAATAGTGGGGTTTTTAAGCTTTAGAGAAGAGATTTTTGCGGTGATGTCAACCAAGGTAACACCTGTCTCCTAAAGCAAGAAGTACTATATAAAATCATTTTCTCTCGATCAATTTTTAATGGTTAATGGCACATATGAATAAAACATAAAATTTTTCTTGCTTTTTAAGTTGTAGGATGTTTGTTCTATAAAGTTTATATAGAAGGATAATATTTTTACAAAAATATTTATATATTGATATGAATAATAATAGTAAGTATTAATAGATAGTAGTATGGTGAAGTGAAAATATGAAAACAAAGAATAATGTTGGAAAAATATGGGCTGCTGTTTTCGTAGTAGCGTTGTTTCTGATTTCATCGATACCACCTGTAAACGCTGTATTGTTAGATGTCCGAGTGAAAAGTATAGAAAAAAATGGTTCAACAGCCGATAGTGAAACAGGAATTGCAGAACAAAAACTGATGCCGACACTAGATGATGATAATAATGATATTTTGGTTGCTAATGACAATCTTAAGTGTCATAAAGTAAG
>Ga0172364_10001199_pt1 | contig 19639 bp, 16 predicted proteins | sample LakKivSesite10cm_FD_114545 | JGI IMG/M metagenome (GOLD analysis project Ga0172364, IMG submission 114545) | Sediment microbial communities from Lake Kivu, Rwanda - Sediment site 10cm | ecosystem: Environmental > Aquatic > Freshwater > Lake > Sediment | place: Rwanda: Western Province, Lake... | reverse complement strand
CGATAACGTCCATCTTTCCGTCCCCGGTGAAGTCACCGATCAACGAGGTGAACGCCACAGCTTGGGCCGTCCACTTCGTCTTGCCGTTGTAGTCCAAGCAGTAGAGGTGAAGCGTCAATCCTTTGGGGCCGAGGCCCACGTCCGAGACGAAGGTCTCCAGGAATCCATCGCCGTCGATGTCCCCGATGGACGGGCTTTCCGAAACCCAGCCCGTCTGTGCAGCTGTCGGGTCTAGGTTGAAGGTCCACTTGTCGGTCCCGTAGAATGTGAGGCAGTAGAGCTTCAACTCGTCCGGTACCATGACCAAGATCTCGTACTCGCCATCCTTGTCGATGTCGCCGATAGCTGCTGTTGACTGGCCGGGCTCGTTGCCGAGAGTGTACCGCCATTTCTCTACGCCGGAGCTGCTGATGCAGTACACGATCTTGCCGTCCTGGCAGGGGACTATGATCTCGACGTCGCCGTCTTTGTCGACATCCCATGCCGTCGCTCCGCTGTTTGTGCCGGTCACCATCTGGAACTTCCACCGCTCGGAGCCGTCATGGTTGAGGACGTAGACATAGCCCACGCCCCCGGTTGCGAAGATTACCTCCTTCTTGCCGTCGTTGTTGATGTCCAGTATCGCAGGGCTGTTATCCGAGCCTCCATCCGGAGTGACTTTCCACTTGACCACGGGCTTGCCCCCGACAACGTTGAAGCAGTGCACCCAGTTCCCCCTGCCGATTGCGACGACCTCCAGCTTCCCGTCGCCGTCCAGGTCGTCAATGGCCGGGACGCACATGGGATCGCCGGGGAGGTTGTCTTGGTCGGGGGTGGGGTAGATCCACTGAACTGCGCCAGTCTTCCCGCTCAGACAGACCAGCCTGTCTGTCATCTGCTGGAGGCCCTTCCTCCTGCAGAGCAGGATGTCGACGGTGCCGTCGCCATCAAGGTCAGCGTAGTTCATGCCGCCAAGAACCGTCTCGTACAAGCCGGTCGTGGCCGTCACGTTCGAGGCCCACTTGAGAGTGAGCACGCCGACGCCGTGGGCGCCCGTCGCAAGGATAGTTGCCGTCAGAACCATTGCTAGAAAGCACTTGAAGTTTGTCTTCACGCCCGCAAACCTCCGGGTTTCGTTCCCCCAAACTGACATAAAAAGATTACGGGAAAGCCAGAGCCAAGTCGTTCGGGCCCGGCACTGACCCCAGGTCCGGTGGGGAGACTGGGCAAGCCCTACCTTGCGGGATCCTTGCGAATGGTGTGGAGCTTGCCCAGGGTCCTTGCCTCCAGATTGGACAGGTAGGTGTCAAGTCCCTCGATGTGGGAGATCTCGCCCATCGTGGACCTCTGGATTCTCCTTCTGTATTCTAGGTCGGGCGTGATGCCCAGTGACCTAGCAACTGTCTCGGTCGCACGCGCGATATCCTTGCCTTCCCGGTCATAGTCCGTGAGGATTATGACCCTCCCGTGGGCAGGGAGAAGTCCGAAAAGGGGCTTTGTGCTGGCTTGGATTATGGGAGCCCTGACGCCAAGGCTTCTGAGGGCGGCCTTGTCCTTTCGCCCTTCGACCAGGATCGAGGTATCCTTTGGCAATGACCTTAGCTCCTCCAGTATCTCGCACAGGTCCTGGTAGTCAGCTTCCTTCTTCTGCACGATCCCGTTCTGTGGTTGTCGCTATATATATTGCCGCGGCGTGACGAGTTGACCTGTCCACTGCCTATGCGCCGGAACCCCCGCGCTGCTCGGCAAGTTGGACCCTGTAGCTGCTTCCGTTATTAGACTCGGTCACTATCCCGCTCTCTAGGAGCTGTTTCACCCGGCTGGCGACTATCCTCCTAGAGGCTTTTCCCCTTTCCTCCCTGATGTCCCGGGTGAGCTCGGAGATGTTCCTGGGTCCCTTCCTCGCAAGGGATAGTATGATGTCCTTCGCGAGCTGGTCTTTGGAGATCCACCCCTGCTGGGTCGCCCTCCTGAAGCTTGAGACATAGGAGAGAAGGTGGGAAACCTCATCATAGAAGCGGATGCTTCCCCTGAAAAAGGCAAACAGGCTCCGCACCTCGTCCATCTGGGATTCCTGGGAGACCAACAGGCCCTCGATCTTGTCGAGCCTTTCCTCTAGCCTGTCAAGGTGGGTTTCGAGCCTTCTGAGTCGCTGGTCACCCGAGGCCACGTGCCCTCACGATCTCCCTCAGGCGAATCTGGCTGGCCCTATAGGCCGAGGACAGCTCCTCGACAACCTGCGCTGGCAGCTGCTCTCCCGTCAGCGTGCGTCTGAAGGCTTTACTCGAGGCCTCTCGCTGGGTGGAGTACACCGCGGCCATCTTCCCCGCTTCAACGGCCAAGCTCAGCGCGATCCTTGTTACGGATATTGCTCGGTGTAGGCCCGAACGGCTTGGCATGCTGGCGACTCTTCACTCGTTCTTTCGTCCCAGCCCTTGGAAGATCTTCCTGAAGTCGATCACCAGTCCCTTGGACATCTCAAGGGCCTCCTTCTGGTCTATGCCGTTCTCGATCAGCGTCTTGTAGAACGTCGCGATCGACTTCGCCATCGTCGCTGCCGTGTCCGGCGAGTAGACGGCATCTATCAGGTCCTTGATCAGGCCCGGGACCTGGGTTCGCACCACCGACAGAATCTCGGCGATATCCTGCGCATCCTTTTTCTCAGTCAATTCTCTCTCCTCCATGACTCGCTGCACCATGTTATCCTTGCCCACTTGATAAAATGCTGTTGCTCACAAGTGAACAGACCCCTAGGCTGGCCTAGGGCAGGAATTCCTCCCTCAGACCAGTCTGCATCATCCTGGTCAACCGTAGGCCGCGCTCTCGGTCTGATCCCTTGGCCCTGGCTGGGCCATCCTGGGCTTGGGCATTGTGACCTCGCCGAATCGCGACTCGTACCTCTTGAGGTTCTCCGACATCGCGCTGCACAGGGCCTTGAAGTGGGCGGGCGTCAGGACCACCTCGGCGACCACGTCCTTGCTCTGCGTGATGCCTCCGCCCGGGCCGGGCTGGGTTATCCACGTGTCAAAGAAGGTTACCCTAAATTCAGTTGCGGAATGGTTGACGAGGACGTCGGTCGAGAACACGGCGTTCTTGTCCCTCTTGATGTTTGCTTGGAGCTTCTTGTCTTTCTCCGCATCATGGCTCAAGCTGACATCGCCCCGCAAGAGGGGCGCCTTTTGTGCTTATTAGTCTTTGGAGCGGACCGGAGGGTCGGCGGGGGACTCAGATGACGGTGGCCTCACCGCACTTGGCGCAGATGGTCTTCGATCCCGGCCGGAGCTTCCTTGCCTGATCGGCATCGAGGATTCGGCTGCCGCATCTGCAGACGTAGCCCACGAGCCTGGCGGGGTTCCCCACGACCAAGGCGTGTGGCGGCACGTCGCGAGTGATCACGGATCCGGCCCCGGTCATTGAGTATTCCCCGACTGTGACGCCGCAGACCACGGTGGAGTTGGCACCGATCGAGGCCCCTCGTTTGACAAGGGTGGGCACTATCTCCCAGTGCTTTGAGAATGCCCTCGGGTACTTGTCGTTGGTGAACGCGACGTGGGGTCCGATGAAGACCTCGTCCTCGACGGTGACGCCCTTGAAGATCGACGCCCTGTTCTCGATCTTGACCCCGCTGCCGATGTGCACGTCAGCATCCACGTAGGCGCATTTGCCAAGTATGCAGTTGCGTCCGATCACCGCGCCCTCGCGGACCTGGGCATGGTGCCAGACCTTCGTTCCCTCCCCGATCTTCGCCTTCTCCGAGACGATTGCGGTTGGATGGGCAAAGTACGATTCCTTCAAGCCATGGCCTCCCGAGAAGCATTCGCCAAAGCCTTGTCGGCGTCCTCCTCCTTGTGTACGATGCGTTGCAGAGCACAGGCCACCAACGCAGGATTCCTGTCAAGCAGGACATTGCGGCCGATCACAAGGCCGGAGGCACCGTCAGAGATCGCGTCCCGGCTCCGCTCCAGGAAGGCTTTGATTGGCGCCTTCCCCCCGCCGAGCACCAACACCCGGGCGTTGACGGATTGCACGATGTCCCTGAAGCTTCTCCTGCGTGATGACCTTGAGGGCCCGTCAGGGTAGGGGATCTTCAGAGCTGGCACGGAGAAGTCGGCCGCGACTACTGCCGCATAGCGTATCCTGTCGGGGTGAAGGTCCACTTTCAACCTTCCGCGAACCTGGGTGCAGTAGAGGGGCTCCAAGACCAGGGGAAGGTCCCACCTCTCACAGATGTCGCAGATCTCCCCGCACATCTCAAGCTGATGGCTCGTCTCCGGCCTCGTTGGGTCGATCCGAAGCAGGAGCTTCGCCCCGTCCAGGCCCCACCTGACGGCCGTCTCGGGTCGCGCAACCAGCCTGTCGTCCCACTCGAATGCAGACCCCGAAAGGCCGGTGCGGTTGAGGGATAACAGCAGTCCCCTCTCTGACAAATCCCTGGGATGCGAGGCCATGAGCTGGCGCAAGGGCTCCTTGGTGGCAACCAGGGCATCTGCGAAGCGGAGGACGGAGATGAGGTTGGAGCTCAGGCGACCGAAGTCCTCCAGACCATTTTGAACGCCGCGCTGGCGATGGTCCGCGGCGATCATCAGGCTTCTGCCATCCTTTCCGAAGATCCTAGCCAGCCGGTTAACCATGCCCACTCGATGGTTCCAGGATTCCTCCGGCTGCGTCAGAACGGATCACGTCTCGAGGTTTCTGGATTCGCGGTAGAACTCGTAGAAGTCGGGATAAACCGCTGCCATCTTCTCATAAATTGCCTTGAAGAGCGCGTATCCCTTCCTATAGACCGCGGCGTTCCTCGGGTCGGGGTCCACCGTCTGCTTCTGGGGCAGCCACGAGTGGATGACGTCTGGGTCTGCCTCCTTCACACCAACCGCCCCGATTAGCGCGTCCCCGTAGGGCGTGCCTGGAAACTCGGCCATGAAGTCGACCTTCATCTCCAGAACGTCCGCAAGGATGGATCGCCAGACCGGCGACTTGCTGCCGCCATCCACGAGTAGGGTGGGCCTATCCAGGGTCATTCCCGACTGCAGCGCCTGCTCAACGTTCCACTTGTGCAGGTACGCCGCTCCCTCCAGAACGGATCTGTATATCGATCCAGCGCCGTGAAGATGCCTGACGCCGAAGAAGCCTCCGGTTGCGGCGGTGTTCCAGATTGGGGTCCTCTCTCCCATGAGGAACGGGTGGAAGATGATGCCGAGGCTGCCCGGGGGAACCTTGCCCGCTAGCTCGTCGAGCTCCTTGGGCTTCAGTTGGCCGCCGAGGTTGGTCCGAAACCACGGGTCCACCGCCCCGCCGGGGTAGGCTCCTCCCCCGAATGAGTAGATGAGATCCTTTGATCGTACCGCGTGTGGGTAGTTGATGAGACGCTTGGCGAACGCCGCCTTCCCGGGGTCTTGCAGGATGCCCCAGCACCAGCTGGTTCCCGTCATCAGCCCGTTGAAACCAGCCTCCACTCCACCGGTTGCCACCAGTGAGACGGGGGCATCTATTCCGCTGGCCACGACCGGGGTCCCCGGACGAACGCCGATCGCTCTTGCAGCCTCCGCGGAAACCTCGCCGACGACATCGTCCGATGAGACCAGATCGCCGAAGATCCCGGGCTCCAGCTCGATGTCCTTGAACTCCGCGGATACCCTCTTGCGCGCCGACTTGGTGAGCATTGCCAGCACTTCCTCGGATATCCGGTATCCACGTATGTCGAAGACTCCGGCGAAGTTGCCCATCGAGCAATAGTCCGTCACCACCCTGCCGGTGAGCTTCTCGATGACATAGCCGTTCGGGGTGACGAGGTATTTGGTCTTCTTGAAGAGGCGCGGCTCGTTCACCATGAACCAGAACATCTTGGTATAGCCGTAGTAGGAGTGAACGGTGTGATTGCCTGAAACCCCGCCGAAAACCTCTTCGCCGATCTCCTCCCTCAGGATGTCGCACTCCCTGAAGGCCCTCTGGTCCAGCCATATCATGCACGGCCTGATCGGCTTCATCTCCCCGTCAACCGGTATGCCCGATCCGCCGTAGAGGCCGGAGAAGCAGACCGCACCGATGTCCTTGGGATCCAGCCGGGACTTCTTGACCACCTGGATGGAGGTGGCCTTGACGGCCTCCCACCAGGGGTTGGGCCATTGTTCCGCCCCATTCGGGTGCTCCTTTGGGACGGTGAACCCCGGCTTGTAGTCGACCGAACTTTCGGCTACGATTCTGCCAGTTCCGACATCGACTATGATGGCCTTGGTGCTCCCGGTGCCTATGTCACCCGCAAGGACGAACATTTCGCACCCACCCAGCAGTGGAGGGAGAGGTTCAACTCCCAATACGGGATAAAAGTCTTTCTCGGATCGATCGGCCGCACCCGATCCGTCCCGGGCAGCGTGCAATTGGACCATGCGAGGCTAGCTGAACGGCTCGTGCCGATCGCCGAAGGAGGGGCTAAGAGTTAAGAGAAGGCCTTGCGGCAGCGGGGGGTGGTCGATGGAATTGTCCTCCCAGATGGGAAAGGAGATTCGGCTGTCGAAGTTCCTTGATCCCTCTGGGCCGCCAGCGATCGTTGTGAAGGCCGATCAGGGCCTCGCCGTTGGGCCCATAGCCGGCCTGAAGGACATGGAATCGGGGCTTGCCGCCATCATCGCGGCGGGCGTCGACGGGGTCGTCCTCAGCCCCGGGCAGGCCGGCAGGCAGGCGCATCTCTTCAAGGGCAGGCGGGCCCCGGCGCTGTTGGTCAGGTCCGATTGGTCCAACGTTGCTAGGAATGAGTCCTTTCCGCTGCCATGGAAGAGGATGACCCACGTTGCGGTCGCAGGGGCCAAGCACGCCGCGTTCCTGGGAGCGCAGGGGATCGTTGCCAGCTTCTACGTCGGCTACAGGGACGATGAGGATGAGGCTGACAACCTTGAGGCGGTCTCGCAGCTGGCTGCTGAGTGCTTCCAGTATGGCCTTCCCCTCCTGGTCGAGGCACTGCCCGTGGGCGAGCGCGTCACCCAGCACAACTACCTGGACTCTCTGAAGATGTCAGGAAGGATGTCGCTTGAGGCTGGGGCTGACGGAATCATCGTGCCGTACGCGGGCGCCAGGTCCTCCATGCGTGAGGTGGTTGAGGCCGCTGGCGCGGCCCCCGTGCTTCTCCTGGTTGCTGATGTACTGGATGCGAAGTCGGTCTCCGAATCTGTGCGGGCTGGGGCCAAGGGCGTGGTAGTCGGAGGTGCGTCCTTGGGGGAGGCTGCGCAATCGTCGATCGGGGAACTGTCGAAGCTTCTGGGCCGGGGTGCATGAGGGTTGATGAGCGGTCCCGGCAAGGAGATACGACTCAGCAGGATCATCGATCCCAGCGATGCCCGCGCCGTCGTGATCGCGGCCGACCACGGCTACATGCTGGGGCCCATAAAGGGGGTGATCGATCTCGGCAGGACCATCGCCTCGGTCACGGAGGGCGGGGCGGACGGCATACTGGTCAGCCCAGGCCAGGCCGCCAAGATCGGATACCTCTTCAGAGGCAAGGACCGGCCCGCGATGCTCGTGAGGGCGGATTGGACCAATGCCTTCAGATCCAAGACCTACACGCTTCCATCCAGGCACGTTCAGCACAGGTACATGACTTCGCCCAGGCAGGCCATGGCCCTGGGTGCGGACGCGATCGTCATTTATTTTTTCGTTGGCTACGCAGACGACCAGGAGGAGGCCCAACACGTATCGAGGGTGGCCAGGTATGCGAGGGAATGCGAGGAGATCGGGCTGCCCCTGATAGTTGAGCCGATTCCGCTGGGCGAAAGGATAACCGGCGCCAACTACAACGAGTTGGTCGGCATATCCATTAGGATGTCGGCCGAGATCGGGGCGGATGCCATAAAGGCTCCCTACACCAACGACGTGGAAATGTACAGGGACGTGGTTAGATCGGCCGGGATCCCGATCCTGATCCTCGGCGGGGCCAAGTCCAAGACCCTAAGGGACGCCCTTGAGGTGGTTGAGGAGGCCCTGGAGTCAGGCGCGCGGGGCACGGTCTTCGGCCGCAACGTTGTCCAGGCCCCAGATCCCGGGGCCATGGTCAGAAGCATCTGCCAAGTCGTGCACGGGCGCAAGTCTGCAAGGGAGGTGACCCGCCCGGTCGCCGAGGGGAAGATGAAGCTTAGGGTCTCGCGCCCGCGGGATTGCACGGGATGCCACATATGCGAGATTGCCTGCAGCGCGGCCCATGGGGCCGGATACGGCCTGGAGTCAGCTAGGCTGTTCGTGCGGCCCAGCCGTGACGGGTTCCGGCCCGTGGTGTGCACCCAATGCCTCAAGTGTGTGGAGGCCTGCCAGAGGCGGGCGCTTGCCGTGGATTCGAAGCTGGGCTGCGTGGTGCTGGATGCTTCGAAGTGCAACGGCTGTGGCGACTGTGCCGAGGCGTGCCCGGTTGACGTGGTGAGGATGGACCAGGGCAGGCCGCTGTTCTGCGACCTTTGCGGGGGGATTCCCGAGTGCGAGGAGTGGTGTCCCAGGGAGGTCCTGGCCTCGGTTCGTAGGTGATGGGTCTGCCGCGTGACTGGAAAGGGTTCATGGGGCGGCTGCTGTCAGCCGATCTTTCAGAGGGATCATTTGCTGGTCAGGAGTTGGACCTCAAGGTCGTCCGGCTGCTGCTGGGGGGGAAGGGCCTTGGGGCCTACCTTCTGTATTCCCGCCTGAAGCCGGGAGTCGATCCTCTTTCGCCCGGCAACATGCTCCTTTTCCTGACCGGGCCGCTGACGGGAACGATCGCGCCGGGGAGCAATCGCTTCTGCGTCGTTACCAAGAGCCCCCATACCGGGACCTTTCTGGACGCTCACTGCGGAGGCGCATTCGGCCCATCGATCAAATACGCCGGCTATGACGGGACAGTCATCCAAGGCAGGGCCGAGGAACCATGCATGCTGGTGGTTGATGGTGGTGGGCCGAGGCTCATGCCTGCCGGGGACCTTTGGGGGATGACCACGATGGCCTGTCAGGCCAAGCTCGATCGCCTGCTTGGGCCCGGATACGGCAAGGTCGTCATAGGGCCCGCCGGGGAGCGGCTGTCCACCATAGCTGGCATATTCAGCGGCACGCGGGCGGCGGGCAGGGGCGGGTCGGGAGCGGTAATGGGGTCGAAGAATCTGAAGGCCGTCTGCATCAAGGGTTCGTCTCGCGCAATAGAGGTGGCGGACCCCGCTGAAATGCGGAAGGCATGCTGGACGGCCCACCGCATGATCCGGATGAACGAGACCACGGTTCGGAGCATGCCGGTGGAGGGTACCTGCAACATCCTCGAGACGGTCAACGAGGCGGGCGCGTTGCCCACGCGGAACTTCCAGGCCGGGAGGTTCGAGGGCGCGGAGGCTCTCTCGGGCAGTCGCTGGAGGGAGGAGATGTGGGTCCGCGACGCTGCCTGCTTCGGTTGCTCGATCGGGTGCAGCAAGATCTCGTTGGTCCGCGAGGGAAGGTTCAAGGGTGAGTCGACGGAGGGGCCTGACTACGAGACGGTTTGGGCCTTTGGCCCTCAGTGCGGGAATTCGGACAAGTCGCTGATAGTACACTTGGAGAAGCTGTGTGACGACTACGGCATCGACACGATAAGCGCTGGCAACATAGTCGGGTTCGTCATGGAGATGTACGAGAGGGGCATGATCAGGCCCGAGGAGATCGGGGGGACCAGGCCCTCCTGGGGCAGCCCCGAGGCCATGGTGAGGATGGTTGAGGCCATGGGGAGCATGGACGAGCTCGGGTCCAGACTGTCAAGGGGGGTACGGAGGCTGAGCGAGGAGCACCCCGGTTCCAGCGGCTTCGCGATGCACGCCAAGGGCCTGGAGTTGCCCGCCTACGCCCCGAGGGCATCCAAGGGCATGGCCCTCGCCTACGCCACCTCGGACAGGGGCGGATGCCACCTCAGGGGCTATCCTGCGATGCAGGAGCTGTTGGGGATGCGCGGGGGGGCCGACCCTTTGGAGACGAAGGGGAAGGCCCAGCTGGTCATCGACAGCCAGGATGAAATCGCCGTAGTCGATTCCTGTGACATCTGCCTGTTCGGCACCTTTGGGTTCACCTTAAGGGAAGTGTACCGGATGGTGAACGCCGCCACCGGCTATGACTTCGAGAGCGCTGCTGATCTGAAGATGCTCGGGGAGCGGATATTCAACCTCACAAGGCTGTTCAACGCGAGGGAGGGCTTCCATCGGAAAGATGACACCCTGCCGCGCAGGTGCCTGGAGGAGCCGATGCCCAGCGGGCCCGCGAAGGGCCACGTTGTGGAACTTGACTCGATGCTGAACGAGTACTATTCCATCAGAGGATGGGACGAGAACGGGAGCCCAACGAAACCGAGAATCCGTCGGCTGGGTCTCGATGCGATGCTCGGCGAGGCGCCGTGATACGCCTTCCCCGGGATTTGGGCGTCACGACCGTCTTGCGCCCGATCTCACGCAGGCATCGATTCCGTCCCTGCCGTCTTGAGAGCACACCAAAATTCCACAACAAATGACCAAAATGCGGCCAGCTTGTGGGAAAAATTTAAATGTAGGCGATTTTTATGCAACATTTCAGCCATCAATCTGAAACATACGGAAAAGGTGGGCCATTGGTTGTGGCCTATGCGATCAGCAGGTTGGTTGTGTATGGCTAGGACGTCTGAAAGGCTGGGAACGGGCGTTGAGGGTCTCGATGCGCTCCTGTGTGGAGGATATCCTGACCACTCCACGATACTTGTTAGCGGGTACCCTGGCACTGGCAAGACCCTTTTGGGGAGCCACTTCCTGGACGCGGGCATGAAGAAAGGGTCGAACGGGATCTATGTGAGCTTCGAGGCCTCAAAGACCGAGTTCTTCGAGCAGACATCGAAGTTCGGGTTCAACTTCGAGCAGATGGAGGAGAAGGGGGCCTTCAAGTGCCTCATGGCGATCCCGCACAGGTTCTTCGTGTCCCCAAGCACCTTCGACATCCAGAATACGGTCCAGGGGATCGAAGAAGCGAAGGCGGCCGTGAACGCCGAGCGCCTGGTCATCGACTCGATCTCAGCTCTGATGGTCCTGTTCGAGACTGCATATCAGGCCAGGAAGAGCCTGTACATACTCAACTCCAGGCTTAAGGACATGGGGATGACCTCGATATTCATCTCGGAGGCGGGGCCGAGAAGCGAGTTCAGCAACTTCGGCGTTGAGGAGTACATTGCTGACGGGGTCATCCACGTTTCGCTGGAGGAAGTTCAGGAGAGGAAGTTCCAGAGGTTCCTGCGGGTCGTGAAGATGAGGCGCACCGCCCACAAGATGGAGAAGTACCCGATCCAGATAGGCTCCAACGGGATGGAAGTCCTCATCAAAGAGTAGTCAGATCGCCGGATTCCCATCTCTGGGTAGCCGTTTCATACGTTTCCCACAGTCCGACCGCCGGAGTTGGAATATTCTTCATGCTTGTTGCGAACATAACATATTTATAGTAGTATCATGCGAATTCCTTGACAGATTCAACGAATCTCGCGGCCGCGCCCGGCCCGGTAAAGTGCCCGGAGGATGGCTCTTGTACCAGTTGGATGAGATCGATCTCAAGATCATTCAGAAACTTCAGGAGGACGCAAAGACTCCCTTCACCAAGATTGGAAAGGAACTCCAGATCCCCGACACCACGGTTCATTTCAGGGTCAAGAAGCTGCTTGAAAACGACATCATCAGGAAGTTCACTGTCCTGGTGAATCACGAGAAACTCGGGTACACCGTGCGGGCGCTCCTGCGCATCGAGATCGAGAAGTATCTCCTCGATATGTTCACCCAGGCCAAGGTGGACGAGGTTATACAGGAGCTCTCCAAGGTCCGCAGCGGTGAGCTGATTGCCCGATGCGAGAGCAAGAACGAGATCATAGCCATCATCTCGACCAGGAACTCCGGCGAGCTCATCAACCTGATGGAGACCCTGAGAAAGAAGGAAGGGATAAGGGATCTGGACGTGTCTGTGATCGACAAGGTCTTCGAAGGCGCGCCCGGCCCGATTCCAGTGGGGATATAGCACGCTGGCATTGGCGCCTTGTCTCTCGTCTCTCCTTCGCCAAGCATCTGTACTTGCGAGTTATCTGAAGACCTTGCCGTCCTCACGAACGGACGAGAAGGAAAGTACCCTTCCCCGTCGGTGGGTGGGCGGCGAGGGCGCCAGACAGAGCAGCATGGCTGTGGAAAACACACATCTGTTGCATTTTTCTCATGAGAGCGTCGTCACATTTATAATAAATTAATCCCACATTGCCTGCGATCGAGGTAGGCTGGTGGCATGTCGGTCCTCATCCCTGATGAGATCCCAGAGGTCCTCCAGAAGACCAAGGGATACTCCCTATTGCTGAAGGGCGGTCCGGGGATGGGCAAGTCCACCTTCGCGCTCACGCTGATGGTTGAGAAGGCCAATGTCAATGGATTCTACGTCTCCACCCGGGTTAAGCCCGACAAGCTATACGAGCAGTTTCCGTGGGCAAAGAAGTACGTCAAAGCAGACAACGTCATGGATGCGACAGACCTTGTCTCGAACCTGAGGGTGGATGAATCGGAACACGGCTCCGGCGATCTCGAATTCCTCAAGGACGTGAAGACGAAGGTTGATGGGTTGAAGGATCCAACCGTCGTAATCGATACATGGGATGCGATACACTCATCGCTTGGGGATTCAGCAGTCCAGATCGAGAAGCAATTGACCGACTGGCCTCGGAAGAAGAACCTCACGCTCGTTCTGGTGAGCGAGTTCATGGACACACGGGTTCTGGAATTCCTTGTTGACGGAGTCCTGACCCTCACCGACTCTGAGATCGAGGGAAGGAGAATCAGGGAGGTCAGGCTGGACAAGCTGCGGGAGTGCGAGATAAAGAACCTCAGATACGTCTACACCCTGAAAAACGGGATCTTCAGGCGGTTCCCGCCCCTGAAGATGAAATCTCTGGAGGAGGCGAAGCCTTGGATGATCCTGTCGGACGACAAGTGCCCCTTCTACAGCGGATCTCCGGAGCTTGACGAGGCCGTGGGAGCCAGCCTTCTGGGTGGGTGCATCATGATCGAGATGGGGAACAACGTTCCCTTTGAGTGGGCGAATCTGCTGCTGCGTCCTTTCATCCTGAACTTCATCGCCAAGGATCGTGGCGTCATCATAATCCCGCCGAGCGGAATCGCCCCGGAACAGATAAGGCGTGATCTGATTCGGTATGTCCCCGAGAAGAAGTTCGACACCTATGTCACGGTCTTTGCCGATGACCTGAACGCCGAGCCCCTGCCGTACGTGCTGAGCACATGGGGCAAGTCTGAAGAGGAGGACGAGAAGATCTGGCTGCAAGTGGAGCAGCAGAAGAGAAGCGAGAGCTGGGGCCATATCCTGCGAGCGATGAACGTCGACCGGCTGGAACAGCGGTTCGGCCCAGCCTGGACGGTGCGCAAATGCGCACAGGCCATATCCAGGGGCAAGTTGGGCGGTGACCTGACCCTGATCACGGCCCGGTCGTCGCTCGAGTCGACTGGACAGCTCAGGAGCATGTGCGACGTGGACCTGAAGATGATAGAGCGTTTCGGTGCCTGCTATTTCTACTGCGAGATGCCCCGCACGACCCTCTACAATGTCGCCCTAGATACATCGCAGGGTTTTCCTATGCCAGAGATGACATCGGTGGTTTGATGGATGATGGGATCCTTTGAGAACGATTCTTCTGAACTGAATGGAAGGCGAATGCAGTTGCGTTCGACCGCGGAAATGGCGGAAGCACTCCCGGCTTCTGCTGACGGATGCAGGTGAGAACATGTCGGCTAGCGAATCGGGCAAGGTCATAGCGATTGCGTCGGGCAAAGGAGGAACCGGCAAGACGACCCTGGCCGCAAGCGTTGGGGCCGCCCTGGCCCTGTTGGGTAGGAAGGTCGTTATCGTTGACGCTGATCTGGGCATGGCAGACCTTGGCCTCTATCTGGGACTGGAGAAGAGCTCGATCACCCTCCACGAAGTCCTGGCCGGGGAGGCCTCAATCGAACAGGCCCTCTACGACGGGCCGGCCGGGTGCCAGATAGTCCCGAGCGGGTTGTCCCTGAGCGGATTCTCGCGGGCCAACCCCCAGAGGCTGAAGGAGGTTGCGGAGGAACTGAGGAAGAGGTTCGAGTTCATCATCCTCGACTGCGCTCCCGGGCTATCCAAGGAGAGCACGGTGCCGTTGACCGTCTCGGATGAGGTCCTCATCGTCGTGACCCCGGATCTGGCTTCGCTTGCTGATGCGCTCCGGGTCAAGATGATGTGCGACGCGCTGCAGGCAAGGGTGGGGGGAGTGGTGGTTAACCGAACGGGCCTTAGCAAGACTGAACTGGCTCCCCGGGAGGTTGGGTCCATGCTGGGCCTTGAGATCTTGGCCACGATCCCCGAGGATGATGAGATAAGGAAATCTGCGAATCTCAAGGTCCCGGTGGTGCTGAGGAAGAAGGACAGCCCGGCGGCGCTTGCCCACCTTGGCCTGGCCCAGAGCATAGCTGGGGCATCCGGTGAAGGGAGCCCAAGTGCGCCGGCCGTACGGAAGAGCGAAGAGGGGGAGAAGAAGCCTTCGAGATTGCGCTCCATGTTCTCCCGGTGAGGAGGGAGGCGGACGCGCGATCGGGCGTCAACGCGAAGAGTCATCAGGCGTTACGATAGGTGGGCCCCGTTCTACGACCTGGCTGACAACATCGGACCCCTCAGCATGCGCCAGAAGGAGTGGAAAAGGCGGGCTGCGGAGAAAGCGGCGGACAGCGATGGCTGGGTGCTTGACGCAGCCTGCGGAACGGGCAGCATGATCGGTCAGCTTGAGAGGGTGCGCTTCAAAGGGAAGCTGATCGCCATCGACGCCTCGAAGAAGATGGTGGGAAAGGCCTGGGCAAGGGCCCGGCGAACCGGGTTGAAAGCTCAAGCAGTCCTGGCTGACGTTAGCAGGCTGCCTTTGAAGGCGGAAGGGTTGCAGGGCGTTCTCTGCGTTTTCTCGGTTACGACGATCTCCAGGCCAGAGGAGTCAGTTTGTGAGTTCCGAAGAACTCTCTCGCCCGGGGGAAGGTTGATCGTCCTGGACAGCCAGAAACCCCACGGCCTGCCTGCGAAGCTGATCTACCCGTTCCTCGTGCCCATCTCGAGGATCTTCTGCCATACCTACATCGATCGAGACATCGACGGCATTCTGGAGGGTCAACCAGATTTGACAAGGGAAAGCAAGGCCGCGTTCATGGGGGGCATGGTGGGGTTGCACGATTACAGAAAACTCCCGGTAAACCGCAGGATGTAGGCAGGAAGCTGCACAAATGACCGGTGTGGAACAAAAAATGCAACAACAGGGCGGAAGTCGGGAAATATATTTATAACAATTGCATTTCATGCACGAGCATTCTGCGGCCATCTCCGTCCACAGCAGATGGGGAGGGAACCATCCGGATGAGAATTCCAGCGGCCATCGGGGTCATCCTGATCACCTTGCCAATCCTGTGTAGCCTCGCCCAAGGCGATGACGTCTACCCGCCCAACATAAACATGACCACCAGGTTCCCGGTGGTGACATTCGAGGGAAAGATGGTGACGATTGAGGCGAGGATAGTCGATTCCAGCGGAGTGCAATCGGCCACCATAGCCTATGAGATCGAAGGCACAAGGTACGTTGACCAGATGGTCGAGGCGGCTGGTCAGATGTACCAGTGGACGTACGTCGACTACGACATCGGCTCCCGGACCCAGCTCATCGTGAAGATCCTGAACATCACGGCAGTTGACCATAACTCGAACTGGGGGGCTCAGGTGTACATGAACACCACGATAACCGTGCTCAAGGAGGACACCGAGGGCCCCACGATCCTCATGGAGGCCATGCCGCTATACACGGAAAGCGAGGATCATCTCATCATCAGGGGTTCGGTGACCGACCCGAGCGGGGTGAATGTGGTCAAGCTACATTACGAGAAGGACGGGCAATGGACAGAGAAGAGCATGGTCTACAACGACCAAACCAAGCTCTACGAGGCCATAGTGGGCCCCTTTGATGTGGATGCGGCGGTTCGGTACTACGTGAATGCCACTGACGCATCCGGGAAACACAACAAAGCGTCCACCCTGGAGACCGACAACGGCGACATGCGATCATTCGTCGCCTCCTTCAGGATGAGGTTCGAGGGCGGTGTCGAGGATTCGAACTACATGCAGGTTCCGGAATTGTACAGGTACAAAGTCACCGGGTCGTGGAGCACGACCTACTATGGAGGGTACAGGTTCCTCTTGAGGGTTCTGCCATCTGGGCTCCTTACCGGGAACGTATCCGTTGGCAGGAACGGCGCATGGCTGCTGCTCCAAGACGTGAGCCTTGCCGAGAAGAACAATGTCGTAGTCACCGACAGGGTGACGACGGACGGGATGGTATACGATTTCAACCTGATCTACTATTCATACAGTTCCAGCGGTCCCTACGCAGAGGTCGTGGTCAACCCGAGGCAGAAGCTCGTCTTCGAGGGCTACACGTTAACCACCTACATCAAGAAGGTGTCCTCTGGCCAATACACCTTCAAGGGCAAGGATGGAGGCAACTGGCAGGTCAGTGTCAATGCAACCCTAGGCTATCAGACCATCAGCAAGACGTTCACATCGCGCAATCAGTTTCTCCAGTTTTACATTGGCGGAAAGAAGGATGTTCAGATCATCTACCTGGGCGAGGAGCTGATCCCGGGGGATCTCCTCAGGTATCGAGCCCGTTTCCGCGTCTACAAGTTCCAGCCGCCCATCTTCAACGTGACAAGCGACGTTCCCACAGGGAGTCCAGAGGGCCTTGCCGAGGGTCAGATCATCTACAACGTCTACGCTGGGGATATGCTCGCTCAGAAGGTGATGGCCCACAACAGCGCGGGATCTAGGGCGTACGACATCGAGATCAAAGTCACCAACATCACGGGACATGGTCTGGTCGTATACGAAGGGGAGTTGACGTCGTCCCAAGGCCCCGTCTACCGAGAAAAGCAGGTCGGTGACAAAATCGTGAGGTACTACCTCACCTACGGGACCCTCACTAGGTCCTTCAACCTCACTTTCCCGACCAGCGTTCAGATCCGAGAGTCCGCCACCTTTGACGTCCTCCTGTCATACGATGACGCTCACGGCGACTCCCATGAGGTCAGTATACCCGTGCAGTTCCTCATATATCCCTCGACCTCGACTCTCAAGGTCACAAAAAGGCTCAGCAGAGATTCCCTCTTCATCGGGTCTCAAGCAATCGCCTACATCGACATAGAGAACACCGGTGGATCTCCTGCGGTCGACGTTACGGTCATAGACAACACGCCTCCCAACCTGATATCCGACTATGAGGTATGGCACGGGGAAGTGCGGCCGGGTGCCTCCAACAAGGTCTCGCTGAGCTACTCGTTGAAGCCCACCACGATAACGACGCCCGGCCTCACCTCCTACGGGTTCGTGACGGTCGACTGGAAAGGAGTCTGCTACAAGGAAGGCGTGAGAAATGACGCCTACACCTTGTCCACGCAAGACTTCTACTTCAATGCCCTTGGACCTCATCTGATCTTCACCCAGTTCTCGGCCGATCGGCCGATCGTGGAACAAGGCGGACAACAGATGATCTTCATCAACCTGGGGGAGAAGGTAGTAGTCACTGCCATCCTGAAGAACGATGGGAACAGGATCGCGGAGAATCTCTCCCTGACGTTCCCGGGGTTCCTGATCCAAAGCACCGACTTCCCGATGGGAACCCCAATGGAGGTCGGACAGTACGTCTCGTTCACCGCGACCGTGTCGGCGGTGACGGAAGGCAGCATCCCGTTCCAAGCCAGGATCACCCATCAAGACGAGTTCCCGTCGCTCGGGAACGTCTATCATGCCCTGTCGAACTTCATCACCGCCCAGACGTACCGGTCGCCCGTCATGGTGCAGTTCCTGGAAGCTCCGACCCGTATCTCCGCGGGGGAGATCGGGACGATCAGCCTGTCCATAAGGAACGTGGGCAACAGCCCTGTCGAGAATGCCAGGGTGCTCCTCGATTTGACCCCGGGCCTGGAGATGGTCTACGGAACGTACTTGGTCTGGGAGGGCCGCCTTGGCCCTATGGAGAGCATCCTGGCACCCGCGATCCAGATAAAAGGCAAGGACTTCGGGCCCAACAAGGTAACGGCAACTGCATCAGGACGGGACATACCCAGCGTTGATTATGAGCTTGCGATAGAGGTCCTCTCCCCCCACATCGAGATAGTAAGGACCATCAACTGCGAGTACCTGCTTGCCAGGCAGGAGTACTGGCCGAGGGCCTGGGAGATATCTAGCAAGGTCATCCTGACCCTCAAGAACACGGGCAATGACCAAGCCGTGAAGATTGTGGTGACCGAAACCCTCCCCAACGGCCTCCTGAGCTTCGACAATCTGACGTTCGGCTCCAATCTCATAGTCTGGGGCGAGGCAGGCGACATAACGCTGGCTCCGGGTGAATCCGAAGTACTGGAGTATCCGGTATGGAGCCAGACCCCCGGTCACTACACATTCCCCGCTGCCAGGGCCACCTACACGAACCCGACCTTCAACCTCTACGAATCAAGGTCCGCTGCCATGGAGCTTTGGGTCCTCATCCAGAGGCCATTCCTGGTCCCGGAGCGAGGCGTGCTGGTTCTGGACAAGGAAGGAAACGCGGTAACCGCACCGGTCACGTACAACGACACTGTTACCTTCAGCATAGCGATAAGGAACATCGGCAACCAGTTGGCCCACGGGCTAGAGCTTCAAGACTGGCTGGAGCAGGGAGTTCCCGGGTTCCAGTGCATTGTGCTAAACAGGGACGAGATCAGTGATGCTCTTGCCCAGGGCATCGCCGCGGATTCCGTTCTGACGGTTCCGATCGAAGTCGTGGTCCTGGAGGACACCCCGGCAACGAAGCTGTATAACCTTCAGTTTCCCTTCACCTATCTGGACGAGGAGAACCGCAACTATCCTGAGGTCCTCTCTTCGTATGTGATGGTCAGGCCGGCGCGGATTTCCGTGTACTTCTCCAAGTCCTTCGTGCGCCGGTACGTGTCTCCGGGCGAACGGCCCCAGCTGGAGTTCCGTGTCTCAAACGAGGGCGATACCGACCTGAGCAAGCTCCGTGCAGTGATCGAATTACCAGGCGGGATATCCATTGCCAGTTCCCCAACCATCGATGTCCTGAGGGAGGGCGAGACGAAGACCCTGGTGGTTGAGTTCGATCCGATCCACCTGACGGGTGAGCAGGTCTATGAAACTTTCCGAGGGTTCGGAGCACTGGTGGAATACGAGACTTTCCGCGGGAAGTACTCGACGCCTGAGGATGGCGAACACCTTGAGCTATCTGTGGCGAGACCCTTCATCGAGGTTGCGAGATCGGTCACATCGACCGTGCTGCTGGCAAGGAGCGACCAGTGGCCTTTCTCATCTAGGATACTGGAGAACGTGACCATACGGCTGACCAACACGGCGGAGGTCCAGGCCAGGGGCGTAAAGGTCGTGGAGACCCTGCCCGAGGGGTTGTACACGCTTCCGGCCCTGGGAACGAGCCAGATCGTCTGGGGCGCCGACGGCAGCCTGACCCTGGAGAAGGGCGAGAGCAGGAGCTTCACCTACCCGGTCTGGTCCTACTCGGAAGGAAGCGCTCGTTTCGAACAAGCGGTCGTCTCCTACCGGGATTCGGAGAACCATCAGTTCGAGTCGTATTCGAAGGGCGTGG
>Ga0172364_10001198_pt1 | contig 19641 bp, 18 predicted proteins | sample LakKivSesite10cm_FD_114545 | JGI IMG/M metagenome (GOLD analysis project Ga0172364, IMG submission 114545) | Sediment microbial communities from Lake Kivu, Rwanda - Sediment site 10cm | ecosystem: Environmental > Aquatic > Freshwater > Lake > Sediment | place: Rwanda: Western Province, Lake... | reverse complement strand
GTTGCCTGAGAAGTTCAGCAGGTACATGGGCCGAGACGCCCAGCGCATGAACATCACTGCGGCAAGAATAATCGCAGAGGCCGTGCGTACGACGCTCGGGCCGCGTGGCATGGACAAGATGCTCGTCGACAATATGGGAGATGTTGTGATAACTAACGATGGGGTCACGATTTTGAAGGAGATGGATGTAGAGCATCCTGCTGCGAAAATGATGGTAGAGATAGCAAAGACGCAGGAAGATGAGGTTGGCGATGGCACGACGACCGCAGTCGTGTTGGCTGGTGAATTACTGAAGAAGGCCGAAGATCTGCTCGATCAAGACATCCATGCAACCGTCATCGCAACCGGCTACAGTCGAGCTGCGGAGAAGGCTCAAGAAATCTTGGACAAGATGGCAATAAAAGTGAACAAAGATGATGAGAAAGTTCTAAAGCAGATCACGATTACCTCGATGAGCAGCAAGGGTACTGAGGCGAAGGGTGAGAAACTCGCCGAGCTGTGTGTCCAAGCCGTCAGACAAATCGTCGAGGAGGAGGACGGCAAAATCGTCGCTGATATAGATAACATCAAAGTCGAGAAGAAGAGCGGCGGGAGTTCCGCTGACTCGCAGCTCATAAAGGGCATCATACTTGATAAGGAGCGAGTACATTCAGGGATGCCGAAGCGCGTGGAGAAAGCAAAGATAGCTCTGTTGAACTTTGCGCTCGAAGTAGAGAAGACGGAGACCGATACCAAAATTAACATAACCGACCCAGAGCAGCTGAAAGCCTTTCTCGCTGAGGAGGAGCAGATGCTGCGCAAGATGGCCGAACAAATAAGCAAATCTGGCGCAAACGTCGTGTTCTGTCAAAAAGGGATAGACGACATGGCCCAACACTTCCTTGCGAAAGCGGGAATCCTCGCAGCGCGCAGGGTTAAGGAATCGGATATGGATAAGCTAGCTCGCGCCACGGGCGGCAAAGTAGTCACAAGTGTCAAGGACTTGACCGTCGGTGACCTCGGGCGCGCGGACCTCGTGGAGGAGCGCAAGGTTGCTGGGGACGAGATGATTTTTGTCGAGGGCTGCAAGGACCCTAAGTCGGTGAGCCTGCTGGTTCGCGGTGGGACCGAACACGTCGTCGATGAAGTAGAACGCGCTGTGCATGATGGCATCTGTGTGATATCTGCGTCTATCGAAGATGGCAAGATAGTCGCCGGTGGTGGAGCTCCTGAAGTGGAGCTGGCCAAGCAGCTACGGGAATATTCTGAAACTGTCGGTGGCCGAGAGGCGCTCGCCATCAATGCATTTGCTGATGCCGTCGAGATAATCCCAAGAACATTGGCGGAGAACGCGGGATTGGATCCAATCGACATCCTTGTCCAACTCCGCGCGGCCCACGAAAAGGCGAATGGCGGAGTGATAGGACTAGATGTCTTCAGTGGAAAAACCACCGACACTTCAAAGCTTGGCATCGTCGAACCTCTCCGAGTGAAGACCCAAGCGATCAAATCGGCGAGCGAGGCTGCGGAGATGATTCTGCGCATCGATGACGTCATCGCCGCGGGTAAGCTCGAGAAGGAGAGAGGTCCTCCAGTCCCAGGCGCTGGAGCAGGCATGGGAATGATGTAGGAGGGCCATCCATATTTCCAAGAAAATATACTCGCTTTGAAAAGGCTCGGATAATCGGCGCTCGGGCGCTCCAGATATCCATGGGTGCCCCGGTGTTGATAGAACTCGAAGAAAACATCACTGATCCGATCGACATCGCACTTATAGAGTTTGAGAAGGACGCTATCCCGATAACCGTGCTGAGGAAACTGCCGAATGAGAAGAGTGCGCCTGCGTCTTAGCTTCTCTGAGCTAGATTTTTCGGGAAGTTATAAACTTCGCCTCTACGTACTTGGAATTGTGGTCGGATGGGCGTCCAACTCGGCGACATAGTGCTAAAAACAAAAATTGAACTCGGGCAGTTGAGCGGTAGGATAGTAGCTATCGACGCCATGAATTCACTCTATCAATTTTTAGCTATCATACGACAACGTGACGGGCAGCCACTCAAGGACTCAAAGGGCAGGGTCACATCTCACCTTTCAGGAATTTTTTACAGGACGACTAACCTCGTAGAACTCGGGATCCGTCCAATCTACGTGTTCGACGGCAAGCCACCGAAGCTGAAGCGACGCACGGTCAAGGAGAGGATCGAGCTGAAGAAGGAAGCAGCGAAGGAGTGGGAGGCAGCGCTGGAAGCTGGTGATGTAGGGGAGGCACGGAAATATGCACAGCGCGCGGGACGATTGACGGACGAGATGATATCAGGCTCGAAGAAGCTCTTAGATGGCATGGGGGTGCCATGGGTCCAAGCTCCGTGTGAGGGTGAAGCTCAAGCGGCAAACTTGGTTCAACGTGGTGACGCGTGGGCAGCTGGGAGCCAAGATTTTGACAGCCTGCTATTCGGCGCGCCGCTCTTGGTGCGAAACCTTGCGATCACGGGGAGACGAAAACTTCCAGGAAAAGATGTGTATGTGGAAGTCTCGCCCGAGTTGATGGAACTCCGGACAACGCTGAAGGAGCTCGGTGTAACTAGAGAGCAACTCGTCGACATCGGCATCCTCATCGGCACCGATTACAATGAGGGGATAAAAGGGATCGGGCCCAAAAAAGCGCTCGAACTTGTGAAGAAGCACGGTTCTATGGAAAGCATCCTGCGAACCGAGCTAGCCGACAAATTCGAGGTCGACCCGCTGGAAGTTAGAGAAATCTTCTTGAAGCCGATGGTCACCGGCAAGTACAAGGTAAAATGGGGTGAGCCGGACGAAGCGAAGATCAAGGAATTTCTGTGTGGAGAGCACGATTTTTCCGAGTCCCGGGTCCAAGGCGCCATAGACCGTCTGCTGAAGGGGAAAGGCGAGCGCGAGCAAATCAAACTAGAGCAATGGTTCAAGCGTTGATTCTATTTTTCTTTCCACCCGTATTTGCCGAGTAGCGGAACGAACGAGCATCCTCCAAATTCGCGAACGTTTATCTCCTTCTCACTGCACTTTTCCGCCACCGTCCACGTCTGAAACATGTAATGTTGGCCGACAGGAGCGCCGAGCTTCCCCCCCATCTTCAGCTGCTCGATGAGCGGTTTCGGCAACTCCGGCGCACAGGCGGTGACAAGAATTCTGTCGTACGGTGCTTCTTTTTTGTAGCCGCACGTACCATCGCCGACGAACACTTTCACTCGTCCATATCCTGCCTTTCTAAGATTGCTTCTTCCAAACTCCGATAGCTCCGACACTCGTTCGATCGTAAAAACTTCTCCTTCATCACCAACTATCTCAGCGATCAGCGCCGCGTTGTAGCCGGAGCCGGCACCTATCTCCAAAACTTTTTGCCCTTTCTTCAAATCTAGCGCCTCCAGCATTATCGCGATCATACTGGGCGCGGATATCGTCTGTCCCCGCCCGATCGGCAACGGTTGGTCGACATGAGCATAACCTCGAATGTTTTCGGGCATGAATTTATGACGAGGAACTTTTTTGAATGCGACGATGATTTCTCGCTTCGTCAGGTAGCCCCACTTCACTAAACGCTCGACCATCTCTTCGCGTTCTTTCTCGTACATCTCAACCATGTCTATTTTTGCCCCAGATTTTAAGGAGATATGGGAACATGAGTAGAATAATCGAGTTGATAACCGCTAGAGGACACCCGATGATAAAGGCGACGCATCCGACCACTTTGATGATCACCAAAGATCGTGAGGTTGGGCCACATGGAGATTGTATCGTAGCTGTCGCAGCAGATAAGGCGATAGCCGACCTCGATCACGCCGTTAAAAAGTCGATCAAGGCTGGGCGTCCAGTGAAAATAACCTTCGAAGTTGGAGATGCGCTCGCCGTGGTCAATGGTTTTGGACACCCCGATCTAGCTCTCAACAATAAGACCGACATCGTAATAAGAAAAGGCGTATTCAAATGTGGACGCACTTTAGCGATCAACTCGAATAAAGCAGCTGCAGATTTATCGCGAGACTTTGTCTCTCGCCTACGCGACTCACTCTCCAAGATTCAAGTTTCTATAGAAGTCGGTTAACGAAGTTCATCTGGCAACATATGAGGGATGCCATCAACTATTCGGTAACTTCTGCCACATTTCTTGCAGACAAGCTTCTCGCCTTTCAGCTCAACCTCTTTTTTACAGACGGGACAAGCCAATATTTCGAGCAGTTCTTGGCTGATTTCTTTTCTAGCCAAAGTCGCACCAGTTCCACCTTTATAAACGGTTAAGTAAGTGTTTCGCCTGCTTTAAATAGGGGACTTATATCCCAAACAGAACTCAAAAGGTCAATGTCAAGAAATCACTTGGTATAGTAGTTCTAGTACTAGTGGTTGCTGGTGGGCTCGCAGCGGTCCTACTACGAGAAGATCTCGGTCGTATCTACAATGCAATAATTTCCGCGAATTTGAAATTGGTGCTTTTGGCAATTGGGCTATACTTCTTTGAGGTGCTCTTCTGGGCTGACCGTTGGAGAGTGGCGCTCATGGCTGCGGGCTACACCGTCGGCTTCTGGCGTTTGTACGTAGTTTCTCATAGCGGGATGTTCTTTTCTAACATCACGCCAATAAGCAAGAGCGGCGGCGAACCTTTCCGCGCATATTTCATCAACAAAACTCTCAAAGTACCATATTCGACGGGGTTTGCTACAATCTTGGCAGAGGGAATTTTTACCATCCCAGTATTCTTGGGACTATTGCTCGCTGGCATGGTGTTTTGGTTATACTTGCAGGCACCGCCACTTTGGATAAGTGTGGCAATTCTCGGAACGATAATCGGTGTGCTCGTGGCTTTTGTCCCACTCGCCTATGTTATGGTTAAAAGAAAAACTGCATCTGGAAGTGTTTTTAAGATAATACGATGGATCTCCAAACGTTTAGGGCGCAAAACAAGCGATAAAAAAATCATGCGACCCATAAAAAGATTCTATTATAGCATGCAGATAGTTTTGCATGATAAGAAAAAAGCAATAACAATTTCAATCATTGCATTGTTGCTCAACCTCGTAAGCATAATGAGAATCTGGATAATTTTATTCGCCCTTGGTTGGAATGCGTCTCTGGCCGCCCCATTATTGGCTGTAACTGTTCCAGTTCTAGCTGGGATAATCCCATTTCTACCTGGCGGATTAATTCTAGTTGAGGCGAGCATAGCCGGCGTATTCGTGGCGTGCGGCATACCACTCACAATAGCAATCTCAGCAACGATTCTGGAGCGAGCCATATCCTATGTCCTGAGCACTATCGTCGGGGCGGCGGCGGTGTCATACCTCGGCATAAAAGTGTTGAAAAAGAAGTAATTCGCTAGACTTTCGTGGTGTAGCCCTTCTTCCCATAACCGTATTCATAGGCCTCTCGGCGTATTTTTCTCACAAGACGATAGTTTCTGGCAAATTCCTTCGTCGCCGAAAAAATCAGCCCAAACTTTCGCCTTTTAAGCATTTTCCGGAGAACTCCTTTCCACCCGTCCCTCTTCGACAAATTGGTGCAAAGATTGCACACCTCGGTGAGTTCTTCATTGGAGTATGGAGTCAATCCGGCTTCTGGAGCGGTAACCATGTATTGATCCCGCTTGATCTTGCCTTCTTTCACCGCCCTATACCAAATTGCCGAGCCGACGAGGTACAACAGAATATTCCCGTTTATGAGATCCGCCCCGTTCTTGTGCAGGAACTCGACCGAGTGCTCCATATCCTCCTTCGTTTCCATCGGTGCCCCGAAAATCAAGCTCCCAAGAAAAGCTATCCCATATTCGTCGCACAGCCCGAGCGTTTTCTTCACGTAGCTTGGCCATTTCTCAGGGTAGCGAGTTTTGTTGTACCATCTTATGACTTCTGGCTTCAGTGACTCCACGCCGTAACTGAGCCCGATCACCCCCATATCAGCCATGCTTTTGTAGAGAGCTCTGCTCGGAACATCAACCCTAGCCTGACCATAAAAGTTGAATTTCAATTTCTCCCTTTTTATCAGCTCGGCTAGTTTGATAACATTTTTGGGACTGTTTGTGAAATTGTCGTCGGCCAGCCAAACCGAATCAAATCCAGCTTTGTTGATGGCTTTCAACTCCTCTAGAATGCTTTGAGGCGACCTAGCTCTAAAACACAGTTTTTTCGGACGGTTACAATAGGTGCACCCATATTTGCACCCCCTCGTCGTTAGAATTCCAGTCATGTTTTCGCCGAATTTCATGCCGTAAAACGTGCCATATCGAACGTGCTCTGTAAGACTTCGGTCCGGCAGTGGTATGCTGTCGATGTCTTGAATTTCTTTCGCGTATATGATGCCACGAGGTTTTTCATTCACCAGCTGCTCGATGATAGTTTCCGCCTCTCCAACGACACACGCATCCGCTCCAAGTTGTTTGAAAGAATCTTCGGGAACCACCGATATGTGTGGGCCTCCGACGGCAAGATAGGCATCCGTGATTTTCCTAATCTCCTTTGCTATCATTCTACAGGAGCCAAGATTAAAAGTGAGACAAGTCATCCCGACGACATCTGGATCGAGCGACTTTACCCGCCCCATCAGCTGTTTTATGGATAGTCGCTCGGCGTCCGCATCTATCACGTGGACATCATGCCCACTATTTTTGAGTACGGTTCCTAGATAGAGGGCACCGAGTGGCGGAGAATATGCCGATAGAGAGCTTTTTTCCTCGAAGCTGATCGGCGGATAGATGAAAAGTACTGACGACATTTTATTCCCCATCCACTTTTAGTAAGAATTTTCAGGATTTAAGTTAGGGTTGTTCAAATTTTATGAACCGTTAATATGCCGTAGACAATATCCTTTTAATTGGTGGTACAGTGCGCATAGCGATGGTCTGCGACGAGTTTTATCCAGACGTTGGCGGGGGTCCTCTTTACACGACGGGGCTGAGCACAGCTTTAGCCAAACTAGATGTTGAGCCAATTGTGATCACACATACCCATGCGGGCCAGCCAGAGGAAGACGAGTTTGAAGGAGTCGAGGTCAGGCGCTTAAAGGGTTTTGTCATGCCGCGTTTAGATCGCGCGATTTCAGCGGGGTTGGCCCGCCGCCTTCACGAACATATCAAATTTGGCAACTTCGACGTAGTTCATGGCCAGGATATCTACTCATCAATGGCGCTGTTATCTATACACTCGGCGCACAAGCGCAAGATTCCTTCCGTGTTAACGTGCCACTCGGTTCACAAGTCGGGAGGGATCTGGCGGCTTATTTATCGACCAATAGTGTCCGCAATGAAGCGCGCAAACCGGATGATAGCGGTCAGCAACGCCGCGAAAAGATTTTGTGTTGCGTTGGGCATTCCAGACGATAAAATAGAAGTTATCCCAAATGGCGTTGATTTGTCGATATTCAACAAAGATGTGGATGGCTCAGTGATGCGCACCAAGCTACGTGTGAAAAAAGATCCTCTGATCGCAACAGCAATCCGGTTGGTCGCGAGGAAGGGGCCCGATCATCTTGTGAATGCATTTTCGAGTGTGCTTGAAAAAATGCCAAACGCAAAATTGGCGATAGCCGGGGGAGGGACCGAAGCCGCAAACTTGCGCGCCCAAATTAAAAAAATGGGTATGGAAAAATCGATATTTATGCTGGGCAGATTGCCGCGGGAGCAGGTGGCGCAGCTAATGGCTGCGGCCGATGTTTTTGTTTTGCCCTCGTTAGTTGAATCATTCGGCATAGTGTTGCTGGAGGCCATGGCGGTTGGCACGCCCATCGTGTGTACACGGACACAAGGTGCCGTTGAAACGGTCGGAGGGAGGGATGCTTTGCTCACCCACCCAGGGGATGACGATGCTTTGGCCGAAGCGATAGTGCGCATGCTGAGCGACAAGAAGCTTGCAGAACATCTAAGGACAAACGGGCTAAAAACGGTGAAAAGATTCAGCTGGGAGAAAACTGCTAAAAAAACTCTCAAGCTCTACGAAGTGGTGCGTGAAGAACATGCATAAAATTGCTTTGACAATCGACGTTGAGCAGGATGTGCCCCCATACTTGAACACGTGGCGAGGAATGGAGAAGGGACTTCCACTTTTACTCGAACTCCTAGCAAATCACGACATCCGAGCGACTTTTTTTATAACTGGTGAAGCAGCAAAAAAGTTTCCAGGGTTAATAAGTAGAATCTCAAAAGAGCACGAAGTAGGCTGTCATGGATACAAACACGAGAGATTTGACAAGCTAAGTGCAAAAGAACACTTCCCAAGAATTGAAGCTGCAACTAAAATTTTAACCAAGATTGTAAAAAGACGAGTATTGGGGTTCAGAGCACCCAATTTTAGACCGAGCATCCATACATTTGCAGCTCTTAAACGACTGAATTATCTCTATGACGCATCGAACGCCTGCTACAGAGCTGGCCCAGATCCAAAACCCTATGGATTAATAGAAATTCCAAACACTTGGCCCTCAAGTTTACTCCGATTGCCACCGGGATTTTCCACGCGCGTGTTGCGTCTGTGCTCAACGGCGTTGCCTCTAACAGTGTTGGACTATCATCCATGGGAGTTTGTAGAAATGAAAAACATTAGGTTTGACTGTAGGTTCGCCACCGGTGAGGTCGCTCTACAGAGACTTGATAAAGTCTTGGAATATCTACTCAAGAAAAAACGCAGGTTCGTGTTGATGAGAGACGTGGCCAAAGGACGTGGCGGGCAACCATGAGCTGGATTAGGTAAGAATATGCCCCGCAGAAAATTGCCAATTTTGACTTTGGCACTTGTTATTGGAGCTGTAGTTTTCATCTCCGTTGTTTTTTTGGTCATTGCTACAAGCATATCTGGGGAAACTTGGAAAAGCATAGGTTACCCCAGCGCTTTCCTTTTAGGCTTTATTGGCGCGGCCTCAATTGTCATTCCAGTTCCGACCACCGTAGCTTTGCTCGGGATGGCCACTTCTAAACTTTTTAACCCAGTCCTGCTTGGATTAGCGTTTGGAGTCGGTGCTGGGATAGGGCAACTCACGAGCTATGTGGTCGGATACACTGGAAGAGGAGTCGTGAATAAAAAACAAGAACGCCATTTGAGTGCTATGTTGAAGATTTTTGAAAGGCATGGGATGATCACAGTTTTTATTTTTGCATTAACACCGCTCCCTGACAGCCTGCTCTTCATCCCGCTTGGGCTGATACATTACAGCATATGGAAGGTGTTTGTCGCAGGGTTAGCAGGAAAAATTTCAATGTCGCTAATAATAACGTACTTCGGTGGGGCTATAGGGCAAGCGTTCACCGAGAATTGGACTTTTGCGGTGATAACAACAATTCTATTGGTTTTAATAGTCATAACCATGTTCAAAATCGACTGGGAAAAAATTGCAAAGCGATACATGCCAAGAGAGAGCAAGAAGAGGCATCACTGAACTACGCCGGATTTCCACTCGATGAACTTCTTGAGGCCCTGCTCCAGAGATACTTTCGGCCGATAACCCAGGATTTCTTTAGCTTTTGTTATGTCTGCTAAACTATGCCTGATGTCCCCCGCTCTCGGCGCCACATATTTGGATTTAACATTCGAACAATGCATTAGTTTCATAAATGTTCGAGAAAGTTGGTTTAGGCTTGTCGCCTTGCCAGTGCCGATGTTCAATACTTTTCCAGCTGCCGTCCCGCAGCCCAGCGCCGTGACGGTGGCTTCGGCCACATCGCCTACGTAGACAAAGTCGCGGGTCTGTTTTCCATCCCCATAGATGATTGGCGGAAGTTTATTTTTCAAACGATCGAAAAATTTAGATATCACACCTGCGTATTGCCCTACCGTCTGCCTAGGCCCGTAGACATTAAAATACCGCAGGCAAACTGTTTCAAGTCCGTGTTCCTTCCAAAATTTCTGACAATATTTTTCGACGCGCAACTTTGACTCGCCATACGGAGAAAGTGGCTTGGTCGGCGCGTTTTCAGATACCGGCATCTTTTTTGCAGCCCCATACACTGCTGCAGATGACGCGAAGATAAATCGCGCCACATCATTCGTTACACATGATTCAAGTAAACTCATCGTTGCGGCAACGTTTACACTACACACAAATTTTGGGTTCTTTATGGAGAGTGGCACGCTCGTGATGGCGGCTTGGTGTATCACAGCGTCGACTCCGGCCATCGCTCCATCCACAGTTTTTTTATCCCTTATGTCGCCTTTGATGAAACGAAAATTTGGATCGTCTGAGCAGCGCTTGAGGTTCTGCATTTTGCCAGCATACAAATTATCTAAAACGACGACGCTGTATCCATCCACGAGCAATCTCTCAGCAGTGTGACTGCCAATGAACCCACCCCCACCCGTCAACAAAACTTTGAAATCTTGCTTCATGCAAACAACTCATATCATTCCTGATTTTCTCACTCTATCAGAGAATATGACATCACCAGCCGCGCGACATTGTGCCAATTGTTGTCCGCTGGAATATTCTCAGCATAGAACGTTAGGCGCAGCCAATATAGCGCGTTATCCATGGAATATCGCACATTATTCTCAGTCACAAATGCGTTGTTCAACTCGAGCTTCACCGCGTATCTCACGAGAAGTTTGTTTTCTTGATTTTCGTTTATTTTTATGTTGTCAAATGTCAAAGTGGAGTAACTATCGTAGCGATGCTTGAGACTCAAAGTCAGCTGTATATTTTCATTTTCTGTAGAAAGAACTTCGTATTCAAAAGTTACTTGGTTCTCCTGCAAACTGACAGTTTGCATCATTTGATAGTTGTCCCATGCGACGTCGTGGATGATAAAACTCGATGCGGCGACATTTCTAAAAGTGTGGTCCCATAAGCTTCTAGGTGAATTATCATTATCTTTCTCGATCGTAGACTCCGATCCATCCACCGCCAAAAGTTCTTCTCCACCTAAAGCAAGTACCGTCGGCTTGTTGTCGCCGGAATTCATGTGGTACCTGACAATGAAGTTACCGTTTTTTATCTCTCGAGTTTCCTGCCATATGCCTACTTCTACGAGCTTTTCTTGATACAGTATGCCAGGAACCAAACCCAATAGCAGGAAGAAAAGTATGATGTAGCTTACAGCGATGATAATCTTATTGATGTGTTTTGAAAGATAGCGAATTGTTGTTTTACTTCTTCTCATCTCTTCAACCTCCGGCGTAACCTCTCTAAAGAAACTACTGGTCGTCCACGTATCAAGGTTATCAGAGCATTCCATAAGACAAGATAAAACAGGATTACTACTGCACCAAGAACTACGCCTTTTGCTAAACGGGGCAATTCAAGGCTGTATAAGATACCAATATCCATTGTATACCCGTAGAAAAACCGAGAAATCGGCACCGCTACTATCGCATAAATGAACGGCAATATCCAAAGCAACCTGTACTGCCATTTTTTATCGAATGAATATCTCTCGTGTAACTCCAAGATAAACAATGGAACCAACATAAGCACATGTGGCTCGTGCAAATTCTTTGCACATATAAAATAAACTAAAAACAACATCAGCAATTTTTGGCGCAGTGACATATCTTTCTTTGCTAAATAAGCGTAAATAATCGACATGCCGATTACAAGCAAGAAACTGGCAACAGCGGGGAGAATGACGAATCGCAATTGCAATAAATCTGACTCACCTAATCCTAAAGCCTCAAGTACGTACTGGAAATTCAACGGTGTCAGGCCACTTGGCTCTCTGGCACCTTGAAATTCCAAACTAAGCTTGACCCCCCCCAAAAATGGCAATATAAAAATGGCTGATACCAAACCAAAAACTAATGCGTATCGTAAAAATTTCCACGATCGCTTTCTGATGAGCTCTATGCAAAAAAGAGGGAACGCAAAAATTGGGAAAATTTTAGTTAAAAACCCAAACGACAGCGCTATCGCGCTTAAATCGTACCTCTTGCTTTCAAAGAAGTATGTCGCTAAAAGTAAGAAGAAGGCCGCAATGCTGTCAAACATCCAACATGCGCTAACAAAAATTATGAAAGGATTAAACAAATATGCGATCATCGATTTTTCACTTCTTTTTGTCATTTTGTAGAGCAACAGGGCGATACCTATGTCTGCAAGTATGATTGGCAATTTAAACAAAAAATCCAACGCGTATGGGACTTGGGGATATGGATCTACTCCCATAATCGAAAAGTTAACTGGCGGAGTTGGGTAAAATGCCCCATAAATTTTTGCAAATGGATATTCTATTGGGATTAGCATCGGCGGGTATGCATAATACATATAGTATTGCGACCAGCCAACACCTTGCGTTGCACGCGCCTGGTAAGTCAGCGCCTCGAACGTGGTGTATGGCGATTGCCCGTTGTTTAAATCAGAAAACATGCCTTGCCACGTCTGCAAGTCAAGTGGATGGTTGAGATGTACAAGAGCAAATCTTATGCCGAGCGCCAGTAAAATCAATAGGACAAGACGTTTGTTTATTTTCCTCTTTTTAGTTCTCGGCACTCTTCCACACCCAAGTTGCACTCATGAAGTAGTTCCACAAAGTGGCGCACGCTATTCCCACAAGGTTAGACAGCAAATAATGTAGATGGAAAATCTCCGTGAGCCCTACTAGAATGATGTAGTTCAGCACTGCTCCGATTGCGCAGGCCAAGTTGAAACTCGCAAGGCGATTAGTCAGGCTGTTCTTTTTTGGTCTTTTTCTGAAAGTCCAAGACTCGTTCAACATGAAGTTGGAGAGTATTGAAACCTCAATCGCAAAAATTGCAGAAATTCGATAATCAGTTCCAATGAATCTGGTGAGTGCCCATAGAAGGCCCATATTCACCAAAACTCCGCTCACCCCCACCATACAAAACTTGAGAAATTGGCCAGCCTCACCACTCGCCCTCACCAACCTGCTCACATGCCTCAAATAATTCAATTGCTCTCTAATGCCGAGGGCGCTCTTGCCCCTTAGGCGCTCGCCAAAAACATAAGGCACCTCGGCCACTTTCTCGTATGAACCCTTCACCAATACCTCCAGCAAAATCTTGAATCCCACCGGTTTGAGATCCGCCTTCTTTATCACCCCCAGCTTGAACATGAAAAACCCAGAAAGAGGGTCGCTTATCCTGCCGGAATCCGGTATCGCGAGACGCGCGATTACCTCCGCGCCTTTTGAGATTACCCTCCTATGCCTGGCCCAACCCTTTACACCGCCGCCTTTCACATACCTGCTGGCCACCGCGATGTCAGCTCCACCTTTGATTTTCTCAAGTAAATTGGGGATTTTTTCCGGGGGGTGTTGTAAATCCGCATCAATAACGCAGATGGTGGGTGCAGAAGCACGTCTAAACCCATCCACTGCGGCCGAAGCCAAGCCCTTCTTAGCCTTGCGATGAACCACCCTTATGTTTCCGTATTTTTTAGCAAGACGCTCGGCGAGTTCTCCTGTACCATCTGGTGAGTTATCATCGACCACCACTATTTCATGCTTTATGCGGCCGAGCGATTTTTTGATCCTCTCCACCAAAATCGGTAAATTCTCTGATTCATTGTAAGTGGGCACCACTATCGACAGTTCTGCTGCCAAAGATAACTCACACTCCTCCTCAAACCTCGTTATTTAAACTTAAGTAAATAGACTTAAAGATAAACGTAGAACAAGGCGTCTGACATGATAGGCATGATCCTTTGTGGTGGGCACGGTAAACGATTCCGCCCGCTTACTGAGAAGATACCGAAGGGGTTGCTCGAGATAAAAAAGAACTACACAATTCTTGACAGGCAACTATTCGCCTACAAGAGCGCCGATTTTGAAAAAGTTTTAATGCTCACCGGCCACCTGAGCAAAAAAATTGAAAGGTACGGATCTAGGTACATGGGACTTGATATCGGATACATCGTGGAGAAAAAACCCCTTGGCACTCTTGATGCGATTCGCCTTGGGATGAAAGCAGCGAAAGATGACGTGATGGTCAGCAACGGCGATGTGATTGCGGATCTCAACTTGAAGCGCATGAGGCAAGAGTTCGAGGCAAGCGACTGTCTGGCATCGATGTTCGTCATGCACATGAGGAGCCCGTATGGCGTGGTGGTGCTCGGTGGCCGCCACATAAAATCTTTTCAAGAAAAACCAGTTCTTGAACACTGCATCAACGGTGGATTTTATTGCATTTCCAAAAAAGTCCTCAGTTTGCTCGAGAGATACAAAGTAGGTGATATAGAAAAAATAGCTTTTCCGCGCTTGGCTGAAAATAGGAAACTGATCTATTATAAAGAAGAAGTTCCTTTCTGGGCATCTATCGACAGTGTCAAGGATCTAGAAAGCGTGAGGAAAGAATACGGGAACAGAGAAGACAAGCCTTGGGGACACGAGAAACTGCTGAGCCTCACGAAAAAGGGAATGAAAAAAGAGCTCTACATAATGGCAGGGTACAAGACTTCATTCCACTACCATAAACGGAGAAACGAAATACTCAAAATCCTCCGCGGCACTGGCTACGTCGAGTTCGAGGGAAGAAAAGAAAAATTCAAAAAAGGTTCAGCCATCCAGATCAAGCCTGGCATACCCCATACGATAGTAGCTGCTGAAAATATAGTCATACTAGAAATCTCTACTCCGCACCCGAAAGATGTGGTGAGGATAAGAGACTTTTACGAAGTTAGGTGAACTATTTTTAGTTTTTCAAGTTTCCATTTATTTTTACCCCTGATGTTACCAAAATACACAAATAAGGATATGGCTGCCAAAATAATCGTCCTTAGTACTACTGAAACCCAAAATACTCCCGCAAAAAACTGCAATCCCGTGGTCGAATAAAGCCAATGTGATACCGGGAACCCTAACAATACCAACAAAGTAAGTCCTATTGTTAAAATCTGTCCCGCCCGTTGGGGCTTCCATAGTAACATGAGTGGCATTATCCATAGGAAATATTGGGGGGACCATTGCTTAGTTGAGGCTAGAAATGGCGCCAAAATAAAAAGCGTTAAAATAAAAATACCTCGCTTATCAAAATGCTTCACCCTGAAAAACACGTACAAAATGGATAAAAGTACGACCAACATGACCAAAGTCGGCACGAACATTGCCACAGAAGTTGGCGGGAGGGATACCGAAGAATGCATTATGGTTGGTGAGGGCGTTATACCAACCTTCAAGTAACTATCTGGTACTGTTCCACTTAGATCTGTATAAAATCGCGGATTTGCGTTAGGTGACACATTTGCGAGCCAAAGCGAGAAGGAATATACTGTTTCATTTGTCGGCGCCCCTGCTTGCCAAAGATAGCCAGACGCGAACATAGGGGGGTTTGTGGCGAGAAAAACAAATAACGGAGCTAGCCCGAGTAAACATGCACCCAAACACTTTAGCATCAATTTTACTTTTTGTTTGTGATACAGCTGTTTCAGCAACATCAAAAATCCTACTAGGGGGAATATTTTGATCCCCCCACCAAATCCAGCAACAAAAGCCGAAGAGATGTATCTCTCATGGAATAAAAAGTAAATCGACAAAATCATGATGGCCACGGGAATCGCGTCGTAAGTAGTATTACCGTACGCATAAAACATGAATGTACAAAGAATAATCAAAATAAAAGTAACCCTTTTTGCATAAGTTCTGCCGTAAATTTTCTTTGCTATTGAGTATATGCAAAAAATTATTGCGAGGTAACTGATCAAGTTTACTACGATAAACAACAACCAGAAAAGAACAGCGTTGCCTCCTGTGATCAAATACATCCCATAAAACAGGAGATTTGTTGTCTGGGAGTACGGTGTCCAGATATTCATAACTCCGTATTTAGACCCTTCCTGTCCGATTCCCAATAACCAGTTATTGTACCACCCGTTTGGTCCCCAACCAAAAACCGCGCTGAGCGCTACAAACGGCAACACTAAAGCAAGCCACAACAATGCGAACGTTGCAAAATCATTTTTAAAAATCAGTTTTTTTACATCCATTGTCATCGCCATCAAGTTCTTGGTTGTCTCAAATGACTGGACACTTTATCCCAAAAAATGGCACACATAGCCAGCAAAAGTAGCCCTATTAAAGAAGCGATAGGCGCTATAGATTCTGACCGTGATTGAGAGTAAGAAATCGTCAAATTATCGCGCGCTTGATCTAAATAGATTAAGATGAAACCCTGTGTAGTTTTGTAAATTTCACCGGCATCCGGCGCCCAATTTGAATGAAAAGTTTCTTTGACGAGAACAAAACCTGGATCCGCGCGCGAGATTTTAATCCAATCATTCCCCCGCGAGTATGCCACATTTTCATATGTTAAATTTATGAATTGCTGAAGCAGTTCACTTATCTGCTGTATTTGTTGCCATTGATTTTCATTAGGCTTAGCGTCTTCCTCGTTTTTTTGATCGACTGTCCTGTATCCCGAAACATTGCCTCTATCATAATAGAAAAATTCGTTCGAGTAACTAGAAAATGGCCCGTAAATATGAAATACGTTATTCTCTATCCTGCTGCCCACATTGTTGTTTTCGTGCAAAAATACGACGTTTTTTCCACTTTTCACCCAATTTTCAACTTTCTCTACATCATCGACCATCACATATGATGTCTGCAAGCTACTACCGAGTTCACTTGTGACAAATACCATCTTGTACCCATCAGGGACAAGTAAATTAAAGAAATTGGTAAATTTGTCCGGCGCTTCAACGTCCAATATAATTGGATTAACCGTCGCTGCAAAGAACGGTTCATTATCTAATCGGAATAGTGTACCATAACCATTGCTAACTACTGAATTAATTCCTTCGGTGTTTTCATAATATCCAACATCTTCTTGTTTAACAAATAAATATCTCGCATCAGACTCTTGCATCAGATTTTGGCGCGAAACAGGATGCCGCAACCAATTTCTTTCCCATTCAACATGAACAGTGTAATCAAAGAAATGTGGATCACCTTGACTATACGCTGCTGTTACAGTAGATATGTGAAATTCGTTTGCAAACGTTATCATGCTATCGCTGGTCCATAGAGAATCACCATATGGAACAATGACACGATAACGGTTGTCGATCGCATCAACTATCTCACGGTACTGTTGCGTCTTATAATCGCTTCTAAGCTCAGGTATAGCTCCGCCCACCGCCGCTGCGGCTAGAGTTTGTGCAAGTATCAAAGACAGCACGACCGCCAAAGTAGATTTAATCGGTAAATTTTTTTCGGCCATCACCAAAACGCACAATATAGCAAAGAACGGCATAAAGATAGTCAAGAACCGCCATCCCAATAAAAACTCGCCAAACGGCAAGTAACCAATGCCCCCAAATCCAAGGATGACAAACAAAACTATCATCAAAAAGCACCATCGCCATTTTGTATCACCCCAGAAATATCCGAATCCATGCTTATAGAAAATCATCAAAATGATTGCAATTACTACAAAGATTAAAAATGGGATAGAAACTTCAAACGCACTTGGCACGAATTCACAAAGTGGTGTCATTTGTCCAACCGAAAGAAAGAACGGAAATAACCAAAATCCTGCGATGAGGAGGCCGATTATCATTGAAGAAATTCCCATCATTATTTTTCGCCCAAAATGCCGTTCTCTATGCGACAGGTGAAAAACCAAAACTGCAATTACTGTCGCAACCGCTGCAAAGATGTGCGTTAGGACAACAGCAGAGAGCAAGAGAGCCGACAACACAAAAAATACCCTTTTTCCAGTCTCGATGCGTCTAAAATAGCTAACAAAAAACAATATGCTGAATCCCCACGCGAGATTGCACGGTATTGCGCCCCATGGATAATATGTGTAAAAAAGTGGCGCACTCGTCATGTAAACGATCATGCTCAAGAGAGACGTGAACCCACTTGCTTTGAGAACCTTCCTCGCGAAGAGATAGATTGCGACTCCCTGCAGAGAAAGCGCAAAAATAGAAAGCAACTTGTACACGAATACCGGGTTTTTAAAAATCGAGGTGAGAAACGCACCAAAAATGTAGGTCAACGGAGGGTATGAGTAGAAAAACGGGTAACCTGTATACCAACTAGAATCCCAACTCGGCAGCCCCTCAAAGCCCAAACTGGAAGAGAGGAAAGAGATGCGGTGGATGTGCGCCCTTGCATCGCCAACGTTAAGAATCGAGTCAGAAAATAAACTTCTAATATCCAAAATTATCGCGGCAAGCGCTATGGCAATCAAAACTACATCAAGGCCGTTGCACATGAAAAGTTTTCGTTTGGTTTTCAGGCGCCAATAGTAAAAGCATGTTATTATTGCTGCAATTATTAACCCAACTGCGTACATTTTAGGCCTCGTGACATTTAATGTTCTCGGCCACTATGTATAGGCGCACTGGATAAAAACTAGTTTGACAATTACTTGATTTTTTCAAACCTTTTATTTAAGCGCCCAGTAACCTGAGGAAGCGTTGTGTACTCGAGTTCTTCTGGCGAGAGCAAGTGCGGCTCGAACGGACCATGGCGGCGCAGGTACTCCGCCACTTGGACGGCAGTTTTTCGCGCTCCATCGAAAGCCACATCGTCGAATAGATCGGCTGGGCCGACAAGTTCTCCATCGCTCACCTGAAAGCCAAGCGCGATTACGCGGGGCGGCCCATCGAACCTCGTCGGGCGAGCATGGCGCTGCGCCACCGGCGTCAAAGGTCCGCGGTGAGAACCGCGCATCCATCCTGGCACGAGCTGAGGCATCGCAAAGGCCTCAAGCACCTCCCCTGTGGCTGGAAAGCCCGACTGCGTTCTGACGATGCCAACTGGGTCGTCCTTGCCGACGTAGTGGCCTGCGATCTGGCTGAGGCGCTCCGTACTTATCACGGCCGCAATTTCACCACTTTTCTTGAAGACGCGCTTTACAACGTAACGGCTCGAGATTCCTATCAAAGATAAGAGGTCATACATTTCTTCAGGACAGTTTAAGAAAACGCGCTTTGCCTGCTTGACATCGTGCACCTCAAATTTGAAGCCATCGTGCAATTTTGGATCTATCACGAGGCCAGCGGTGTTGAACGCATCGGCGTAGATTTTGAACAGCGGAAGGTTAAAGGCAGACGGCGATGTCTTGTCGCACGCGAAAACTACTATCGGCTCGCTCGGACGTTCTTCGAGCTCGAACTCAGCTACACCCGGACCCATGCCTCTAACATTTCCAGAGAAAGCCTCAACAAGAAGATCTTGACCAGCCCCGTAGTAGTGGCGCTTCTTGGCTAGAGTCGCTGTTCTCTTGAATGTATCCCAAGCCAGTTTGTGAACCTTGGAGCTGTCGACGCCATTCGCATGGCTCATTATCAACTCGATGTCGTCACCACAACTCGTGACGTGAAAACTCTTTATCATCCGATTTTTGGCAGCCTTTGCGAGCGAGTCCTCACAAACTTTTAGAAGCTCTTCTGGCACCTGCACGTGACCAGCTAGGCTACCGACATCAGCTTTTATCACACTCACGGTCGTTTTCATTCACTCACCATTTTTACTGATGGTTGTAACATTTAAACTTAAACTATTGAGTAGGAAAACGCCATTGCCGCCATTATCCCCGTGATGATAGAGATCGCCATTGCTATCAAAAAGTTGAATATCGGCTCTGCTACGGTTTCGGGCTTCATCGGTTGTCCTCTGAGCCGGCGCCACATGTAGACGGCCCGCTGGGTCCCAAACTGCGCGCTCCATATACACATCGGCAAATTCACTGCGAGTATCAGCATAATTATTACCAACATCCCAGCATCGTGCGGCTGGATATCTGGAAATGGCTG
>Ga0172364_10001195_pt1 | contig 19651 bp, 21 predicted proteins | sample LakKivSesite10cm_FD_114545 | JGI IMG/M metagenome (GOLD analysis project Ga0172364, IMG submission 114545) | Sediment microbial communities from Lake Kivu, Rwanda - Sediment site 10cm | ecosystem: Environmental > Aquatic > Freshwater > Lake > Sediment | place: Rwanda: Western Province, Lake... | reverse complement strand
GCTATTAGAAATATTGTTCGGATGCTTTACATGCGAATTATGGAATCTGACTCTAAAAGCATGTACATTCAAACTTTGATAGATGAGTCAAAAGCATCTATCGAACCGGCAATACAAAGGATGTATTTGATTTCTCATTCCATGTGTGTGGATGCATTAAATTCTTTGAAAAACCGAGATGTGGCATTAGCGAAAGCGGTTTTCTCACTAGACGATGATGTTGATCACTTTTCCTTTTTCATTCTGCGATTGCTTCGAAATGCTGCTCAAGATTCTGCCTTAGCGAATGAACTCGGTATTGAGCCTTTAGATTGCATGGATCACCTGACTCTTGTTTATAGAGTAGAACATGCCGCAGATTATTCCGCTGATATAGCAAAGCATGTAATAATGTTAGATGAGAGTCAACAAAAAATATCAGAGGACATACTGACGCTTATGTTTACTGTGGGAACCGAGGCTGTTGACTTATACGCTAAAGCGGTTGACACTTTCTTCTCGAAGGACGTGGCTTTTTCCAATGAGATATTAGAGCGAAAGAAGAAAATCGAGAAACTAGATCAGGAGATAGCTTCAAAGGCTTTTATGGGCAAACAAAAGAATGCGCTGCTAGTCTGCGCGATTTGCTCTATACGAGATGATATAAGGAAAATTGCTGATTGCGCGACGGACATAGCTGAGATAGCCATTAACCGTGCCTATAAGGTGGTTACTTAGAATCTTTCTTCGGGGAAAAACTCAAAGTCAATGCGAGTTTGGCTACAGAAAGTTCTTTCTTAAGCAGTTTTCTCGCTAGCTGTAAAGCCAGATTGTAATTGTACAATTCTTTTCCATTACTTCGTGCTTCTCGCAGAATCTCCTTTTCCAATTTATGTTTCAAATCACCAACTGTGAGGGCTCCGATTCCGAAAATTCCTTGGTCCATTTCTTTCATGTCATCTTTGAGTTCTATCCCTTCTACTCCAAAAGGAGGAATGGCGTTTATGTCAACTAGCACTTTCATGTGTTTGATTTCATTCAACATTTCCTTCTCTATGATGCGAATGCCCCTTGTTCCTGCACACAAAACCACGTCAGCCTTCTTCAAAATCTCGATCTTTTCAGCAGACGTTGGTGCAAAAACGCCTTGAACTTTCACTCCATGATCCTTAGCTAGGAGCCTCGCGATGTCTTCAGCGTGCTCTTTTCCATCTACGCGTTTTGGATTAAGGCTAGCAATTATTACGTTGCATCCAAGCTTGGCCAAAAGAACTGCTGCTATTTGTCCCACAGCCCCCGTACCAAGAACTGCACAAGTTTTGTCTTTTAATTCGCCAAGTTTGTGTGATGAGAGTGCCTCTTCGACTTTTGCAACCATGGCTGCAGCTGTTGTGTATGCGCCACCAGGGTCAATTATTATACTTGTCTTGAAAGGCGGAAACATTGCATTCTTTACAGCCTCAAAAACTTCCTCAGCTTTTTCAGCGCCTTTTCCTCCAACAAAAAAGCATGTGTGTTTAACGGCTTTTGGTCCTCTTGAAAATATGGCGTCTTGAACGATTCTTTTTGCGTCTTCTGGGGTCACATTCTCGTAGGGGATAACAGCGTTGTATCCAGCGTCGTAAGCCATACAAATGTCAAAAGGGCTAGCTTTTTCATCAGTGTCTAAGTAAAAAAGAAGATATGGTGCGTCCTCGGTTTTTCCAATGACTGGTTTTACTTGGATCTGCATTGACTGTAGCAGGTTCTCTAGCTCATTAGACTGAGGAATCTCCGTGTGAGATGAAATTATCTTTTTTGAAAGTTTAATTATTTCCACATGGACGTTCAAGGATTCCAAAAGTTTCCTGACTCCTTCTACGTGTTCTGGGCTACTTATGTGAAGGCAATTGATCTCTTCTTTATCATTGATTTCTTTTGCGTTATCCATTATGCCCATGACAATCCAGCTTTCCCTTATTGGAAAACCCATCTCTTGTTCTTGTTCCTCTATCTCAAGTTGTAAACCTTGACCATAAGCCACTAGGTACTCTTTTTCCATAGAACCTTGACTTTTTCGCTTTGACAGGTTATCTAAAGCGTTTAATATGCTGTCTCTGGATTCTATCTTTTTATTCAAGCTTGTTGCAAGATATGTTCTTGCATTTGCATCAATGTCAACTGGAAAGAACGGAACATTGTTTTTCTGAAGCATTTGAGCCAAAATGTTGTCTTCGTAAAACTCCTTTTGGGAACGCATACCTAACTCTTCCGTTGCAAAGTCGGGTGCAGTATCCTTAATCATATTCTCTAGGAAGCTGTAGAAGCCTATGGAAGGTTTGAAAAGAGAACGAAGTTTATTCGAGCCTGAGGAAGAGGGTTCAGTTACCCAAAAAGGCTCATTATACTCTTTTTCAACAATCACAACTGTTAGCTTCTTGTCTTTTAGTGGGACTATTTCTAATGTTTTCATCTTAACGACCTTGGTTAAAAATAGAACTTGGCTGCATATATATTTCGTCGAAATACCTTATATACAAATATAAGTCGTATATACAACCCGCAACAAAATCATGATTCTTTTTTATAAAAATCTTCATCTAACACTGGGGGAACCATCAATTTGGTTTTAATTTTGGTTTTGCCGTCTTTCGCGTGAGGCTTTCTTACTAGCGTGTCGTTGTGTTTTTCAATTTCCCGAGCTTCTTCGGCTAATCTAGCGGCTGTTTGAGCTATTTCATGTGCACATGCCACGAGCGGAATATACTCGTCACTCTCTTTCTCTACGAAACACGCTTGTATATCGATCTCAGCGATTTTCTCTGTCAATTCGTAAGCAGCCATAGCTTTGGCTCTTGCGTAAGGGTTTTTAAAATCAGAGTTGTCCCGAATACAATTAACATCCACTATCAATTTGGGCAAAGCGGGAGTTAGCCCCGTTTTAAGTGCATAAACTAGTTTGTCGATTTCTTGATGGACTATTCTGTAAACGCCAGTGATTGCAAGCACTTTGATTATGTTTGAATTGAAAACTGCCATTTCTATGGGGTCTAAAAACTCTCTTCGCGCCCCAATGAGTGGATCGCCTGTTATGATTATGTAGCCTAAGCCTTGCCTTTCAAGTTCAGCTTTAATACTCTTCGCAGGGGCATCCGAAATGACGAGGCTAGGCAGGCCACTTTTTGCAAACTGCTCTCTGACCTTTGTTGGTCCCGGTATGGCTGGGTTTGGTGATATGAGGACCAAAAGATCTGGGTCGAATTCGAAGATTTTTGGCAGGGCTTCTTCGACATCTTCGACACTCATCTTTGATCCTGTGCTCACTGTTCTGGTTTTAATATCTTTGCGGTCAGCAAGTTCGTCGAGAAGAAGTTCGAATAAGGGCGATGACGCAATGTTGCCGCACTTGAAAATGCCGATCTTTTTAGCCTTCTGTTCTTCCACGCTTATCCCCTTCTAGTCTTAATAGCGTCCAAACGTTTAAAAATTATCATTATCTGCATGGTTATCGAATACCTTAAATATTAATGGCTATCTATGCAATTTTAAGCGTATGTAAAAAGGTGAACATGATTTGACGGAAGTTGTTGAGAAGGGATTGAAAAAAATCGGCATAACCATTTCTAAACCTGTCCTAGCCATCTTATGCATAATTTTCGGCATAATAGTAATAGGATGGAAGGAATCTTTGAACTATGTGGTTGGCATTTTTCTTATAATAGAAGGCATTCTGTTGCTAACCGAGTATTTGGAGCTTCAGAGACAACAGCGGCCGCCGCCTCCACCAGCATAACGTATTCATTAAAATCTACTTTTTATCCCCTTGTTTTGTTTCTTTCAGAAATCCTAGTTTTTTTATGCTTATCATCAAAGGCACACCTACAAGAAATGAAACAATTACAACGATGAAGTCTTCAATGTAGGAGCTGGCAGCAGCTTCAACGAATACTCCGGAAAGCGTGGCGAAATCTGGAAAAAATAATGTGTATAAACTGCATGGGATGAGCAGGAATACTCTCACAAGTGAGTCTGTGGCTATGCAGACAAAAGAGATTAAAACCAATGCAATTGATAAGTGTTTAACTTCGGTTTTGAATAGATATTTGCCAAGTTTTGCAGCGGGGTAAATTAGAATTAAGGCGGATAGGATGTCTAAAATTGTCCAGAGAGGCAAGTCTCTTCCGAATGGATGGATGAAGTATGCTGAAAGCATTATTGCATATAAGGCTAAAACTGGTTTCCATTTGGCTTTGGCTAAAAGTCCAGCTGTCAAAACGCTTAAGGGTTCAGCAATTATGCCGAACATCCAGAAGGCGTCTGGCTTAACCATTCTTGCGATTGAACTGCCAAGAAGTGCAGCGAAAAACCCAATTTTTGGACCTAAAATTATTCCCTCAAGAGACTCTAGATAAATTCCCCAGTTTCGCCATAGCCCAAACGAAATAAAATACAACACAGCATGCAATGCCGCAAATACAGCTGTTAGACTTAATTGCAAGCTTTTCCGCATTTAACCACACGTTTCTTAATAGCGAAAACTGAACAAAAATTTTACTATGCTTTTGCAACGGCTTCTGTTTAAACTGCCAAAAACAGTTGTATAAGGAAAATCATTAACGCTGTGAAGGCGCCTACTGTAAGCATTGCTACACCATAAAGCCAACCATTTTCTTTTGCCACTTTTCCTAGGTATATGCCTAACAGGAAAAGAGTCGCCAACGAAAGTGCCAACGAAATAACATAGGCGTTTCCTATAACCATCAATTCCGCTGAAACAAGGAAAAAGGGCGTTAAGGAAATTACCGCCGTTAAAGCTGGTGATAATCCGTCAATGAAAGCCACATAAAAAGTGACAAACCGTGCCGCATCATAATGAATTGGATCAACGTGGTTATTTGTATCTACTTCCATTTCTTTTAAATGGCGTTCCCTTTCAGCTTTTTCAGCCATTAAAGCCCCAAAAAAGCCTGAAAGTCCCATTGCTAGGCAAGCTCCTAAACCAGCTAATACGATTATTTCTGATCTTGAAACCCCAGCTATCCATGAGCCCAAAACTATGCCGAAAACTGTCATGGCGCCGTCGAACCCGTTCATTACAAAGTATCTTCTAGCTATACCGCTCGCCTTCGTAATGCGGAGGTAGACCCTAACCTTGCCGAAGAACTTTCTTAAAAATTTACTCAACTGTTATCTCTTCACCGTGAGAGGGCAAAATATTATGACTCATGTCTCAATTCGAGTTTTATTACCACAATTGTTTAATATAAAGTTTTAGAATTCTAAGTAACTCTTTAAGAAGGAATTATATGATGTTCACTGATACTTTAGAAAAGCTTTCTAATGCTTGCGGCGTTGCTGGCAGAGAGGACGAAGTTAGAAGTTTGATGAAGAAATTCTTAAAACCCTACGTAGACGAAGTCAAAGAAGACAAACTTGGAAACGTTATTGGAATAAAAAAAGGAAAGAAAAATGCGCCTAAAGTGATGCTTGCTGCCCACATGGACGAAATAGGCTTGTTGGTGAAAATGATTTCAAAGGAAGGCTTCATATGGTTCGTAAAGATGGGCGGAATAGACGACCGCATTCTTTTAGCTCAAAAAGTTATAGTTTACACGGAAAAAGGCTCATTGCATGGGATAATTGGTTCAAAGCCTCCTCACATTCAAAAAGAAGAAGAACGCAAAAAAGTCCTCACTTACGATGATCTCTTTATAGACATTGGAGCTGAAAACCGAGAGCAAGCCAAGAAAATGGGAGTAAAGATCGGAGACCCAGTGGGTTTTGACATAAAATTCGCCAAGATTGGGACGAACATTGTAATTGGCAGGGCTTTTGATGATCGTGTTGGATGTGCAGTTATGGTTGAAGCAATGAAGCATTTAGAAAAAGCAGAATGCACAGTATATGCTGTTGGAACAGTACAAGAAGAAGTTGGCTTAAGAGGGGCAACAACAGCTGCTTTCGGGATATATCCAGACGTCGGCATTGCGCTTGACGTGACAGTGGCTGGAGATGTGCCTGGAGTAAAGGAAATTGAGGCACCAATAAAGCTTGGGAAAGGGCCGTCGATAGAAATTGCTGATATGGGATTGATTGCTCATCCAAAAGTTGTGCGGTTATTAGTGGATACAGCGGAGGAAAACAAGATTCCGTACCAGCTTGAGACAGGCTTGCCAGGCTCAACGGACGCAGCGCGCATATCCTTAACGCGGGAAGGGGTGCCAAGCGGTGTCATATCCATACCAACTCGTTACATTCATAGTCCATCATCGTTGCTCAGACTAGACGATGCGGAGAAAGCTGTAAAACTGACGGCTGCGGCTGTTCAAAAAATTCCCAAATACTTCTAACCTTTTTTTAGAGTTTTAAAATTTTTTGAAGAATACAGTTTGAACGAAAGCCATATGAGATGTTAGATATGGAACAGCGATGTGTTCTTTGTGAAAAGGCAGCATCACGTTTTTTGGAAGGTTACAATTGCGCTCAAAGCGTCTTAGTAACAATGTTTGAGCACTGGAACGGCGAAAACGAGTTAATTCCAAAAATTGCCACAGCTTTTGGTGGAGGAATAGGGCGATGTGGGTCTGTTTGTGGAGCCTTAGCTGGTGGCGTTATGGCTTTGGGAATTAAATATGGAACTAATGAGCCTTCATCAGAAGAACGACTGAAGGTCTATGAGGTTGCACAGAAATTTTTTAAGCGATTTGAAGAGCAGCATGGAAGTGTTCTATGTCGGGAGCTTATTGGATACGACCTATCTATTCCTGAAGAATTGGAAGAAGCTGGAAACGCGAAAGTGTTTGAAGAAAAATGTGTTGATATTGTGAGAAAGGCAGTTGAAACTCTGTTGGAGCTTAGTGAGCATTAAAAGACCTTTTAATTATTAAAAAGAACAGAATGGTTTTAAGATTAGAAGATTTATGACGTATATGGTTGAAGCCATGGCTGACAAAAAAGGTTTCAAATTTTTGGAGCATACGGCTGATGTATACATTGCTGCTTATGGAAAGGATTTGGCTGAGGCTTTCGAAAATGCTGCTCTTGCAATGTTTGACGTTATGACCGATGTGGAAAAGGTTAGTCCAGAAGATAAGGATAATGTTGAAGTTGTTGCAGAGGATGAGTATGCTCTTCTTTACAGTTGGCTTGAAGCATTGCTTGTAAAATGTGATATTAAACGCATGCTTTATTCTAGATTCAAAGTTTTAGACTTAAACCAGACTTCAAAAGGTTTTGGACTTAGGGCAGAGATTTGGGGAGAAAAGTTTAATCCAGAAAAACACACGCAAAAAGTTGGTGTGAAGGCTGTTACATATCATAGGATGGAGATAATCAGAGAACCAAACAAAGTCACGCTAAAATTTATCCTCGACATCTGATTCTAATCAATAAAACATTATTGCGTTTATTTGTTGACTATTGATAGTTAAGCTAGCTTCAACTTTTTTAAGTCTTTCAAAATTTTTTCTACTGCCACTTCAGGTGGTGTCTCCAGCGATTCGGTTTTGAACTCTATGAAAGGAACACTTTTTTCCTTATAATATTGCAGAATCGGACGAGTTTGCTGCTCATAAACTTTGATTCGTTTTTTAATGACTTCTGGCGTATCGTCTGGACGTTGGTATAAAGGCCCGCCACATTTGTCGCATATCATGTCCCTCTTTGGTTTTAAGTAGCGTATGTTGTAGACTTCGCCGCAGTTTTTGCATATTCTTCGTGTGGATAAGCGTTCGATGATTATCCAATCTGGCACTACAAGCTGGATTATGACATCAATTTTTGCAATTGTTTCCAGAGCTTTTGTTTGTTCGATTGTGCGTGGGTATCCGTCAAAAAGGAAGCCTTTCTTGTTTTTGATTTTTGCTATGTGCTGTTTCAAAACTTGTATTGTCAAACTGTCTGGGCTAAGTAATCCTTTTTCAACGTAGCCCTTCACTTCTCTTCCTAAAGGTGTGTCTTCTTTCATGATCTCACGGAAAATGTCGCCCATCGCAATTACATCCACGCCAAGCTTGGACTGCAGCCTTGAAGCATAAGTGCCCTTTCCTGAGCCTGGAGCACCGAAAATGATAGCATCAACCATTTCTCTTCCTCCTGAATATGGTTCGCCACATTTTCGTAAGCTACAACAAGTTGATAATTAAGTATTACTATGTGAGGCTTGTGAAACTGAGGTATTGCAATAGAATCTTCTAGTGCTTTAGCCTTTTTATGTGCTCAAAGGTGCCTTGTTGAAATTTACAATCTTAAGTAATTCTGGAATTACTTAAGCCATCGTAAGATTTCCTTAACGTAAGATGGAAAAGAATTTGTCGCTTAAGAAAAAATCTTTATTCAAGAAAAAAGAAATTGATACCACTTATTTGATTGATACAAAGGAGGTGATTAGAACGACAAAGAAAGAGCTTTTGAGCATGTTAAACAAAGCTCTGGAATTGGAACATGCCGCTAGGATACAGTATCTAGCTCATGCAGAGCAGATTGATGGACTGAATGCAGAGCCGATAATTGCAAGATTGAAGGAGATCGCTGAAGATGAAAAGAAGCATGAAGAAATGTTCAGAGAAATGATTGGAAGCTACTTAGATGGAGTGCCTTCAATGGGTATGGCAGAAACGCATCCAGCCAGCACAGTGAGCAAGATTCTGGAAGTAAACCTAAAGGACGAAAAACATGCTGTTGACGTTTATTTGGGGATTATGAAGAAAATACACGAAATGAAGGATGAACTGAAGTATGAATTCTTCCAACTCGAACATAAGATCAGACACGTCATAACAGATGAACAAGAACACATAACAGAACTGAAACTGCTCAAGGGAAAGAAAAAGTAGTTACTCGTCCTTCAAATATTGAGACAAAACACAAACTGATGTCCGTACCATCATCGTTATTTTCACTATTTTTTTTAAAATAATCAAAGAAGAAAAAGAGAGGTGAGAAAGTGACTAAAGTTGGAGAGGTTTATCTTTGTGAAATATGCGGCAACAAAGTTAAAGTTCTTGAGGCAGGAAAAGGAACTCTGGTCTGCTGTGGGAAACCAATGAAACTTGTGAAATCCTGAGAAACCACCGTAACATATATAATGAAAACAATAGTTTATTGCTAGAAACCAGTTTGAAATCTAACTCAAGACTCAATTTCTACGTATTTTTCCAAAATGACAAAAAATCAATCCTTAATCCCGATAATTAAAAACATATTTGAACTTAAACGGGGCTACCATGAAACCAAAGCAAGATCGATATTAATGCTCTCAGTTGATGCTGATGCGAAACACGGATTTGCCCTGTGACTTTATGACGATATTTCTTCTAATATTTAAAAGGGGCTATTTTTTTATCGCAAACGAAACCCATAAATTATGGCTACTAGTTCAATTTTGAGCGGAGAGAAATTTTTTGAAGAAAATTGGAGAACTAATCCAAGAAGCAGATTGGAAAATGGAGAAACACGTACCAGTCATCGAATGTCCAGAAGCAGTAAAGGCTGATGAGATGTTCGAGGTTAAGGTTACAATAGGAAAGGAAATTGCACATCCTAACACCACCGAGCATCACATCGAATGGATATCACTGTTTTTCTATCCAACAGGCGAAAAATTTCCCTACCACATAGGACACTATGAATTCACTGCACATGGCGCTTCAGTTCAAGGTCCCAACACAAGCTCAATATACACTCACCACGCAGTAACAACGTGGTTCAAAACAAGCAAACCTGGAACAATTCTTGCACTCTCATCATGCAACATTCACGGACTATGGCAATCTTCAAAAGAAATCAAAATCAAATAAAATTCCCAACCAACCTCTTTCTTTTTTTGCGGTTGACCTGAAGCGAACTTTCCCACACATATTTGGCTCCAAATAAAGGGGCCTAGCACCGTTGCACGCACACACTCCACTCAAATCCTTCATAACTTCTAACGAATCAGAAACGTTATTTCCTTCACAAGAGTTTCTGGAACAATCATCCTCCCTTTCCGCCTATTTAACCTAACAAAGCCAAATTTGCTTAACACCTTCAAATCTTGATATACATTTTTTACATCTCGCCTCACTTTCTTAGCTAAATCATTTATCGACTCCACCCTCAAAACAGCAAGCCTATACAACAGCTCTATTCTTTTAGGCGTCAACAAACCAGCTTGCTCTGGCTTAAAATCTTTGACTTCCTCAACAGCATAATCCACTGTTCCCTCTTCCACATAGCCCTTATAACTATCCACAAGCTCAGCCCACTCAAAATAGGTCCTTGCAAGCTTACCATCCAACCTTTGCTTAAAGAATTGCTCCTCAAATTTCTCAAATCTCATACCAAACTCCCTCTCAAACTTTCTGATTTTCTCTACTATTTCCTCAGACGTCAAATTCCTAATGATTCTGATAAGCATAAACTTTCACAATTAGAAATAGGTCAAACTGCTTAAAATCTTCAACGAAAACGTTTAAAGCATTAATGACAACTTTAAAACCCCACCAAAAACCATGATATGATGCAAAATGCAAATAACAAAACTTGAGAATCACCTATACCAGATTGACGTTGAAACTGCTGGAATCAAGAACTTTATTGCCAGCTACGTATTAAAGGGAAAGCAAGTGGCAATGGTTGAAACAGGCCCAACCTCATCAGTGCCCAATCTGCTTTCCTGCTTAAAAGAACTAAACGTAAAGCCAGAAGACGTGACCTATGTAGCTGTTTCGCATATTCACTTAGACCATGGCGGAGGTGCAGGAACATTATTAAAACACTTGCCTAAAACCAAGGTTATCGTTCACCAAAGAGGTGCACCTCATTTAGCAAATCCAGAAAAACTGTGGCAACAATCAAAAGAGGTTATGGGAAGCATAGCTGAAATGTACGGTAAACCCGAGCCTATCCCAGAAGAAAGGCTCATTGCGGCAACAGATGGCATGACATTTGATATTGGAAACAACGTTAGCCTAAAAGTTATAGAGACCCTCGGGCATGCTTCGCATCACTTAAGCTATTATGAACCATTAAGTGAGGGAATTTTTCCCGGGGATGCTGCTGGCATTTATCTGAAAGAAATTGATGTGATTGTGCCGACAACACCTCCACCTTTCCGTTTGGACATTGCGTTAGCCTCTTTGGACAAGCTGATCCGCCTAAAACCTAGGGTTTTATATTACAGCCACTTTGGCAAGGCGTACAACGCTGTAGAGAAACTTCAAACTTATGCACAACAACTTGTGCTTTGGGCAAAAATTGCAAAAGAAGGTATGGAAAATAAAGAGAGTTTGAAAGTGATAAGTAAAAGAATAATGGAAAGTGACAAAGCTATTCAACAAGCAAAGGAATACATTAAGACACATCCCGTTTTGAGGGAAACTGTGCTTAACGAAAGCGTGCAGGGTTTTACGGGTTTTGTTGAAAAATTCAAAATTCCCACTTAGCCTTATTTTGGTGTAAACGCCAAAATCATTTATATTTTTGCTTTACCATTTCTGTGTCTTAGGTGAAAAAATGGAAGAGGGAGAAGGTCGTCTTCCTGCAGAAAAAGTTCCGCTTGAAAGAATAGACGATTATACTTGGAGCATTCCAAAATATAAGTCAGGCATGCGAGTTCCTGGCATAGTCTTTGCCAACAGCGACTTGCTAGATAAAATGAAAACTGACAGAACCCTTTGGCAGTGCACAAATGTTGCCTATTTGCCTGGCATCTACAAACATGCCATAACATTACCTGATGGACATGAAGGTTATGGTTTTCCCATAGGCGGTGTAGCCGCAACCGACTACGATGAAGGTGTAATTAGTCCAGGTGGAGTTGGCTACGACATAAACTGTGGAGTCCGTTTGTTAACAACAAATCTTTCAGAACAAGACCTACGACCAAAGCTTGCAGAACTTGCGAGCGTGATTTTTGATAATGTTCCATGCGGACTTGGGAGCCGTCGAAAAGACTTCAAAGTGACAGTTCACGATCTAGATAGGCTTGTCGTAGAGGGAGTCCAATGGATCATCGACCAGGGACTAGGCTGGTCTGAAGATGCGGAGCACTGCGAAGAACGGGGATGCATGAAAAACGCCAACCCAGACAAAGTTTCAACAACAGCAAAAAACAGAGGATTAACACAAATTGGCACATTAGGCTCAGGAAACCATTTCCTAGAAATCCAGAAAGTTGACAAAATTTACGATTCTAAAATTGCTAAAATCTTTGGAATCGAACATGAAGGGCAAGCAACAGTTATGATTCACTGTGGCTCCAGAGGCTTTGGCCACCAAACATGCTCAGACTATTTGCGGGTTATGGAAAGAGCCGTGCATAAATATAAAATAACGTTGCCAGATCGAGAACTTGCATGTGCTCCGGGAACCAGTAATGAGGCAGAAGACTATTATCAGGCAATGGCGTGTGCAGTTAATTATGCCTTTGCAAATCGTCAAGCGATAATGCACTGGATTAGACAGGGCTTTCAGCAAGTTTTTAAGGAAGACCCTGAAAGGTTTGGGCTAAAACTTGTTTATGACGTGGCCCATAACATCGCAAAAATAGAAAATCACAAAGTTAATGGGGAGCAAAAGAAGGTTTGGGTTCACAGAAAAGGTGCAACGCGAGCTTTTCCGCCTGGGAGTCCAGAAATACCAGTAGACTATAGCTCTGCAGGGCAGCCAGTTCTCATACCAGGAAGCATGGGAACAAGCTCTTGGCTTTTGGTAGGCACAGAAAAATCCATGCAATTAAGCTTCGGTTCCACGGCTCATGGAGCTGGTAGGATGTTGAGTAGGAGCGCTGCCAAAAGAAGGTTTTGGGGTGGAGATATAAAAAAGGCTTTGGAACAACACGGAATTGTTGTTAGGTCTGCAAGCTCGGTAGTTTTAGCTGAAGAGGCGGATCCTGCCTATAAAAACGTAGACGTGGTTGTAGATGTGAGTGATAATGTTGGGATAGCCACAAAAGTTGCAAGATTTGTTCCCTTAGCTGTAGTGAAAGGCTAAATTTCCTTTGTTTTGTTTATTTCAGTCTTCTTTTTCTTTCCAATTTTCACCTTTTGCTCTTCTATTGTATGTGCTTTCTGTATTTCCTTCATATACCATCCTCTCTCTCTTGCATAATGAATGCTTAAGGCTATCCCTAAACAAAGCAAAACGAGACCGATGGACGTCAAAGATAGGCCTAAAAGGCTGTATGGATGAGACGTTAAATGATAAGGAATTATTAGAAACCATTCTGGATTTTCGACTTTTATTACTGTTTCAAGCAATCCTCCTATAAAGAAAATTGATCCTATCACGATTATTAAATATCCAACAGTTTCATTGTGCCTCGATTCTTCTGCTTTCTCATGCAAATATTCACTAAAAAACATTGAACACATGATTTGAGCATACAATGGTTGTCTATAAGTTTTATTATGAAATCCGAATACAAGTTAGAAGCTAGTGTTTATATCAAAAGTTTGAGTCTACAATAATGTCAACTGTTGGTTTGTAATTGCTGGTGGTTTAGATGCCGTTTAAAGATGAATGTGGTATATGCGGCAGGGTTCTTCCATACAGCTATCTTAGACGATGCCAACGATGTGGGCGAATATATTGCAGAGATTGCATGGTTTCAGATGTTGCGACAGGCGATCCTACTAGGTTGTTATGTCTTAACTGTGCAAGAAGAACGGTTTCGCCAAGGCATATTTCCAAGTATAGCGGACTTGGTAATTATCTGAAGTTTAGGGCTTCATTTACGAATGTTGTTAAGCTTAGTTTTGCAAGGATGGACGGTATCATAGGTGACAATTTGCCGATGAGCGCATATCGCGATGAAAAATGGTGGAGTAACACGCTGACTGATGTACATGCTAAGGCTTGGCTGGATGCTGGATGGAACGTGCAGGAAGTGAATTTGAAGGAAGGCTACGTGGTTTTCAAAAAAGTGAAAGAAGTGCAAGCGAGAAGTTTCAAGAGAAAAACCGCTAAGAGCCAAATAAAGAAGCCTTTTACCCCAGTCCACGTTCGCATTCCAAAGCCTAAAACACCGTCGAAGACTAAGGCTTCGAACCTGTATGCTCGAATTAAGAATTTGGAGCGGCAAAGGGCTTCTATGCCTGTGTATCATGGCAGTTTTAAGCCGAAATCCAAGCATGAAAAGAAACTATTCAAATCAAAAGAGAAGCCACAGTAAACGGCGAAAAAGAAATTTTATCTATAATAGTAGAATATGACTCACTATAGCACGGCACTAAACATACTTTCAGTTTCTTATCCACTTAAAGGCTTCTTTCTTAACCATGAATGTATAAAGGCAAATAATTCTCTAAGACATGTGGGCTTTTATACGCAAATTGATAACATTAATTTAGAGAATAAAGGGAAGACCGACTTTGACTTCAGTTCCTGAAAGAAACATTCAGATAGAGCTTTACAGAATTATTAAGAATCTCATTACTCAGGAATTTTCCTCTAATAATATTGAGCTCACTGGAGTCAAATTCGAACCTACAATTAATGGAAGACCAGACCTTGTGATTGAGGCTATTGAAAAAGGCAAGAAGCTATCTCTCCTAGTGATTGAAACTAAAAGGAAAGTTCCTTTTGTTGATAGAAAGTTTGACCCATACAGTAAAGATGTAATAAGACAAGCCTCTGGATACGCTGTTGAACTAGGTGCTCCATATTTTGCCACTTGTAATGGAGATGTATTTGTCCTCTTTGACACCTTTACTGCTGGTGTTCCACTTCCTCAGAGAAGATTAAATCATTACAAAGTTTCTTTTGATGAGGAATTTGCAAGAACAATTCTTGAAGAGGTCTGCAAACTAAGAACTGGTTTGGGTAAGTGGCTTGAGCTTGATGATATTTTCCTACAAAGACTTAGAACATTTCACACGTTTATAACTCCATTTATTCTGAAATCTTTGAATCAGCAGCTGAGAGATGACCTCAAATTCAAAGGGCAATATGTCAAATGGCTTAGGTCTCAGCTTTTTGAATATTCTCCTAAGATGAATGAAACTATTGCTGAACAATTGGCTTACATGCTTATGAATAGACTAACTTTCTACAAGACATTAGAAACTCAAATCTCTTCTTTGACAAAGCTGACAAAGATTGACACAGAAGACTCAAAGGTATTTTCTGCAAGGTTAAGAGAAGTTTTTGATAAGGTTTGTAAGGATGTGGATTATGAGGCTATTTTTGAACCACATTCTGTTCTTGATAGGTTTCTACTGCCTAAGAAGTTAATCTACACTTTGAATGATTTTATTGAAGAACTTGGAACTTATGACCTTTCCAAGATTAGAAGCGATGTTATTGGTAGAGTGTATGAGGAATTGATTCCAGAAGCAGAGAGACATAGGCTTGGACAATACTACACTCCACCACCGATTATTGAGTTAATCACAGAGATGTGTATTAAATCACCTAATGACAGAGTTTTAGATCCTGCTTGTGGTAGCGGTGGATTCTTAGTTAAAGCCTATCACAAACTCAAAGATTTGAAGAAGAAAGAGAATCCTTTTGCAGAAGATGATAAACTACATGAAGAGATTCTGAACCAGATTTATGGAATAGACATAAACCCATTTCCAGCACAATTGTCAAGCATTAATTTAGCTGTTAGGAATCTCAAAGTGGCAAGCAGAAACATAAACTTGGTTGTTAGCGATTTCTTCAAGGTTAAGCCTTCAACAGGTATTATTCCAAAAAAGCTTAATGTTATAGTCACCAATCCACCATACACAAGACAAGAAGAAATGGAATATAAAGACCAAATAAGAGAAGAAGCTTTAACCTATTTGGATGGTTCAAAAATATATATCGGTGCTCAAGCTGGAATTTATGCTTACTTCTTCACCCACTCTGCAAAATTCTTGGAGAACAAAGGAAGAATGGGCTACATCACATCAACTTCGTGGCTTGAAGCTGATTTTGGAAAGGATTTACAAAAATTCTTTTTGGATCATTTCAAAATACTGGCGATTATTGCGTATCAAAAAAGAGTTTTCGAAAAGGCAGCAGTAAACACGGTTGTTGTCATTCTGGAAAAAGCGGATGGCAAAGGGCTTCAGGAAGAGAGAGAGAACAATTTAGCAAGATTTGTTAAATTGAAACAACCAATGAGGATTGAAAATATCACAGACTTCATAGAATCTGCTGAGAAAGATTATGATACGACCGACATAAAAATCGTGGTCAAGAAGCAAAAACATCTATCCGAAGACACAAAATGGAGTAAGTATCTAAATGCGCCAAAAGTCTACTTTAAACTCTTAGAAAATCCAAAAATGACACGACTCAAAGAAATTGCAGAGATTAAGAGAGGTGTCACAACTGGAGCGAATCCATTTTTCATATTGGATAAGGAGAAGTCTGCTCAATGGGGCGTTGAAGAGAGCTATTTGAAACCTTGCATTAAATCTACGCAAGAAGCAATTTGTATCGATTTTGAGGAAAAAGACGTTAAATACTATCTTTTAACAGTTCATTCTGATAAGCAAGAATTAAGAAAAAGAGGACATTTCAATGTTCTATCTTACATTGAGTATGGCGAAAAAGAGGGTTTTAATCGAAGGAGAACAACCGAAAATAGAAAACTATGGTATGATTTGGGGGATTTGAAACCAGCTCCTCTTTTATCAACATTGAACATCTGGCAGCGGCACCTTGTTCTACGAAACAAAGCCGATGTTCTAGCAACTCATAATCTTTACGAAATCCGACCTAAAATCAAGAATGCTGATGCCTTACTCGGTATACTAAATTCTTCTTTAACTGAATTATTCATGGAAATTCATGGTAGAGGAGTTCTTGGAGAAGGCGCACTCGCTATAATGGTCTATGAAATGGCAAATCTTCCAATTCTCAATCCTAAAGAAATATCTAATGCTGATCAAGACAAGATGAACAGCGTCCTTGTAAAACTCATAGAAGCACAGCGTAAAAATGATAAGGTCACTGAAACGGAATTGAAGAGAAATCTGGACAAGATTGTCTTTAATACATTAGGCTTAAACAGTAGGGAAGAAAGGGAAATCTACGAAGGATTAGAATCATTGAAACAAATGAGGTTTCAAAGGAAAGAGGTTAATGTTCTTGTTGAGACTGCTGAAAAATGGAAGCCTCACAAAAAGCCTAAGAAAGAGAAAATAAGCAAGTTAGAACCTTCAAAAAGACTTGACAGATGGATAAAACCAGAGTAGCTGAGCCATAAGAACCCTTCTAGAATTATCTATCGTCTTATTTTCCTTAGTTGGTATTTTTCTTTCTGATGTATATTGGTTTATCCCAACTTGATTAATTGTGGCTAAATAGGTGTAAGCCTTGACTAATGCGTCTTTGTAACTATTTGCTACCTTTAGATTTGTTATGTAGAGTTTTACTTCTTCGGGATTAGATATGTCGCAGTCTTTTCCTATTCTCATTAAATTGTAAAATGTAGTTCTTAGTGTTCCATCTCTGAGTCCAGCACCTTTAAGTTTTAATAGCGTGTTTATGATTAAGTTCTCGTTGGAAGGTCGTAATCTGATGTAGTGCGGTCGTGGTCTAGTCTGGTTTAGGACACAAAAGCCTTTTGAGGCGTGTGTATGCCCTCCAAGCTTGTGATCCCGGGTTCAAATCCCGGCGACCGCACCATAAGGCATAAATCAGTTATTCAAGAAAGGTTGGAAGTTTTTTTGTATAGTTCTTTTGTGTTTTTCGTGATTATGTCTGGTTTCTGTTGGCTTTCATGCAAGTTTTCAAGTGAGTAAAACTGTGAAGGAACAAAAACTGTTTTCATGCCTACGGCTTTTGCGCCTTTTATGTCTTCGAGTGGGCTGTCTCCAACGTAGACTGTTTCTTCTGCTGTTGCGTCAAGTCTTTTTAAGGCTTCTTCGAAGATTTTTCTGCTGGGTTTGCGCCAGCCGACTTCTTCTGAAACTAAAATGGTGTTAAAAAACTGGTTTATGCTCAATTTTTTGGTTCCAGCGTAAATTACTGGTGCGTAGGTGAAATTTGAAACTAGACCCAACTTGTATTTTGTTGAAACTTTGGTTAACAATTTTTTGACGTGAGGTCTAAGTTCTAATGAGTTCAAATAGTCTTCGAAGAAGATGTTGACGGCGGTTTTTATGTGTGTGTCTTCTGGTTTTGTTTTAAATCCTAGGTTGTTTAGGGCTTCTGAGATCCAGATGGCGTTTGTTACTTCAACTAATTCTTTGTATCGTACAACACGGTATTTTTCGTGGGATTGGCTGTATGCTTCTAGAAAGCTTTTTGCGTTAATGTTGAAGCCTGCTTCTACGATGGCTTTGTGTAGCTTTGTTTTTGAGGTTTCTAAGCTGTAGTTTTTTATGTTTGTTAATGTGCCTATGAAGTCAAAAATTATTGCTTTGGTAAGTGGCAAGGTGTTGTCCCTTTTTTTGGTTTTAGTTATTTTTGATTCATTTCTGCAATGTTTATTTTTGCATAATAAGATTTACTTGTATGTTCCGTAGTTTTACATATTGAACTTTATGTCTTTCCGAGAATATTTGCATGAGAAAGCAGAAGAGTCAAGACACAATGAGACGTGTGCCTATCTTATGTTTTTAGCTGGTGCCATGTTTTTTGTTGGTGGCGTTTTGGAAACTTTGAATGTGGGTGAAAATCCGCAGTGGTTTATTTTTATACCGTATTATACGGAGCCTTTTGCTGGTGCGATTTTGGGGTTGGCTATGGTTATTAGTGGTCTTTCTTTGATAGTTTTTGGTATAATTGCTGGTTTGACTTATTCTCGTGATAGGGGCTGGTATATGGAGGAGTTGCGTAAGGCGAATTCTGCAGAGGAAGCTATAATTCATAATAAGCCGCTAAAGAATTCGAAAATGCGTAGGAGAAGAAAGGTTAAAACTGGCTTTTGACGCTGTTTGCTTTTGCTTTCTCTGCGGAGTCTAGACCCCCCTTATATATAGGTTGAATTTGTGGTTGAGGTTTTTCCCTCCTTTTTTCTCGTATTAGGATGAGAGAGGAAGTTGAGATTTAAATGGGGTGTCAGAAGTTTCATTAGTGGAGGATGTGTGGATGAGTTTGGAGAGGGGTGCTTTGTGTGAGGTGCCTACCCCCTCCCTTATATATAGGTTGGACTCCGTCTTCACTTTGGTTTTGAATATTTTAGTAGATTTGAGATGTTTTCCACTTTTTTGGCAAATGTTGTGTCCAGCAGCTTGTTTGTGTTGCCTATGGCTTCTTCCACCTTCAAGTCGTATGGGATTTCTTCCAGAAACTCTAAGCCTAGCTTAATCGTTTGCTGTCGTATAATTTTTGAATTGTTCATTTTCATGTTTTCAACAACGCCTACCACAGCGATTTTCAACTCTTTAAGCAAGCTTGCAAGTTTTCGAACAGTTTCGAAGGCTAGCTGTGAAGGCGTCGTCACAATGAGAAACTCTATGTTCCTAATCAACCGAACCAAGTCCAGTGTTGCGTCTCCGATTCCCGGAGGCATATCTATAACCAGAAAATCCAGCTTGCCCCATTTTGTAATTGAAAGCAATTCAATTAAGGCGTTTGAAACGTCTGCGCCTCTTAACGGCGAGACATGTTCGTGTGAATAGTAAACTATTGACATGTATTTTATGCCATACACCTTTGGCGGAACTATGCCCTTCTCTTCTTTCGGCTGTACGCCTTCAATGCCTAAAATTATGTGCGTGGATGGGCTTGTGAAATCTAAGTCGAATAAGCCTACGCTAGAGCCTTTTTT
>Ga0172364_10001194_pt1 | contig 19655 bp, 13 predicted proteins | sample LakKivSesite10cm_FD_114545 | JGI IMG/M metagenome (GOLD analysis project Ga0172364, IMG submission 114545) | Sediment microbial communities from Lake Kivu, Rwanda - Sediment site 10cm | ecosystem: Environmental > Aquatic > Freshwater > Lake > Sediment | place: Rwanda: Western Province, Lake... | reverse complement strand
TCGTCAACACTGTGAAGCCGCCGCTGGAGACGCATCGTGCGATAGCCAAGCTGATCAAAGCGTGAGTCAAAGCTCATTTATGCGTTGAGGCAAATTTATTTCAGGGGCCGTGGGGTAGCTTGGCTCTAACATTTTGGGGCCGTGTAGCCTGAAAAAGGGGCACAGACTGCCTACGAGACTCCAATGAACCGAATAGACTCCTCCCCCTCTTTTTTCTTTTTTTTCAAGGTAACCACCGAAAATGTTTTTAGAAAAAAGAGCATAAATCATATTGGTGGTTCCATGAAAACTGATAAACTCCCCTTGGACTGGCTCCCACAAGAGTGGCCCCGGTCGCCACTTGCGTTTCGGATGATTGTATTAGTTACTTTGCGCCTAGTTTCTTCTTACAGCGAACTTGTTGAAAAACTGAGTGAGTATGCTGATACTCTCAAACAAAAAATCCCCCCAGGGAAAATCGAGCGAACGTTCCAAGAACTGATTAACCGCAACTATTTAACCAAAACTTCAGCCAAAGCGCTTGAACCGACCAGAAACTCGCTCAAGTTTGTTGATCCCAAATTTTCTGGCGCAAACGCCGGGGGGCTGAAGCACCGGAACTATGTTTGGCGCGCTGCGTTGGGCCCGATCGCGAAAGGATTTTATGCTTACCCCGATACGGGCGGTGGCAATATCAAGTTGCCAGACGTTTTGGTTTTATATCCTTCTGATCTCGATTTTTTTGCAGAGGATAAGGGTTACATAGCCGAAATTGAGCTGAACGCTAGAAACCAATCGAGTCGCATCGTCACGGCGTTCAACCGTTGCATCCGCGACTACTATGCTCCCCTGATGCTCTATGTTCGTGATGCCGATGTCAGCTTTGCTAAAAGGGTGTTGACGAAAAAGACGAAGGCCAGACTTGCCGAAAACGAAAACAATCTGAAAACGTGTTACGTCTGGGTAAGGCCAGTCTCAGATCTTGACCTCCTTAATACTATACCCGATAGAGCCAGTTGGTTCGCTGAAGAGCCGCTGAATGGGAAGGGAGCAGTCCGCCCGAAGTATCCGTATCGTTTACCAAGTATCGAAGATGTCGGGATCGGCGAATATGATGCCATAGAGCGAGAGAGGAACCCCGACGGGAGAGAGGACAACCCAATAATCCAGCGACGCGAAAATGATAGAAGACCCCCCCAGAAAAAAAGATCCGAAGATGACGAAGGGGAGTTTGCCTAGCCTGGGGTTTTTTGGGCCAAATGCAGGATTTCGCTAGCAGGCCGCGTAAAGCGCGTTTCCAAGCCAAAATGGGCATTGCGTTCGACATACAAATACGTGTAAAAACACCCTTTTCACTGCCCACGCTCGGACGGCCCCCCCATAAAATACTCCAAAAATCAGCATACCCTTGACCTAACATACAAGCACCCATTCAAGTTATAGAGTGAGTGACCCCCTCACCGTGGCAAGGGTAACTAAGTAACCCCGCCCACGTCCAACTCGCTCCGCTCACTTCGTTCGCTGCGCTCGCTCTTACGCTCGGCCAGAAATTCACCTCCCTCCCGTCCTCTTTCTGGCCTCGCGCCCGAACGCCCCACACCGTCGCCCCCTTACCCTCGCCTTGCCCACGTAGCATCAAGTTCCAGCAGTTGGCCGTGAGGTGGTGGATGTTCATCGATGTTTGTGATGGCCTTTGCATTGCTCGGCGCTCGGGCTGGGGCCCCCCCTGTCGTCGGGACCTAACTCCCCCCCAAGTCCTTCGGATCTGCGGACCCTCGCGCCTTCGCATAATCATCCCCCATCGGCGCGTTATAGAGTAGTACAACCCTCGGTCGCCCCGCGGCTGAGGATGCCGAACACGCGTGTCACTTCTCGCGCAGGTACATGTCCCGCGCAACCTGCTTCGCGTCGTCGTAGCTGTCATACCCGTTTCGGGCGAGCACGTAGCCGAGCGCCAAGGCACCGGCCGCTATCACTATGTTCCCCGCGGAATACGGCGCCATGATCTCTCGGATGGATAGCCAGGACCTGCCGTTCAGAAGCAGCACGATGCCCACCAGAATCAAGACCACGCCGGCAGCGAACCGCCGTAGTCCGGACTGCTCGAGCTCGGCCTGTCTCTTTTTCGAGGCGAACATCAGCAACCCATTCGCCATGCCCAACACGGTTGACTCGACGAAAGTCCAACGCCACAAAGATTTATCCGATTCCTCATAGCCCACGCCAAGACTTGTGTAGGTCACGTAGATGAAGCAGGCCAAGACGAGGACGCCCGCCGCGAGGGAGAAGCGTTTCGATTTGAAAATGCCCGCGGAAGTTGGCTTCGCTACCCTAGGCACCGGCATCACCCTCGCGCACCCGCCCGATTCCACTCGCAAGCAAAAACGTGCCGATAACTACCAAGATAGACAGCCAGGCCACTGCGTTCGCCGTCTCCAACGTTTTGTCGAGCAGGCCGCGCACTGGAACGACGCAAGAGATCAGCGTGCCGATGCTGGCGGCCATGAACGCGCCCTCCCACGCCAGTCTGATCCTGTCCTTGGGCTCGAGCACCAGCGGGAACCCCTCCCACGCCGCGAACGCGCCGACCGCCATCATGATCCCAAGCCAGACTAGATTCGCCCACTGCAGGACCCTTCCCATCAGGTCGTACGCGACTATGACGCAGATGACCAGCGCGCCGAGGCCAGCGGCAGCGAACGCGCTCCCCCATGCCTTCCTGGCGCCGTCCCCGAGCTCGCGTATCATCTGGATTCCCGCCGCCGCTAGGAGCGCGCCGACAGCAATCATGACTCCCAGCCAGACCACGTTCGACAACTGCAGCGTTTCCCACATCAGACCGCGCGTTGCCAGAAAACTGAAAAGTAGCAGGCCGAGACCCGCGGCCGCGAACGCGCTGCCCCCGCCCTTCCTGACCACCTCGCTGCATCCTCGTCTGCAAAATAATGTGGGGATCGCGCCTATCGCAATCAGGATCGCCACCCCGGCCACGTTCGAAGGCTCCGGGGCCCTCCCGATCAGCCCGTACGACACGATGAAACTGGAAATCAGCAATGCCAGGCCGGTGCCCACGAGCACGCCCTCCCACGCCGTCCTGAGTCCGGTCCTGTGCACGGCTGGTCCGCGCCCAGCGCCCGGCAACTCCTTTGGACGCTCTGCCTTCGGTGCGGGAGACGGAACCCGACCCCACGTTTTTTTCTCCCTTCTCTCGGGGCGCCTCGCGAACTCGGCTTTCTTCTGGATCTCCGCGGCGGACCGGGGCTTGATCGGTATGGGCTTTTTGACATCCGCGAGCGGTCGAACGTGGGCTTTCAGCGGTCGCTTCCCTGTTCTGGTTCGTGATTTGGGAAAAGAAGCGCCCCCTACTTCCTCCAGATAGGCCTCGCCGCCGTTGACCATGAAGCGCACGAAACGGTCAGGTTCTCCTACGATCGGAAACTTCTCAGCCCAGTCCGCGAATAGGTCGTTCGAGAGCACCTTGCACCCGTGCTTCGTGGCGTATTGTAGAATCCAATAATCTGCAGGCGTTCCAGCTGGTATGTCGCGCACGACCCCAGCTGCGATCATCGTGCGGAGCTTCGCCCGATCGTCGACGTCGTGCTTGCGCGAAGCGTCCACATAGACGACCGGCTTCCACCCGGCATTCTTCAGTTCTTTGATCACCAGCTCTAGGTTTTTGACTTTGGGCGTGGCATCCGCGCCACCTCCATAGAGAGCGTTCGACCCGTCGACGACCATCTCCCTCGAGCCTTTCGGGGAAGGAGGTGCCATTTCGGACGTGGTCTCTGCGAGCCTCCCCTTGGCAGCTTTTCTTGTCATTCTCTCACCAACCTATCTCGTTTTTATCTATAAATACAAAAATTGTAGCTACTACATATTTTGGACAACTTCTGTTAAATTGGACGTAATACACTTTTTCAGCGGGGGTTCGTTGAAGATTGATATCCTTGCCAAGCGCGGGACGATGAGGATCCTTTACACGCTCGCTGAGAAAGGAGAGGCGATGAACTTCACGGAGTTCAAGCGGCTCGTGGGGAGCCCAACCACGACATCCAGCTGCCTCCAAGACTTGGTCAGGGCGGGGCTCGTGAAAAAGGAAATCCAAGCCGACCGCTATCGCAGCGTCAAGTACTCGCTCACCGTCAAGGGCTCTCACGTGGCCAAGCTCGTCCGAAACTTGGAGAAAGCGCTGTAGCGTTTGCCTCACCCCTGTCATTATCCCATATTACCATATAGCCGTATATATGGTATAGTTTAAAAGGATTATGGTGTATTGTCTTATGGTGAGTTGATTGCCGAAAAGGAAGACCACGATCCTTGTTGATGAAGACCTGTGGAAAGATTTCGTGACTTTTGTGATAAAGAAACATGGGACATCGAAGAAGACAAGCAAAGAAATCGAGAGCGCAATGCGCGAGCACCTGAAGAAAACCAAATGAGTTCTAGTGCCGCCGTCAAGCCCTCGCCCGTCGCCCGTTTAATTGTCTTCAACTGTCCAAGAGCCAAATCCCTGCCCAACACATACATAGTCTAGGTAGCTGTAGCGGTAAACAATATAAATAAAAGTGGATAACCACTAACGCTTACCGTAACGGTGTAATCCAATCCTGGGATTGATGTTCCGCTACCAAGGGTCAGCGTGGATGAGGCCTGACCATTGGAATCTGTCACGCTGGATGCTGCAGATAGAGACCCGGGAGTATTGGGCCATGTTCCATAGGGATCGATTGTTTTACTCCAATTAACAGTCACATTTGGTACAGGATTGTTATTGGAATCTTTAACAACAACGATAAATGGGCTGAGAGTGCTTCCTCTTGGTGCGCTTTGATTGTTACCAGAAACGATAGAGATGCTTGCAGGTGCTCCAGAAGTCACCGTCACGGTGGCGGACACTGTTTTTATCGTTGTTCCCTGTGTTGCTGTCACCGTCACTGTTGCAGTTCCGGCCAGTAAGCCAGCGGTAAGCGTCGTCGACGCACCTGTTAAAGGTGACCATGTGCTTAACGTCAGTCCCGTAACAACCCAGACATATGTCACACCACTTGTAATCTCAGTTCCATCAGCGGCATACGCCTTGGCGGTGAAAGCTTGGGCTCCACCAGTCTGAACAGATGCTGATGAGGGAGTTATGGTAACGTGATCCAGCGTGGGTGCTCCAGATGTTACTGTTACAGTGGCAGACGCTGTTTTTACTGTTGGAGGCGTTATCTGCGTCGCCGTTACTGTCACGGTTGCAGTTCCGGCCAGTAAGCCAGCGGTAAGCGTCGTCGACGCACCTGTTAAAGGTGACCATGTGCTTCCTGTCAGTCCCGTAACAACCCAGGCGTATGTCACGCCGCTCGTGATCTCGGTGCCGTCAGTGGCATAAGCTTTGACAGAGAAAGTTTGAGTTTGGCCTGTCTGAACTGATGCTGATGAAGGCGTTGTGGTAACGTGGTCGAGTGTAAGCGTCGCAGAAGTCGCCGTCACGGTGGCGGATGCTGTTTTTATCGTTATTCCCTGTGTTGCTGTCACCGTCACGGTTGTGGTTCCAGCTAGCAAAGTAGCAGTAAACGTCGTCGACGTATTAGTTAGGGATGACAAAGTACCATACAACGGGTTGGCGACCCAGACGTACGTTATACCGCTTGTAATCTCGGTGTTGTCAGCAGCATACGCTTTGACAGAGAAAGTCTGGGTCCCGCCAGTTTGAACGGATGCCGATGAAGGAGTTACGGTAACGTGGTCTAGAGTGACAGCTGCAGACCAGTGTATGTTATTCTCGTTAGCCACAATCACTTTTGGCCCATATGTCGCGTACTGCGATGGAATACCCAATATCTGGGCGTCTAACAAATAGCCGTCAACAACGACATCGCTCAAACTCATCAGATTTGTTAGTCCAGCACTTCGAGTAATGATTAGCGGGGCTCCCAAGTTGTCAATTGGGGGAATGAGTAAATTAATTTCTTTCATAGAGATATCTGTACTTGGAACAGTAATTTGTGGAATATTGACGACGGTATAGTTATGGAGCGTAGTACTCACGCGGTCTCCAAACTGCGCTTGATTCACGATTGCTATTGGATCAAGAGGCACGACTTCTTGTTTGATTAAGAATGGCCACACAATACCTTCTCGAAACTTGAAAATCGACAGTTCAAAACGATAATGCCCAAAAATGGGCTGGCCTACCTCTCCAACTTCTTCGCTGCTGAGACCTACCAAAGGCATTATGCCCGTGCCATCGGCCACTACAAGCGCTTTGATGCTAAATTGAATTGGTAATTCGCTTAGAGGGGCAAGTACCCCCGTCGCTGCCCAGATATCTTCGCTACTCACAATTCCCCCAAATGCGATGCCTTCAACGCTGACCATTTGTCCATGATACTTCGCCATATCTGATGTGAGTTCTTGGATAGTATGGAGTTCTGCCTCGTCATCTTCAGTATTTTCTACATAAAGGACAGGACGTAGTAAGATATTTTCAATGTCCTGAGAGGCAAATTGAAATACATCACCGAATAGTTTTCGCACCCCTTCACGAATCCCTTCAGTTGGATAGATTACTACCCCCGTGACATTTTCGACTCGAATTTGAGTTTCTGTCTGGATGGGATCGATAACCATCAAATATTTGTTCAAATCCGTGTCGCCAAAATGATCGGTGACGTCGCCGAATCCTATGTGCCCAATCATCTCTAGGTGTTTCAATCGGGCGCTTACTAGTGAGTAGGTGGTGTCGGGTAATACAACCCGTTTGAACGCGTATGTACTTGGACTACTAATTATGTCATCCGCTGTAGTTTGAGTGGGTTGCAGTTCTTCTATCCTATCTGCGATGATTATGTGCTGTCCAACAAACTTCAATACCTCTGGTATGCTTTCTAGAGACACATCAAGTTGTTTTCCGTAGACGTTGGCCGCGGTGATGTACTCGGTGATATTAGTGTTCAAGCCGATTACCAAATAAGTTTCAGCTTCCGCGCCACTCGTTATAAGCACGAATAACTGCACTTGGTTTGGTATCTGTATCTCAGGGAAGTAGTTTTGAAGTTGTAGATGCTGAAGCACAGATGTGTTTATTTTCAAGCGTGTTGGATCGGTAGCGATAAGCCCGCTTTTTAACACGTTTTCTGGAACGCTATCTCCCGCTGGCACTATATCTCCGATCGTGTTCCCGATGTTTTCAACTGGTGGTGGCGTGTAGTTTTCTTTCGGTCCATAAGCTATGGTCAGCAGAACGCCACCTTCCGTTTTTTGATCAATCAAAATCACGGCTTTTTTGTCACCTTTCTCGTAGATGATAAGAAGGGACCCGGAGTATTCTGCCACCTCTGTCCAACCTTCCTCAGCCATCTTTGTTCTATAATAATCCGAAACCTCCTCGAATGTAGCGGTGGATGTGTAAGTCGATCCTGATAGCCCACGAACCGTCGTGTTATCGAGGTAGGTGGCCCCCGAGTACATGGGTGGAGGATTAACTGTGACTTCTTCGTGAGGTGCTGTCCCTCCCTTATTCAGCAATAAAGAGTAACCCCCAACAACAGCAACAATAGCAATGATAGCCAGAACGCCAGCTACTATCCACTTACCCTTCCCTACATTTTGAGCACTTGGCATGGCTCGCCCTCCACAATTTAGCCTTTAATTTTGCGCCCGCACTCGGGACAGAAATCGGCATCGGCTGGCAGCTTGAGCTTGCAATGGGCACAGAAGCGTCCTGCTGGTTTAACTGGCGCTGGTTCGGATCCTGGTTTCGTTTCCAGCTTATGCTTCAGAGTCTTTGGATGAGTAGCAGGTCTTTTCTTCAAAGCAAGCGCTAGCACTGTAGCAAGGCTCACTCCTACGATCAGGAGCATAACCACGCTACCCCAAGGAAATGCTGCGACTTCGGTGAGCGATACGCTAGCGGTTCCACCAGATGAGCTAACGTAGGTACTTCCAGAATATCTTCCATCGGAACTCTTGTAGTATATCGTTTGACCAGCGAGGGCCGAGTCCGTAGAGGTTATTCTGCCGTACGAGTCGGTTGTGCCCAAGTAACTCGTCTCCGCTCCCTTCGAGGTGCCGTAATAAATCGTAGTGTTGGTGAGCACGCTTCCGCCTGGTTTGCTGAAAGTGATTGTAATCTCAAATGTGGAGGTTGGGCTGACCGTGGCAGACGAGCTATTATCGCTCGACCCGTACTGGCTGTCGCCCGCGAACGATGCGCTGATGGTAACTTCCGTCGATGCGCTGACTGATGGAGCTGTATATGTGACTGAGGCCTGACCTGAGGAGTTGGTCGTACTGCTCGTGACCGATAGGCTCCCAGCGGTTTTGGCCCAAGTTATGGTTTTACCTGCTACTGGACTTTCGCCAGAAGTGAGGGTCGCAGTCAGGGTTCTGTTCTGCCCTGAACCCAACGTGAAGCTGGACGGAGAAACTGAGAGGGTTGTCGGTGTTAATCCCACAATCGGCCCAGGGTAGCTTCCACTCGTTGGCAGTCTTACCGTGCTGGTTCCATCGCTCGCGTAGAAGTAATAGGAATACGACCCGGCACTCAAGGTGGCCGTCAAAAATTGATATGTGGCACCGCTAGTGTAAGTTCCTGTTGCCTTCGTCATATCGTATCCTGTACCATCAATGTAAACCTTGACGTAGGATGGCTCATCGCCATCTGAGTCTGTGTAAGTCACCGCGTAAGTGAAGGTGGTGTATAGCGGGCCGTTATCGGGTGTGACATCTCCCAGACTCAATGTTGGGGCGGGATCGGCCGTCACTGTATAGGAGTCCAGTCTCGGGGTGTTTGCCTCCGAGTCGGTCGTAAAGCTTGAAACTATCCGGATATATCGAGCATTCGGTAGGCTGGAGATACTGTAACTGTTGGTGCCATTAAGCAGAGAAACACTCTTCGTCCCCTTGACTGTTGTCCCGTCGTCGCTAACCTGTACTTGCGCAGTAATGCTCTGACCTGACCCGATACTGAAACTCGCATTCAAAGTCTTCCATGCACTTGGTATACCTACATCCTTCCAAGAGGTTGTGTGGGTCGCCCTCGTGAAACCGAAGGAGATATCGTCGACGTACCAAGTGAAATCATCGTCCGCCCCCCAACCGCCTAATTGGAAATACCAGTAAACATAAATTCGCATCGTGTAGTATCCAGTTTGCTGTAGGTTGCTGCTAGATAAACTCACAGTTTGCGTGTCTTCTCCGCCATTAGATGGTGTATCAAACCTCTTTGTCCACAAGTTCCCAGAACCATCGATGTTTATCCAACCGCCAGCAGGATTTTCAAGCCGAATTTTTAATTCGGTGTAACCGCCCGCCTCATTGAAGTTAAGGGAATAACCTTTCCAATAAAACGTTAATGTTGCATCTTCAATTCCTGTAGAGTCAAGATAAAATACATTTTCAGCATATGCTTCTGCCACCCCAGTCTCACTTGATGTTGGGCTATCATCTCCCGAAAAAAAACGAGCCCGCCCACCAGAATATCCGGCTGCAAGGTCGTTGACTTCAATAATTTCATTCGTAGTGAAAGTCCATTCATTAGTGCCTGAGAAATTGGGATCCCCTGGATATATCCCAATGTTTACGCTCCCGTTTTGCACGCGAGCGTTCTCGTAAGTGGCCCCCGTTTTCCAATCCGAGTCCGTACTCCACCCAACACTCCAATCAGCCTTGGCACAGTTAGATGACACGAGGAGGAAAAATACGCACAGAGTCACAACGACTATGCATTTCAGATTCTCCAGCCCCCCATGTTTCATGTTTATTGACCCCCATCTTAAACATTTTCTATCACGATAACTGGCAGTATTCCGTCGCCAAAGTGGTACTCGTCGTTTTTTTCGTAATAGCCAGAATTCCCGTAGTTAATGCTCGCCACATAAGATACCGACGGTTCGTCAAGGTTAAGCAACTGGAGTTTTACGTCTTCTTCGAACGATTCCCACTTTACATTAGGCCAAACTATGTGCTCGCTTGAATCTGCTATTCTTTGAGTGATTTGGCTGAAGAGATGATCGATGGGCTCCGTGTCCGAATATTCGAGATGCCCGCAAACTGCCCAGAGGTAACCAAGGTCTGTTTCACACACGTACATCCCTCTCATGTGAAACTGTAGTACAGTAGATCCGATCGAAAACTCACGATACAACTCGATTTCCCTATTGGTCGGATATATTGTTGAAAAAAACTCAAGCCGGTAATCGCTACTAAAGTAACCGAGTTGCTTGAACATGGACAATATCGCCTGCATAGACTCATCTTTCGTCCCAGCGTTCACAAAGATAAGCATATTTACGGGATTTTCGCACCCTTCTATGGGCAATGGGAATGAGAGCGAGTCAACATAGTAATCAAGCAGATGGTCTTTGTATTGCTCCATTTGTTCTCTTGACAAACCCGATACTCTGAGCGAGTCAACGGTTGCCTGCACATGGTTGCGGAGGTCCTGATTTTGCGTGCTAGAACTGCTACCTATGGTGGTTTCTTGATAAAGCTCTGAGTTGGAATAGGAAAGTTGTTCTAATTTAGACCAAAATGTTTGTCTCAAATTATTTATCATCCCGGTTGGCACAGCGGATTCGTTAGCGCTCACGCCACGACCCGGGTTTGATAATTTTATGTAGTTAACATCGTTGAACTCGTATACTTCGCTGTAGAATACAGGGCTCCCGAACAATGCCTGCGAGATTGCGTCCGTAATTTGTGATAGAGTTCCGTTGATTACCCCAACAAAGCCCGGGGTGTAATCCAAGGTCGTTTCTAACAGTTGCCAATACTCAAAAACGCCAAACACCGATTCTTTTAAAATTACCCAAGCATGCCAAGCTTCCTCCCCGCTTAGAATCTCGTCGATCGGGACTCTACCAATTACCACGTACACTTCATCCGGCCCGTATCCGGCGGCTCTCAGCATACTGGCGAGCAAAACCGCCGTGTCAATGCATACTCCTTTCCTCCACTGAATTGTCTCCCTCGGGAGCTGGGTCCAGAAATTGTAGGGCCAGTTGTTGAGCTTGTCATGATTGTAATAAATCTCGTCATTGACCCAGTCGTAAAGCACCTCCCAATCCGGGCGGATGCCCCACCAGGCTTTTGCGCTTAATATATTATTTACAAGTGATTTCACGACGGGGTCGTTTGGGGTGACGGTGAATGAATAGGATAAATTCCGAGGGGCCGATTCTGTGAAATCCTCGGTCCACGTTCCATCCGCTGTTTTCGCGGTCAGCTGCACAGTGGCGCCAATATCATCGAATAGTTGGACGTATCTGCCACTTTCGAGCACATCAAAATGTTGCGGGTGAAGCGAAATCGTCTGGCTGAACTGGTACGAGCTACTGGGGGATAGGGACTGAATCGTTCTCAGGTTCGTCAGTTTTCCATCCACATTTAGTGTCAACGAAACATCGCGTGCGGTTGCCGTGCCAACGTTTCTAATAGTAAACTGAACGTCAACCGTAGCATATGGTTGGTCGTTCTCGTCCTGCCGCCAGCCACTTCCATCATACAACGGTCCGTAGTCTCCTACTTCGTGGGTTATATCCAAGTTAACGTAACTCTTACCGATTGGCGGCTGGTAAGAAGTTGAAGCCGGCGCCGTTTCTCCCGTTATTGTCACGCCACCCCCATTTCCACTCTGAGACGGCGTGATCGGCCATTGCGGTTGGGTCGTAGAGACATATTGTGACTGTGAAGAGCCTGAATAGTGAATCGAGTATAGCGTTCCTATGACGATGGCTATTGTAACGAGAGCCCCTGCGATAATTTTCCGGTTAGAGTTGGCCTTGCAGACGCGTTTGGTGTGTGTGCGCTTTTGGGGTCGTCTTGAGGAAACCGCCCTGCCACAGTGGTGGCAGAACTTGGCATGCGGCCAAAGTCTCCCGCCGCACTTGACGCATGCCGTCCCCGTTGTTTGGATTTTTCCCATCATCGTTGTTCCCGCTCCATCTTATAAAATACCCTCTATAAATGCCTTGTTTGAAAAAATATTGAATTATAAGCTCATTTTAGCTTAAATCGGGCGTTTATTTCATTTTTTACTCCGCGTTCAATGGATATTTACCCCCATTAGCTCAACCTTGCTTGAATTCATAGTGCAAAAATTTTTAAACCCGTAAGAGGTTCGTTTACAAGGGGAAGAATTTGCAGAAAGTAAGAAGGCGCAAAGCGGCGATACCCGTCTTCGATGAGCGTGCAGAGGAATGGAAAACCGTTTCAGAGCTCAAGGCCGTTGACATAATGCACGCGCAGGTCGATTCGGTCAGACGAGTCGCGCTTGAGCTACTCGACTACGGAGCGATGCGCAAATTCGAGCTAGCCCGATACATCCACCAGATTCTGGGAAGGAAATACTCCCGCTCCCTAATCCAATATCACCTTAGACACCTTGAGCGTGCTGGGCTCATCGGAACGACACCTGACCCTGACTCTCAAGGAAAAGCAAGCCTCGTCTACAGATCCGCCGACGTCAGGGTTCAACTCAGACCCAAGCCAGTACCCTCGCGGGCCCCGAAGATACCTGAAGAGCTGCTCTGGAAGCTCGAGCAGAAATATAAGGAGAAATAAATTTGCCCGTCTTGGCGATTTTGGGGACGAAAGGCGGAGTATCAAAAAGCACCTTGGCAATGGGGCTCGCGATTTGGATATCCAAGCTGAAACTCAAAGATCGGTGCCTGCTCATCGATGGCGACATGCACGTCCGCAGTGTTGAGCTAAAAATGTGCAGGGTTCATGACGCGACCCTAAAGGATGTATTAACACGAGAGAAGCCGTGGGAGTCGGCCGTCTACACTTGCGAGCTGGAGGACGAGGCGGGTGAATTGCTCTATCCAAAACTCGCCGTTTTACCAGCGGGTGGGCGCTTCATGCCACCCATGCGCGATAGCCCGCTAACATACCTTGAGATGGCCAAGAGGCTGTTTGGAAACATGATTGAGGGACTGCGCAAAGAGTTCAAATACATTATCGTTGACACCCCCGCGTCAGTAGGTTTCGAGCATTTCATCTTGACTGCCAGCGCGGATGCAGTCATTTACGTCTGTGAGCCAAATGAGGACTCAACAAGTTCTACCCTAGCGACTTCTGAGGAACTGGGGGATCTCATAAAGATCCAAGCGCTTGGGGTAGTGCTCAGCCGCGTACCAGCCGACATCAATGCAAAATCGTGGATTAAAAAAGTAAAGAAGATAGCACCTCTCCTCGGTGTGATTCCCGAAGATCCAAAAGTTGGTGCGGCCTTTAGGGAGGACCTACCCGTCGTGACTGCATATCCAGCGAGCCCAGCGAGCCTAGCCATGAGAGGAATAGCAAAAAAGGTTCTGGGGACACCTGTGAGAAAGACTGGAGTAGAGAAGAAACTGGAACGCGGCCTTGAAAGAGTGCTCAAGCAGGTAAAGCAAGAGTCCAGCTAGCTGCGGGCTTTGACTCTTTCCTCGAACGGCTTTGTCGGCGTTTCACGATGCCTAGCTTTCGGCTGGGACTTGAGTGTCTCTTCTGCGGCTGGTCTGAGCACATCTTCGTAGTACGTTTCCGCAATCGGTGACTTGTAGGGGGCAGGCGCAACAGGCGAAGCAACCTGTTTTGGCCTTGCGATAGGCTTGACCGTCGCACCACATCGATGGCAGAACTTGGTGTTGGGTAGCAGCTTTTTGCCGCACTTGATACAGAAAGTCATCCTTATCCCAACCAGTTTTAGCACTTGTTCACGTTTAATCTTGCGCCTGCACTCTGAAAGAGGGGACAAGTTAGGGTATCAAAGTGGTGCGAGGGAAGGGACTCGAACCCTCGCGGAGAAGGGTACCTCATATATACCCTCAAACCGGAGGTATAGACGAAATATTGCGCATATGAATGAGTTATGTGCAATTCGAAAACCTGCCTTCAAGAAAGGAGAAGCAAATTCATGACGTTGTTGCCTTCAAGTGGGGAAAGCAAATTAAACAAAATCTTACTAGGTGAAGAAGGATATGAGTTCGGATCCAAAACAACTTAGCAATCCATTTTCTACCGGTGGTGGCGGTGTCATTTTTGAGAACCGAGTCCAAGCTACCTTTGTTGCGTTGATGCTGACCGGAGGACGCGCCCCATGTCTTCCTCCATGGCCAATTAGAAAGATCAAGCTTCAAGGGAAAATAGAAGGTTACGATACAGATGATTTAATTGTTTTTACCAAACACCCTGACAGAGAGAAAGAAGCAAAACTACTCGGTCAAATTAGGCATTCTATCACAATTGCTGAAAGAGATGCAAAATTTGGAGATGTGATTCAGGGTGCTTGGAAGGATTTTAAAAATCCAAATGTATTTACCGAAGGATTAGATGTAATTGCACTAATTACTGGACCTTTGAGCGCTACAGATACTAACAATGTGAGGATGATTCTTGAATGGGCGCGAAATTCAGAAAATGCTACTGATTTTCTAAAAAAAGTCAATCAAACTAACTTCAGCAGTAAAGAGAAAAGAAGCAAGCTAAATGCATTTCGAGCACATCTCAAAAACGCCAATGGTGGCACGGAAGTTTCAGACGACGAACTCTGGCGTTTTATGAAAAGTTTCCATCTTCTTGGATATGATTGGGATATCAAATCTGGCGTTACCCTTTCGCTGATTCAGTCTTTAATTTGTCAATATTCCACAGAGAATCCTTACTCCCTATGGACACAGCTCATTGACGAAGTCCAATCCGCAAATCAGAACGCAGGTACAATCACAATTGATTCACTTTCTGAAGAACTTCGGTCTGCATTCCAACGACCAGGCGTGGAAACAATCCCTGCTGATTTCGCCCAGACACCATCAATTGATTGGAACCAAAACCAATTTGCCTCCGAACTGGCAATTGCAAGTCTATTAGGCTCATGGGATGAAAAATACGATGGGGATAAAGCTATTGCAAAACATCTCGCAAATGAAGATTACACCAGTTTGATCCATAAAATCCGCGAGATTCTACAAACACCCCAAAGTCCGCTTACCCTGAAAAACGGGAAATGGGCAATCACCAGACGTATAGAAATCTGGCAAACATTGGGACCGAGGCTATTTGATGATCATCTTGATAAATTTCAGCAATGTGTCATTGACGTTCTGAAAGAGTATGATCCCCAGTTTGATTTAGCCCCTGAAGAACGATATGCCGCAAGTATCCATGGCAAGTTGTTAACGCATTCCCATTCCCTAAGAAAAGGTTTGGCGGAGAGTCTGGCGCTTTTAGGCAGTCACCCGAAAGCGTTGACCAACTGTTCATTAGGCAAGCCTGAAGAAATCGCTGTTCTTGCTGTCAGAGAGATTCTTAATGGCGCTGATTGGGTTCGTTGGGCAAGCTTGAACAATCTATTGCCACTTTTGGTGGAAGCAGCCCCAGGGCAGTTCCTTGATGCGGTCGAAGCCGCACTGCAAAACAATCCCTGTCCCTTTGACGAATTGTTTGCCCAAGAAGGCAATGGTATCACCGGTAGGAACTACATGACTGGTTTGCTTTGGGCGCTGGAAACACTAGCTTGGGATGAGCAATATCTGACTAGAGCAACCATCATCCTTGGGGAACTGGCTGCGCTTGATCCCGGAGGCAACTGGGCGAATCGTCCTGCCAATTCGCTAACGACGATTTTCTTGCCGTGGATGCCCCAAACAACAGCTTCCGTAAAGAAACGACAGGTCGCAATACGTACTCTTGAAAAAGAACTTTGTAATATAGCATGGAAACTTCTGCTAAGTCTATTGCCAGAACAGCATCAGGTGTCTACAGGTTCGCATAAGCCCATTTGGCGAGAAACGATTCCTGAAGATTGGCCAAAGGACGTTTCCAAGCGAGAATATTTGGATCAAGTCTCTTACTATGCTGACATAGTGGTTGAGATGGCAAAAGAGGATATAGCCAAACTTGCTGAGCTAATCGGCTACCTTGACAAACTGCCGCAATCTGCTTTCAACAAGATTCTGGAACATCTTGAATCTAACGAAATTATTAGTTTATCCGAAGATGAGCGCCTTCCACTGTGGACCAAACTTGTCAATTTTGCTTTAAAGCATAAAAGATATTCGGATGCAAAATGGGCACTAAGCCCCGATTTAGTTGGGAAAATCGACAAGATTGCTGAGTGTCTTGCTCCCCAAAGTCCTTTAAACCTATACCGGCGGCTTTTTTGTGAGCGGGATTTCGATTTATATGAAGATAAAGGCAATTGGGACGAGCAACAAAAGAAACTGGATGAACGCCGACAAAAAGCCATTAGGGAGATTGTTACAGCTCATGGACTTCAAACCGTGATCAAATTCGCTGAATCTGTCGACTCACCCCGGCATGTCGGATTTTCTCTTGGGTTCGTAGGCGAAGAGGACGCGGATTCGGTAATTTTGCCGGAATTGTTGGAAACGGAAAACAGGAAGATTACGCAATTCGCAGGCGGTTTTATCTGGGGTCGGTACCAAAGCCAAGGATGGGCATGGGTTGATCAGGTTGATACCTCGCACTGGTCATCAACACAAACGGGACAATTCCTTGCTTACATGCCTTTTACTAATGAGACCTGGAAGCGTTCGGAACAGCTACTGGAAAAAAACGAGTCTACATACTGGAGCAAAGCCACTGTGAATCCGTATCAAGCTGAAGGTGGCTTGGAACTGGCAATAGACAAATTAGTTGAGCACGGAAGGCCAAATGCGGCGATAAGCTGTTTATTTAGAATGTTGCACGACAAACAGCCATTAGATCAGGCTCGAACAGTAAAAGCCCTGCTTGCAGCAGTTTCATCGACAGAACCTACTCATTCAATGGATGTGTACCCCACCGTTGAGGTTATCAAAGCTCTGCAGGATGATCTCAATACTAATCCTGATGACATTTTCCGTGTTGAATGGGCTTATTTGCCGCTTCTGAATCGACGCCAAGACGCCTCACCAAAACTTTTAGAAAAGCGCCTGGCTTCTAACCCAGATTTTTTCTGCAAAGTAATACGTCTCATTTACCGCCCCAAGAACGAAGACAAAACCGATAGAGAACCTACTGAGCAGCGCAAAGTCATTGCCGCAAACGCATACCGATTGCTTCACGAATGGCAAACCCCTCCAGGAATGCAGCCTGATGGAACTTTTTCTGGAGACCATTTCAATCAATGGCTTGATTCGATTAAAACTGCATGTTCAGAATCTGGACACCTCGAAGTAGCACTCTCTCATGTAGGGCAAGTTCTCATTCATTGCCCACCAGATTCAAACGGTCTTTGGATTCATCACGCTGCAGCTACAGCTTTAAATGCCAAGGATGGGGAAGAGATGCGAGTCGGTTTTCGAATCGGACTGTTTAACTCGCGTGGTGTGCATACATCCACTGCAGGTCGGGAAGAAAGACAGCTTGCTGAAAAATATCGAGCGCAGGCCAGCGAGGTGGAGTCTTGTGGCTACCATCGTTTAGCGAATTCCCTCAATGAGTTGGCGACCGAGTACGAACGAGAGGCGGAACGCGAAGTATCTAACTAGAACTATCTTTTCAAATGTCTCCACGTCCTTATCGGCAAGAGTTATCATGACACCATGTCTTGACCATCATCTCAATGTTTGTGGATGCTGAATGGTTCGTGGATTAGTAACTATCTTTCTAGACAATATCTCAAGTGGATTCTCTACAGCTGTCTGATTGAAAGTCAATAATACCCCCATTTTATCTTCGCTTTGACCTAAAAAACCACAGTCTAGTCTTTTATAAAAATGTCTTTTTTGAAAATCTTCGCGCCGCCAGCTCGCCGATTCTCGCTTTTGTTCTTAAAACCAAAAAAAAGGGGTTGTTTTACGTGAAAGGCAGACGGGTGCTCAAGGCGGTCAAGTTTAGCCTGTTCTCTTTGCATGTTTTCTGACATAATCTCGGAATTTTTGAATTTCTCCATCGGTGAACACGGCATCGAAATGCTTCTCGTACTTTGACACCGTGGCGGGCAATTTCTCCCTGGTAATCCCTCCAAGCACAAGGACAACTTTTATGCCCTCTATCTTCTTTTTTAGATCTGCCGCCATGTATGCGTTCAGCTTCAGTGATGCAAGATTCGGTGTTCTGAACGGTATTGCCTCCACGACTACCTTTGGCTTCAGTGGTTTGAATCGGGGCGGCCTCTTGCCACTCCGCCAACTTCTGTCTATCCCCGCCCTTGGCCCGATCGACGGAATCACAAAATCAAAAGTTTCGCCCAAAAGGGGAAATTCTCTGTCGTATGTAATATTTGCTTTATCAAGTTCTTCGGCGATTTCGCGCTCCGTCGCATGGTTCCTGAGCCTTGGCGGGCGCGGGGTTTTTCTGCTAGTCTCCCCTACCCTCAGTTTTTTTAACTCGTTTTCGTAAAGCGCGACCTCTTCGCTCCTGCTGAGCGGCATCCCCAGCTCCTTCTCGGCGGCGATTTTGACGTCTGTTATATCCATGCCCCACATCGATTTCGCCATGGTTTTCAGGACTTCGATTTTGGCTTCTTGTACGACCTCCGCGCTCTCGAACGGCTGGGCCGTGGCTACCAAGAACTTTGTGCACTTTTTGTAGGCTTCGCGCATCCTCTCGATCGTGGAAGGATCCATGTCTCGTGTGCCCCCGTACACGTGCTCCAGCCCGGACGTGTGGCCGAGCCACGCCTCGATATATTCGCTGGGCACATGGCCCGTGAGATTGGAGCGGAAATATTTTCTCAAACCATAAGGTCGCATCCTCCGAACCTTGCCAGCAAACGTTTCCTTCGTCTCAATCCCGCTATTCCTTATAGCTTCTGTGATTTTTCGGCAGATGTTTTTTCGTTGCACGCTCTTGATTTTGCTGTCCGTACCCGTGAACGCTCGGCGATCTAGTATAATCGGCGAGGAATCTGTGATCGTTTCCCCATCTCGGCGCCGATTTTCGAAGTATTGTATAAGTAGCCGAACGGTCTCCCCTGGAATGAATGTGACGTAAACGTTATCGGTTTTGCCCTGGGGGACATAGACGGCGCACGGTGTTATTTTGGCCCCGAAGTCCTTTTTGATGCAGTCGTACGTGAGCTTTACGATGTCATCCGGCCTGATTCCAGCATAGGCGATGAGGTGTATGGCGATCCGCGTCGGCAAATCAAGCTTCGGCGCCTGCAGTATGTCCCAGAGCTCCTCGCGGGTCGGAATCTTGTCGAGGTACTTTACCGTGACTGGGATGTTTTTGGACGGAAATCGATATTCGCCCTTGATACCGCAGAAGCGGAAAAACGAGACCAAGGCGGACCATTGTCGCTCGACCGTCTTCGGGGACACGCCGACCTCGCGGTTGCGCCAGAGGACGAACTTAGTCATCATGGCAACCGCTTTATCGTAACTCGATTTTGAGAGTGTGAGCGGATCTTTCTTGATGTATTCCAAGAACTGAGCAAGCGATTCCGCGTAGTCCCTTACCGACCGCCGGCTTCGCAGGGTAAGTGTGCAGCTCTCCGTCCAGTCACGGCATATCTTGTACTTCGTGTAGAACTTTTTGAAGCCCGCTGGGATGGTAGCATTTATCTGTTCTTCCGGCATAGTACCAAGGGAACGTCCGCCGACGAAGCCTATAAAAGCTTCGCACGGAGACGGAATATTGGGGCCGTGGGGTAGCTTGGTCTAGCCTCCCAGCTTGGGGTGCTGGTGACTCGGGAGGTCGGTGCCTGGCATCGGCCCGAGAATTCAAATCCCGACGGCCCCACCACTTGTATCAACATAGGT
>Ga0172364_10001192_pt1 | contig 19681 bp, 20 predicted proteins | sample LakKivSesite10cm_FD_114545 | JGI IMG/M metagenome (GOLD analysis project Ga0172364, IMG submission 114545) | Sediment microbial communities from Lake Kivu, Rwanda - Sediment site 10cm | ecosystem: Environmental > Aquatic > Freshwater > Lake > Sediment | place: Rwanda: Western Province, Lake... | reverse complement strand
GGAATTCGTGAAGTGATAAATCTCTAAAACCCATTGATGAGCCTTTTGCCAGACTATCAGATCCTTAAAACTCTTAGATGACATACTGACTACTGTCTACCGACTACTGACTACTGACTACTGTCTACCGTCTACTTTATTCTTCCCTTGATTTTGGCAGTTTGCTCGATAATACTCACAAATTCTTCGGCTTTGAGGCTGGCTCCGCCAACCAGGGCACCATCGATTTCTGGGTGGGAAATAAACTCAGCAATGTTAGCACCAGTAACACTGCCGCCATAAAGGATGCGTAAATCTTGAGCTATCTCCTTATCCCATAGCTTAGCCACAACATCACGGATAAACTGGATAGTAGCTGCTGCTTGCTTGCCGCTGGCCGCCCTGCCTGTGCCAATAGCCCAAACTGGCTCGTAGGCAATCACTAAATCACGGACAGGCTCTATGCCACTCAAAGCTACTGTCACCTGTCTATTAACCACCTCCTCTGTCTTGCCAGCTTCATTCTCGGCAAGTCTCTCTCCAACGCACAAGATAGGCTTAAGCTTGTTAGCCAAAGCCGCCTTTACCTTCTTGTTAACTATTTCATCAGTTTCTCCAAAATACCGCCTCCGCTCAGAATGTCCCAGTATGACAAATTCGCATAATTCACGAAGCATCAGCGGGGATACCTCACCAGTGTAAGCCCCTTCAGTCTCAAAATACATATTTTGTGCCCCGAGCTTAATTGACGAACCCCGGAGCATCATATTTATGGCGACTAAGGATACGAATGGCGGACAAAGTACCTTTTGCACTTCTCTTATCCCATCCAGTTTCTCAAGCATCTCGATAACAAGCTCTTCAGCTTCAGTCGCCGTGGTATTCATTTTCCAGTTGCCAGCAACAAAAGGGATGCGCATTTAACAGCCTCCCATTATTTCCTATCTAACAGGACTTCCACACCAGGTAAAGTAGCGCCCTCCAAAAACCTGAGGCTGGCACCGCCCCCTGTGGAAACATGGGTCATCTTATCAGTTAATCCCATTTCGTGAACTACTTCAGCAGAGGAGCCACCGCCAATGATAGTAGTGGCATCGAGGGTAGATAGAAAACTGGCTATAGACTTGGTTCCTTGAGCAAATTGAGGCATTTCATAAATCCCCATAGGGCCATTCCACATGATAGTATGACATTTTTTTAATTCGTTGCAGAAAAGCTCAATAGATTTAGGACCAATATCTACGATATGGCTACCCGATGGTATATTAGTTGTTGGCACTACTCTGGTTGAGGCTCCGGCTTTGATTTCCGGCGCCACAACTGCATCAATGGGGAGCAAAAATGGCACCTTCCACTCCTTGGCTTCCTGTAGCAATTTCTTGGCCAGGTCCAACTTATCATCCTCTATTAAAGAATGCCCTACCTCATATCCCTGTGCCTTGAAGAAAGTAGCAGCCATGCCACCACCAACCAGCAACATATCAACCTTTTTTAACATATTCTGCAACAACTCTATCTTATCACTCACCTTAGCACCACCGATAAGGCACGCCGAGGGTCGCTCGGGATCATGCAGGAGCTTCTCCATAACCTTCAGCTCTTTGTTCATTAACAAGCCGGCCACCGCAGGCAAGTATTTAGCTACGCCTACAGTAGAGGCGTGAGCCCGGTGAGCAGTGCCGAAAGCATCATTAACATAAATATCAGCTAGCCTGGCTAGCTTTTGGGCAAAGCCGGCATCATCTGCTTCCTCTTCGGGGTGGAAGCGCAGGTTTTCCAGAACCAAAATATCGCCCTCTTTGAGCGTCCTTACTTTGTTTTCCACTTCTTGGCCTATACAATCGGATGCCACGCTGACAGGCAAGCCCATGAGTTGGGACAATCTCTGCGCTATTGGCGCCATCCGTAAATTTTCCACTACTTTGCCTTCAGGGCGTCCTAGATGAGAGCAGAGGATTACCTTAGCTTTATGGTCAACAAGATATTTGATAGTGGGTAGCGAAGCTCGGATGCGGCTATCATCGCTAATGGCGCCAGTGTTTATATCTAGCGGGACATTGAAGTCGACTCTGAGTAGAACTCTCTTGCCTTTAACATCTATATCTTCAACAGTCTTTTTTGGCATTTTCCCTCCTAGAAGTCGCGCTTCAATAAAAAGCGGGCTATCTCTTTGAGCGGAGCTTGCTTGGATGTGTCCAGCCGAGTAGCCTCGAGTTGTGCCACAGCTTTGTAATAATATTGCTCAGCTAAGTTTTCAGCATAATCTCTAGCTCCTGAATTGTCCAGAATCTTCATAACCTCCGTGATAGCTTCGCCCTTGATAGATTTTTGAGAATAAAGCTTCTTGAGTCTCTTTCTGGCCTCACCCTTGCTATTTTGCAATCCGTAAACTACGGGCAAAGTCTTCTTCCTCTGAGAGATATCGCTAACAGATTTACCAACGCTCTCCTCCGTTCCCCAAATTCCTAATATGTCATCACAAATCTGAAAAGCCATGCCTAATTCTTTGCCAAACAGGTGAAAAAATTTCACCAACTTATCATCTTCGCTGCCCAGGTGTGCTCCCAAGGAAGTTGATACGGCAAGCAAGGCTGCTGTTTTTTTGGCTGCCATGTCAATATAATCCTCGATGGTGGTGTCCAGACGGTTCTCATATTCGACGTCTAAGTATTGTCCTTCACAAAGTTCCAAACAAGCCAGGCTCAACATTTTAGTGGAACTAGTGATCTTTTCATCAGCTATTCCCCTCTCTTTTAGTTTAAGTAACGCTAAATAAGCTAGGGTGAACATGGCATCGCCGGCGTTTATCGCTTGAGACTGACCCCATAATTTCCATACAGTGGGTCGGTGATGACGCTCATAGCTAGCATCTTCGATATCGTCATGGATTAAAGAAAAATTGTGGATGAGCTCGACGGCTGCTGCGGCGGGCATTACCTGTGACGTGTCACCTCCCACCGCTTGGCAACTAAGAAGGCAAAGGGTAGAGCGAATAAATTTGCCCGATTCTCTGCTACAAGGATGTCCATGCTCATCCTGCCAGCCCATATGATATCGTAGCATATTACAAAGAGCTGGAGGACAACTATCGACAATCTTTCTTAACTCAACTCGCACTGCGTCGCGATAAGATGTGAGGGACTTCGGCATGCTATATTTTATGCCCATGTAAGCGAGTCCATATTAACGGCTAAGAAAACAGATTGTCAACTAGGTGGGATTTGTGCCCTGTTGCCAAAGTCTTTGGGAAAAGGACCGAAGATAGCCATAATGTCCAAGATAGTTGCAGCAGAAGGCTTGCTGAAACTTTGTCAGCGCGCTATAATTGGCACTTTAGTATTAAGAGTGCTAATTGCAGGGGATAGGAGATGAATTGCATTGTATGTGGGAATCCATTGCTCTATGATCGGGTTGTTTTCCATTGTTCCTGTGGTGCCCTTGTGCACGCCTACTGTTGGGATGAGCATGTATTGCAAGCTCATCGACCCTCCTTTGAAATAGGAACCGTTAATTTGGATGGCGAATTTATAGCAAAGGAGAGCAAAATAGAGGCACAGGTCTCAAAGGCGCCAGTCTCAGAAGAGCAAGGCTTAGAATAACAAATAACACCTCTTTTAGAATAAGGAGATATGAATGCCTACTTATCAATATCGCTGCCTGAATTGTAACCTGCAATTTGAGCTTAAGCAGAGCTTTCATGATAAACCAATAGCTGATTGTCCTAGCTGCCGGGGAATTGCCCGTCGCATTTTTTCTCCCGTCCCCGTCATATTCAACGGGCCAGGCTTTTATGTAACGGACTCCAGAGAGGAAAGTGGGAAAAGGGCTAATCCTGAAGGGTTAAAGAAAAAAGAAAAGGATAGCGGAGACAGTGAGAAATGAAATGTCCTGTCTGTGGCAAAGAAGCTAAGGCTCACATTTACTACTGTGCCAAATGTGCTGTTTATGTGCACGAGAAATGCTGGCAGAAGCATGTAGCGCAGGCTCACAAAGACTAGCTCACCCTTGTATTCTTATCATTCACGCTCTATCATGCTATACTTAATTTGGTTGTCCCTGTAGCTCAGCTGGACAGAGCGGCTGCCTTCTAAGCAGCGGGTCGTGGGTTCGAATCCCTCCAGGGACGCCACAATAAACTTAGGCTTTAGTAAATAGACGATGACCAATAAGTATGATATAGAAGTAAAGCTACTTGCCGTCACCCCTGATGCCGAAAAGTTGATAGAGACGGCGGGCAGGCTGTGTTGGGACACACAGAATAAAACAGGCACGGTACCCGACCGCATTCAGAAGTGGCTGGAGATTGGCCATGAGTCCATGATTGAGCATGCTTGTGCTACCTTCTACATTCGTGCCAGCCGCGTCCTGACCCATGAGCTTGTCAGGCACAGATTGGCAAGTTACAGCCAGAGAAGCCAGCGATATGTGAAGGAAACCGAGCCCAGATATATCGAGCCACCTGAAATCAAAGATAGCAAATCTGCCCGTAAGCAGTTCGAGGAGGTAATGACGACCTGCTGGCGAATCTATGGTGACTTATTGGCTAAGGGGATAAAAGCTGAGATTGCTCGCTATGTTCTGCCCAATGCCTGTGAGACCCAGATAATCTGCACCTGGAATTTCCGTGAAATCCGCCATATCATCAAGCTACGCACATCCAAACGAGCGCTTCCTGAGTTCAGGGCTGTCGCCGAAGAAATCCGCAGGATAGTAAAGGAAATAGCCCCTCAAGTATTTGAGGATGTGTGAATGGTGGCCCAATGTGAACTTTTCCGCACCCAATCGCCGGCTCACACTTCCTGTAGGCTTGTTTTTCGTTTGGCTTTGTTCTACCACGTTTGTTGTCTGATTGCACCTGTTCAAGGTTTAGTTGGCAAACTACCTGCATCGACTTTAGGTCTTCGGACGGGTAGATCTTAACGCCCAACTTCGAGACTATGTCTAACTTTTCATTGAAAGTGGCCTCGTCCAGGTTCCTATCCCGCAGCGCCTTCAGCTCCTCCCTCATGGCCTCAGTGTCAACCTTCCCAGAAGTTGATGACCTAATACTTTCTTGGAGATGTTGAATTTCGCTTTCTGTTCTGGCTATGATTGATTGATGCTCAGCAATCCTCTTCTTGGCTTTGTCCACGTTATAAATGCTGCTCTCGAAGCCCTCCTAAACCTTACCAATTCGGGCCTGCGCCTGAGAGATTTTCAACTGCTGTAGCCTAACCAACTTGGCGGCATTTTCATCCTGGGATTGCTCTGATAGAGACTGGTGTTCTACCCAGGCATCATCGCGAAGAAAAGCACAAATATCCTGCCAAATAATGTCTTCAAAAGTTCCTGGAATAAACCGCTTATAATTACAGGGCTCCTTGGCCTAGGGCTGATATATTATTGAATTGCACGATCAGCCAAATTGTTCGCCTAAGTTCCTCGAACCCCGTGGGGTGGGCAGGCAATTGCTAAGCCATTTCAGGAATGCTTTGAGACTCAGCTCTTTGCCCTTCGGCGTCTCCTGAGCCAGGTTACCCAAGGGCAGAATTGAATTTATCCCTTAGCGCTTAGGAGCGACTGGAAAACAGCACATTCCGTCAGAATGTTCAACATCAAACCGTGGGGAACTATTGAAGAGTCGCAGACATGATGGAAAACAAAAACCAGTACTCGCCATCGGAATACCGTAGTACTATCAAGCAAGTGCCCTCTTTGGCTTGGTCGTCATTATTGTCCTTCTATTCCCAGTCCAACTCCTTGCTGGTACCTGGCGGTAGAGTAACCATCACCTGAAGAACGCCAAGCTGAATTTAAACAACAAACTATATAAAACCCTAGCCCGTCACTAGGTTCTACTACGACAACATATCATCTCATCCAGCCATTCCACCGCCAGATGAGCAAATTCGGAGTCGCTAATGTGGTATTTTACCTCTCTAAGTGATACCTCTCGGGGTAATAGCTTCTTCAGGAGATCTACAAAAAATTGATCCGTAGTAGGGTCAAAAAGGTCAGCACCTGCTTTGTCCACCTCAGACCAACCATGTAATGGAATCAATACGCCAACTGGGCCGCGAGGATTAGTTAACCTTTGTGCCATAATCATCGCTATGGCCTCTAATTCTTCTTCAGATGTCCGAACTGCCACTCGGATATCATGGTGGTGAATCTTACGCCCCTTCAATTTATCCGGGACATCATCAATGGAGTTGAAGACAATGCAGTCCAACCCTCCTGGGGCAATAACAATAGGTACGCCTTTTTCTGCTGCTGTTGCCAGCCTGCTACTCCCGATATCGCCGCAATAACCATTGTATAATTGGTCAGCTAGTTCATGGGTTACGAAATCAAGCACACCGGCAAACAGCCCTTGGTCAATTAGCTCTTCTAAGGCTCTCCCTCCCATGCCATTGGCGTGAAATGTAATCATCTCATAGCCCCTTTCATCTAATAGAGGTCTAGCCAACTCAGCACTTATCGAGCTAATACCAAAGGAGGTGGCAGCGATTAAGGGGCGGTTGGTAGTGACCTCAATTGCTCCAGCCGCCATCCCAACTATTGCCCCGGCAGCATTGTCCAGAATTACCCTAGTAATAGAATTAAGCCCGACAAGGTCAACCACGGCATGAATCATGGTGATGTCTCGCGTTCCCACGTAACGGCTTACATCTCGTGAGGCTACAGTGGAAACCATCACTTTTGGGAGACCTAAAGGGAGACTTCGCATAACGGCAGTTCCAATAGCTGTCCCGGTGCCACCCCCAATAGATAACACTCCAGCCAATTCCCTTCGGGAGTAGAGTTTAGCTGCCTTTTTAATTGCACCCCGGGTCATTATCTCCACTGAGTAGCTTCTATCTTTTTTTGCCTTCACCTGGACTAAGTCGCTGCCGCCAGCCTTAGCCACTTGTTCCTGAGAGATATCAGCCGAGCAGGTTGGATTGCTCAGGGTGCCAACATCTAAAGTAATTACCCCCCAACCTCTCTCCTCTACCCTTTGTCTAAGGTAGGCTACCTCCCTTCCCTTAGAGTCCAAGGTGCCAACAAGCAGGATTTTTTTGTGTCTCATGCCGTCACCACCTCACGGAGGGCTTTAACCATGGCTTGAGCAAACTCAGGCGTCTCGAGGTCAGCATCCACCTCTTTGACCTCTATATCCGGCCTAAGCTTCTTCTTTAGTTCGTCAACAAATGCCCTGTCTAATTCTGGCTCGTAGTAATCTGTCCCTCTCTTGTCTAGTGATGACCACCCACCAAGCGGGATTAAGAACTTAACCGGGCCCTTCGCTTTGTTCAATTTAGCCGCCATAGCGTCGGCCACTGTAATCATCTCTTCCTTAGATAACTTTAAGAAGGAGCGCAGAGCATCATAATCAAACCTCTTGCGTAAAGAATACTCAGGCTTGTACTCTCGCTTAAGGGGGCTGCCCCAATTTACAGCACCGGGGGCAATAACCTGCGGTATCCCCTTCTTACCAGCGGCTTCAAGCCTAGTGGGACCAGCGGCACGAGTGAAGCCAAGCAACTCCTCTCCTACCCCGCCGGGGCAAAGGTCGATTACTGCCCTGAAGATATCTTGCCTCTCTATTATGTCCTCCATTGCCTTGTCACCAATGCCGGCAGCAGAAAAACCAATAACCTCGTATCCCTCCTTCTCTAAGAGGTTTCTGATGTTCACAGCACAATCTTCACACGGTCCGAAGTGCGTCATGGCGATTAACGGTTTTTTGCTCTCACTAAGAAGAGGGACAGGAACTTTAGCTGAACCTTCAACCATTCCACAAATAGCGCCAGCAGCTCGGGATAGAACGTTTTTCATTAGGCTATTAAGCCCAGCAATCTCTACCACTGAATGCATTAGCGTTATATCAGCAGTGCCAATGTATCTGGCAGCAAATGCTGGGAGTGACGCCGTACTTGAAACAGCAAACTTAGGCACACCAAAGGGAAGCGACTTCATGATGCTCGTTCCCATTTGTGTCCCCGTTGTGCCACCTGCACTTATAATTCCGCCAATCCTACCTTCAGAGTGGAGTTGTCTAACCTTTTGTATCGCCCCGTCCACCATAACTGGCATCCGTTTCCCCCTATCGGTGATAAGGGCAACCTCTTTAATGTCTCGCCCACTGAGTGATATAATCTCCTCCCGAGTGATCCCACAGGGTCCGCTGGCTTTTCCCAGCAAGCCCATATCTAGAATCACCGCCTTATACCCTCGGGATTCTATCTCCTGACGCAGAAAATCAGCCTCCTCCCATTTCTCCTCCGCCATTACTAGAATAATTATTAATTTATCCATTTGTTCACCTGCCTAATTAAGACTGTTCGATATAGTCGACAAACTTGTCAATGCCGTGTGACAAGCACTGCTCAATCTCAGCGATATATCTATCGGGGTAACCCTCGGGCCAGACCCATGCCCCCGTTGCCTCGTCAATATCAGGCAGTTTCATTGGGTCACCAATATCTAAGTCCTGTCGGCTAGCCCCAAAGACAAACTCCTTAAAAGTGAATACCTTACCTTGTGTCTCGGCGTAACGAGTAAGTATCTCTTTCTTTATCAGTCGGTCTATGGCCAGAATTAAATCCGCTTCCCTAGCCATATCCCTAGTTAACTCCCTAGAACGGTATGAGGATACATCTATCCCCCGCCTAGCCAGATATTGTTGGGCATAAATATTAGGGTTCTTGCCGAATAGAGGATATTGGAACCTTATCCCTCTTGCCTCAGCATGCCTGAGGTATTCCCTGGGCATTATGCCTGCCGAACCGACTAACACCCTTTTGGTTAACTGAGGGAAATTATCAACAAAACTCTGCCATAGCAGCCTCTCTGCTATGAGGCTTCTTTCCCGATTACCACAACACACAAACAGAATAAGCCTCTGTCCTTTAGCGTTTCTAAATTTAGCCCTCTCTGCGATGATATTATTGTGTTTTACCCTCAGCCTTGAGCTTATCAGCTATCGTTTTAGCTAGTACCTTTTTATCTATCTTGCCACTGTCACCGACTATAGGGAAGCTTTCTACCACCTCCAGCCTTTCTGGGACTTTAAACATAGCAATCTTCTTACCCTTGAGATATTCCACCATCTCGTCAAAGGTAAAGCTCTCCCCCTTCTTAACCGTGACGAAGGCGCACGCCCTTTCCCCCATTAACGGGTCAGGCATAGGCACAACGGCAGCATTGGTTATCTTTCGGTGGGCTAGAAGATAGTCTTCGATCTCCCTAGGGTAAATATTCTGTCCACCGCGAATGATGATATCCTTCTTTCTGCCCATTATCTTCAAATATCCGTCTTTACCCACCATTATGAGGTCGCCGGGGGTAGCATAGCCATCCTTATCAAAGGCTTCGCTTAGAGTCTTCTCAAGGTCTCGGTAGTAACCAATGGCGTTCCCTGGGCCCTTAAACCAGAGTGTGCCGACCCCACCCGGCTTTACTTCCTTCCCCTCGTCATCCAGTATCTTTATCTCAATTCCCGGGTGCAATCTACCCACGGTAGTGTATCTTTGCTCCTCAGTAGCGGTTATGGGTACCCCAGATATTGACCCTGTATCTTGAGTGCCATAGGTACCAAGTATCGGGCAGTGGAATTTCTCTTCCGCCTCCTTCGCCAGAGGCGGTGGTAGGTAACCACCGGCAGTCTTTACTATTCGCAGTGAAGATAGGTCATATTTATGCAGGGGCAATTGCAATAGCCGAGCCAACTGAGTTGGCACCAGGGCAATAACGGTGACCCTTTCTTTCTCCATAAACTCAAGGGTGCCCTCTTCCCGATATAGATACTCTAGAGCAATCTTAGCTCCGGCTACCGGGGCAGTGACATACACCGGTGTGCCACCGGCTGCCCCAGCCAGTGGCGCAATAGCCAGAACACAGTCATCGGGACCAAGCTGCCAATTTCCAATATGAGCCTTTGCTGTCCAGATTTCCCTAGCCGCAATTCGGTGTTCAATGAGTTTGGGAAGCCCGGTAGTGCCAGTGCTTGTAACCAGAAAACCAACCTCTTCTATAGCGTCTAACTTTCTTGCCTCAAGCTCACTAGGCTTATATTCCTTCTCATAGGGGTGCTCCATTATCTCTTTGAGTGAGATACAATCCCCAGGCACATCGTCACCCATAACAATAATATGTTTTAGATGGGGCGATTCCATCTGGAGTTCCTTTACCATCTGGTAATGGTCAAAGTCTCGGTACTCCTTGGGGATAACTATACCCACAGCTTGGGTAAGGCTGGCAATTTCCTTTATCTCAGTTTGGCGGAATGTGGTCATTTCCGCGATAGATAAAATGCCAGCCTTTTCACAGGCAAGGCGCACCAAGACTTGCTCAACGCAGTTAGGTAATTGCACCATTAACCTGGCATCTCGTTCTAGCTTCAGGTCTTTGACCAGGGCTAAAGCAATCCTGTCTATCCGTTGTTTCGCCTGTGCCCAAGTTAATCTACTGCCAGTTGAATCGACTAGAGCCTCCTTATTGGGCCACTGTTTGGCGTTTCTATCCCAGTAATCAGATAGAATAGTCTTGTCCCAGTATCCCTCCTTCAAGTTTTTCTTTATTTCCTCGCGGTCATATCGTATTGGCTTCATTTCCACCCCTTGTCTTTTATTTCAGAATAGAATTAGTTTCCTTTTACTCATAGGGTTCAGTAAAGCCGTACTCCTGCCACCTGCTTATCACCCGCTTCACCACCTTCTCATCCATTGTAATCTTAATTGGTTTTTCCTTCCACTCATAAGGTATAGTGGCATCCATTATAATCCGCGAAACTATCTCCCTGGCATCAATAGGAAGAGCTGGGTCAAGGACTGTAGACCGTCCTCTGGTGATAATCTCTGTACTCCGGACTGGGTTATAACGTACCGCTAGCGACCACCATACCCCAGCCATATCATCAGCGGGGATATCATCATCAACAACGATGACCCCTTTCACTCCGTAATGACCGAGGGTAGTTGAAACTACGGCAGTTCCTACCTGGTTAGCATGCCCAGGATACATCGTCTTTACTGAGACAATAGCCCAGAACCTCCCCGTGGCTTCAGGCGGACAGTAGACGGATTGAATGCCAGGTATCTTCATAGTTTCTAGGTCAGTCCATAGAGCGGCGCTTCGGTTCAGGGATTGAACCATATGAATATCGCCAACCGGTAGCCCCACTGTTGTGGCTAGGAAGATAGGTTTCTTTCGGCGTAGTATGCGTTTGACATTCAGCCATGTTTTGGGTAGCCCCCACTTAGCCTTCCCCGAGTAATAACCGGTATACTCGCCCAATGGCCCCTCCGGTCTAAGGTTAGCCGGGTCAATCTCGCCCTCAAGGATAATCTCACCGTTGGCGGGAAGTTTTAGTCTGGTGAGGTTGCTCTTAACTACCTCTACCGGCTCGCCGCGTAATGCTCCGATTACATCATATTCATCGGTCTCAGCCGAGATCATGGTGCTTGAGACGAGGAAGTTAATTGGGTCGCAACCAATCACCGCGGCTGCTGGCATCGGCTTACCCATCTTTTTATACTTATTTAGCATAAACTCAGCGTGTTTGCCGGGAAGAATCTGAACGCCGGCGCTTTTTTCATCGAGTATTTGCATTCGGTATGTTCCCAGATTTGTCCACCCTGTTTCCGGGTCTTGGGTAATCAAAAATACTGCGGTTCCAATATATCGCCCACCGTCTTGGGGATAGAACCACGGAGCCGGGAAATCAAAAAGGTTAACCTTCTGCCCCTCTATCACCTGCTCCATAACCGGTCCGTCCTTGACCTTAACCGGTTTTACTAGTCCCCCAGTAACCCGCTTCATCCACTCCTGAGCCATTTGACACATAGAATAGGTAGTTGGCATACCCAGGGTAATCGCCATCCGTTTAGGGGTGGAAAAGGCGCTAATTACAACTGGGATATCATAACCTTTAACATTTTCAAACAGTAATGCTGGTCCTCTCTTCCTTTCATTCAAAGTGGCTATATGGGAGAGCTCAAGGTTCCAATCCACCTCTGCCTTTATCCTTTTTAACTCCCCCTCCTTTTCACAGGTTTTAATCCAGTCTCTTAGGTCTTTCATAATATCTCCTTCCTAAAAATAAAAGCCTCAAAAATTAGCCACCTTTTTGAGGCTTTGATAAATTCGATGGCTCTATTATCACCTTCTCCCCTTTTGGCTTAAGCCATCCGCCACACACTTAAAATTTATACTTTATCGGTGTTAACGCTTTTTCCAAAAGTAGTTCATACGGGCTTTTCTTACCGATAATGGGCTCCTTCCTGCGCTGGCTCCACACTGTCTCAGGGCGGCTTTGTACCGTAAAAATATTCTCTGGGAAGGAGAGCCCTTTATCAATAGCCCACTCTATATCCTGAGGGCAGCCATAATGCTCCTCGATGCGCTTGGCTATCGTTACTAGCTCCTTTATCTCATCGTCATCCATACAGGGCTTGGTCTGCGTCTCCAGTGCCACATCGGCATGTACCACTTCACCCCTCTCAGGGTCATATACACATTGGATGTTCTTGGGAGATATAGTCCTTTCATTTATCTCCAGCACAATCTTATCAACGACAAATTTGTCCGGGGTTACCGAACCTGACACCACAGCCTCACCCAATCCCCAGCTACCCTCAATTACAACCTTTGATGGATCTCCGTTGACCGGGTTGAGTGTGAACATCACGCCAGCTGCCCTTGAGTTCACCATCTTCTGTACGCCGACGCTTATCAATACCTTCTCGTGAGGAAAGCTATTCTTGATCCTATAACTGATAGCGCGCGGCGTGAAGAGACTTGCCCAGCATTGCTGGACCCTTCTTATGACATTGTCGGTACCCTCAATCCATAAATAGGTATCCTGCTGCCCGGCAAAGCTAGCTGTAGGTAGGTCTTCAGCCGTAGCACTTGACCGTATAGCAACAGGCATCCTCTCCACGCCGCACTTATCACAGAGACAGCCATAATCTTCCCTTATCGCCTTCTCAATATCACTAGGTATCAAGGCTTCATTAATCAATTTTTGAACTTCAGCACTGGCACCATCTAAGGACGTCACATCCTCAGCGTCGACCTTGGCCAGTATCTTAAAGACCTTGTCCTTAATTCCTGCCTCAGCGATGAAGTTGAGATAGCTATCGGTGGTAACAGCAAAACCAGGCGGTACTCTTATGCCAGCCCTAATCATCTCGCCTAGGCTGGCATTCTTGCCACCGACCATAGGCAGTGATGCCTTGTTTACCTCTTCAAAATTCAAGGTATATTTCACCCTTATCGCTCCACCTTCCTTAATAAGGCGATAAGTTAAGATTAAGCAACAAGTTTTGCTAACGAGCCCGCTTAACGATAATAACTATACCCCTATCTCCATCAACCCTAACTGTGTCGCCCGTCCTAATCACTGAGGTAGCAACGCCAGTGCCGGTGACTGCTGGTAAGCCGTACTCCCTAGATACTATAGCGGCATGGCTTGTCAACCCACCAATGTCGGTAACCGCAGCCTTAATCTTGGTGAAAACAGGAGCCCAGGCGGGGTTACTGCATGGGCAGACCATAATGTCGCCCTCCTTTAGGGTTGTGATTTCCTCAAGCAGCTTAAGCACCCGGGCGGTTCCCTCGACAACCCCGGATGAAGAGGCAAAGCCCTTAATCTCGGTTACCTTTTCCGGTACCACGGCTGCTCCCTTTAACCACTCAGCTACTTTATCGGTGGTAATGCCCCATAGCATCACCGTGAATGGCTCGGCAACCTCTTTGGGTGGAATGCCCAAGGCAGGTATGGGACTCCACTTTCTAGCTGCTGCAAGTATCCTCTGCCGCTTCTCAGCCTTGTCCATATAGTACCTGCTTCTTAATGGGATACCCTCACCTAGAGCCCACCAAGTCACTAGCTCCTCTATCAGCTCGGGTACTTCAAACCGGTTGAACATAAATATGTCATCTACTTTTTTCAGCATCCCATATTTGACAAAGAGCTTGCCAATGTCCCTTATCTTATCCCACCATATGGTGTGGAACCAGTGCTCCACCCAGAAAAGGTGGTCTTCAGCGTAGCGGTATATGGTCCTGACAGTCTTATAAGCATCCTCAAAAGACTTCTGGTCCTCAGGAGTCTTTATCAGCTTACGGTACTCAGCGACAATCTCATCCCTCTTCTTGCTTATCTCCTCCAGCGACCGCTCTATCTTCTCCCCCTTATCTAGCCTCTCGACGTAGCTCTTCATATAGCTAAATGGGATGGCCGGCTTGTTAACCCAGCTTCCCTCATAGTAGAACCACCCGCTACCACAGTTTACATAGAACCATGGGTTTTTGGCTTTCTCAAGCTCAGCAAGCCACCTTCTTCCGTCCTCTGTCTTACTCAGCTCTGCTATCTTCTGCTCAACAGGCACATCACTCTTGATGATTTTACCCACTTCGGGGAAAGAGCCGGCTAGCCGTGATAGTCGGCAAAGCTCTTCCTCAGGGCGGAACATTGATACGTAGGCGCCGGCGACCATCTTGCCGATGGCACTCTCGCTTATCCCCGGGAACAGCTTCCTGGCGACATCAGCGAACATCAGGTACGCCAGGTAGGTCAGGTTTAGCATCTCAAAGTGGTATTGCCAGCCCTTAAACATCATACTTACCAGCGTATTGAATGCCTCAATTAGCTCATAGGAGGCATAATAGCCCCGGGGAGCCGGCAAGACCTGCTCTTCGGGAACGTATTTGGGCAATTCCTCAGGTATCTTCACCGCTGCCATTTCCCGCCCCAGTTTCTGAAACTTGTTGAGCCATTTCTCCCACAGCTCATCATAGTGCTCAAATACGTAGAAGACCCGCTTCTGAAAGTACCCAGCCTTCTCCTTAATTATCTCCTCCGGTGGTGGTGCCACGGCACAGATATACATGTAGCAACCGACCATTCTCTGGGCAATGCCCTGGGCTGGTGGGATACAGAATACCCTGGTGGTATATTGGGAGAGGGATATCTGCCACGACTCATGGAATATCAGGTCAAGGGGGGGCATCGGCTCTGGGTCATGTATCTTATCCTGATACCAGAATTGACTTTTTTCCCATTCCCCCCTCTCCTTGGCGAAGATATAGTGCGACGGGTACATCTCCTCCCAGCCAGCGAGCTCCTTGGGGACTTTAAACTCGTGGGGATCAGGAAACCTAGCTACTTTTTCCTTGGCCATTTTCTCCTCCCTCCTTTCCTCCTGTTTACTTAAAGACAGGGCGCCCTAAGGGTAGTATCGGCCTCTGGAAGTGCTCACCTAACACAATAGCCGCCGCAGAATAGATACAGAAGGCAGAGAATAGTATGAGCAGCACCCCGGCTATTGTGCCTGCCACCGCTGACCCGGTTAGCGCATTTATACCCAGGCATAAGAAAGCCACCCCAACTTCGGCAATCCCCGCCATGATGAACCCGGTATAAGGGGCATGCCCGAAACCGATGGCGAATATCTCTGTGATCACGAACAAGGCAATCCAAAAAACGCCCATTACCTCAGGGGTGAACGCCCCCGCACCCTGGATGGCTAGTTGATATAGGGTAAAAGCCGCCCCAAGGGTTATCACCGTTCCAAAAAGGCCGGCTATCGACCCAAATAAAACCTCGCCTCTTCTGAAGCAGATGATAGCACCTATGAGCTGGGGCAGAGAACAGGCTAACAAGATTCCTATCAGGAGAGGAGCAGTGCTCATAGGTACCAATCCGGCATAGAAAACGCCGACACAAGCAGTGAGCACAGCTACTGCAAATAGCGCCCACGCTGCTGGATTACCCCACACTGGCTGTTGTTGTTGTGCCATTTTTATTTTACCTCCTTTATTTTTGATTTTGGCTCGTTCCTTTAGCACATATTGGTTTTACACTTTGCACCTCCTTGGTGATAAATTCAGCAACTAGGCTATCAGTATTTTCCAAGATCTGGCCTATTTCCATTTCACTGATATTATCAACATGGATGCCGGCAATAACACATACCGGCTTCTTCGTAGCCTTGCTTATCAGGTAAGCTGCTTTCTGGGCTACGGCATCATCCCTATGTCCAAGCCGGGTAATCACCGATGTGGAGGCCCTTTTTTCTTTATGCTCGTATTCCCCCACAGCTACTGCCCCAATATGGGCGTTTTCATTATAGAGATATACTATAAGGTCATTACCCATATGATGGGCTGAGAGATTGACCTTTGTGCTTCCTTCTCCTCTGCTGTTTATCTCATATTTATCCATTGGCTCATTCCCGTGGTAAAAAGGACTCTTCACTTGGAACGCCTGACCATCTTTCACACAGGTTGTGCTTTATGCCAAAGACGTCTAATGCTTTGCCAATGGTATGATCGATAATATCTTGAATCGTTCTCGGTCTGTGGTAGAATGCGGGAACTATTGGCATAATAATAGCCCCCATCTCGCATAGTCTTTCCATATTCCTTATATGACCTATATGGAGGGGCGTCTCTCTTACTAATAGGAGTAATTTCCTTCTCTCCTTAAGCGTCACATCCCCAACGCGGGTTAGTAAAGTGTCAGCATACGAATTAGCTAATGCTGACATTGTCTTCACTGTGCATGGAGCAATAATCATACCGTCTGTCTTAAATGAGCCACTAGCGAGCCGAGCAGAAATATCATTGATGCTGTAGGAGAAGCTTGCCATGGTTTTTACATCCTCTAGCTTCCAGTCGGTTTCATAGCTAATAATTGTTTCTCCAGCCTCAGAAATGATCAGGTGTGTTTCAATCTCTTTCATAGTTGAAAGCACTTCCAGTAATCTAATACCATATATAACACCTGAAGCTCCGGTAATCCCTATTATTAGAATCATTATTCAAGCCCTCTCTTAAAGCACGTGAGGGTTCGAAGCATCAATTTTGGCTATCGAACCCCCTACTAACAACTTTATTACCCCCGGTCGCTTCTACCATCTACCCCGCACCGTACTACTCTACTTTAGGTATATAAAAGTTCACTATTAAACCTAGAACATACTAATTTATATTATATCACGATTGTCAATAGATTTCGTCCCTGCTGGAGCCCTAGGTTTGACAATTTATCTCTAAGTTAGTGCATGTAGTCAGCAAAAGTAGGCCAATTTGCTCTTCTAGAATTGTGGGAATGATAATAGTGCCACTCAAAGAGTGGCAATGCTAATTAACGGCTATCAATTCACTTGGCAATAGGGTACGAAAGGAGGCTTGAGCCCCCTTAGGTTCCCAGTCCAAGTGCGCATTACTTACAATTGCACAAAAAGCCAGATTGTGTCTTGCTACACTTACCTTGTTAATCTTCAGGCTCAGCCAAGTCCACATACTTATCGCCAAAAATAAGGTCTCTAGCAACTATATGAGGTCGCGTTAATCCTTGGCTACTCTTATATACTCTAAAAGTATGGTCACGCCCATTAGTAAGCCTTACTGTCTCTATGTCACCAGTAGGCACCCGCTTGGTGGCATTACCCAAATATTCAACCTGAGACCGCACGGCATTGATTGTCTGCTCAAGGCTGCCCACCTTCGCAACCAGTTCGGGTACGGGTTTCAGGTTATCATGTCCATATGTAGTTAGCTTCGTTCTAATTGTATTCAGACCTTCACCTAAGTCCTCAAGCATCTTTTGAACTTTATCGATCTTGGAACCGAGAACTGTGAAGTTGTTATTGAAGGTATCACGGTGGGTGTTTATCACGGCAGCCTGTCTATTGTGAGCTTCCCGCAAGTCTGTCAACCGCTTGCTGAATTCCTCCCTCTCAGCATCGACCATCTCCCTACTGACTTTAGCCAGTTCTATATCTTCGCTCAGTTTACTGACCGTGTCACACAGTTTACTCAGTTGCTCAGTAATATAAGTTATTCTATTAGTAAGTGGTAGCTCAGTATTACTCGGTAGGTCATGCAAGTTTGATTCTCTTAGTCCAGTAGTATACTCCAGTTTACTGAGCCTATTTTCCAGTAAACTGAGTTGTTGCTTACTAGCCAGTCGAGCTACTGGCTGCTGAGTATTACTGCCAGTAATGCCATGAACGAAGGTTCTATGACCTCTCAGTGCCTGAGCAGTCTTAACTTGTTTACCACAAAGTTCGCATGTAACCATTTTGATTTCCTCCTCATCTTATCTTTTCGTCTTTGCTTTAGTCAGAGGCCAGCGTCGGTTTCTGGCTATTCCGTCTGGGCCATTACTCAATTCTCCCGCCCTTGGGGATGTGAGTTATGGCAAATTCAAAGAAGGTCTCGACCTGTTGGTGGGGAAAAGTTATGATTGGTGGAGCTGAGGGGATTCGAACCCCTGACCTCCCCGATGCAATCGGGGCGCTCTGCCTGATTAAGCGTTCAATCTAAGCGTTTTTCTCATATATTCGTGACTTTTCCACGATTTAATCTCTCGCTCTCTTTGTCTGGCTTCGGCCAGAATTTGAAAACACTCGCAATATACCAGCTTCCAGGGACGATAAGGCTTTGTTGAGTTGCTTTTTCCTCGATTATGCTCAATTACTCTACGAGATAGATCCTTTGTAGAACCAATGTAATATCGATTACTTGTCTCACTTTGGAGGATATATGCATAAAACATACAGGTGTGAATGGAGCTGAGGGGATTCGAACCCCTGACCTCCTGCTTGCAAAGCAGGCGCTCTCCCGACTAAGCTACAGCCCCAACGTCAATTATTGTATCAAATACTGTGTGGTAGCAAAAGCTTTGTGCTATTAAGGTTATGGCATAATTGCTATACTAAACAAAGAGAATACAAAGATGTCGAGCATAACCTTCTTAACGGCTCTCGCCGCGGGGATTCTATCCTTTTTATCACCTTGTATTTTACCGCTGGTTCCGGTATATCTGGCCAACATGGCTGGGGCATCAGTTCTTACCCCAGACCTTGCTGATCTAAGACATATTTTCCTCCATACCATCAGCTTCATAGTCGGTTTTTCTTTGGTTTTCACCGCTTTAGGGGCTTCTCTGGGCTTATTGGGAGCTGCGGTGCCGCAGGCAGTGTTGGAAAAAGTGGCTGGTGCACTATTAATCGCGTTCGGCATATTCCTAATAGCTACTACCAAGGTACCCTGGCTCAATTATGAGAAACGCCTTGACTTTGGCAGGGCTAAGGGTACAGGTTATCTAAGGTCTCTGCTAATAGGGGTAATATTCTCCCTGGGTTGGATTCCCTGTGTCGGCCCGATTCTGGGGGGCATACTAACCCTAGCCGCAAATTCACAAACAGCATGGCAGGGAGTCTATCTTTTACTGGCTTATTGTTTAGGGCTGGGGTTGCCTTTCATCGCCGTGGGTCTGGTGTTGGGGGCAGCGTCCCGATACCTAAGATGGTTTAGCCGCCATGCTTTCGTCACCTCAATCGTAGCTGCGGTACTGCTTATCAGCGTAGGAATTCTGATGTTGACCGGTTACCTGGAGTATCTCAGCGGACTTATGCCCGGAGGTTACCAATATGGCTATTAGAATGTCAAAAAAGACTTGGTTAATACTGGTAATCGTGATTATCGCAATTCTTGCTCTGGTAGGAATCGCTCTGAATTGTAATTCCCTCAGTCCGTCAGAGGCACTAAACTTCACATTGCCCACTATAGCAGGGGCTAACATAACCCTGTCTGAGCTAGAAGGGGCGCCGGTGGTGCTTAACTTCTGGGCTACATGGTGCGGTTATTGTACTCCGGAACTGCACTATTTTGAGGCTGTAGCCCAGGAAAGCGGAGGAGATATAAAAGTCATAGCTATTGATGT
>Ga0172364_10001190_pt1 | contig 19698 bp, 25 predicted proteins | sample LakKivSesite10cm_FD_114545 | JGI IMG/M metagenome (GOLD analysis project Ga0172364, IMG submission 114545) | Sediment microbial communities from Lake Kivu, Rwanda - Sediment site 10cm | ecosystem: Environmental > Aquatic > Freshwater > Lake > Sediment | place: Rwanda: Western Province, Lake... | reverse complement strand
TTGAAAAACATAATAAATTGAGGTCGGCTATGTCAAAACCCAAGAAAGCCGAAGAAGAGAAGAAGAAAAAGTATTACTACTATCAGAAGAAAGAGAAAAAAGCCAAAGAAGTCAAGAAATGACAGAGTAGAGCTACAGAAAGTTATGTTCTCAGAAACCGTGGAATGCATCTTTCATCTTTGACGGGATCGAATTTTTCCAGTTCGCTCTTTTCAACTGGTATTACGATTCTTGACACCAGCCCATGTAGGCTGTAGGGCAGTCGAATCAAACGCATCTCGCCTGTAGTAACCCAGTCGTCTATTTGAAAGCCTTTCGCTTTGGCACTCTCGGCAATACTGGCTCTTTCCTTTTCATTCAGCCTGTACGCGTCTGAGTCAAGAATATGGATATGAAAGCCTCTTCCTGAATAAACAATCTTCATCTTTGAAAACCGGGTTTCCAGATGTTCATAAAGGCCTATCGTCTGTTCCTTGACCATTTGAAGTTCTAATTCGCAGAAGCTTAGGCCTTGGCCCCGCCTCATCTTGTCCGCCAGGCTTCCATGGATGGGGCAAGTGATATTTTCTGGGTCGAGGTCAAAGGCTAACTCTTGGCTGACTCTATTCTGATTTTCATCGTAGACATTTCGATCATAATACGCTGCTTCGGGTAGAAACTCGACTATATCATTTTTTACTTCTTGCAGATCCTTATACTCGTCCACTATTATGGTCGTAGAGGCGTCTTCTTTATACTTCTCTGGGTAGATCTCTGTGTGTCTGCCGATGATGACGGCAAACTGTATTCTGTCTGTTCTTCCTTCAAACCATTGTGCAACTTTTTGAACCTCGAACTCGTGAATGTAGAACTTTTTTCTCTCCTCAAGACTTGAGTACCGCATGCCTTCAGGCAAATAGTATCTGACCATGGAAACCAACACCTGATAAAAGATATAAGCTCAGCAAATATTTTTGGGGAAACCATACTCTGCACAGGCAAAAATTCAGTTCTGTGAATAGCAGAAAAACTAATATTTCTCGATTCTCATCGGTTAGGTTAGATGGTGAATTCTTTGCCAATAGACCCAGATTTTCAAAAAAATCGAAAGGTCGTCAGTGAACATAATGGCCACAGTGTATGGGGCCCTGTGGAACCCCCTACGAAACTTGGCATACATGGAACAAACGTGGCTGTTGACTGGGATGTTTGCACCGGAGACGGCGTTTGCATAGAAGTCTGTCCTGTGACTCTGTTTGACTGGGCAGATTCGCCTGGGCATCCGACATCTGAGAAAAAATCAGATCCAGCAAGAGAAAAAGACTGCATACAATGCCTTGCATGCGAAACCCAATGTCCTACGCAAGCGATAAAAATAACTCCTCCTTAACCAGAAACAAAGACAAACGGTGACAGCATAATTCTACTTTTTTCTAAACATTTGCAGGAGTTACTATTTTTGATGATTAGAACTTGGAGACAACTCGTTTTGCAAATCAATTATATCCGAAGATTAGCATAGACTTATGCTGAGATAAGAAATCGATAAGGGCGTTGTATAAAGAGTAATAGTTCCGATCAACCGTAGTTTTCATTTATGAAAATTGGAATCTGCAAAGATCTTTTACAGCCGATAAGAGCGACCTGTTAGAGCATTGTCTTGGCTTCAAGGATGCCTTCAGCAGAGTTTTTAATTGATTGACCCATATTATTCTGATGTGAGTGGTGGAAGCGATATGGGTACTACGCAGGAGAATTTGAAAAGCGCTTTTGCTGGTGAGGCTCAAGCTAATCGGCGTTATTTGGCTTTTGCTCAAAAAGCTGAAGAAGAAGGTTTTACGCAAGTTGCCAAGCTTTTCCGAGCGGCAGCTGAATCTGAAACAGTGCACGCTTTGAACCATCTCAGGATAATAGGAGAGATAAAATCAACGAGTGAAAATTTGAACGCTGCAGCTTCCGGAGAAACTTTCGAGTTTAAGAATATGTATCCAGAATACATAAACGTCGCGAAACAGGAAGGAAACCAGCAGGCAGTATGGAGCTTTGACGTAGCAAGCAAAGTTGAACAGGCACATGCTGCCTTGTTCCTTAGAGCGATTGACGCGTTCAAAAGTAAGAAGGAAATGGAAAAAACGGATTATTACGTATGTGGTGTCTGCGGAAACACTGTTGAGGAGGCACCACCCGAGAGATGCCCAATATGCGGAGCGTCAATATCAAAATTCTTCAAGGCGCGTTAAAAAACAAACAGATTGTGCAGGTGAGACGCGCAAGTAAAAAGGGTTCAAATTTTGTTCAAAAGTTTGCTTTCCTGAACAATGCCTGTTTTTATCCTTTTTTGAGCAAAAGTTTATCCTATTCCATCGCGCTTTTTTTGCTTAGAGGAATTTTCATGAAGGTTAAACCGGACAAAACTCTGGACTGTTTGGGATTATATTGCCCTGAGCCTGTCTTTAAAACCAGAATGGAATTGGATGAGATGGAAGTGGGAGAAACCCTTGAAGTCATAGCAGATGACCCGGCCGCTGAGGGAGACATACGAAGTCTTGTGAAAAACTTGGAACAAGAAATAGTGGATGTATCGAGAAGTGGCAACACCGTTCGAATCCTCGTCAAAAAAGTCAAATAGCAGATATCTGTGGAGGTGAAAGGATGCCTGAAAGAAAAAAGATATTGTATATTCAAACAAGCGGCGTTGATGCGCCTGAACGCTCCTATGCGCCATTTATTTTGGCAACAACGGCGGCGATGATGAACATTGACGCGACCGTTTATTTCGTGATAAAAGGCGTAACGCTGGTCAAAAAGGGAGAAGCAGAAAAAATCAAAATTGGCGACTTTCCATCCCTGAGAGAAGTAATGAATCAAGCGGTTAAGGCTGGAGTAAAGCTAATGGTTTGCGAACAAAGTTGCCAGCTTTTGGAAATACCGCGCGGAGACTTCATGTCAGAAGCCAAAATTGCTGGCGCCGCAACCCTTAACGACTTGGCTCTTAACGCGGATTCAGTACTCTGCTTCTGAGGGAAACGATCATGTCAACAACTAGACGCATCTACATGGACCACACTGCAGGTAAACCCGTTGATCCTCGCGTGACAAAGGTTATGTTACCGTACATGAAATCGTTCTATGGCAACCCAGCCTCTTTGCATTCTTTTGGCCAAGAGCCGAGGAAAGCGCTGGAAGAGGCCAGAGCTAAAATTGCGGAGCTGGTCAACGCTGAACGGAAAGAATCTATAATTTTTACTTCAGGCGCAACTGAAAGCAATAATCTGGCCATCAAAGGCGTTGCTAACCGGAATATGGATCGTGGAAAACACGTCGTGACCTCAAGCATCGAACACATGTCAGTTACTAATCCTTGCAAGTTTCTGAAAACAAAAGGGTTTGAAGTCACGTTTCTCCCCGTTGACAAATACGGCATTTTGGACTTTGCAAGTTTAGAAAAAGAACTGACGAAAGAAACAGTCTTGGTCTCAATCACATACGCGAGCGATGAAATCGGAACAATCCAACCCATAAAAGAAATAAGCCAAATTGTACAAAGCAAAAACGCCTATCTTCATGTTGACGCCGCCGTAGCGAACGGGCAGGTTCCAATAGACGTTAAAAAGGAAGGCATAGACTTGCTCACGCTTTCCTCAAATGACATGTACGGACCCAAAGGAATAGGCGCCTTGTATATAAAAGAAGGGGTACGCCTGGAACCGCTGATTCATGGCGGAGGACAAGAGAGAGGACTGAGATCAGGAACAGAAAATCTGCCGAGCATCGTAGGCTTTGCCAAAGCAGCAGAAATAGCCAAAGCAGAAATGGAAAGTGAAAGCAAACGTCTAATAGGATTGAGAGACAAGTTAATCAGAGGTTTGCTTGATTCCACACCGTACTCGTTTTTGAATGGACATCCAACCAATCGTTTGCCAGATAACGCGGCAGTCAGATTCAGTTTCATCGAAGGCGAAGCAATGCTGTTGAGCTTAGATATGATGGGCGTCGCGGCATCATCGGGTTCGGCATGCACCACGAAAACTTTGGAACCTTCACACGTGTTGCTGGCCACTGGGCTAAAACATGAGGAAGCCCACGGCTCGCTTTTATTCACCTTAGGCAAACAAAACACTGAAGAAGACGTAGATTACGTAATAAAGATAATGCCCGGCATAGTCAAAAGGTTAAGAGCAATGTCTCCATTAACCCCTAGGGAGTTGATAGAGTAGTGTACAGCGAAAAAGTTATGGAACATTTCAGAAACCCGCGTAATATGGGCGAAATCAAAGATGCCGATGGTGTAGGCACCGTTGGAAATCCGGTTTGCGGCGACGTGATGACGATTTACATCAAAGTGAAAGACAACCGCCTAGAAGACATAAAATTCAAAACCTTCGGTTGCGGCGCAGCCATAGCCACAAGCAGTATGATAACAGAACTAGCCAAGGGAAAAACGTTGGAAGAAGCGATTAAAATCACGCGCAAAGACGTGGCAGACGCGCTAGAAGGGCTGCCCCCAGTTAAAATGCACTGTTCCAACCTAGCATCAGACGGGCTAAGAGCTGCAATTGAAGATTATTACAAAAGACAAAAGGAGGAGAAGAAATGAAGAAGGAATTTGTCCAATGTGAATACTGCAAAATAGAAATTCCATCAGGGGCATGCGAACTGGCCACCTATTCAACTGTTATCGACGGAAAAGAATACATTTTTTGCTGCAAAAAGTGCGCCGAACGGTATCAACAGAAAAGGAAAAAAGCTGCCGTCAAGTAACCCGAACGCCTTTCTTCAATAAAAGTTATATCATACCGTGCAGAAGTTTAGAACTGGTGACGTTTTTGGCATGTTGGAAATGGTTTAATAGTGTTTTAAAGGAAGCAGGGTTAACCGTTACAGATACAAATAGAGAAAAAATAGACGGAGTAATCCACAAATACATTAGCGAACAAGCCAGTTATGGACGCTGCTCCGCGAACTGGACCAAAGCTAGAAAAGAGATTCAAGCAAACGACGAGATGAGGCAGGAACTCATCCAAAAACTCCGCGCCTTAGTCTAAATAGAGCATAAGGATCAGATGGAAAATGGAAAAATGGGAATGCACGGTCTGCGGCTACATATACGATCCTGAAATAGGGGATACTGAACACGGTGTAGAGCCTGGAACGCCCTTTGAAGCGCTACCTGACGACTGGGTCTGCCCAGTGTGCGGCGCTGCCAAGGACCAGTTCATCAAACGCGAGTGAAAACAGACTATTCCATAACTGAAACATTGCGGAGCTCACAAAATTTCCATATTTTTGTCCAATCTTCCAATCTTGAAAACCTTATATTGTGAGTGAAGCAAAATTTAAGTGATCAATCATGGTTCTGACCAAGATTAGGAAAAGAGACGGAAGAATTGTCGATTTTGATTCCGATAGGATCAAAGACGCTGTTCAGAAGGCATTCATTGCTGTTGAACTGAAGGACGGAGAAAGGGCATGCAGCATAACCGAGGAAGTGGTTACACTCTTAGAGGGGAAATTTGAGGATAGGATCCCCTCAGTTGAAGATGCCCAAGACTTCGTTATAGAAGTTCTGAGGAGGAGCGGCTACGAAAAAGTTGCACAAGAATATCAAGATTACAGGAAAACGAAAGATGAGATAAGAGCATTAAGAGAAAAACTTGGGATAATACAGCCGAAATTAACGGTTAACGCCATTGAAGTTTTGAGAAGAAGATACCTTTTGAGAGATGAGACGGAGAGAATCATAGAAACTCCTGCCCAACTCTTTGAAAGAGTTGCCAAAGCCGTGGCGAGGGTCGACGAAACTTTTGGCGGAGATCCCAAAGAAGGTGAAAAGGCATTCTATCAAATGATGACGAGGCTCGAATTCACCCCTAATACGCCAACGCTTTTCAACGCTGGAACAGACATCGGCCAATTGTCAGCGTGCTTCGTTCTGCCAGTCGAGGATTCCTTAGAAAGCATTTTCACAACAGTGAAAAACATGGCTCTGATTGAACAGACAGGCGGAGGAGTCGGCTTCGATTTCTCCCGGCTGAGACCAAACGGCGACATCGTCAAGTCAACCAAAGGCGTAGCTTCTGGTCCTGTGAGCTTCATGCGAATTTTTGACACATCCACAGAAATCATAAAGGCAGGCGGAAAAAGAAGAGGAGCCATGATGGGAATTTTAAGAGTCGATCACCCGGACATCCTCGAATTCATAACATCAAAACAAAACTCGCAATTCCTTTCAAACTTCAACATTTCCGTCGCGGTTACCGACGATTTCATGAAAGCCGTTGAAGAAGACGGACAGTACTCGTTGATTAACCCAAGAAACAAGGAAAAAGTGAAAACGCTCAGGGCAAAAGAAGTTTGGAATTTGATGTCAAGGTCCGCTTGGGCAAGTGGAGACCCTGGAGTTGTTTTCATCGATGAAATTAACAGGCACAATCCAACCCCTGAAATTGGAAGAATAGACTCAACTAATCCATGCGGCGAACAGCCCTTGCTTCCTTACGAGTCTTGCAACTTGGGCTCTATAAACCTTTCAAGTGTCGTCGAAAACGGAAAAATAGACTGGGAAAAGCTAAGAGAAACAGTGAGGAACGCTGTTCATTTACTCGATAACGTCGTAGACGCAAACAAGTATCCCTTTAAAGAAATTGCAGAAATAACGAAGGCTAACAGGAAAATAGGCCTAGGTGTTATGGGATTCGCTGACATGCTGATAAAGCTTGGCGTTCCCTACGACTCTGAAGAAGCTTTGAAACTTGGTGAAGAAGTGATGAAATTCATCGAAGAAGAAGCGCATAAGAAGTCTGTTGAAATAGGCGAGGAAAGAGGTTCTTTCCCAAATTTTGAGAAGAGCATTTGGAAAGACAAATACAGTGCCATGAGAAACGCCACGGTGACAACTGTGGCTCCAACGGGAACCATAAGCATAATAGCAGGTTGCTCTTCCGGGATTGAACCGCTTTTCGCAATATCCTTTATGAGAAACGTTCTGAGCGGAACGAGACTCTTCGAAACTAATCCCCTGTTTGAGGTCACAGCTAAAGAACGGGGATTCTACAGTGCCACACTCCTTGAAGAAATAGCGCGAACGGGTTCAGCTCAAAGTATCAACACTGTTCCAGACGATGTCAAGAGACTTTTTGTCACGGCCTTAGATATTGAGCCCGAATGGCACATTCGAATGCAGGCGGCTTTTCAAAAGTACACGGATAATGCGGTCTCAAAAACCGTTAATCTACCGAACAACGCCACGGTTGAAGACGTTAGGAAAATCTACCATTTGGCTTGGAAACTGAAATGCAAAGGCGTAACTGTTTTCAGGTACGGAAGCAAACCGGAGCAGGTTCTGTACATCGGAGAAGTGAAAACAAAAGAAGGAAAGTTTGTCTCAGCAGAAGCCGAATACGCAGGTGGCTGTCCGACCAAAACATGTCCTTTCCCAGGGTGATATCATGGGTTACGTCTATTTGTACACTGGAACCGGAGCGGGCAAAACCACAAACGCCCTAGGGTTGGCACTACGTTCAATAGGCCACGACAAAAAAGTCATAGTAATCCAGTTTTTCAAATGGAGAAAAGACATCGGAGAGTACCTCATAAAGGACAAACTGGCATCATATTACGAAATCTACCAGTTCGGAAGACCTGCTTGGCTTGGACCAAAAGAAAAGACGGAAGAGTTCGCCGGACAAAAATTCAAAGTTGAAGGTTTCAAGAACACGGACAAGGATCTGGCAAACAAGGGCTTAGAATTTGCCAAACAGGTCTTGAAAGACAAAAAACCCCACTTACTTGTTTTGGACGAGATAAACTTGGCTCTCCACTGGAAACTGTTAGACCTCAAAGACGTCCTTGAGCTGCTCAACAATTTGCCGGTGGACACGACTGTTGTTTTGACTGGAAGATACGCTCCACAGGAACTGATCGAAAGGGCGGACTTCGTCAACGTGATACAAGAAGTCAAAGTGCCAGAAGAGTTCAAATTGACAGAAGGCATACAATACTAGTCAATCGTAAAAAAAAGGAAAATAGAAAGAGCAGACTCGGTCTTGGTTACGTTTCCTTGATTTTCGTTGCGATGCGCTTTCCAAAATCAAAGCAGTTCTTCAATTCATCTTTGTCGGGAACGTATCTGATTTCAAGATTTGGCTCAAAAATTTGAAAGCCACCCTTTCGCGCAGTTTCAACCATGCCTCTTACTGCTCCTCCACCCCAGCCGAAGGAACCGAAGAAGGCCCAAAGTTTGTTCTTAGGCTTCAAGCCTGTTATGTAAGCGAGAAAAGAGGCTAACGTTGGGAACATCGCGTTGTTAAGCGTGGGAGAACCCACAATAAGGGCTTTTGTGTCCAAAATTTCCGTCACAACGTCCGCCAATTCCGTAGTCCTGAGCTTAAGGAGTTTGACTTCAACCCCCTCGCTGGTTATTCCCTCGGCAATGGCTCTCGCCATCTTGTCAGTGCTTCCCCACATGGTATCATAGACTATTACCGCTTTCCTCCTGTGTGTCCCTGAACTCCACTCCACGTAGGCGCTGACAATTTTTGATGGATCCGAACGCCAAATTACACCGTGGCTAGGCGCAATCATTCGCGGTGAGATGCCCATCTGCGCCAATTCTTGAATCTTTCGGATTATCAGAGAAGCGAAAGGCATCAGTATGTTAGCGTAGTATTTTGCGGCTTCCTCCATCAAAACGTGCTCGTCCACTTCATCATCGAAGCGTTGAGAAGTGGCGAAATGTTGGCCGAAGGCGTCGTTGGGCATCAAAATTTGGTCCTGCACTATGTAGGTGAACATGCTGTCTGGCCAATGCAGCATGGGAGCTTCAATGAACCGGAGTGTCCTCTTTCCAAGCTTCAGCTCATCTCCCGTTCTCACCGTTTGAAAGGCAAAGTTGTTCCCATAATGCTTGATTATACCTTCTTTTCCCCTTCCACTGGCTACCACGACTGCGTTCTTTGCCTGTTGTGCGATGTTTGGCAAGGCGCTTGAATGATCCATTTCAACATGGTTGACGATTATGTAATCAATCTTCTCTAGGCTTACTATTTCGCCTATCTTTTCCAGAAGCTCATTTGAAAAAGGATATTTCACGGTGTCAACCAATGCTGTTTTTTCGTCTGTGATCAAGTAGGCATTGTATGTGCTTCCTCGTCTGGTTGTATACCCGTGGAAATCCTTCATGTTCCAATCGATTGCGCCAACCCAATAGACATTTTCTGCCAAGTTGACTTTTGCCATTTCTTGCATCTCCATTATTTTGTTGTGATTAAGTTGTAGTTTGTTTTAACTCCTGCTTTTTCGAAGAGCACTCCAACGGGGCAATTTTCTATCGTTAATTTATGAATTCTTTGGATTCTATCCTCCGGAGCTTCGGCTTTAACTGTGATGGTAAGATTGGCCTCAGTTATTGTTCCTGCCTCATCCGATTTGACAGCTTCCATTTTAACCTCTAAATCTTTTAGTGGAACCCTCATCTTCTTTGCTGTCAAAGCGAAGATTGTCGCAAAGCAACCCGCAAAGCTCATTACACCAAGTTCGAGGGCTGTCGGACCCATATCAGTTCCGAGTTCGGGTGGAAGGTCCAGACACACGCTATGGGCTCTACCATCGTCAACTGCTATCTTCAAATCCTTGAGCAATTTCGCGTCTGCGTGAAGTCTTTCGACCAAAATTTCGCTTCCATTCAGCTAAAACAAAAAAAAGAGGGTTATGGCACTTGTTTTTTGCACAAGAACCAATCTACGCACTCGTAACCTTCTTGTATGCGTCTTTCAGCTGCTTCCTTGGTGGAGGGTGGAGGAACAATGACTTTGTCGCCTGGACGCCAGTTGGCTGGCAAAGCCACCTTGTACTTGTCTGCAGTCTGCAGGGCATCTACGATCCTTAGGACTTCTTCCATGTTTCTTCCAACGTTTAGCGGATAGTATATCATCGCCCTGAGCACCATTTCAGGGTCGATGAAAAACACGCAGCGCACCGCTGCTGTGGTGCTTGCACTCGGATGGACCATGCCAAACAGGTTGGCAACTTTCATGTCTAGGTCCGCGATCACTGGGAATGGTATGTCTACGCCTAGTTTTTCTTTGATCGTTCGTATCCACGCGATGTGCGAGTAGATGCTGTCGATGCTTAAGCCTATTAGTTGCACGTTTCTCTTTACCAGTTCATCGTGAATCTTTGCGAATGCCGCGAATTCAGTGGTACACACGGGCGTGAAGTCCGCCGGATGAGAAAACAGAATTACCCATTTTCCTCTGAAGTCTGAAAGTCTTTTGATGCCTTGGGTGGTTGTTGCTTCAAAATCTGGGGCAGGCTCATTCAGCCTCAGCATAGAGGTTTTTTGCTCGATTTTTTCTTCCATTCTTACAACTCCTCATTTTGTTTTCTTAAAAGGCAAAAAATTTTTATGACTGGCTTATTTATATGTGTTTCGTCCAGATAACGCACAAAAACGGATGGAATTGTCCGAAAATCGGATGAAAACAAATGTCAGAAGTAGACGAGATTGACATCAGAATCCTTGAAATGCTAGAAGAAGACGGTCGGAGATCTTTCAGTAAAATGGCTGAGAGACTCAAATTAAACGAGGCAACCGTAAGGAAGAGAGTTTTGAACTTGCAGAAAGAGGGAGTTATAAAAAAATTCACTGTTAAGGTTGAGCCTGCAAAGCTGGGTACGAAAACGGTAGCAATCGTTGGGATGAATGCGGAGCCTTCCAGACTGCTGGAGATAGCACAAAAGCTCTGCGACTTCAAAGAAATAAAATGTGTCGCAACATCAACTGGCGATCACATGATAATGACGGAGATATGGACTGAAAATGGAAAGGAATTAACGAAAATAATATCTGAAAAAATCGGAACTATGGAGGGTGTGGAGAAGATTTGTCCTGCGATAATTTTGGAGAAGTTGAAGGATTAAATTCAGGAGGTTGAATGAGAGTGAGCCTGATACCTGAAGACCGGAAGGAACAGTTGAAGAGCGAGCTCGCCACGAAAATGGAGAAACCGGTGAAAATTATAATGTTTACCCAAGAAGTTGAATGCAGCTATTGCGCTGGAACAAGACAGTTAGTTCAAGAACTGGCGGCTTTGAACGACAAGATTATAGTTGAAACTTACGATTTTGTGGCAGACGATGAAAAAGCTAAGGGATACAGAATTGACAAAATCCCAGCACTCGCTATGATCGGTGAAAAAGACTACGGCGTGAGAATCTACGGAATGCCCTATGGCTATGAGCTCCAAACGCTCCTAGGAGCGGTGATCAACGTTTCAGCGGGAAAAACAGACATTTCAGAAGAAACAAGGAAAATCCTTGGAGAAGTCAAGGTTCCAGTTCAAATTCAAGTTTTTGTGACTTTAACGTGTCCGCACTGCCCGATTGTTGCGGCGATTGCACACAAATTCGCCGTTGAAAACAGCTTTATTAGGGCAGATGTGATTGATATCGGCGAGTTTCCCCATCTGGCCCAGAAATATGCTGTTATAGGTGTTCCAAAGACCGTCATAAACGAGAAGATCGAGTTTGTTGGGGTCCTCAGTGAAGACTTGTTTGCAGAGCACGTGGTTCTCGCAGCCTACTAAACATATTTGCGTCTGAGTTGTCAAGCTGGATTTCTACCAGCGACAAAGAAACATTAACGTTGGTCTTCATTTACAGCGGGGACTTTGTTGAACGCGTAATAAGGAACCTAATAAACGACCCGAGTTTCTGCAAATCTTGCGGTCTATACTGTGACTTCTGCAAATACGGCGTGTACAGTTTTGTTCGAAATGTCAGAGCTGCAATAGAGCTGCCAAATCCGTCTGAGTTGCCAGCCTTTATCGATGATCCAGAAAGGTACATGCCCAAGAAAATGCCTAGAGCCGATTTGTGCATAACCTCGGGACTTCACAAGGATATATTGTTGGAGTTGCCCCAGTACTTGCAGAAAGTTGGAACAAAAGGGTTGATCGTTCCAATAGAAGATTTTGCTGAGGTGCCGTCGGGTCTTAGAAGGCAGATGGAGGAAAGATGCGAAGAACTAGGATTGGAAAACGCGTTTCCTAAGCCCTTCTGCTCGTTGGAACCAGCAGAAAGCAAACCGGTAATTTCTAGGTTTGTAACAGAATTGAGAGTTGGGAGACCTTCACTGGAGATTTCAACTGCAAGAAGAGGCGGAAATGAAGTCATAGAGTACTCAGTTGTTGATCGAAGTGCACCATGCGGCTCCACGTGGTACGTGGCGAGGAAACTCACTGGTATAGATACTAGAAAAGAAATTCTGTATGACGCTATAGCAAAAGCCCATCACAGCTATCCGTGCACTGCGACTATGAGCACAGACCTGGAAGCAAAAGAGCCTATACTTCACCTTGGCGGCTACATAATAAGGGAAGAAGTAGAAAAAGCAATAAAAAAGCTATACTAAGAAAGCTAGAGGGAAAATAGCTGAACAAGGGATTGAATATCAATTCTTCTGTACATCTCGACTCAATGGAGTTCGAGTTTTGACTGGTTATTATCGACCGGCTTGGTATTGCAAAATAAGCGCTGATGATTATGCCATAGCTGCTAAATCTGGGAGATTTATATCCCCTAGGTATGTTTTGAGTCATTTGATTAATTTTTTGGAAGCTATTCTATCGATAGATTCTTCAGAGGTTCAAAAGCAATCCCCGACGAAGTAGCAGAGAAATTGTTGATGTTGGTTAATAGCGCTCCAGACGTTACTTCCCGATATATTTCAGAAATCAAGCGCCTTGAAAGATATTCGTTGGAACAGTATGGACACATGTACTCCGATCTAACTGAAGGTTTTTCTTGGGAGTACGCAGCAGAACTGATGAAAAAATGGGGCTTATGAGCTCTACGCAGAATCAAGCATTAGTTGACCCTATAGAGGGGGTATAAGTTTTGCCAAACGTTAGAGAACACGCTTTCAAAACGGCTAAAGCGCTGCAATATTTTTAAATGATGCTTCACATTTACGGTCTTTTATGCACGAATGGGCTTTAGCCGAAGCAGTGATCACCACAGCGTCGCAGTTTGCCGAAAAAGAAGGACTAAAAGAAGTTAAAGAAGTCACGATAAAGGTCGGCGAACTGCAACAAATCGAGGTTGATATTCTGGAATTTGCCCTTTCGCAGCTTAAACCCGCCAGTTTCAAGGATGCAAAATTCCGCATAACAAACGAGAAAGCAGAGTTTAGGTGCAGAGTTTGCGGATATGAATGGCTTCTCAAAAAAGAAAAACTGGACAAAAGCACGGCAGAAGCCATACATTTTCTTCCAGAAATCGCCCACACCTACATCAAATGCCCCAAATGCGGCAGCCCCGACTTTGAAATCCTAAAAGGACGCGGAATATGGCTTGAAAGCATAAAAGGAGTAAAATAAGCTTGGTTGATCCGAGAACAAGCGTGATAAGCGACAGAATGAGGGAAATAGGCAAGATTGTTGCCGTATCAAGCGGAAAAGGCGGAGTTGGAAAAAGCCTAGTAGCAACCACCCTCGCCTTGACACTAGCAAAAAAAGGCTTCACAGTCGGCCTATTCGATCTGGATTTCACAAGTCCCTCCACGCACGTTATCCTAGGAGTTGAAGATCTACAGCCCAAAGAAGAAAAAGGTATTGTCCCACCAGTAGTGCACGACATGGAATACATGTCAATCGTCTATTATTCAGGCGATTACGCTACACCTTTACGAGGTACAGATGTGTCAAACGCCTTGATCGAGCTGCTTTCGATCACGCAGTGGGGCAAACTGGATTTTCTTATCATTGACATGCCTCCAGGCATAGGAGACGCAACCCTTGACCTAATACGCTTAATCAAGAACATAGAATTTCTGATAGTCACAACGCCCTCGCAGTTAGCCTTTGAAACCGTGAGAAAACTGGCAAGCCTGTTGGAAAGCCTGAAAATTCCAATGGCAGGCATTGTGGAAAACATGAAAATGAACCAGTCAAAGAACATTCAGCGACAAACTGAGAAATTGGGCTTAACGTTCGTCGGAGAGATCCCATACGACCTCAAGGTGGAAGAAGCCATCGGAAACACCGACAAGCTACTTAAAACCGTGCTAGCAAGAAAAGTCGGGGAAATAGCGGCGAAAGTCTAAAAAACTTCGTTTTATGCTTTGCTCTTGTTTTTCTCAACAATTCACTGTTGGAAAGATCAGTTATCAAAGATGAATCTAATAATCAGGGCTTCTTTGAAATGAGATATAGTCGTTTTTTCTTTTTGGGAACTTTTTTCGACGTCTTTGTATTCTGAGTCGTTCCTACCGTAGAATTAGCTCTGCGGAGTTCTTGCATGTACCAGCTTCTATCTCTGCAATAATGCGTTCCCGCTGCTATGCCAATGATTATCAGACAAAGCCCAATCAATAGGAATGTTAATTCCAAAAACAAACCTTGACTAACATCGGCACTGTAGGGAATAAACAGAAGCCAACTTGGTTCCTTGCTCAGACTTAAGGTCGAAACGATTCCGCCGACGAAAAACACTGTGCCAGCTAGGAACATGATGTACGCAATGGTTTCATTGTGTCTTGACTCTTCAGCTTTCTCATGTAGATAATCTTGAATTGACATCTGACTTCAAATAGGTCAAGTAATCGAACATATAAGTAAGGTTTATTACGCTAGAATAAAAATTACAGAAAAGAATTACCAATATATAAAAAAAGAGACTGAAAATTGGCCCAGATCAAAGCAGTAATCACAGGTTTCATAGGCTGGCTCGCAAATGCCCCACAACATAGAAACTTCAAAAATAGAGCCGCTCAAAGCCATCATTGCCGCTGGGTTCGAAATCAGCCTTGAAAAATTTCTGGAAGCATACGCCCAAGCGCATAAAAAATATCGCACAGTACGCTACCGAAAACTGAGAGAAGTGACAAACGCGGTATGGATCTCAGAGACTCTCAACATCCTTGGATATGAAACCGAACAGGAACCGGACAATATAGCCAAAGACATCTGCGAACTGTACAAAAATTTCCAAAAATCCTAAGCAAAGAATAACATTCAGCGTAAACAATGCAAAGTTTCAGCCATAGAAAAGAATTAATAGCAAAGTTGAAACACAAGCAGTTGCAAGTAGCTTTTTGAATGAAAAGAACCGCTAGACTCCTTAGACGAGGAAAAAGAGACAAGAAAATGACTAAGAAAGCAATCATCGAAGTCGTGCTAGTGGACGAAAGCTCACAAAAAACAAACATTGAAATCAAAAAAGAAATTCAAGAGAACTTAAGAAGCCTGTAGGCCATCCCTTGGGCAGCCAAAATAGACGAAATAACAGTCAAAGAGAAGTAAAAAATATTACTCCGAGAAGCTGTTCGTCGTTTTCTACAGCGGAATTTTTCTGAATCACAATCATTCGTATTCGGAATCTGGTAAAGACACATCAGACTCATAGAGAACTTCTGCTGGAACAACATGCGGCATTAGAAGATTAGAAACCAGATTAATGCTGAAAAGATTCCTGAAAATAAACTGCAAAGGCACTAGAAAATTGTTTCATGAACCTCTCAAGCAATTTTTGGCTATAGGATTTTTTGAGGAGAGAAAAAACGAAAAAGAAAGATCACTATGCTTGCTGCAGCAGTTCAACTCTTATTACTCTTTCTAATACTTTCGCTTTCACTTCAGGCAAAAATAAATTTACGCAAGCCAAAGCCAAATCCACTTCTGGATGGTCGTATCGATCAGACAAAAATGACTGAATCTATGTCCATCTTGAGGGAACGCCCTCCTAAATAGGCTACTAGCATAGCTACTTACTAGCCGACAACATAAATACTTCATGGAGCGCCGCAATTCACGTTTACTAGAGCGAAGAAGAATTTGGCGACTGGTGGTATTCACCTGCAACATCGCAAAACTATACTGTGGCCGAGAATCCCGGCAGATGTTATGGGTAAACCATAGCTATTACGGACTTATTTTGGAACTTATGAAATCGGATTTGAGTTTGATAATAATCCCCCCATCATCTTGATAACACTCATATCTCCGTTGTTGGTGATGTTAAAAACCTACTCGATTTTCTAAGCTATTCATTCAATAGGGTCAACCAGCAGGATGTCCAAAGCTGTTTGGGGGATTACGACGGTTTCATTGTTTGTGCGGTAGTTACTCATCCATTCAGGGTCACTACCAAATGTGTGGTTGAAAGCAGGGTCGAGCACAAGCCAGTTGCTTCCATCTTGTGAGTATTTGTAGAGTTGGATCAAGGTTCCGCCGTATTCAAAATTGCGCTTTTTAACTGCGCAGAAGACATGGCGGAAACCTTCTTCCCCATACTTTGTTAAATTCTTATCGTGAATCAAGCATAGGGCGGTTTCGTATCCACATGATTCTAGCAGACAAGAGAGCGCGATTGCTTGGTCCTTATCATCGCCGCATCGGCTTACTAACGTTTCAATTGGAAATCTTTCAAACTCACCCGTATCATTGATGTTGACGACGAAGTCGTTCACCCAGTTATATATCTGTCGAATTCGAACAACGTCCGGATAGGACATGTTCACGTAATCTATGAAGCTGTTTATGAAATCCCTGGTCAAACGGCTGCATGACGTACCATAAGTCTGGTTGAATTCGATGCAGTAGTAACCGTAGCTATATTCCCCAAGGTCATGAAGCGCCTGCGTAACATAAAACAGAAGCAATCCAGAGTCTCCTTCGCCAATAAACCTGTATTTCTCAAAAGCCCTGATTTTCTCGTAGTGCTCATCGAGACCAACAGGCATGATCAGGGTAAAATTGTATTTTGCTTCGTCATATTTTTCTTGATATTCCAAAGATAACTTGTCGTATGCATCATGCAGTTCTCTATAGTAATTGTTTAGTGCATGGTATTCCCACGCCAGATACGAGGAAAATGCCAGAAGAGCAATCAAGCCCGCCGCCAAGAACTTGTTTTTCATCGGTCTCACGGTTTCTTTTTTTATGTATCCACTGATAAAAGTGAAATACAGTACGACTGCCGAGGCTAAAAAAGTAAACAAGGTTCCTAGAAGAACGCCATAAACAACAGTTGTCAGCCCTAGATAGACGCTCAAATGCTGGCTTACATTCCATCCCACGATAAAAGCAAAGGCGATAGATAATGCGATCCCCTCTTTCTTCGAACCGGAATAAATTTTTGCAAATAACATTATGGCTAATGACGCTACGATTTTGGCTATCATAAAAAGTGCAGGACCTATTGCTATCACGATAGGGTTAGCCTCTAAGTTCCAAAAAGCTACAGTGGATGCAGCGTCAATCATGTTCAATACTGCTGCGCTTGCACATGGAAAACCCTTTGCGCCACTCATTATCCATCCTCCCCAGAACATAGCCAATCCAAAAGTAAGAATAACAAAGCCATCTAAACGTCCTGCCACAAAAACACCGAAGCCTGACGCTGCAAAAATCAAACCCACCACAATTAGAAAAACTGACCAGATGAAACCGAAATGATCCATTAAGCCGAAATTATCCATTAAAGACACGAACACGCCTCCTCGAGTTATAGTATAGCTAAACATACCTAAGAATTTAATTGATAAGCAGACATTTACGAGCACACCCATTTGAAAAGGTCAGGAATCTGATGCTCACTTCTCGAGAACGTTCTCAGGGTCGGCCACACTTGGGGGATACGTGTAGCCTGATTGCATTTATAAGCAAGTTCGCCTATTATGTGGCAGTAACGTTCTCCTCTCAACGGTGAGGAGACGCCAAAACGTTACACGCTACAATCAACAATAAGAAAGGGAGTGATGAAAAATGACGGAACAATCAGATGTCGTCTTCGTTGGAAACAAGCCACCGATGAGCTACGTGCTAGCGATAATCACGGCCTTCTCCTCAGGTACTGCCAAAGGAATAACTTTGAAAGCCCGAGGCCAAGCAATAACTACCGCGGTTGACGTGGCTGAAATAACCAGAAACCGTTTCATGAAAGACTTGAAAGTAAGCAATATAGACATTGGAACAGCGGAGATGCCACCGCGAGAAGGCGAAAACAGAACCAGAATGGTTTCAACGATAGAAATAACGCTTTCAAGAGAGTAAGACCATTACGAAACCACAGCGTTAATTGCATGCTCCATGTGTTTCTACCATTTTGTTAGCAGCGCAATTGTCTAAAAAATGAATTCGAAATTCTGAAAAGACGCAGCAGGTTTTTTGAAGTCTCATTGACCTATGTTTTGGGGTTGACTACTTATGAAATCTGCTAGGGCAAAACGGGTAACGATAGTCCTAAAAAGGGAGAATCGAGAGAGCGAGACACCTGCGCTATTTTGTGCCGAAAGTCTTCTTGACCCAAGCCCTTGTCTTTTCCATGTCCTCTCTGAAACGTTTCAACTCTTCTGGGCTTCGTTTGGGAGGTTTGGGTTCTTCTGCGGGCGTTGCATAAACGTCTAAGAGGTCCCCTTTCGGCTGTTTCTCAACGTGCACGTTTACTTTTAAGCCGATGTTCACTTTCTCAGGGTCGATGTCTCTCATGGTCATGGGCAGGCAAGTGTTTGTTCCGTCTATTCTGATCATTGCACCAACAAGCGGCTGCAGATGCGCCATTGAAGGCCATGCTATAGTCATTACAGTGTATGAGTAGACTTCTCCTTTCTTAGGGAGCTCAACCCACTCTGTTTCTTGAAGCCTGCACTTAGGGGTAAAGCAGTGTGCACGCGGTGGGCAATAAACCAATCCGCATTTTGGGCATTTCGTTCCATGCAATTTTCCATCTAAGAGGCCCATAAAGAATTTTGAGGTTTTTCCGTAGCTGTGATGGAACACGCTACCGTGTGGCCTGTCCACGATCATGAATTTTTCCCATTTCAAATCGTCAAGTGTTGGTCCATCGTTCATTTCAACAATTTTCCACCCTTCGGGTCTCCAGCCGCCCTTGCGTTCCCACTCTTTCCACAACTCGTCGTCGATTTTCTTTTCTTTCAAAACTTTTTCCGGTCCAGGTTGTTTCATTGTTTTACACCTCCAAAACTACGGCGCCTGCTTGGCATCCTGTGCCGCCATGCCCATGTATAAACCCTTTCTTTGGTTTATTCAATTGTCTGCTTGGTGCTCCCCATTTCTTACCAATCTGGTTGCTTAGTTGCCAGTAGATATCAACCATTTGGGCGATTGATGTGGATCCAACTGCATGGCCTTGTGCTGTTAAGGCTCCGCTCAGTTGGCATGGCAATTCTCCGTGGGGCTGGATCACGCCTTCTCGAAGCAGTTTCTTTCCTTCGCCTCTTTTGCAGAAATCAAAGTCTTCAAGTGCCGCTAAGACAACGCCTGCGTATGGGTCGAAAATTTCAACGAGGCTAATTTCCTTTCGCGGGTTCTTAATTCCTGCATCTTTGTAAGCCATCCTGGCGGAAACTCTTAGAGAGCCAAAGTTGCAGAAATCTGGGTACGGCGACATGGGTGGCGGAACATGTTTAGGCCAGATTTTTTCATCTTCTGGGTACAAGCCTTTCCACGCTGGGTTGTCTGGTCGGTCTCCAGCTCTCATAGTGTCTGAGCCGAAGCCCACGCCGGTTATCCATATCGGATTGTCGGTAAGTTTCTTGGTCAGTTCTTCGTTTGCCAAAAGCAGAGCAGAGGCACCTTCGCTGGTCATTGCGCACTCGTAAAGCCTGTATGGCCAAGAGATTAGACGAGATTTATAGGCATCTTCCACTGTCATCTTTCTGAAACCGTGTTGAGCCGGCCACTGCGCGTAGGGATTGTC
>Ga0172364_10001188_pt1 | contig 19713 bp, 20 predicted proteins | sample LakKivSesite10cm_FD_114545 | JGI IMG/M metagenome (GOLD analysis project Ga0172364, IMG submission 114545) | Sediment microbial communities from Lake Kivu, Rwanda - Sediment site 10cm | ecosystem: Environmental > Aquatic > Freshwater > Lake > Sediment | place: Rwanda: Western Province, Lake... | reverse complement strand
TGGATAGATATTTGGGGCCGGTCAGGCGAGACTAGCCCCGGATCGGGCAAAATAGTTGCTTCGAGCGGAGAGGGGTGGGCGATAGAGGACTTGAACCTCTGACTTCACCCGTGTGTGAAGTTGGGTTTTGGACCTCTATCTTTTTTGAAAAAGCTCGCCCGAAAACGGTCCGCGCAAATGGCCGAAAGCCTTGACCACCCTTACGCAAGACGGAGGAGGGAAATGACGGCGACGCCTTGACTCCGCTCCGTCAATGATTTATACTCACGGTATAAAAAAACGAGCATATGCCCGAAAAAATGGACTTTCTTAAGCCGACAACCCTGAAAGTTCTCGAGTTCTTCTTCGCCCATCCAGCGGTCGAATTCCACGAGCGTGAGGTCCTGAGAGGCGCGGGGATAAGCAAGGGCTCGGCCAACAAGATCCTCCGCGAGCTGGCGGGGCTGGCGATCCTCCGCAGGACGGAGAAAGGCCGCATGGTCTTCTACCGGCTGATCGCGGACGATCCGTTCGTCAGACAAATGAGAGTCCTCTGGAACGTCTGGGCCCTGCGACCCTTTGTCAGGGGAATGGAGGGGACCGCCAGAAAGATCCTGCTGTTCGGGAGTAGCGCGGAGGGGGCGGACTCGCCCGAAAGCGACATAGACATCCTTATCCTGACGAACGAAAAAACATCCGCCAGGGAGAAAGTGAGCACGTTCAATCGGAAGAGCGGAAGGCAGCTTGCGCCGATCATCGTAGACGCGATGGAATTCGCAGCGATGCGGAAGGACGACCGACCGCTTTTCGAGAGGATCGATAGGGGGATTCTCCTATGGGAAACGGCCTGAGCCCCGCGCTTCAGAAACTCCTTGAGGAGCGCAAGATATTGAGGATCAGGCGGGATTCCGCGCTGATCGCGAAAGAGATCGCGGCGGCCAAAGCGGACCTGAAGGATGCCAAGGAGTCGCTCGGGCTGAAGAAGTCCAAGTGGGCGACGATCCAGGGTTATTACGCCATGTTCCACAGCGCGAGGGCGCTTCTTTACGAAAAAGGCTTCCGTGAGAAAAGCCATCACGCTCTTCTCGTTGCAGTCAGGGAATTGTACGTGAGCGAGATTGAGCGCTCGCTGATGCAGGAGTTCGAACACGGCATGTATCTACGACAGGAGGCGGATTACGGCCTCAAGTTCTCAGGGCGCGGCGCCCAGGATGTGATAGATATTGCGGAGAAGATGCTCGAAAGAACGACATCGATCCTTAAGCTCAAATAAAGCAGTAATCGTCAGCCGGCTCCCGGACCCTGGAGGGGACACAACTCCGGGCACACCTGTCGTTTGGCTTGGCCGCGGGGTCGTGCAAGGTGTTGAAAAGAGAATGGTGGGCGATAGAGGACTTGAACCTCTGACTTCTACCGTGTGAAGGTAGCACTCTACCGCTGAGTTAATCGCCCACGGCTCAACATTCTAACGAATCCGGCGGGGTTGTCAATTTCCGCGGCCGGACTTCTTGCGGACGATCCGGGCCCGTCCGACGGCCCTGACCAGGCCCGCCGTCAAGGGGCAGCGCATCAGGAACGCGATGGACTTGTTCTCCCAGCCGGGGATGCAGACGACCCGTCCGCCCAGCCGGCGGAGCGACGTCCGGACGACGAACCCCGCTCCCCTCCAGAACATCTCGGGGACCGAGGAGAGGTCCTGCCCGCTCGCGGCGTGGAACTCGGTATGGGTCAACCCCGGGCAGAGGGCCTGGATGACGATGCCCTTGGACCGGAGCTCGGTTTGGAGGCCCTCGGAGAACATCACCAGGAAGGCCTTCGTGCCGCTGTACATGGACCCGGAGAAGGGCGAAAACGCGGCGACCGAGGCCACGTTGACGACCGCGCCGCGCCCCCGGGCGGTCATCCCGGCCAGGGCCGCCTTGGTCAGCCGGACGGCCGCCTCGACATGGACGCGGACCATGTCGATGTGGGCGGCGGTTTCGCCCCGGTTGAAGCCGGTCCGGCTGCCATACCCGGCGTTGTTGACGAGGAGGTCGAGACCGTCATCCATGGCGAGGAGTGCCTCCAACCGGGCGACCCCTTCGTCCGTCTCCAGGTCGGCCGGGATGACGTCGATCTTGACGCCGGACTTGGCCCGAAGGTCCCGGGCCAGCTCCTCCAGCCGGTCCCGGCGCCTGGCGGTCAGGATGAGGTCGGTCCCGGCGGCGGCGAGCTGGCGGGCGTATTCCGATCCGAGCCCGGCCGAAGCGCCGGTGACAAGAGCGCGCTTGAAGGTCATCCGCGGCATGCTGTTCTCCGGACCGCTAGTCTAGTGGTACGGGGCCCGCAATTCAATTGACACGGCCCGCTTTCCCTATGATAATAAAGCCAATGGCCATCACCCGCTGCCCCTACTGCCACGCCGTCATCGACGAAAACGACAAGTACTGCAACAACTGCGGCACCCAGCTCCTCTTCCCCGAGGATGACGAGGTCGACGAGGAGATCCCGGGCGAAAAGATCGTCGACGCCGAGGTCGAAGAGAAGGACTACACGGTCGAGGAACCCGAGGACGAGAAGCGCACCCGCCCGGCCGAGGACGCCGAGGAAGCGATCGACGAGGAGCTCGAAGAGGAGGTGCGGGAGGAAGAGGCCGAAAAGGCCCTCGACGAGCTCGTCGCGGAGGAGAAGCTCGAGGCAGAGGCCGAGGGCGCCACCGAAGAGGTCATCCTGGTCGACGAGATCGAGGCGTCCGAAGCGAAGGGGCAGGCCGCGACCGGCGAGATCGAAAAGACCGGCGGGCTGGACGAAGAAAAGAAGAGCGAAGAGGAAGAGGGCGAAGAAAAAGCGGCAGCCCCAGAAGAGAAAGACGCCGATACGGTCGAGGAGATCGACGAAGAGGACGTCGGGACCAAAGAGGGGCCCGCGGAAGAGACCGAAACCGAGGACATCGCCGCCGCGACGGCCGGGGAATCGGCCCTCCGGCCGGTCACCTTCGACACCGGGGAGCTGGAGGGGCTCGGGCGGACGGTCGAGCTAAGCAAGCAGAAGATCGACAAATTCATCCAGGGCCTGGCCGAGACGAGGCTCGAGACGAGTGAGACACCGGAGACGGCCGAGGTCCCCGCGGCTCCCGCGCCCGTTCCGCCCGCGAGCCCGGCCCCCGCCCCGGCGCCGGGGAGCGTCCGCGAATCGACAGGCAGCCTGCCGCCGTGGGCGAGCACGATGAAGGGCGCGCCCGTTTTTCCGCCCGACACGACCCCGGTCGAGCCCAAGAAGGGGCCGCCCGCGCCGCCCGCCGCGGACGAAGAGGTCGAGATCTTCCCCCGGCGCAAGCCCTCGGACTCCACGCTGGGTTTGCCGGAGCGCCTGAGTCAGGCGCCGCTGCCTTTCGGGGCGCAGGAAGCCGACGAGGAGGCCGAGGCGACGGAGGAGGCCGAGGAGGAGACCCGCGAAGCGGTCCTGCCGCCGGCCGAGCCCGAGCGCCCGGCGCGTCCGCCGATCCTGCCCGTCCGCGAGCCTGGTGGCGTCGAGGGTGCCGTTCTCGACGAGACTGAGGCCCCGGTCGAGCGGCCGCCGTTCAGCTTCTCCGTCTTCTTCAAATCCAAGGCCTTCGATGTCCTCTTTGTCGGCCTCTTCTGGCTCGTCGCTCTCTGGCTGGCCGCCCACGCGACGGGTCAAACCCTGTTCGAGATCCTCGGCGCGATGTCCGGGCCCATGCTGTTGCTCTACGCCGTCTTTATTTCCCTTTACTTTTTCCTGTTCAAGTTCTTTCTCGGCGAGACCCTGGGCGACCGGCTCTTCCGGCGTCGGGACTAGACCCCTGAAAACCGTGATCAGCGCCTCGCGGCGCACCGACCTCGTGGCCTCCTTCCCTGACTGGCTCGCGGCGGCGCTCCGGGCCCGGCGGGCGGCCCTCATCGGGCCGCACGGGCAGGCGGTGGAGATCGATCTCTCGCCGGCGACGGTCCACACGCTCGTCCTCTGGTCGAAGGACTTCGCGAATCTCCTCAGGAACGAGAGCGGACTGCGGGACCTCGTCGCGGCCTACGACCAGGTCTATTGTCATTTCACGGTCACCGGCCTCGGCGGATCGCCCCTCGAGCCGGGCGCCCCTTCGACCGCCGCGGCCCTGGCCCAGCTTCCGGCCTTGGCCGCCTTCGCCGGGAATCCCCGGCGCGTCTCCCTCCGGTTCGATCCCGTCGTGTTCTGGGAGGACGGGGGAAAGCCCCGCTCCAACCTGCCGGCTTTTTCCGCGATCGCGGCGGCCGCCGCGGCCGCGGGGATCAAGGACGTCCGGACGAGCTTCGCCCAATGGTACGGGAAGGCGAGGCGGCGGGCCGCGTCACGCGGCTTCGCGTTCATCGACCCGCCCTGGGAGGAAAAGCTCGAACATGCGGCTGCCCTCGCCGGGACCGCCGCGGCCCACGGGCTCACGCTGCGCGCCTGTTCGCAGCCGGAGGTCGCCCGCGTCCCCGGCATCCGGCCCTCGTCCTGCATCGACGGGGCGCTCCTCGAGTCGCTCCACCCGCGCCGCGAGCCGGCCTCGAAGAGCAAGGACCGGACCCAGCGTCCTCACTGCCTCTGTACGGGCTCGAAGGACATCGGCAGCTACACGCAGACCTGTCCCCACGGCTGCGTGTACTGCTATGCCAACCCCTCGATCTGAGGTCTATCTCCGGACGGCGACGGGTGTCCCCCGATGACCCCCGTACCGGAGGGGGACCCGCCGTAGGCGGGGGGACCGTCGGGACTGGTCCCCGGGGGCCGGGGGGCGAGGGGGATATCCGTCGCCGGGAGAAGGAGATGGACCGATAAACGAGGGGCCTAGATCCCGAGGCTGAGGCGCTCGGCTAGGGCCGGCGGGAGCTTCTCGGCGATGATCTTCCGCTTGGCCTCTTCGATGTCGTATTCGACGCGGCTGAACTTGATCGTCCGGGCCTCGGAATCGTAGATGGCAAAAGCCGCCCGCGGATTGCGGTCCCGGGGCTGGCCGACCGAACCGGGATTGATGAGGTAGCGGACGCCCTTCTCGAGGCGGATCTCGTTCGCGTTGCCCTCGAGGAACGTGCCCTCGACGTTGCCGTCCTTCTCGGTGTAGACGAAGGGGAAATGGGTGTGGCCGAAGAAGCAAACAGGCGTCTGGACGTAGAGGAAAGCCTCGGCCGCGTCGAACTCGCCGAAGATGTAATAGTCCTCGTCGAACGGCGCGCCGTGGCAGATGGTGATCGAGTCCTGGATGACCTCCGGGCTCTGCTTCAACCGGACCAGGAAATCGAGGTGCTTGCGCTGGATCGTCTTTTTCGTCCAGAAGATGGCCGAGGCGGCGATCGGATTGAAGGTCTGGACCGAGTCGAGCCCGGAGACGGCCTTGTCGTGGTTGCCGCGGATGATCGACAGCGGCTTGAGGGTCAGGATGCGGGAGATGACCTCGTTCGGCGAGGCCCCGTAGCCGACGAGATCGCCGAGGAAGATGTAGTGATCGATCTTCTTCTTCTGGATGGCCTTGAGGACCGCCTGAAAGGCCTCGTAGTTGCCGTGGATGTCGGTGAAGATCAGGTAGCGCATAAGGCTCCGTCCTTGGGCTGGACAGCCTCATAGAGCCGCCCGGCTTCATAAGAGCTCCGGACGAGGGGCCCGGAGACGACCTCGCGGAAGCCCGAGCGCCGCGCCGCCGCGGCCAGGGCCTCGAACTCCTCGGGCGTGTAGTAGCGCGCGACCGGGGCGTGGGCCGGGCTCGGCTGGAGGTACTGGCCGACCGTCAGCAGGTCGCAGCCGGCGGCGCGCAGGTCCGCGAACGTCTGGAGGATGGCCGCCTCGCTCTCGCCGAGGCCGATCATGAGGCCGGATTTGGTCAAAGCGCCCCGGGCCTTGGCGGCGCGAAGGACGCCGAGCGAGCGGCGGTAGTTCTCGCGGGGGCGGCGGATCGCCGGGTAGAGCGACTCCGTCGTCTCGAGGTTGTGGTTGAGGACCTCGGGGCGGACGGCCAGGACCTTGTCGAGCGCCGCCGTGTCGCCGCCGAAGTCGGGGATGAGGGCCTCGATCCGGGTTTCGGGGCTCTTGGCCCGGATGGCCCGGAGGACGGCGGCGAAGGCCTCGGCCCCGCCGTCGGGAAGGTCGTCACGCGTGACCGAGGTGACGACGGCGTAGGCCAGGCCGAGCGAGGCTACGGCCGCGGCCACGCGGTCCGGCTCGCCGGGGTCCGGCGGCAGGGGCGCGCCCTTGGCCACGGCGCAGAAGCCGCAATCGCGCGTGCACGTGTCCCCGAGAATGAGGAAGGTGGCCGTCCGGCGCTCCCAGCAGGCGCCGATGTTCGGGCAGCGGGCGCTCTGGCAGATCGTGTGCAGGCCGCCGGTCCGGACGATCTCCGCGACGCGGAAGAACTCCCCGTTCGAAGGCAACCGGACCTTCAACCAAGCCGGTTTGTGCGTGGCCGTCTCTCCCCCTCTTTCGCGATGGACCCGGCCCCTGTCTGCGGCGGGGCGGGTCGGATCGGGGCGGTGGTGTTGCGAGAAAGTCGAAAGTTCTCAGTACTCGATGTCGCGCTCTCTCTTGATGCGCCGTCTCATCCGCTTGCGCGCCTGGGCCTCCTTCATCCGGCGCTTCTCGCCGGGCTTGAAGTAGACCGAGTGCTTCTTGATCTCCTTGATGATCGCTTCCTGCTGGACTTTCCTCTTGAAGCGACGCAGGGCGGACTCGAGATTTTCGCCTTCGTCAAGCTGAACAAAAGCCAAGAACTTTCACCTCCTCACAGGGAAAAAAGTACCGCCGATTTATACCGGATTGCCCCCTAAAAGTCAACTCCGCCCGGGACGTCCAAGGAAAGGGCCGGCCCCCCCGTACGCGTCCCCGCCTTAAGGCCGGAGACCCGCGCCGGAGCGGCGGATGGCCTCGCGGGCCCCCAGGGCCATGGGGTCGAGAAGCGGGACCGGCAGGTCCCCGGGCCGCAGGACGAGCGGGACTTCGGTGCACCCGGCGATGACGGCCTCGGCCCCGGCCCGGACGAGCTCCTGAGCGGCTTCGAGCAGAATCTCCCTGGGCGGGCCGGCCGTGACCCCGGCCTTAACCCCCTTCTTTCCGTAGATCGCGGCCATGACCCGGGCCTGGACTTTCGCCGAGGGGACGATGACGTCGATCCCGGCCGCCTTAAAGGGGCGGACGAGGATGCCCGAGCGGACCGTCCCGGTCGTGGCGAGGAGCCCGACCGTCCGCGGCGACGGCCGCATCCTTTGGAGGGCTATGAGGGTTTCGTCGATCAAGCTGAAGAGGGGGAGAGGCGAGCACGGCGCGAACCGGGCCCAGAAATAATGGGCCGAAATACAGGAAATGACCGCGAAATCCGCTCCGGCCCGCTTTAGGGCTGAAAGTCCCCGCCGAATGGAAGGAACGGGGTCCGGTCCGCCGTGGAGGATGGCCTCTGTCCGGTCGGGGACCTGGGGCAGGCTGTAGAGAATGACCGGCGGGTGCTCCTGGTCGCGTCCCGCGCCGCACGCCTTGACGATCTCCTCGGCGAAGCGGACGCCGGCCTCCGGGCCCATGCCGCCGAGGACGCCGATCGTTCGGAGCTTTTTGCGGCTCACTTGAGGAGGCTCCTGACCCGGTCGAGCGGCAGAGCTTCGGCGACATGACCGTCCTTGCCCTCGGTACGGACCGCCTTGAACAGGGAATTCAGGATGGCTTCCTCCGAGGCCTCGGCCGCGGCTTGGAAGAGCGGCGAGACCGCGTCATCCCGGAGGATCGTCGTGGTGCGTGTCCTTTCCGCGGCCCGCGCGGGGACGCGGACGGAAGCGGCGGTGGAGAAGGCGATGGCGTAATCGCCGCTGCCGTTCGAAAAATAGCCGCCGGTGCGGGCGATGCCGAGAAGCGCCCTCTTGGCCAGGCGCTCGAGGTTGCGGGCGTCGAGCGGCGCGTCCGTGGCCAAGACGATCATGCAGGAGCCGTCGCCGGACGGGTTCGGCGCCGCGGCCGCCGCCCCCACGCCGGCGTCCTTCCGGTCGAACGGGATGCCCCGGATGGTCAGGACCCCGCCGAAGTTCGTCTGGACGAGGACGCCGACCGTATAGCCGCCCCGGTTCTCGGCGAGCCGCCGCGAGGCGGTGCCGATGCCTCCCTTGTAGTCGAAGCAGGTCGTGCCTGTCCCCGCCCCGACGACACCTTCGGTGACCGCGCCCGGCGAGGCGTTGGCGATGGCCTCGAGGACGTGGGCTTTGGTGACATGGCGGCCGCGGATGTCGTTGAGCCAGCCGTCGTTCGTCTCGCCTACGACCGGGTTGACCGAGGCGACCCGCTCGTTCCCCTCGAGGCCGAGCGTCCAATCGATGACCGCGTCGGCGGCCGTCGGCACGCTCAAGGTGTTGGTCAGGATGATCGGCGTTTCGATCGTCCCGAGCTCCATGACCTGGGTTACACCCGTGAGCTTGCCGTAGCCGTTGCCGACCGAGATCCCGGCCGCGACCTTGTCCTGGTAGATATTCCCGCCGTGCGGCAGGATGGCCGTGACCCCGGTCCGGACGTCCCGGCCTTCGATGAGCGTGACCTGGCCGACCTTGACCCCGGCCACGTCCGTGATGGCGTTGAGCGGGCCGGTCGGGAGGACGCCGACGACGAGCCCGAATTCCCGGGCCCGAAGGCGTTCGGCCGGAGCCTGTCCGGCATTTCCGGTGGCGACCGTCACCGCGCCCGCCAGGACGATGATGAGACAGATGGCGAAGCCGATGGGAACGGACATGGCGTTTTCCTTGACGGACATGGTGCCCTCATCATACGAAGAGCCGCCGGAAATGACAAGCGGCCGCCAATGGGGGACATGTCCCTTTGGCACGTGTCCCCGACAGCTCTTTGGCCCGTACTCTTGAGCGCCCCGTACATTTTTGCTATTACTGGAGGTCGTGACCTCGAACAAGTGCCCCTATCTAACCCTGCCTCGCCTCGCCGCAGTCCCGGGGCTCGTCCACGGCTTCGGCGAGGCCCGCTGGAGCGAGGCCGATTTCCTGGCTTTTGCCGAGGCCGAAGGGATGCGGCCGGTCATCATGCATCAGCTCCATTCGGACGTCTTCCACCGTCTGGAACAGGCCCCCGCACGGAAGCTCGACGGCGATGCTCTGATGACGAACGTCCCAGGTCTGCTGCTCGTCATTCGCACGGCCGATTGCCTGCCCGTCCTTCTTGTCGACGAGACGAACCGGGCCGTGGCCGCCGTCCACTGCGGCTGGCGCGGCACGGAGAAGCGGATCCTGGAAAAGGCTGTCGGGGCAATGGGGGAGGCCTACGGTTCGAAGCCCGAAGAGATGTTGGCGGCCCTCGGTCCCTGCATCGGACCTGCCTGCTACGAGGTCGGACCCGAAGTTCGCGCCGGCTTCCTCAGGGCCGGCTTCCCGCCGATCGTCTTCAGCCCCGCCCCCGGCCGGGAAAAGAAATCGCTCCTCGATCTCCGTGAAGCCAATATCTGGCTATTGCGGGGACTAGGCGTCCGAAAGGCCCACATCCTCGCCGCCGGACCCGTCTGCACCCACTGCGAAACGCAGCTCCTCTCCTACCGCCGCAACCCCCACGACCCCCGCCGCATGTACAACTTCATCGGCCTCTTTTAATAAAGTCCCCATTCCTTTTGCCTTTCTGCTCTCGCGCGTCATTTTTTAAAGCAAACGAGGTTGGGCGGACCAGGAATCCACTCCGCGCAGGGGTGTTCCCAGAGGAGCGGCAGGGAGCGGACTCTAGGGAGCGACCATCAGAAGCGCGACGGAGCGACCCGGAGGAGCGCTTCTGAGAAATATCTTCGGAAAGGAACTCGCCCAAGATGTTTCGCAGAATCGGGCCTCATGTACTCAGCCCAATTCTGCAGGTCCGCTTCGAAGACTCCGCTTCCCGCCGGCCCGGAGGCGAAGCGAGCCGGCTCGCCGGGCCGGCGAGCGGCCGACGGCGGGAATACCCCGAGCGTAGCAGAGTGGATCCTGGGCCGCCGTTGACATTTGCTTTTTAAAAATGATTTGGCTATCCTTGACGGGTTCCGCAAAGGAGACGGTTTATGGACAACCCCATCGGCGACATCGAGCTCCCGGGTCTGCCGCTCTTCCGCAAGGGCAAGGTCCGCAACGTGTTCGAGGTCGGCGACAAGCTCCTCATCGTCGCAACGGACCGCATCTCCGCGTTCGACTGGGTCCTGCCCTCGCTCATCCCGTACAAAGGCAAGGTCCTGACGCAGCTGTCGAAGTTCTGGTTCGATTTCGTCGGCCTGGTCGTCCCGAACCATCTCCTGGCCACCGAGACGAAGGACTTCCCGCCCGCTCTCGCCCCCTTCGCGGACCTCCTGGCCAAGCGGTCCATGCTGGTCAAAAAGACCCGGGTCGTGCCCATCGAGTGCGTCGTCCGCGGCTATCTCTCCGGCTCCGGCTGGAAGGAATACAAGACGACGGGCAAGGTCTGCGGGATCAAGCTCCCCAAGGGGCTCCGGGAATCAGACCAGATCGCCGAGCCCATCTTCACCCCCTCGACCAAGGCCGAAAAGGGCCACGACGTCAATATCTCCTTCAAGGACGTCCAGAAGGAGATCGGCAAGGAGCTGGCCGAAAAGATCCGGGAGACGAGCCTCGAGCTCTACAAGAAGGCGGCCCTCTACGCCGTCTCCAAGGGCATCATTATCGCCGACACCAAGTTCGAGTTCGGCTGCGAGGGGGACGAGCTCGTCCTCATCGACGAGATCTTCACGCCGGACTCCTCGCGGTTCTGGCCCCTGTCGCTCTACGAGCCGGGGCGGTCCCAGCCGAGCCTCGACAAGCAGTTCGTCCGCGACTACCTCGAGACGACGACGTGGGACAAGAACACGCCGCCGCCGGTGCTCCCGGCGGAGATCATCGCCAAGACCTCCCAGAAGTACCTGGAAATCTACAGGGTCCTGACCGGGCTCGACGATCTCGCATGAGTGGGCGGGTCGATCTCCACGTCCACTCGGACAAGAGCAGCGACGGCGACTTCTCGCCGGCCCATCTGGTCGGCCTGGCGGGGGAGCACGGCATGCGCGCGATCTCGATCGCGGACCACGACACCGTGGCCGCCTATCCCGGGGCCGTCGAGGACGGCCGCCGGGCCGGGGTCGAGGTCATCCCCAGCATGGAAGTGACGACGGTCTTCGCCGGCCGGGAGTTCCATGTCCTCCTGCCCTTCGTCGACTGGTCGAGCCCGGCCGTGGCCCGGATCGTCGACCGCCAGACCGAGTGCCGCCGGGTCGAGACGCGGGAGCGGGTGGATCTCGTCCGGAAGCTCGGCTTCGCCGTCGGCCTGGAGGAGATCGAGGCCCAGTCGAACGGCGCGGCCGTCCTCGGGGTCAAGATCGCCCAGGTCCTGCTCGAGAACCCCGCGAACGAGCGGCACCCCGCGCTCGAGATGTTCTACCGGCCGGAGAACCGGGCGCACGCCCCTTACCTTTTCTACAAGGACTATTTCGCCGAGGGCCGGCCGGCCTACGTTCCGAAGCGGTTCATCGGCGCCCTCGAGGTCCTGGCCGCGGCCCCGGAGACGGGCGCCGCGCCCGTCCTGGCCCATCCGGGCGCCTATTTCGAGCGGGCCTCGGCCGAGGACACCCGGACCCTCAAAGAGAACGGCCTCCTCGGGCTGGAGGTCTTCACCTTCTACCACACGGCCGAGCTGACGGCCTTCTACCGCGGCCTGGCCGGGGACCTCGACCTCGTGGCCACGGCCGGCTCCGATTTCCACGGCAAGATCAAACCCCATGTCGCCTTCGGCGCCCTGGCCGACGGCGATTACGGCATGGTCGAGCGGCTGCGGGAGCGAAAGGAGCGGGCGTCATGAACTGGCTGGACTTCGTCCTCGTCGCGATCATGGTCGTCTCGGCCGTCGTCGGCATCTTCAAGGGGTTCGTCAAACAGGTCATCGGCCTGGTCGCCGTCGTCGCCGGGCTCATCCTGGCCAGCTTCTATTATGACCGGGCGGCGGCGGTGTTCGAGACTTTCGTCAAGAACGAGCTCCTAAGCGACTTCTTCGGCTTCCTGCTCATCTTCATCCTCGTCCTCGTCGCCGGGTCCATCCTGGGCTACCTCCTGACGAAGGCCATGAAGGGGCCGCTGGCCCTGGTCAACCGGCTCTTCGGGGCCGTCTTCGGCTTCGTCAAGGCCGTCCTCATCTGCGGCATCATCGTCTTCGCGCTGGTCTCGTTCGAGATCGCCAAGCCGGCGTTGGAGACGTCCGTCCTCGCCCCGGCCTGCCTCGGGATCACCCGGGCCGTCGTCAACATGATCCCGCAGGACCTCCGGGCCAAGTTCAACTCCTCGTACAAAGAGATCCGCGAGAGCGGGGGGAAACATGGACAAAAGATCTAGCGAGCCCAGCCTCCATCAGCGGATGGAGCTCATCGTCAAGGAGATGGTCGACCGGGAGATCAATCTCAAGGACGCGCTCCGCGAGTTCGAGAAGATCTTCTTTGAGCAGGCGGCCCGGAAGCACGAGGGCAACAAGACCAAGATGGCCCAGGCCCTCGGCATCCACAGGAACACCCTTCATAACCGGGCCAAACTCCTCAAGATCCGCAAGAAATATTAGCAATCGACGCTAAAGACCGCTAATTTTTTGACTTTCCCCTCTTGACAAAACCACCTGCTTTCTATATAATTAGCGCTCACATTTATTGACTGCTAAATTTCAAGTAACACCAAGGAGGTTTTCATGAAAGTTCATCCTCTGTATGACCGAGTGCTCCTCAAGCGCCTCGAGGAACAGGAAGTCAAGAGAGGCGGGATCATCATCCCGGACACGGCCAAGGAAAAGCCCCAGGAGGCCGAGATCATCGACGCCGGCAAGGGCCGGATCAATGACGAGGGCAAGACGATCCCCCTCGCGGTCAAGAAGGGCGATCACGTCCTCATCGGCAAGTACAGCGGCACCGAAGTGACGATCGACGGCGTCGAGCACGTCATCGTCCGCGAGGAAGAGATCCTCGCCGTCATCGAGAAGTGAGTTAAGGAGACACCATCATGGCAAAACAGATCCTATCGGGCGACGACGCCCGCCACTCCCTGCTCAAGGGCGTGAACATCCTCAGCAACGTCGTCAAGGCGACCCTCGGCCCCCGCGGCAGGAACATCGTCCTCGACAAGAAGTTCGGCTCCCCCACGAGCACCAAGGACGGCGTCAGCGTGGCCAAGGAAGTCGAGCTCAAGGACCCCTGGGAGAACATGGGCGCCCAGCTGGTCAAGGAAGTCGCGTCCAAGACGTCGGACGTGGCCGGCGACGGCACGACCACCGCGACGGTCCTGGCCCAGGCCGTCTACGGCGAGGGCCTCCGCTACGTCACGGCCGGCGCCAACCCGATGCTCATCAAGAAGGGCATCGACAAGGCCGTCGAGACCGTCATCGGCGAGCTCAAGAAGATGAGCCGCGAGGTCAGTGGCGAGATGATCGCCCAGGTCGGCGCGATCTCGGCCAACAACGACCTCTCCATCGGCAAGATCATCGCCGAGGCCATGGACAAGGTCGGCAAGGACGGCGTCATCACGGTCGAGGAGGCCAAGGGCCTCGAGACCACGATGGAGACGGTCGAGGGCATGCAGTTCGACCGTGGCTACCTGTCGCCCTACTTCGTGACCGACCCCGAGCGGATGGAGTGCGTCCTCGAGAAGCCCCTCATCCTGCTCCACGAGAAGAAGATCTCCAACCTCAAGGACTTCCTGCCGCTGCTCGAGAACGTCGCCCGCATGGGCCGGCCCCTGCTCGTCGTGGCGGAGGAGGTCGAGGGCGAGGCCCTGGCCACGCTCGTCGTCAACAAGCTCAAGGGCACGTTCCAGTGCTGCGCCGTCAAGGCCCCCGGCTTCGGCGACCGGCGCAAGGCCATGCTCGAGGACATCGCCGTCCTGACGGGCGGCCAGGTCATCACCGAGGAGATCGGCGTCAAGCTGGAGAAGGTCACGGCCGACTGGCTCGGCGAGGCCAAGAAGGTCGTCATCGACAAGGACAACACGACGATCGTCGAGGGCATGGGCAAGGCCGGCGACGTCCAGGGCCGGATCAAGCAGATCCGGGCCCAGATCGAAGAGACGACGTCCGACTACGACCGCGAGAAGCTCCAGGAGCGGCTGGCCAAGATGGTCGGCGGCGTGGCCCTGATCAAGGTCGGCGCGGCCACCGAGACCGAGCTCAAGGAGAAGAAGGCCCGGGTCGAGGACGCCATGCACGCCACCAAGGCGGCCGTCGAGGAAGGCATCGTGCCCGGCGGCGGCGTGGCCCTGCTCCGCGCCCAGAAGGCGCTCGAGAAGCTCGCCCTCGAGGGCGACGAGAAGATCGGCGGCGACATCGTCAAGCGGGCCGTCGAAGAGCCCCTCCGCCAGATCGCGGCCAACGCCGGCTTCGAAGGCTCCGTGGTCGTCGAGAAGGTCAAGGAGATGAAGCAGGACATGGGCTTCAACGCCCTGAGCGAGAAGTACGAGGACATGATCAAGGGCGGCATCCTCGACCCGACCAAGGTCGTCCGGATCGCGCTCCAGAACGCGTCCAGCATCGCCGGCCTCCTGCTCACCACCGAGGCCCTGATCGCGGAGCTCCCCGAAGAGGAGAAGAAGCCCGCGTATCCGACGCCCCCCGGCGACATGTACTAAGGCCTCGTTCCCGGACGGGACATCCCTCCGGAAGACGCGGCAACGCAATGCCCAGCCCCGGGCGGCCTCCCGCCCGGGGCTTTTTTTTCAGAAGGGGTCAGACCCTAAATTCTTCAATATTTTCGCTGAGAGACGCCGGCTGCCCGAATATTGAATAATTTAGGGTTTGACCCCTTCTTTTTTACGCCCTATCATAGCGACGCGATGGCCCGTCTCCTCGACCGGTACGTCCTGCGCGAGGTCGTCCCGCCCTTCCTCATCGGCCTCCTCCTCATCGTCTTCGTCCTGCTCATGAACCAGGTCCTCCTGCTGACGGAGCTCTTCATCGACAAAGGCGTCCCGGCGCTCCAGGCGCTCCGCATCCTCGCCCTCCTCGTGCCCTCCATCCTGGTGTTCGCGCTGCCGATGGCCGTCCTGATGGGGGTCCTCGGCGGACTGGCCCGTCTCGCGTCGGACGCGGAGGTCGTCGCCCTGCAATCGCTCGGGATCGGCCCGCGCCGCCTCGGGCGCCCTGTCCTTCTTTTCGGCTTGGCCGGGTTCCTGCTGACGCTGCCCCTGGCCCTGTATGTCGGCCCGCGGGCCAACAGCGCCTGGGTCCGGGCCATGGCCGGCTCGGTCATCGGCCGGGTCCAGCTCAAGGTCCGGCCGCTCGAGTTCAACGAGACGCTACCCAGCACGGTCTTCCTCGTCCGGGAGGCGGGCCAAAACGACCGCTGGCGCGACGTCTTCGCCTATCTCGCGTCGGACCCCGCTCGTCCCCGCCTGGTCCTGGCCCGGTCGGGCACGGTCCGGCTCTTCCCCGGCGAGCGCCGGGCCATCCTGGAGCTCGAGAACGGCGTCGTCTATTCGGGGCCTCCCGCCGAGCCGGATAAGGACACCCTGACCTCCTTCGCGCGGCTCGAGGAGGAGATCGACGTCGAGGACCTCTTTCCGACGATCTCCAACGCCAAGCGGGTCCGGGAGAAGGACTTCGGCGAGCTCGTCCGGGACCTCGCCGCGATCGACGCGTCCTCGCCCGACCCGCGGAACGATCTTCAGGCCCGCGTCCACCGGATCGAGATCCACAAAAAGCTCGCGCTGTCCCTGGCCTGTCTCGTCCTCGCCCTTCTCGGCCTGCCTCTGGGCCTCCTCGCCGGCCGGGCCGGCCGCACCGGCGGCTTCTCCCTCGGCCTGGTCCTGATCCTCATCTACTACGCGCTGCTCACCGCGGGCGAGAAGCTCGCCATGGACGGACGGCTCACGCCCTTCCTGGCCATGTGGGGGCCCGATATCATCCTCGGCGCGGCCGCGGCCCTTCTCTTCATCAGGCCCGGCCGGCCTGTGCCGTTCCCGCGCGTCGGCCGCCGTCGCGCCCCGGCGGCAGGACCCGGCGCCTCCCGTCCGGCGACCGCGGCGGCCCCCGCTCCGTCCGTGCGTCCCCGCCCCCGTCCGCTGCGCCTCCCCGGTCTCCTCGATCTCTACGTCTCGCGCAAGTTCCTCGGCCTCCTGGCCCTCATCCTCGCGGCGCTCGCCGCCGCGGCCTTTCTCCTCGTCTTTTTCGAGCACCTGAGCGAGACGCTGGCCCGGGCGAAGCCGGTCGGGCTCCTCGTTCGCTATGTCTGGTTCAAGCTGCCGGAATTCCTGGCCTTCCTGCTGCCCGCGGCGGTCCTCGCGGCGGCCCTCCTCGCCCTCGGCTTCCTCGCCCGGACGAACGAGGCGACGGCCCTGAAGGCCTGCGGCGTCAGCGCCTATCGAACGGCCCTGCCGGTCGTCGTCCTCGCCGCCGCCGCGAGCCTGCTGGCCTTGGCGGTCCAGGAGAGGGTCGTCCCGGCCGCGGCGGCCCGTTCCGAGGCGGCCTGGAACGCCCTCAACGACCTGCCGCCCCGGAGCTCCAGCTATCTCAGCCGCCACTGGATCCTCGGCCGGGCGGGCGACCGGATCTACCGCGCCGAATATTTCGATCCCGGCCCGGGCGCCTTCGGCCGGCTCACCGTTCTCGACATCGAGCCCGGACGCTGGGCCTTGGCCCGGCGCTTCTTCGCTGAGAAAGCCGCCTTCGACGGCGACGCGCTGGTTTATCAGAACGGCTGGACAAGGGACTTCACGGCCGGCTCCGGACCGGCCTTCTCCCGCTCGGCGTCCGGCCGGATCCCCCTCGCCGGCGACAAGGCCGCCTTCCTCGAGCCTTCGAAGGAGCCGCCGCAAATGACCCTGTCCGAGCTCCGGCGCTATGCCCGGGAGGTCCGGGCCATGGGCTTCCCGGACGACCGCCTCCGGGCCGAGCTGGCCCGGAAAACGGCCCTGCCGTTCGTCAGCCTGATCATGGCCCTCCTCGCCGTGCCCTTCGGCTTCCGGATGGGCCGCAAGGGGACGCTCGTCGGGGTCGGCCTCAGCATCGCCGTGGCCATGGCCTACTGGGGCGCGTTCGCGATCTTCCGCAGCCTGGGCGGCGCGGGCACGCTGACGCCCTTCCTGGGCGCGTGGGGGGCGAGCCTCGTCTTCGGCCTGGCGGGGACCGTCGGGATCTTGAGGCTTAGGACATAAATCGGGGACACGATCCCGGTAAAATCCCAGGGACACAATCCCTTTTCAAGAGAAAAGGGTTATGTCCCGGATTTTTCCATGTCCCCATTTCTCTTACATCTTGTACTTGCCGAAGTCCTCCGGCCCCAGGCCTTCGAGCCATTTGCGGAGCTTCTCGGAGGACTCGACCTTCTCGTCGAACTTGAGCCCGTTCGCCTTCTTGACGACCTCGTCCTCGACGTAGATCGGCGACGACATGCGCAGGGCCAGGGCGATGGCGTCGGAGGGACGGGAGTCGATGACCAGGGCCTCGTCGGCCTTGCGGCAGTGGATGAGGGCGAAGAAGGTGTTGTTGCGGACGTCGTTGACCACGATCTTCTCGATGGCGATGCCGAGCTTCTCGAGGAAGCTCTTGAGGAGGTCGTGGGTCATGGGCCGGGGGGTGGGGACGTTCTCGATGGTCAGGGCGATGGCGTTGGCCTCGAAGACGCCGATCCAGATGGGCAGGATCTGCTCGTTGCGGGGGTTCTCCAGGACCACGATCGGCATCTTGGAAATGGGGTCGACCACGAGCCCCTTGACCTTCATCTCGATTTCCATGGCCGGTCCGCTACTAATATAGGGTCCGGACCGGGCCTTGTCAAATGAGCCCCGGCCGCGCCTTTGAGGGGAAAACGGGGACGTTATTTCTATTTTTTCGTCGGAAGAGCCAAAACGGAATGATCGAAGCCGAACCGACCCCGGCTTTTTCAGAAAAGGGAGAGCTGGGCGGGAGAGGGCCCGGCGGCGGCCTCGCCGCCGAAGATGCGGATCGTGCCGTATTCGCCGTCGTGGCCCGGCACGATGCTCACCAGGCCCTTGCGCATCCGGTCGACGGCCTCGGCCAAGCGCTCCGGGCCGACCCGCCCCAACTCGGCGACGGGGACCTCGGTCAGGATCCCGTGCTCGTCGCCGAACTCCCGGATGAACCGGAAATAGGTCTCCCAGACGCCCTGGCATTCGGGGGTCTTCCCGACCGCCTCGGCGATGACCTCGTTGAGCGGGATGAGGTTCTTGTGCGGCACGCGCCCCGGCCGGCCCTCGTCGGTCTCCCGGTCGGCCAGCTCCTCGACGCGGTGGAGGACGCCGACCGTCAGCGGCTTGCCGCACTTCGGGCAGAGGCCGTTCGTTGTCCGGCTCTCGCGCGGCGAGCTGACGATGCCGCACTTGCGGTGGCCGTCGTAGTGGTACTTGCCCTCCTCGGGGAAGAACTCGACCGTGTAGAGGAACCGGGCCGGGTCGTTCCGCCGCAGGGCCTCGACGAGCCCGCGGAAGCTGAAGTCGGTGTCGAAGACGTTGGCCTCCCGCCCGATCTTCGTCGGCGAGTGGGCGTCGGAGTTCGAGACCAGGGCGAAGCGGTCGAGGGCCGAGAGCCGCCGGTTCATGGGCGGGTCGGACGACAGGCCCGTCTCCAGGGCGAAGATCATCGGCGTCATCTCCTCGAAGCACTCCTCGATCGCGTCGAAGCCGGAGTTGGCGCCGAAGAGCGAGAACCAGGGCGTCCAGATGTGCGAGGGGATGACCACGGCCCGCGGGGCCGTCTCGGCGACCATCCGGCAGAACAGCCGCGCGTCCAGGCCGAGGATGGGCCGCCCGTCCGAGGCCAGGTTGCCGACCGCCTGGAGCCGGCTGTTGATCCGTTCGACCGACTCGAAGTCCGGGGCCAGGACCATGAGGTGGATCTTGCGGACCTTGCCGCCCTTCGAATAGATGAGGCTGATCTCCGAGGACAGGATGAAGGCGACGTCGCGGGCCGGGACGGGCAGGCCCTTGAACGGCGGGGCGTCAAAGGCCGTCGTCCCGTTCTTGAGCCGGAGGAAGCCGTTGCCGATCGGCTCGAGCTTCTCCTTCATCAGGAAGAGCCATTCGGGGTGCGTGAAGTCGCCGGTCGCGAGAAGGCCGATGCCCTTGACCCGGGCCCAGGGCGCGAGCGCGTCGAGGACCATGTCCTTCGACGTGGCCCGCGAGAACTTCGAATGTATGTGAAGATCGGCGACGAACTTCATGGCGGAGACATCAGTGTAGGGAAAGCGGAGGGCGATTGCAAGCGCCTTGAAAAAGGGCCGGCGCGGGCGTAGACTGAGGGCGCAGCCGGTGAAGCGGATGAACACGATCGCGGTCGCAAAACGCGCGGCTCTCGTCCTCGGTGCGGCCTTCCTCCTCGCGTCCTGCGCCTCGGAGCGCCTGGCCAAGCGGCTCGACCCGGCCAGCCGCGAGTTCTACTCCAAGGTCCGCTACATCATCACCGCCGAAGAGCGCAAGGCCTTCCTGGCCCTGCCCGGAGCGGACCGGTCCGCCTTCGTCGAGGACTTCTGGAAGCGCCGGGACCCGAAGCCGGAGACCGAGGAGAACGAGTTCAAGACCGAGTACTTCAACCGCATCGCCACGGCCAACCGGCTCTTCTCCGGGGGCGCCTCTCCGGGCTGGCTCCAGGACCGCGGGCGCGTTTACATCAGCCTCGGCCCCCCCGACTACCGCGAGGCCTACCCGCGCGGCATCACCTTCTACGGCCTGCCGACCGAGATCTGGTGGTACGGCTTCTTCCCCATCACTTTCATCGACGAGAAGTGGGTCGACGACTACCGCCTCGACCCCGACAGCGCCGTCCAGATCG
>Ga0172364_10001184_pt1 | contig 19735 bp, 18 predicted proteins | sample LakKivSesite10cm_FD_114545 | JGI IMG/M metagenome (GOLD analysis project Ga0172364, IMG submission 114545) | Sediment microbial communities from Lake Kivu, Rwanda - Sediment site 10cm | ecosystem: Environmental > Aquatic > Freshwater > Lake > Sediment | place: Rwanda: Western Province, Lake... | reverse complement strand
GCTACCTCCTCCTAAGCCTATCATAATGTCACCATTATTTTCTTTGGCAAATGATAATGCGTCTTCAAAATTTTTTAAATCAGGGTCAGCGCCCACTTGGTCAAAAACAGCTACATTAAAATCTTTAATAAGATCTTTTACATAGTCTAAAATGCCTGCTTTCTTAATACCCTGATCGGTGATTAAAATAGCTTCGTTACCAGGAAACCCTTTTAACTCACTCATTAACTCTTCTACAGCGCCTAAGCCAAATTTAATGCGGCCTGCAATCTTGAATTCCCAAACAGAATCTGGTGTAAACATATCTTTATTATCCTCCTGCATATTAAATTATATTGTAAATTTTAAAAATTAATTTATGTTCTTAGTTACGCCAAATATTACTCATAAAAATATTATAAAACTTATAACTGTTTTTGTCAACGTAAACTCTTTTCTAATTTAAAAATGAGCCTGAAACAAGAGTCATGCTGCTAGTATTTTATCAAATAATTGATCTCTTGCAAACTGAACCTTCTGAGCCATCTCATTATCAGTGTATCTTTTCGCTATTCTATCTAACTTTTCCAAGGTAATACCGTCTTTGAGATATTTTTGGACATCAGGGATGCTTTTTAATTTCTCATAGGGTGTCTGATAGTCCTGGTAGTAGTATTTCTTCTTAATCTTTCCTTTGCTGTCTATGACTTCCGTAGGGAAGGCACAGGGACGGTGAAAGTTCAAATACTCATGAAAGAAGCCGAAATAAAAATCATTGATCTGCTGGGCATGTTCGCCTCTGATATGGCTATAGCCTAACCATTTTCTCACTATCCAGCCGTTTTTGGTCTCGATGAGGGCATTATCATTGGTGTGTCTGGGTCTACTCTTGGTTAGTTTGATTAAGAGCCTATTTAACATCTCTACTACCTTTTGATTGATGTATTCAGAACCATTATCAGCATGGAAATTAATGATCCGGAAAGGATAATTGGCGATTATCTTCTCCAATAAGGGAAGCAAATATTCTTCGGAAATCCTAGTTGTAGCACCCATTACTTCCCACTGAGTAACTTCATCTACCGTATTGATATGGTACACTCCTTTCTGTTTTTCCTGGTCTCCCTGATGTATGGTATCCACTCTGAGATAGCCTGGCTTTCCTTCAGGTTGAGGTTGGCATCTTGCACCAATTGTTTTTCCCTTTCCTTTATTGGTTTTCTGGTAACTTTTGATACTGCGCAGGTAGGAGACCTTCTTCTTCAGGTTATAGATATGGGATACTGAAATATTGGCAATATTTGAATATTCTTGCCTACCGTATTCTCCGGCCATACGTTCCAGGTTCTTCTTTAAGGCGGCCCCATTGGGAGCATCATGTAATTGGGCAGTATGGGCCAGTAATTGAATATCCCGGGGAGTGTACTTCTTCTGGAATTTATGTCGGTCATATTCTTTTATTTTTACCTGCCCGGTTTTACGGTATTGTGCTATCTGTCTGGTTAGCTGGGACTTGGAATAGCCGGTTATCTTCATGAGATATCTCCTGATGAATCCTTTCTCTTTTTTAGATAGGATAACATAACTAAATTTTCTTAGGGTCTCCTCAATCCAGGAATAGGCCTCTTTTTTGGATTTCCGGTTAAATTCTACAGCCTCTGTTTCGGATAAAAAGCTCTTTATTTGATTTATTCTGTTTAATCTAGAGTCATTTATCATAACTACCATCATCATATAGCTATTATGACTCTTTGGTCTGTTCGGTCAAAATTGTTGACATTTACAGACACATTTCAGGCTCATCTTGCGTTGGAGAAGACTCGTAACGAATTGCCTCATCAAAAATATATATGAAAAAGTATCGATGCCTCAGATAAAAATCTAACTGAAATCATTTTCATTATAGGGCAATCTCCTCTATATTGGAAGAATAAAAAATCTTCTTATCTAGAGGGGGTAGAAGGAGATGTTAACCATGGGGCAGAAAAAGGCAGTGACCAAAGAATTACAGGATAGATACCGGAAATGTTCCAGGAAAGAAAAAACCAGCATGTTAAATGAATTTACCCGACTAACCGGCTACAATCGTTGCTATGCCAGTCAGATACTCAGTAAAAGCAACATACTGGGTTATGTTCAGATAGCCGGAGAAAAGATCAAGTACGTACCAGATCATAAAAATCCAGTAGAAAAAAGAAGAAATACTATGACCAGTATGTTCTCATTGCCTTAAAGGAACTCTGGGAGGAAGCGGATTCCATCTGCTCCAAGAGACTGGCCCCCTTCTTAGCAGAGTTGATTGAGGTATTGGAGAAGTACGGAGAAATCAAGTTAACCAGAGAGGTCAAAGAGAAACTCTTTACCATCAGTCCAGCCACCATTGACCGGCTGTTGGCTGATATCAGAAAGAAACAGCAGATCAAGGGCAGATCCACCACCCGACCGGGCAGCCTCCTGAAAAAGAGCATTCCCATCCGTACCTTCAGTAATTGGGATGATACCAGACCCGGTTTCTTTGAGGTGGATTTAGTCAGCCATGATGGAGGGAATCTAAGAGGTGATGTCATCCAGAGTCTTAATTTCACCGATATCGCTACTGGCTGGGATGAGATGGTAGCCGTCAAGAATAAGGCTCAACGATGGGTATTTGGAGGAATCAAGGAGATCAGAAAGAGATTACCATTTCCCATCTTGGGCTTTGATTCAGACAATGGCAGTGAATTCATCAATGATGAGTTACTGAGATATTGTGAAAAAGAACATATTACCTTTACCCGAAGCCGGCCTTACCGCAAAAACGATTCCTGCTACATTGAACAGAAAAACTGGTCGGTGATCAGAAGGACGGTAGGTTATGGACGCTATGATACCGAAAAAGAACTTCGGATAGTAAACCAATTGTATGGTTATCTAAGATACTATGTGAATTTCTTTCAACCGGTCAGGAAGTTGATTGAGAAAACCAGAGTGGGAAGTAAAATCATCAAGCGATATGATGTAGCCAAGACACCTTACCGCAGGGTATTGGCCTCCCCTCTTATCTCAGAGGAAATAAAGATGAAATTAAAAAAAGAATATGATATGCTAAACCCAGCTGAGCTAAGAAGACAGATTACCAGGTTACAGAATGAGCTACTGAGGCTGAATGTCTTAAAACAAAAGGTGGCTAAAGAGGAACAGATGAGTAGGAAGGCTCAAAGTAGTTTCGATTATATTTCTACTTGAGGCAGCGTAACAGCTTTCGATTAGATTTTTATGTGAGGCAACAGGCGTAAAATTCTAGCATTCGGAAGATTAATTTTTTGCACTCCAATTCCCATTTGTTAACAATTATAGTGTAATTTTTAAACTATCAAATTTTACTATGCAGCAAGCCATCCACCATCAACCAATAATATATGTCCATTAACGAAATTAGATGCCTCAGAAGCTAAAAATATCGCAGGCCCAAAAAAATCATTTAATAAGGCCAATCTTCCCATTGGTATTCTATTTAAAACCCAATCTAATTTATTTTTATCTTTAAGGAATGATTTTGTTAAATTTGTTAACGTAAAAGCCGGAGCTATTGCATTAACATTAATACCCTGGGGACCCCATTCAATCGCTAATGACTTAGTGAGTTGATTGATTGCCCCCTTGCTCGGAGCATATGCTAAATCTTCTTTCCTACCTTGAAAACTTCTAACCGAAGATATATTTATAATTTTCCCTTTTTTATTTTTCAGCATAACTTTGCCAACATGTTTGCAACATAGAAAAACTGATTTAATATTTACATCCATTACTCTTTGCCACTCTGATGTTGGAAATTCAGAAGATTTTTGTAGATAAGATGTTCCTTGACTATTTATTAAAATATCTATTTTTTTATATTTTTCGATAACATAGTCAACCATATTTTTAACTTCCTCTTCTGAAGTAACATCAGCCACGAAATATGTGCTGTTACAACCTATTTTCTTAATCTCTTCAGTTGTTTCAACAAGTGCATTAGCTCCTCTAGCAACAACACATACATTCGCACCTGTAACAGCCATTGCTAAAGCCATTGCTTGTCCTAAACCTTTATTACCTCCCACAACTATGGCAGTTTTTCCTTTCAAATCAAATAACTTTTCAATATTTTTTGCTTCTTCTATGAGTTCTTTAAAATCAGATACCATTCGTATATCTCCTTTACCTTTACATTACATTATTTTGTATGTTTTATTAAAAATTACTGTCAAATTAATTTATTACTCGCTTTGTTTTCTATGAAAAAGAGCAATATACTAGCTAGCTGTCCATCCCCCATCTATAGTTATCATTGATCCTGTAATATGGGAAGCTGCATCAGAACATAAAAATTTAGTTAATTCTGCAATATTTGAGGGTTCGATTAATTTCTTAATAACTGCATTTTTTAGCATTATACTTTTAATGACTTCATCTCTTGAAATTCCATAATTTTTTGCTTGAGCATCAATTTGATTATCAACTAAAGGTGTTCTAACATATGCTGGGCAAATTGAATTAACAGTTATACCAAATTCCCCTCCTTCTAAGGCGGAAACTTTTGTTAATCCTCCCAACCCATGTTTTGCTGAAACATAGGCTACCTTAAATTTAGATGCTATCAACCCTTGTATTGAATTTAAGTTGATTATTCTTCCCCAGTTTTGCTTTTTCATTGAAGGCCAAACATACTTTGTTAATAAAAATGGAGCTGTCAGCATTAAAGATATCATAAGATCCCACTGATCCTCTGAAAATTCTTCGATTGGAGCAATAGTTTGAATACCTGCAACATTTACAAGAATGTCTACTTTCGAAAATTTGTTTAGAGTAAAATCAACCAATTGTTTACATTGTTGTCTTTTACATAAATCTGCTTCAAAAAAATCTGTATTAATCCTTTTGGATTCAACCTTTAATTTTTCTTTATTAATATCGCACATAACAATCTTTGCACCATCTTTAGCAAAGTATTCTGAAATTGCTAATCCTATCCCACTTGCTGCACCTGTAACAATACAAACTTTATTTCTTAACATTTAATTTAGTCCTCCTCTATCTTGATATTGCATCGTGAAATACATTTTTTATTATCGATTCCCACGCTTTCACAAGCATGGTACGATTAAAACTCAAGATGTACTTGCCCTGTTTCTTCTTCGGCTTGGGATTGAACGTATCTGCGAATCATTTCTTCGTTGATTCCTAATGTTGAAACAAAATATCCTTTGTTCCATATACCATTCTTGTCCCAGTAGACCTTTTGCAAGAAGTTGAACTTTCTGCTCAGGGATCTACTGGTATTCTACTTAATGGTTTCTGTTACTTTGCTCACAGAGTATTTCGGAGGAATGACCTTATACAAATGAACATGACCTTTTCTGATTCCTATCTCTATATATTCCCAATCAGGGTCATGCTTCCTGATTTCCTGTAATTTTACCTCTAGATAGCTTTTTACCCCTGGAACCAGGATCTTTCTCCGGTAACGGGTGACCCAGACGATAAGATATTAGATTTTGCCCCTAATATAGGCTGCTATTCATAATTTTATACTTATTATTCTATCAAAAAACCTCCAGAAGAAACAGGGAAAAGATCTATTCCCCACCTTTAAAGGTGAGAAACTTTCACTGGCTTAACAAACATTGTGAATTTCTATCATAATAAAAATATAAAAAAATGATTTGTTTTCATTCTCCAAAATATAAAATAGAATGCAAATTAAAGGCATAACTTTTTCTCTATCTTATATGATATAATGTTTTTATAAAAAAGCAAAATATTAAGCAGGAATAAATGAAAAATGGTTTCATTATATAAGAAAATTGCAATTGTCGGAAACGGAGAAAATTGGCAAAAAGATAAAATAGTTAGTATTTGCCAAAAATCTGATTATATCATTGCCGCTGATAACGGATTATCGTTGCTTCATCGTTTTGACATAACACCTAATCTAATTATCGGAGATCTCGATAGCGTTTCACCATTATTGTTGCAATATTACCATCAAATACCGATAGACAAGCATCCAGTAAAAAAAGATCTCACTGATTCAGAACTATGTATTCAAAAAGCCATTAGCATGGACCCTAAAGAAATTACACTACTTGCCATGACCGGAAATTATTTTGACCATAGTTATGCAACTCTAATCAATCTTTTTCGTAATGATCAGCAGGGTATTGAAATAAAAATGATTACCTCCAATTCAGTCATTTTTCCGGTGACGAGGAAAATGAATTTACAACACTTAAAGGGAAGAAGATTTTCACTATTTCCGATGGGACCTGTTAAACAATTTACTATGCTGGAATCCCAATTTCAATTTTCAAAGAAAAATCTGACTATCACTGATTACAGCATCAGTAATGTCATTGTTGACGATAAATTGGAAATCAATTTTAAAAAGGGAATGCTATTCTGCGTTCTGTTTGACCCGGGATTTCAATAAAGTTGCAATCTTCCGCTTCTTTCTTTCTAATAGAGCTGGGTGGATGTATTAATCCATTCTACCCCGTACAGATCTTCCACTTTTTTCCGATCTTTGGGTGGAAAATTTGTTTCCAGCTGTTCCAGATAAGCTAAAAATTCTTCTTTAGCGGTCAGAGAAAATACCCGGGTTGAATAATCAATCCTACTCTGTACATCCTTTTCGTCCAGACAGCCTCGGCACTGATTGTCAATAAACATGGCATCACAATAGGGCAATAGCAAAGAAAGAATATTCAAATCATTCGTCATTCCCCGGTCAGGTGGTTTTTTTTGCCCCGAACCGGCTTTTCGGGCAAAAGAAGCATAAAATAGCGCATATAGATTGATAAAGGGTATCTGCCGAAAGGATTCTGATTGAAGATACTGCCAGGTATTCAACCACAGATCATTATAGGTTATTCCTTCTTCCTTAAATACCGAATGCATTAATGGGATGGGATCCATTGATTCCAATAAGAACTGGCAGAGATCGATATGATGAATCTGTTGGGCAGGTAAATGAATGATATACCTCAGACAATCAGGATAGGAAGGTAAAATTTCTTTGACTAAGGATAGGTAGAAATCCTCCACCCATTGTTCAAATTTAGCATCCGCGTGTTCTTTCCAGATATGAAACTCTTGTATCCATTGCCGGTGAATTCTTTCTCTGGATTCTCTTAGTTCTTCTTCATATGCCTCTGAATAATGAGAGCAAAGAAAATGAATATCCCGGGGAAGCCAGATATCTTTATTTCGATCTATCACCGATTTCAAAGAATCGGCTATGGGAAATTCGGATACGCCTTTAACCCAATTTCTAACGGAATTTTCTATTTGAAACTTTCTAATCTGAACCTGATCAACGAATTTTGAGCCCCTGGATAAGAGGTGGTACATCTTTTCCAGTGGCTCAAAAAAATTAGAGACCAGCGATTCCTGGAGATGATAATTGGATTGGGGGCAGATAATGATCTGCATTTTAACGAGCCTATCGAGTTTTTGATACAACTGTACCCAGAAATAATCAGCATGATTGTTTCCGGTCGCCTTCATACCAGGATGAAGTGCCCGAACCAAATAACTTAAAGCAAATTGGTCAATATAGATAATCCTTTTAGAAAGATGCGGCAGTATGTAATGTACTTCCGGCTCATTACGCTCGGAGTCAGGATAAAAACATTGATTGCACTTTCTCAGGTAATGATCAGGACATATTTCCCTTATTCCATAAGTCTTTTCGCCACAACGTGGACATTTAATAAATGGCGGACCACTTATCTGATTCATAAAAATTTTTTTATTTCTCTACTGCCTTCTTGATTCGCTTAACACCCTCAGTAATATTTTCTCGAGAGGTAGCATAGGAAAGCCTGATGTATTCCTGGTCTTCTTCCTGATTCTTTTTACCAAAGCAGGTTCTGGCCAGTACAGCTACTCCGGCTTCATATAAGAGGTATTGTTGAAGTTCCTTCGAATCCTTCAGATTCAAATTGTGGCATGCCTTGGTTACATTGGGAAAGACATAGAATGCACCACCGGGATTCTTACAGGAAATCCCATTAACATCATTCAATGCCTCAACAATGATATCCCGCCTGGCATGGAACTCTTTAATCATTGCTTTAGATTCTTCCTGCGGTCCTTCCAATGCCTCAATACCTGCCATCTGGGTAAAAGAAGCGGTACAGGAAACCGAATTTGTCTCCAATCTGGTAAAATGTGCTGCCAATTCAGTGTTCATCACCCCGAAACCCAAACGCCAGCCGGTCATGGCATAGGTCTTGGAAAAACCATCCAATAAGATGGTCCTTTCTTTCATACCGGGTAGGGAAACAATACTTTGAAATTTACCGTCATAGACCATATTACAGTAAATTTCATCTGAAAAGACCCAGATATCATTTTGAATGGCTACATCTGCAATAGCCTTTAGATCCGCCTGAGTCAATACTCCACCGGTTGGATTCTGGGGAGAATTAATTATAATCATTTTTGTTTTCTCTGTAACTTTGTCTTTCAGCATATCAATATCAAATCGAAAATCCTTTTCTTCCAGTAATGGCAAGGGAACAGCTTTAGCTCCTACAAAGTTGATAACCGATTCATAAATAGGAAAACCCGGGTTAGGGTAGATCACTTCATCACCTTCATTGATACAGGCAAATATACTGTAAAAAATGATAGGTTTCGCACCTGGTGTCACCACGATTTCTTCGGCGTTCACTTCAATACCACGGGTTCGAGAGAGATAACGCGCAATACTCTCCCTAAAGGGCATCAACCCCGCTGAAGGTCCATAATGAGTAAAGCCTTTATGAAGTGCTTTAGCACCTGCCTCGATGATATTGGAAGGTGTATCAAAATCCGGTTCACCGATTGCAAAACTGATAATATCCTTGCCCTGGGCTTTTAGTTTATTCACCTCAGCCAACACTTCAAAAGCTGTTTCAGTACCAAGGCGATTCATACGATTGGCAATTTGCATCATCCTATACCTCCTGAATTTAATATCCTACTATCGATTTATTATAAAGACTTTAATAGTTAAAACAATTATTTCGAAATCAGTCGGGATTTCTGGGTAGCCCGGTCAATGGCTTTAATTAAAGCCACCCTGAATCCGCCGTCTTCCAGCTCCATTAGACCGTCAATGGTTACACCTGCCGGTGTCGTTACCTCATCCTTTAATAAAGCAGGATGTAATCCGGTCTCCAAAACCATTTTTGCTCCACCCAGAATGGATTGGGCGGCTAATTTTCGAGCTAATTCTCTTGGCAAGCCCATTCTGACACCTCCGTCAGTAAGAGATTCTACCATCATGTAACTGTAGGCCGGTCCGCTTCCGGAGAGGGCCGTCACCACATCCATCAGTTCTTCCCTGCGAATGATCTCAACTTCTCCAATCGATTGAAATATCTTTAAGGCAACTCCGAGATGGTCATCATTCACGAATTGTCCCGGACATAGTACAGTCATACCTGCATTCACCAGGGAAGCGATGTTCGGCATCGCCCGAATAATGGGTATCGGTTGATTCAATTCTTTTTCAATGAACCCTGTTCGAATTGCTGCAGCAATGGAAATTACAATTTTATCCTCATTTAATTCCGGTGCAATCTGAGGTAACACTTTCACGATCATTTGCGGTTTCACCGCTAAAATAATAATATCTCCTTTAGAAACTGCTTCTCGATTATCTACCCCTACATTGATTTGATGTCTTTCTTTAATTTTTAAAGCAGTTTCTTCACATGAGGTCGTCCCAAAAATATGCTCGGGTTCAATCACCTGGTTTCTTATGAGACTTTTAATCAATGTATCACCCATTTTCCCAACGCCGATCACGGTAAGATTCTTTTCTATTTTCATGCTATTTTTTCCTTTTCTGATTTTCTAATTGAATCCACTTAAAAAAAATCAAATAAATTTATTTGCTATCATAAATGAAAGGGTTTCCTATTGTCAACGGTAATGCCGGTTATTTGCATCCATACCAATGCCTATGAATGCCTGGAAGGGATATTTTTAAAAATATCTGAAACCAAAATTCAGCCTACGGTAAAAAACCAATCATAATGAACAGTTGTCCCAAAATATAAGTGGCCATGATCATAACCCATCCCTTTTTTTGCAGATATCTGAAATTTCTGATGGCTAGAAACGAATCAGAAATGATAAAAAATAGAGAACCTATCAATGGAAAAAAAGCGATTCGTTCAAGCAAGCTTAAATATCTTAGCAAACTAAAATAGCTCATAATCATAATACTGCCCATGTAAATCAACACCGGAATCATCATATTTTTTAAATAGGGGCATAATTTTCTAAGAAAAAAATAGGCATAAACTAAATAAGGAATCGCCAGACAGAACAGCCTGATAGGAAGTTCTTTGGAAAAAGATATCTTTTCTGAAAAAGTATAAATATAAAGGATATGACTGGTTAAAAAAGCAAGCAAACCGATTAAAAAATAATATTTTTTCTCTGAAAAAAGTAAAAACAGATCCCCGAAAAATGAAAACGTGAATGCCCATAACAAAAATGGGTTTATATGTTGAGCAAAAAGAATATAGATTATAATTATGCCCGGCATGATCAACGGTTTAGTCCAAAAACGCTTCTGTTCCTGGCCTGTTTTAATCCAATATAGATCTATACCGGCAATCATCATAAAAAAAATCACCGATAAATATTTTAATATCATCGCATTAACCTTCACCAGCTGATTTTCCGGCAAGATAACCTGAACTCCAGGCCCACTGCAGATTATAGCCGCCGCAGTCACCATCGATATCCAAAATCTCACCCGCAAAATAGAGATGGGGAATGATCTTTGATTCCATCGTTCTCGGATTCACCTCAGTGACATCGATTCCTCCGCAGGTAACCTGTGCATATTTCCAGGACCTTACCCCCGTAACAGGAATATAAAAATGGGTTATTTTCTGAATCAATTGATCTATTTGATTTTCCTGAAATAAACCAACCGGCTGATTTTCTTCTATTTCCAATGCTTTTAAGATGAAATGGCTGATCTTCTCCGGAAGAACCCCTTCCAATAATAATACCAGCGATTGACCTGACCTTTTTTTCTTTTTTTCTTCAAACAGTTTTTTTATTTCAAATACAGGTATATTCGGTATAAAATTTACCTGAAGTACAACTTTCCTTTGGTGAAATAGGGCTTCACTGGCCAACCGGCTGATCGCAAAGACGGTTGAACCGGAAATACCATGATGTATAAAAAGTAAATCACCGATTTTTGAGGTAATCCGTTGCTCATCGATGAACAAATCTAATCGAATCCCTGCAAGTTTAACCTTATCCAATAAATAGGAATCTTTGAAAACTGCATTGAGTTGAATTAGAGCAGGAAATTGGGGTACGATATGATGGCCTAATCTCGCTGCCCAATGATAGCCATCACCTGTCGCCCCCAGTTGCGGTGCTGTTAAACCACCGGTAGCAAGAATAATTCTTTTGGTAAAAACAGGGGGAGATTGTTTCATTTTAATCTCAAAAAATTGGCCAATCCTTTGAATTTCCTGGACTCTAACCCCCAAACACATTTCGACCTTTAAATGTTGAATTTCAGAAATGAATTTTTTTTGAACAATTGAGGCTTCTCTTGAGGCGGGAAAGATACGTCCCTGGTCATCAATGATCAGTTTTATCCCTAACTCTTCAAAAAAATCCCGGGTTTGCTGAAAGCCGAAGTCATCCAAGCCAGATCGAACAAATGAAGGTTCCTTTCCATGATAATGATCTATGGTTAAGTTAAGATTGGATAAATTTCCTTTTCCATCCCCTGTTGCTAATATTTTAAGGCCTGCCTGATGATTTCTTTCCAGTAAAAGAACATCTCTTTTTTTCCTGGAAGCAATGATTGCTGCCATTAATCCGGCAGCACCTGCTCCAATGACAACCAACTGTCTCATAAGACCATTCCTCTAACAATGGAAATCGCCTCAATGATATTCCTATGACATGCCCCTTTTATCCCTTTCTTCCGCTATGATCGTATCCAGGATTTCTGCTCCCTTGAGTACAATATCATAGCATTTTTTCTCTTCAGTATGATATCGATCCTTCAATGGCTTACAATGGACATCACCCAATTGATTCTCGAAACGAGCAAAAAGTTCTTTATATACTTCCTTCATCTCCGGGCTTTGATGAGAATGATCATTGACAAACATGTACCCTAATACCATCAAAGAACCTGTGATAACCCCACAGACACTTTCTACCCCCATACCACCTCCAAAAGCGGCCGACAGCCTCAGGCAATCCTTCGATAATCCCAGGTGATAAACTTGATTCGCTCCATAGAGTATCGTTTCTGAACAGCTTAAATCTTCTTTTGGGTAATACCCCTGTTCAATTAATTCTCTATAGCAACATTTTTTCTCTCTTTCCTTTGAATGAATTTTATATTCTTTGCATATTTTATTTCATCGCCAGAATGCACTCTTCATTTGATTCATATTCTATCATTCTATTTTAGATTTATAAAATGGTTTTTCTTTTGAACTGATAAGCGGATAAGATTAGAGCTCTGTCAAAAGACAGAGCTCTGAAAATGCATTCCATTCAAAAGGTGAAAAATGTGAACTTTCCATTTTTACAGACCATCCATGATTATTTTGATATAATCTCTATCGCAACGCCTCATTTAGAAAAATGGAAAGCTTATCTAGATCAACATTTCCTCCACTAAGAATGGATACTACCTTCTTGTTGCTGAAGTTCATCCTGTTGTTCATGATGGCTGCCACGGAAACCGCACCAGAGGGCTCCACCAATAATTTTGCCCTTTCCAATAGAAATATCAATGCTTTTTTAATCTCATCTTCACTGACCAGGACAATATCATCAACATATTTCTTTACAATCTCAAAAGGTTTTTCTCCCGGCTTTTTTAAAGCTAACCCATCCGCAATCGTATTAACTTGATCTTTTTCTACAACCTTACCCTGTTGAAGAGAAAGCCACATGGCATTGGCATTCTCTGGCTCTACGCCAATAACCTTGATTTGGGGGTTTTTCTCTTTGATCGCTAATACTACGCCGGAAATGAAGGCTCCGCCTCCAACCGGACAGAAAACCACTTCTGTCTCCGGTTTTTCTTTGACGATTTCAAGTCCAATCGTTCCATGTCCGGCAATCAAGGAATCATCTTCAAAGGGGCTGAGGTAAATCAAACCTTCGGCATTTGATATCTCGTTTGCTTTTCTCACGACATCATTGGAATTCTCCCCGTAGATCACAACTTCTGCTCCATAACCCTGTGTAGCACTGATCTTAGACTTTGAGGCATGCTCTGCCATGACAATGACTGATCTTATTCCGAAGAGTCTCGCGGCATAAGCAACTGCTTGAGCCCAATTACCCGCAGAGCAAGTCACCACACCTTTTTTCTTATCCTGCTCTGACAAATTCATCATCACATTAATTGCTCCCCCGAGTTTAAAGGAGCCAGTCAACTGGAGATTCTCCGGTTTTAGAAAAACACTATTTTGAGTCAATCGGCTTAAAGTTCCCGAGTATTGGAGTAGAGTAGGATTTTTATACTTTGTTACGCGGTCATAAGCCTTTACAATATCTGAATAGTTTACCATGTTCAATACCTCTATGATTTTTTGTCCTGCTGATTCAAAAAGTCAATCGCAAATTGCGCATACAGGGAAGTTCCTACGGGTAACGCATCTTCATCAATGTTAAACTTTTCGTGATGATGAGAATAGGTTGTATGCTTTGCTTCGTTTCCTCCTCCTAAAAAGGCCATCACGCCAGGGATTGTCTGATTAAAATAGGCGAAATCCTCTCCCCCCATGATTTTCTCAAAGCTGCCAATAATACTCTCTCCATACAACTTTGTGATACTTTTTCGGGCAATTCCAGAAATTTCGGGATGATTGATGCAAGCCGGTGATCCGATGATATATTCAAGTTCCGCGCTGGCATTAAAACTGGAAGCGGTACTTTCAATGACTCGTCTAATCATTTCAGGATACTTAGTTTGAATATTCTGATTAAAACTTCTCGTTGTTCCCTCGATCACAACTTCATTACAAATCACATTAAAATTAAACCCTCCAGTCATCTTTCCCATAGTGATTACTGCCGGCTCTAAAGGGTCGATCTCCCGACTCACAATCGTCTGTAAATTCAGGACAATAGCCGATGCTGCAACAATGGCATCAATCCCTAAATGAGGAGAGGCGGCATGAGCACCTTTTCCTTTTACGGTAATCTTAAATCGATCACCCGCAGCAAAACGAGGGCCGGGCTCTAAAGAAACTATTCCGGTAGACACTTGTGACCAGATGTGAATTCCCAATATTGCGTCAACATCATTGAGTACCCCCTCTGCTAACATTTTCTTGGCTCCCTGAATCAGTTCTTCTGCGGGTTGGAATATTAGCTTCACGGTCCCTTTAAACTGTTCTTTTGATTCAACCAATATTTTTGCGGCAACCAAAAGCATTGCAGTATGACTGTCATGGCCACAGGCATGCATCACACCATCGTTTTTTGATTTATACGGTATATCGTCATTGGCTTCCTGGATTGGCAAAGCATCGATGTCCGCTCTTAAAGCAACAACTTTATCTCCCTCCTGGCCTTTGATCGTACCAACGATTCCTGTTTCGGCAACTCTTTGCACTTCAATGCCTAATTTTTGTAATTCTTCCTCTATTCTCTTTGAAGTACGAAATTCTTTCCAGCTAAGTTCTGGATTCTGGTGAAATTCCCTTCTTAGAGCAATAATCTCATCCTTATATTTCTCAGATAATTCTCTGACATTCACTGCCTTTGGCCTCCTTTTAATATGATTAATTTTCTGATAACCTTTGGATAAATCAAAGCATTACCTTTTCAAGTTATGCTCATATCCCAAAGCATAACAGAAATGTAAATAGAATCAAATGGATTGTTTCTCGAACTTTATTTAAAATTTAGGTCTTTCTAATCATACTCCTATTCTTTTATCCTGTTATGAATTACAATGTTTTTACCAAAATGCCCGCGATAATGACAGAAGTAATCGTTACCGAAATATAGCCTCCAACGAGCATTGGGGTAAGTACCTTATCTAAAATATAAGCTTCCTCTTCCTTATTGTCTCCTATACTTCTGGATACTTCGTAACTAATCCAATAATTTGCGGGAAAACCAAATTCTGCCGTTAAGGCTACCGCCATGGCTAAGCGCGGGTCGAAGCGAAGTATTTTTGCAAAAATATAAGAACCAATAATGATGCCGATCGTTCCTAAAATAAGAATAGTAAAGATTGCAAAGGCTCTGCTTGCAATTCCTTGTGGCGTAATATCATTCATCAGCGTTAAAATATAGGCAGTAATGATAAAAGATACGATTCCAAAAGAATTCGCTTTTGTTAATACATCTTTTTTATAGATTCCATAATAGGCACCAAGCATACCAATAAACAATGCCCAGATTGTTCGATCGACTCCAGTAAGAAGACCAATATAAACCGCAATTGAAGCACCGATTGCCACAGTCAGCAAAATCGTAAAACTTGTCTCATAGGGACCGGAAAGAAAATATTTCTTGCCCGCTTCTTCTTGTTTGGCTACATCCTGGTTTAATTTTACTGAATCTTTATCTAAAGCCATATTTTGTTTCACTCTTTGTGCATATTTGCTGAGGAAAAACGAGGATAAGGGAATACCGATTAAGAACTGAAGCCCCAATACCATGGCTGGAATCACTGTGATTTCCGTTAAACCTTTCTTGGCTAAATTTTCAATGGTTACAATCGTCGCTATCACGCCTCCCGCAATAGGACCTGCTCCTGAAACGGCCTCCGGATATCCAACCAAGAACTGACCTATGCCAAAGAGTAAGGCAAGAATACCCGCAAGACCTGCTAAAGTGACAATGACAGGTTTCCATTGTCTTTGAATTTCCTTAAACGGAATCATGGTCCCCATATGCAGAATCAACATTGGAATGACGATTCCACCAGAAGCTTTAATGACAGACACATCGGCTAAATTCTTGGGCATACCCACCCAAATCAGAATCAGGTATAAAAACAATGAAGTAAACAACATTGGTATCCTGGCTTTTGTTTTCATTGACACCAGGTCACCTACCACCAAAATGGCTAGAAAAATTACCCATGCATATACGCCTTGCATTTTCATATCTCCTTTTATTTTTATAAAACTTTATGAAAAAATAAATGAACTTTTTGAACTAAAAAATACATCTTGGATGAATGATGCCTAGAATACATCCCTCAATTATTCGTTTATTTCTTTGACGCAATGGCATCGATTTCAACCAATACACCCTGTGGGAATGCCTTTACGGTTGAGGTTGTTCTAGCAGGAAAATGATCAGCAAAGAATTCCTGAAACACTTCATTCATTCCCTGAAAATCATCCAGATTGAATAAAAAAGCACTAATTTTTACGATATCCTTTAAGCCTGCGCCTTCGGCTGCAAGTATTTGCTCAATATTTTTAAATACTTGCCTCGTCTGTTTTTTAATGTCCTGCTCAACAAAGCGGTTTGTCTGAGGATCAATAGGCAGCTGCCCCGATACAAAGATAAACCCTCCAGCAACCACTCCTTGTGAATATACCCCCAAAGGTTTAGGAGCTTTCTCAGAATGAATAACTTTTTTCATGGCACCATTTTTATTTCCTCCTTTCCTAGAATTTTTCAATATGATCAAAATCTGTATAAGCATCATTCAGCATATAAAAATACCTGAAGAATAAGCTTCAATCATGGAACCTATCCTCCAGGTTTCTATCCCAGAAGTGTAGCATTGAGAAATTTTTCTTCTCATGCCTGCACCGCTTGAACCAGACTCCAAAAAATATTGGAACGGAACTCTAGATGCACTTCCAATCGAACAAGTATTTTAAAAAAAATATCATAACAACTACAATAAGTCAAATAACCTTAAAGTAAGTTCGATAACAAAAGTATTTGTTACAATTATAGTCATTTCATCACCATAGTTTAGCGATACTTTTTTTGAATCATTTAATGATATTTTTTTAGATAATTAAGAACTTTAATCGAATTCATTATTTTTGAATTACCATATTCTTTAATGGCATTCGCTTTGTCTTAATTGTCCCTATTGCTGGCCAACCAATACCTATATGCAAGGCTACCTTGATATAGTCAGGTAAACCATATTTCTGGACAAACTCTTCACCCGTATCCCGGTTATTTAGAGGATCTACCATCTTGGAAAGCCACACCCCTCCCAATCCTAAAGCATGGGCCATAAGTAGCATATGGTCTGCAGCTGCTGCAGCATCATATCCTGGGTTTTGCGGTACTAGCTTATCTTGTCCAACAACTTCGGCAATTCTGGTATCATAGCACAAAACAATGACCACTGCATTGTTAACATGAATGTCACTCCAGATCATTTCAATTTCTTTGGGATCTTTTAACACGACAAATTTGAGGTGGTCCAGATTGCAGCCGATAGGGGCAGCCCTTCCTGCTTCCATTATTTTGTTAATCATCTCGTCCGGTATCGGCTTATCAATCCAGTCACGTATTGAACATCTTTCCTGTATTAACTTTTCAATGACTTCCAATTCTTCTATGCTATATGGTTTTTGCGGCTCAATCTGCCAATCAATGTTCTCTCCATTACGAACTTTCTGGGCTAAGTCACAATATTCTTTTGCCCATTGAATATCATCCTCATCCATGGGAAGGCCTCTCTCTTCCCAAACCTCAAAGGCCAATTGTGCCTGCAGGCCAAAATTTGGTTTAGGCTCTCCATTCCATTTGGTCATGAGAGTATAAAAAGGAACTTCAATATTATGATGAACTCTCTCTCTAAGCAGTGCCCTTAGTAGATCTGGTTCTAATTTCATTAAATCTTCCTTTTCATAAGTAGGTCCGGCGTAATACTTTATTTTCCTTGTTTTCTCCACTACACTCACTCTCCTCTTCTAACTTTTTATATTACTTATCGATATAAGACCAGTCTTTTTCTTGGTCAAAAAAATCTTCCTGTTCCTTTTTTGTGGTCTTTTTTATGATAAATTCACAGTAATGATCCCCGTCAGGTATTGATTTTTTATGAACTAAGGCATAATCAGGATTATAGGCCATATACTTCGCAGGATCTACATAGCAATATAATCTTCCAATCTCATCTTCTCCTAATTCATGCCATAATTTACCCATGACACACCCGTAAGCTCTCAGTCCTGCTTCTCCCTGAACTTCTGCTTGTTCTACCTTTTCATGCATTCCATATTCAGGTAAATCTTCTTTATAATTCTCAATTTTATTGGCTAAGCCCTGATTCTCAACTTCTTTTTTAACCCCACTTCCAATTCTTATACCATAATCTTTAATTGCTTTTAAGACTAATTTTTCCCCTTTTTCTTTGCCTAATTCTTCTATGATCGTTTTGGCATAAGAAAGATGCAATAATGCCATTCTTCTACATACTTTTTCTACTTGTTGTTTTGCATCATTTAAACTCACTTGTAATCTATCATCTTGATCATTCATCAGCATTCCTCCTTTTGAGCTTGATAAGATCATTGATTGATTGTAAACTACAATAAACTTAATAACTTCGGCAGAAATAAGACGAGTGCCGGGAAGAAAGTAATCAACAGTAATACAATTAATGCAGGGATAAAAAATTTCCATACTTCTGTAACAGCATTACTAAAAGGCATCCCCACAATAGCCGAAGCAGCATAAAGCACGATTCCCACAGGTGGCGTGACCATGGCCAAAACTCCACTAAAAACAAAGACAGCAGCTAAATGATAGGGATGAACACCTATAGGGATTAAAATCGCTGCAGCAATAGGCCCCAATAAAATCATAATCGGACCATCGTCCAAAAAACAACCCAAAAACAAGATTAATAGCTCAATTAATAAAAGAAGCAAATATTTATTATCCGTTAACAAAAGAATATTTCTAGCCATTAACTTTATAATTCCTGTACTGGTTAAGGCATGGCTTAGAGTAAAAGATGCACAGATTAAGAACATGATGATTGCCGTTTGACAGGCACTCTCATAAATTGCTTTGGTAATTTGTTTGACTGAAGTAATTGTTCTATAATAAAAAACTCCCAAAAGGATCGTCATCAGCACGCCCATGACTCCCGCTTCCGTTGCAGTTGCTATTCCTCCATAAATTGAGCCTAACACACTAATCGGGACTAACAATGCCGGCAATGTTACAAAGAAACTTTTTACCAGATTAATGACTGGTTCTTTTGGAACATTCTCGGATGGCTCATAGTTATATCTTTTTGAAACAATATAATGACTGCTCAATAATATCAGCGTAAATAATAAACCGACACCTCCTACGGTTATCCATACGGTTAAAACCGGCAGATTAATCACGATTGCAAAAACTAAACCAGAAATACTTGGAGGTATTAAGGTTCCTAAGATACCAGAATAAGATAATAAGGCAACCAGATATTTTGGCTTATAATTATGTTTTTTCATTTGAGGAATTAGAATACCACCAACTGCGGCTGTCGTACCCACAGCTGAACCGGTTAATGCTCCTGTGGCAGCACAGGACAATGTCATAATCATCCCACTTACACCAACCTTAAATATTCTGCTGGCAAATTTAATGAAAAAATTGACTAAGTAATGGTTGTATGACAAATAAAAGTCTACCACTTTTTTATCACTTGCTTTATTTATTTCAAAGGGAATTTTCTTTACCAGTTGTAAATAAAAAGAGGGTACTTTAGAATCAAATTGTCTTTCTCTTT
>Ga0172364_10001182_pt1 | contig 19737 bp, 23 predicted proteins | sample LakKivSesite10cm_FD_114545 | JGI IMG/M metagenome (GOLD analysis project Ga0172364, IMG submission 114545) | Sediment microbial communities from Lake Kivu, Rwanda - Sediment site 10cm | ecosystem: Environmental > Aquatic > Freshwater > Lake > Sediment | place: Rwanda: Western Province, Lake... | reverse complement strand
GTTAAGCGAAAATACAAGGTTCTGTACAATGAGTGGTTAAATAATCCCCACTTGGTTAAGGTACCAAATGGTGAAAGTCTGGATGATGTCAGGGGAAGAGCTGTCGGCCTGGTGAACCAGGTCGTAACTAAACATGATGGCATCGTTGTCTTGGTCTCCCACCGGGTAGTTGGTAAGGTTCTCATCTGTGCTCTTTTAGGATTAGATAACTCTCACTTCTGGAACATAAGGCTGGACACCTGCGGAATTACAACCTTTGCCTACGAAAAGGGCAGATTTGTACTTGCCAGCCACAACGACACATCTTTCTTAAAGCTTCTCGGAAAAACTCAACTAAGTGATTTCTAACCCCTTCTAATGAAAGATTAAGGTGAACAATATGGACGCGAAGAATAGGGAATATTGTCCCTTCTGTAAAATGGCTAGGCATGAACTACCCGTAGTGGTAATTCAGGAAAACAAAGATTTGCTCGCTATTATGGACTTATATCCTGCTACACATGGACATGTCTTAGTGCTACCGAAGAAGCATATTGAGAACATCTACAATATGCCATCGGATTTGGGAGCTCATCTTATGGTGATGGCTATCTCTATAGCTAACGCTATCAAGCAGAAGCTGTCTCCAGATGGTATGAATCTAATTCAATCCAATGAGCTAGCGGCAAGGCAGACAGTTCTTCACTTCCATCTCCACATAGTCCCCCGGTACCGAGGGGACCAGGTGAATCTCAAATTTGGTCACGGTGGTGTACCAGCCAATATCGAAGGGTTGGAACATACAGCATTTCTAATTCGTTCAGGATTAATTTAGTAAAATTATCATGGGAGTGGGCTATCTGGCTACTTATCATATATCATTTGACGGACGCTGCATATCGGTGTACAGTTATTAAGATGGTCTTTGCGAGATAAGTAACTGTTGCAAAGCCGGAATTAATTGTTTCTTCTCAAATAAAAGTTCGGGAACTGTCCGCCAAGGCCCACCATAGGTAATATTATTACCATTAACTAGCCTCAAATCTGAGAGCCTCTTTAGTTATCGGTTGATTTTCCTTCCCATCAAACGGTAGTTATATTACCTACAAGACTAGTGCCTTGACCATACACTACTATCCAAATTATTCAGATACGTAGCTTCGCCCTGGGAGTTCACCCCATGATTAACTTATAAATGACTCCCAGAGCTCCTCCTCCCAGTATGAGCCAGACTGAATTAACCTTGAAGCGGAAAACCAACACTAAAGACACTAACGCCAGAACGATGGTGAAAATGTCGACCACCCCACTGCGGGCAAGTTCCCAAGTGACTCCGGCCATTAAGCCTAATGAGGCAACATTTACCCCATCTAGGAAAGCCCTCGCCCACGGTGACTTTCGAGCCCATGGCATGAAGCGGCTAAGTAGCGCTACCAATACAAATGAGGGCAGGAATATCCCTGCGGTCGCCAACAAAGCGCCGGGCCAACTGCCAACTAAATATCCAGCAAACGCGGCACTACTGAAGACAGGGCCGGGTGTTGCCTGACCCACAGCGATGGCATCCAGAATTTGTTGATTAGTAAGCCAGCCGAGTCGGGTAACAAATTCTGACCTGAGAAACGCCAGCAGGACATAACCACTGCCATAAAGAACTGAACCAATCTTAAGGAATGACAGGAAAAGAGTAAGCTGACTAAAGCTCACAATATTTACGGTGGCTGCTAGCGGTACTTTCAGTAGAGGCAGTGCAATAACAGCAGTAGTTCCCTTCCATCGGGCGTGTCTGGCAGCATAGAATATCAAAGTGACTGCGGCTCCAACAAAAAGTAGCAACAGCTCATTCAATCCAAATAGGTATAGAACCAAGATAGCTATTCCAACCAGCGCTGTAAGCACACTCTTAACCGCTGTTTTCCCGAGGGACCAAAGCGCCTGGATTACGATGGCGATAACCACAGGCTTGACGCCGTAGAGGACCCATTGGGCTTGAGACAGAGTCCCGTATCGCACATATGCCCAAGCCAAGACCATGGTTGCTAGTACGCCAGGCAGGATAAAAAGTATGCCAGCGCTACCGAACCCGCGCCATCCTGCCCTCCGCAATCCCAAGTGAATCGCCATTTCAGTGGCATTCGGTCCGGGAATTAGATTTGTTGCACCGACAAGGTCAAGGAACGCCTGGTCATCCAGCCAATGTCGTTTGTGCACCGTTTCACGATGCATTATGGCGATATAGACTGCCGGGCCACCGAACGATAATGCACCGATTTTGAGAAAGAGCAGGGCGACCTCTTTCAGGCGTTGTAGGGGCGTTTCACTTTTCATACTCGTAGTGGCAGTGTCCTGTTATGGAGCTTCACGGCGACAACCCAGGACACCACAGTAAAGCCGATAATAGCCAACAGGTCTACGGTAATTGAGAAGTAGTTCTCGCCGCCGGTAGCATACCTGGTCAGGTCAGTGAAATACGTAAGCGGTGAAATAAAGGCAATGCTCCTCGCAAATGCGGGTAACTCGCCCACAGGTACAAAGATGCCGCTAATGAAGATGAGTGGGAATTTGATGAAGGAGCTTATCATCTGGGAGTACTGTGGGGCGCTTGTGGGGGGTGAGGAAATAAGAAGCGAAGCCGTAGCGAAGCAGATTGAACCCAGAATTATAGCAACTATGAGTATTAATGGATTCACAATGGCAGTCCCGATAGCTAAGGCAATGATAATAGGCACAATGGATATGATAATACCGGTCAACATAGATGCCAGCATATCCCCGAGAAGTATTGTCCAGGTAGCCACTGGTGCCGAGACTAGTCTTTCCAGTGTTCTTGCTTGAGTTTCCCAAGGAAAGGTAATCGGGGCAATGGCAGAGCAGGTAAAGAAGACGGACATTGCTATAAGACCTGGCATAAGTGACACCGCTGCCATATCGCGCCCGAAAGCAAAGGAAATGAACATAAAGGCCGGGTACATTACGCCCATGAGCACCACCGGGCCTTTCGAATAGTAAATCCTCATGTCCTTTTTTACAATAGCCCAAGAACGGATTATCTGGTCAATAGTTCCAAAGTCAGTTTTCACGGCTTTTCTCCTCAGTCAATCTAACAAATGCGTCCTCCAGTGAAGGTGGACGGATGTTTAGAATATTCATGGTGAGCGAATTGTCACGGCTGAAGTCAACAAGCGTGTTGACGAGAAGGGTAGTATTCTCAGTGTAGAGCCTGAAGCGGTTATCAGGCTTTTTCTCATCGGGGGCGACCTTGGCCTCGGCTATTTTGACCACACCCCTTTCTGGTTGCGCCATGCTGGTTGAGGCTCCGCCAGCCATTTGTGTTTGTATTCTACCCTGCCCACCAACCATGCCTCCGGGTCTACCAGCTCCTATCATGGCCTGTTGAACTCGCAGCCTGTCAGCCACTTCTATTGCCTGCGCTGTCTCCAGGCGGCTTACTCCCGGTAGCTTAGCCAGTACTTCAGAACGCACTGGTTTATCAAAGCTCACGTCTATCAAGTAGACCCGGCCGCCGGTGATGCTCAGGTTGTCTGGAGTGTCCACTGCCACAAGCCTGCCGTGATTTATGATGGCGACCCGGTCACACATCTCGGCAGCCTCATCCATATTATGTGTGGTCAAGAAAAGGGTTTTACCCTCCTTTTTGAGATTCTGGAGGAGCGCCCGAATAAAACGGACGCTCTGGACATCAAGACCGCTTGTCGGCTCATCAAGGAAGAGAATCTGAGGGTCGGGAAGAAGTGCCATACATAGAACAAGGCGGTTCCTCATACCCATAGAGTAGGTTGATGTCTTGCTGTTTTTCCTTTCATAAAGTCCCACTTGAGTGAGAAGAGAGCTTGCTCTTTCTTTCGCCTTAGCCTGCGGTAAGCGGTATAACTCCGCCATAAGAATGAGGTTGCCCCAAGCGGTAAGGTCCAGGTAAGCATTGGAAAGCTCTGGCATAACCCCAGACAATTGTTTGACACGGATACTTCCAGCTGGATAGCCCATTACTCGGGCTTCCCCGTCGCTCTTCTTGATGACGCCAGTGAGCATGCGGACAGTGGTGGTTTTACCGGCCCCGTTAGGACCCAGGAAGCCGAAAAACTCACCTCTATTGATACTAAAGCTAATATGGTCGACGGCAAGAAGCTGACCGTAAAACTTGGTCAGGTTAGTCACCTCAATGGCAAGGCCGTTGTTACTGCTCATAGATTTCCCTCTTCTTTACCGAGGTCATTCCACGCAGTTGCTCTACAGCATACTGACATGCCTCAAAGGCTTCTTTACGGTGAGGTGCCGAAACTGCGGCTACGAGGATAATTTCTCCTAGGATAAGCTTGCCCGCTCTCCGGCATAGTGAAATGTCCTGAACCTCCCACTTTACCCTAATTGCGCCCTCTATTTGCGAAAGTTCCTTCTCTGCGGTAGCTTTATCCATGTCATATTCAATGGAGACTAGCTTTTGACCTTCTAATGAAGGACAAAGGATTGCTAGATGCATAACTACCGAGCCTGAGACGTCTGTCTTCAAACTGTCAACCACTTTCTGTGGTAAGATGGCTTGTTTAGTGACTTGAATCATGCTTCACCTCTTTTACTTCTTTAGCTCTGCAAGGTGTTCCTCTACACCTTTAATTTCGGCTTGGAGTTGCTTGAGGTACTCTTCCATCTCGGCAACTATCTCTTCTCTCGTAGGGAATCGTCGCATTCCATAGCCGGGGTGGCAACAATAACCTTGCTCTTGGTGCCAGTGCTCCCTAATGCCATGGTGGCTGGGATGTCCACAACCACAATCCTCGTGATGGCCACCAAACTTGTAAGTATTCTCATGACACATTTTGCTTCCTCCCTTCATTACAGTTTTTACACGCATTTTGTTCGGTTGGCTCCCTTATACTTAGCACGGCCGACATCATGTCTTGACAGCGTTTAATAGCCTCCGGATTGATGGAGTAGTGAATATGGTAGCCACGCCTTTCACCCTTGACCAGACCAATAACCTTTAACACCCGGAGGTGCTGTGACACGGCGGACTGCGTCACTCCTAGTAGGGCGGCAAGAGCATTAACACACAGGGCATCAGGGTCTCGCTGCTGACAAAGCAACCTCACCAGTTTGAGGCGGGTGGAGTCAGCTAAGGCACTGAAAAGTGCCACTTGCTCTTCGGTCTTTTGTTGAACCATCACCTTCCCTAGATATTTTAGTCTCTGCTAATATACTTATATTATCTTCTGGAAGCGCAGATGTCAAGCCAAAATTTCAGCTACGTATTGGGAACTTTGAGCAATCCATCGAGAATGGCTTACCATGTAGTAATGAGGTCACAAATGTCAGTCTTGTGTTCAACGATAACCGAGCTTATCACTTAGAGTGCTGGCTTATTGAGGAAACAGCAAATGTCAAGCACTCATTTGGCTGTCAACCTAATTGTCTTATGACACCAATTGTATTTGGCAGACACTCTTCCCATTCATGAATAAACTCATATTGCTGGGCTAGACCTATGGCTTTGGGGAACTTCTTTAGAACGACTGCATAAACGATATCGAACACCTTGTCAGTCGCTTCTAACAGTACCTTCGCTAAATTCTCGTTGAACGAGTCCGTCACTAGAGCCGAGAAGTCTTCCTTGGCAACTAAGTCCATTTGTATTGCGGACGGGTGAGCGTATTTGTTCAGGTTATTCCACAGTGGTCTAAAGCTGGCCAGAATTTCCTCCTCCGTCTTCTTCAAAACTTTGCATAGTGCACTGTTGACAATGTTCCAACCAAAAACAGATTCTTCTATTTCTCTCGTTTTCTCTATTTGTTCATCAAGGGTCAAGGCAGGATACTTTCTCTCTATGTAAGAAGCCTGGCAAATCATCTCCAGAATATAGCGCAGATTTCTGTAAGCGGTGGAGTAATTTCCGGTGTGAAAAAGAAACTGCAGCCAATAAATCTCCTTAAATAGTCGAGAAAACTGAAAAATGACAATATTCATTTGTTTCTCTCGTTTGTACTCAGAAGAAACCCACCTCACAACGTCTATCCAGTTATTCGCATGAAAATCTATAATCTTGAGGGCTTCCCTTTCCCCTAGTTGCCGCACAGTCTCTCTTCTTATTTGTTTCCAGTGCTCATAAAGACCATCTAGGATATTCTCGACATCGCTCGCCCTTTGAGCGTTCATCTCTACGCACCTCTCATAATTCCATTCAGACCGGGCTACTAAACAAGGATGTCCTTCACCAGCTTATCAATCCCAGCAAGTTCATTGACGAGCGCTTTTCTAACCTTACCTCGCAAGTTGCCAATGTTTTTACCCTCTAGTCTTAGTTCCTTAACCTTCTGATGGCATTCTCTAGATAGTTCTGCCAATTTCCAGTGTCTTTCATCCTGAGGGTTAAACTTGGGGATGGGAACATATTCAAAGGGACGGCGGTGTATATGCCTTGCGCCCCACTGCCCTCGAGTCTGGTAAGGCTTAATTGTCTCATCTACATAAGGAGCGTTAAGGAAAGCACATAAATAGTGGGCTTCTATGTCATCTTTGGTCCGGTAATAGTATGTGTCTGCATCGGTGGTAAAACCGTGAACCGGCAACCCTGTTTTTGAGAGTGGCGCTGATATGACGCACGATGCGAGGTTAGTGCCCGCTGTATTATACACGACTGTGTGGTAGCCAGTAGGATGCTGAGAAGTGAGCAACCGGTGGTAATCTAGCCTTGAATAGGCATCTTCAGGACTACGCTCTTTTCGCCCCTCAGTCCACAGTTTATCAACCTTGTTCAGCCATTCATAAAGACCAGAGTGCCCTTTCCCCAGTGCCGTCTCTTTGTTTACCATACTGAGTCCGGTTGCTTTATCTTCCATTGGCAGTACCACCAAGCTCAACTCGGCATAGCCAAAAGGCAATAGTTGCCTTCCCAGTATGGTGGCATAAAGGTATTGAGCCTCAACCTCGCCTTTAAGATGGATATTCTGCCAAGGTTTCTTGGCAGTTCTTTGCGCTTCGGGATGGGTTTCAATGGCAGGTTTAGCCTGATTGACGCCAAAGGCGCTGGCAACGGGTTGGACAAACCACAGACTGCGCGGCACAATGGTGGCGCCCTCTTTTATTTGTTTAAGGTATATGCTGGGCTCAAGTGCAGGTGGGAATATTTTATCAGTCGGCTTCTGCGTTGTAGCAGCCTTGAGTTTAGCTTTGGCTGTTGACCACCCAACATTCTTGCTAGTTAGTTCACCTTTTAGTATCTTTACCGCTACCTTTTCTACTTGTCCATGTTTCTGGGCAATCAAGATACATGCAGGGACATTAAAGAGCGGTGATACCTTTTCAACGTCCAGCAGTTTTTCTAATTGTGCAGGCGGAAGCTGATAACCCTGAAGGAATTCCTGAAAGCGTTTGTGCTGCTTGGCACCGGTAAGTACACTGCGAGGCATGACAAAAGCGATAACACCATCCTTTTTCAAGTAGGCATCGGTGGATAGCACGAAGAAAAGTGTTGCTAGCTCCATATGCGTATAGAGCTTGACCTCTTTTTTGCTAAGCAGACCGTAAGAAAAAGTTAGCCTTTTGACCTGGGCCTGATACTCTGGTTCTGTGATGTAACGGTACGAAAGCCATGGTGGATTGCCGGCGATGATATCAAAGGGGTATCGGCGCAGGTAGGCAGGACGGTAGTAGTTCTTCAAAATAAATGTCCAGATGGTATCCCGCTTCTGCTTTACCAGCTTTCTCATCAGTTTCAGATTGCCCCGCCACAGGTATACCCAGTCCTTATAACCTTGGCTTTCTAATTGTGACGAAAAGCCGTCTAAAGCCACATCTGCGTCACCACCTGTGTATTTGCCTAACTCGTCAATCACTTTATCCAAAGAGGCAGGATGCTCTGCCATACTGGTAGGAATATGGAAGTAATCCTTACCACCTGTGGAAATATCAACCATTTGACCCCCGGCTGGGCTGATACCTTCAAGGGAGTTAGCCATGTATACCGGTATAACCACAGCTTTTGTGTAGACTGCCAAGTCAGGAATCAGAGCCAGAACATAGTTAACCTTGCTGATGGTAACCGCCAGCGGATGCACGTCAACGCCGACAATGTTTTGCAGAGCCTCGTCCACAAGTGTTACATCTTTAAGACCTTGCTCCCTGAGTAATCGTACGGCGGTAAAGAGGAACGTGCCTGAGCCACAGGCTGGGTCAAGCAGTCTCTTGCCTGTGCCAAAGTCTGCTTCTCGCAGGGTCAATTCAACCAGCCAGTCCGGAGTATACACTTCGCCCAGGTCGTGCTTTGTCTCGCGGTCAACCAGATTTTCGTAGAGTTCCTTGAGCAGGTCCTCGTCTACTTTGGTCAAGTCATAGACTGCCAGGTGCTGGGCAAGACCTCGGAGGAGCTCAAGAGCCTCTTTTTCTAAAGACGGGGCTAACACCCAGCAGAAAAAGTCCTCCTCAGCAAGGTTAGGCAGGTTAGTAAAGGCTTTGCCAGTGATGATTTCTGAGAGCTGTTGCCCCTTCGGACGCTTCTTGAACAAGGCTGTATAAGCGAGCAGCTTCACTAATACGGAGAGGTAGGTGTGGCGCAGGAAAAGCTCGTTCCGGGCAACACTATGACCATAAGCTTTAGCCAGTAGCTTGTCCCACTCGTTAAATTTCACCTGGCACGAAGGGTCTTGCTTGGCCGAGGCTAACATGCGGTTAAGGCTGTGTAAAGAAGAATTGAAGACTGGGCTGGTATCGCCAAACCTCTTCACAACATCCTGGGAAGTGGGTGCCAGTTCCTTTTCCGAGAATAGGAAGGCGTCAAACCAGAGAAACGCATCCTCAGTGGACAGCTTTTCCAGATTGACCTCATCTATCTTTGCCAGACCATCATCCTGAAGAAGATAGGCTTCAAATATGAGACCATCGGTAAGCACACCGAAGAAGATTTGTTTATTGCCAAGAGAACGAAGGTAGCGTTCAAGTTCCTCTTTACCTTTGTCCCTTTCTATCCTAAGGTCACGCTTGAATTCAAAAACAATGTCTCGGTAGAGCGCATCAATGCTGCCTCTCAGCGTGGTGCCTTTTATACCTTTTTCAAGTTCAACATCTATTGGGTCAACGTTGAAGCTCTTTCTGGCAAAGTCGATAAAGACTGAGCGCAGATAGTCGTGGGAAGCCCCTTTACTCTTGGCTTCCCGAATAGCTGAGAGATAATCGCTGAAATAGCTTTCAAAAGGCTGCACTCTCGGCTCCTTTAACCTCATTCAGACTACCAGCACTTCAAAAATAGTATTATTTCTGGTCTAAGTCCTTTATAAGCTCTTCAACCGAGTCAAAAGTCTTCACTCGCCCGGCCTTAATGTCTTCGTCAGCCTCCCTCTCACCTTCCTGCCACCTCTTTGTCCAGAAGTAAGCCTGGCTCTTATCCACCAACTTCTTCGGCATTAACACCGCCCTTTCGTCCACTACCTCAATTTCTACCAGGTCACCCTCCTCAATACTAAGCTCTTTACGCACAGATGCCGGTAGGGTAATCTGTCCGTGTCTGGTAACCTTACTGTATGCTGGCATCCCCATTACCTCCTATGGTCGCTCCAATGTTTCATCATGGCGCCCGATATTACGCAGGATAATTGTATCTCCTTCGATCTCGAAAGTCATTCTTAACGAACGGCTGACTCTGGCTTCCCAGATATGCTCGACTCCCTGCATTTTCTTTACTCTGAGGGCAGGATACCGCAAGTCTGTTACTAGGTTTCTCAGTGCCTTCCTGGCCAGGTCTCTCTCCTCTTCGTTTAATTCCCTCCAGACCTTTTTGAACCTAGCCGTTCGTGTAATCTTCACTACTACCCTCATTATGTATCTTACGAGATTACTATATTACTATAAAGCAGAGATGTCAAGTCATCTTGACATTAAACGATTCGTCACTTTGTGCAAATGCATCATGTGCACATTTGACGAACACAACTGTATTGACTCATAACATAAAAAAGCGGTATGTCCTCTCTACTACCGACTTATTTGAAGAATGGAGTGAAAGCAATAAGGAAAAGGGAAGCACTCAGTCCTACCATTCAAAATTATAGTGTTTCCCATACATAGGACATTCTTCGTTATTACATGACCAAGAGATGATTTTCTTAAAAAAGATTAGTTTTTTTACCTTGTTGGGATAAGCAGAAGGCTTTCGGCAAAAGGGACAAATAGGTGAATCTGTTGGAGGTAGTTCTATTGAAATTTCTTTAAGGTATCCATTATTGGTCATCCATTTCAATGTGTTCTCAAGCATAGAGAATGGAAGTTCCCTAATTTCTTCCCAAGTTATAAAAAGACCCCTTCCTCTGCGAAATGTGTCTCCGAATTGCCTCCAAATCAAGATAGAATCCAGGCGAGCTTTTAACTCTTCATCCGAGATAAGGAAAGACTTGTCCTCAATTTTGTTCAAGCAATCTATTGCAATTTCTGATAGCTGTTTACCAATACGGTTGAAATCTTCAGCGGTTTTGATATTAGGAGTAAGTACAGTCACAGATTCACTCATTCACCTATTACCTTCTAGTAGGAGAGATTAATAATCAAATCAGGACTATCGAAGAAATCGTTAAGTTAGTAGAAAATATTTAGAAAATTTGTTCTATCATCTTATTGACAAAAGAGTCTTATTCTGTTATAATACCATTAATTCGGGATTCCGAAGGTGGATAGCCCGTAAGGGCTAGCGTATAAAGGTCGGGGAAACCCGACCTTTGTATTTAGTCCAGCAATTTTCTCCCAATAAGGTCATATTTGTTTCGGAATGCACCAGCTAGGCGAGTTCCGAAAGTTGACCCTAGAGATGCTATCTTACCTCTTGCAAAAAGAAGTTCCATTTTCGCCGGGTGAGCCAACATATCTGCCAACTGCAACCCAGCAATATTATGCTCTTTCTTCTTGAGTTTGAGTTGTCTTGTAGTCAACACTTTTTGAAACTCTTGAGCTGAAATGAAATATGTGCCTTGGTCAAAAGTCTCCTCATAAACCCTCTTTAACGCTAAGTCTTCTGGCGCGCCCCTACTCTCCGCCAAAATATCGCCCTTACCACCAACATACATAAGGTATCCTCGGAATCTCTCCATTAGAAATGTGAGCCCTAGATGGTAGGGGTGCATTGCAGAATCGCCGTATCGCTCCCTGTGGGCTTTCTTGTCTATCACAACTGTAAGTAAACGAAACTGTGCTCTTAATACGAAGTCAGTTAGCCCGGCTTCCCAAGCAGCATTCAAGGCTGGGTCATCCAAACGACCGAAAGAATGCCGGCGATTATAGATATCTTCCCTATGCAACACGATGGGTTCATCTGGACTATGTGGAAAATGTGCTTGCTTTAGGGCTTCGAATTCTGGCTGAAATTGATTACGGTAATAATCAGCCTCGATTGCCACACCAATCAAGGCTAGGTAGCGCCCACTTATATCTTCAAGGTGCCTGTATGTATGGTCTCCAGATTCGTCAACATAAAGTCGGTAGCGCACACTGAAAATTATACCATAAAAACTCTATTAGTATTTCAAAATGATACATTACCCTAGTTTGAGGTTACTTGACACCTTCAGCTCTATCGCATTAAAGTGTTGTTGCTATGCTCTATCCCGTGTAAACAATAGATTTAATTCAAGAAGTAAAGCAAGACAACGGGGAGGCAATCCAAAATGACTCTGGAAACTAGTCTTATCTACTGTGGCGATAATCTTGAAGTTCTGGCCAAGTTCCCAGAAAAGTCGGTTGACCTTATTTATGCAGACCCCCCATTCTTCAGCAATAGGCACTATGAGATAATCTGGGGCAATGGTGCAGAAATGAAGGTTTATGAAGACAGGTGGAAGGGGGGTATAAATAAGATAAAGAAAGCCGCAGAGTCTCGACTTAAACAAGTGCAAAAGCATAATTAAAGGGAGAACGTCTACACTATACCTAACTTTAGCGACACTCAAACTGTGGATAGGGATAGAGATTATGATTTGTACTGAGGGAGAGGAAATGATGAAGAAAAAGGAATATAATTCACTTACAGAAGTCTTTAATGAAAGGGTAGAAGACGATATTTCAAAACGAGGTTATGATTTATATACAACATCTGATGGAAATTACCATTGCCGAGAATGTACTTCTATAGTCCAGCACTTCCAGAACTGTCCTAACTGTAAAAGCATAATTGATTGGACAAAAATACGGATTGGTCTTGAAGTGCACATCGTTAGACTTTTAAAAGATGATAAAATGGCTGTCGCTGACCAGCGGAAAATTAAAGAATATCAGGTAAAAGTAAGGAGTATGTCTGACGATGAATTAATGAATATGTGTGAAAGAACATATGATAGTCTCGATAAACCAGATTTAGCATTGATAGAAACTTCATGCTACGAGGTTCGCAGAAGGTTTCTTAAAGCTGGAAAGTTCTTGAGACGTTTGTTTAATAGACAGCAATATGAGAAGTGGAATGACTTTATTCCACGAATTGAAGCAAAAGCTACGAAGTTTGCACTTGAGAAAATTCAAGCACAAAAATAGCCGACACAGAATTTCATTCTTTAGTAACCAAGAACAAGTAACTAAAAGCCAGAATGTTGTTTGTGGCGTTGGATTTTATTGCTATAATAAGTCTTACTTAGGAGTCTAGTGAATTTGCAACCCTCCTATTTCTGAGGGGGTAAATAATGCAATGAATATAACTAGGGTTCAGTTTACTGCTACGCTATCGGAGTGGTATGCAATGTATGGCAGTTGGAATCCAAATTTACGCAAATTAACTGCCGATCTAGAAGGCAGTATCCCATCGAAAGTTAATAATTTAGGTTATTTAGACATATCCGATCTCGTAGCTATTGCAGATTGGGGAGGGAATCAACACGATATTAAATTCAAGGTCCAAGCTCAAAACACGAACGAACATGTTCAGAATATGACTAAGCAGGCAATTCATTATCTCAACAAAGGAAATTGGGGCGATGCTCTTCAAGAATTGAGGAAGATACATTCCTGGGGATTTACGTACAGCACAAAAACGCTAAGGTTCATATGTCCTCAAAATTACCCCGCGCTCGACAGCGAAATTAGAAGTCATATCAAGGTTCTGACTTTGAAAAGAAATAACGCCAGTTATATGCAATTTATTGAGCTTTGCGAACAGATAAGGAAGGGATCTTCAAGACCGGGGCCACGCTCGGGTGGTTTATGGTGGCTTGCTGATGTGGATATGGCATTATTCGCTTTTACACTAGATGGCAATTATCTGATATAGCATTATTTCGGACATGACGGTCACCATCGTGAACAAAACATCTTATTGTTACGGGCGGGCAGGCTAGAATATTGGAAGAAAGGTTTAAAGCCGAGGCATTAGTTATTAAAATTAAAGATATTTGCTCTGTAATATACCTGAATTTGGCCTTATGGCTGTCTCAAACATTCATCATGGTTATCAACATTACGCATAACGAAAGTGTCGCCATGACATTCAAAGGTCATGCGGTACTTACGGTCGACGTAAGCCTCAATAATTCCAGGAGCGCTCTCAACCGGATGGCTTCGTAGCCCCGGGTGGCGGAAATCAGCGTCCAGGAACGCGAGCGCTTTGTCCACCTTCTGTTGTATAGCCTTTGGGAGCTTGGTATATTGTTTAACAAACCGCTCGGTGAACTCGATAGGCATTATCCGCTTCTGTTACCGATCTTACTTTGCTTCTTGCTCGCCTGACTCTGAAGATGGGCTATCGCTGATTTGGTATCGGGAAAACGATATACACGCCCAGCGCGGATATCCTCCTCTGCCTCTTTTTCACCCTGTTGCCAGCGTTTGGTCCAGAACCAGGCTTGGTCTTTATCGACTAGCTTCTTCACTTTCAGAACAATCTCACCATCCCTCACCTGGACATCCATGTAGTCGCCTTCTTCCACGCCAAGCTTCTGCCTGACCGATAGCGGTAGCGTCAGCTGTGCCTTCTTGCGTACCTGTATTAGCTCCGACATATCAAACTCCCACTGTCTTACTTTCTTACTATCTTACCAATCCAACGCCTCAGATGTCAAGAGCAGCATGAAATTTAACCGCAAAAATGGCACAAAAATGGCACAAATAGTTTGCAAACTAGCTGAAAAAACTGGATTTTTGAAGCTAAAACTATGAATAGGCACGAAACCCGAAATTAGCTTCAAAAACGTTAAAATACAGCCTCCTCGCACAATTTACACGCAGGGGGTCAGAGGTTCAAATCCTCTACCGCCCACCACCAAAGCTAGAGAATATTTCTAGACCTGATGTTTGTTGTAAAACATATGGGTGGTTGAGTATAATTAGACCACCTGATTGTATAAAACAGGGCGGGTCCGCAAAATGAAAAATGGTTGTGTCTATAGGATCACAAGCACCTGTAAGTACTTCAGTTAGATCGCTTATCAAAGGTTTCATCCTTACCCAACGAACCGACTGCAAAAGCCCTCGTACTATCGAGTATTACGAAAGCAATCTCCGGCGTTTCCTATGGTATGTCACTAACAACAAATGGCCAGATGATGTATGTCTGATTACCGAATGGAACATAAGAGAATTCTTGGCATACACCGGGGAAGAAGCGAACCGTTGGGGACTTAGCGGGAATGGTTCCGAATCAAGCCGACCAAAGGCTACCTACTGTACTGTTCATCACTATTATTGCGTTCTGAAGGCCTTCTTCAATTGGTGTGTGAGAGAAGGTTTTATCACTGAAAGTCCCCTTGCCAAAATCAAGCTTAAAAACCCGAGATTAAACGTAGTACAACCTTATTCTACACAGGATATCTTGAAAATGATAGAGGTATGCGATTATGATTGCAAGAGTAATGCCCAACTGCTTGGTAGTCGTAATAAAGCGATTATTCTAATGTTTCTGGATACAGGACTAAGGGCTAGTGAGCTAGCGAACATTAAACTTGATGAAGTAGACTCAGAGCGTGGTTGGATCAAAGTCAAAGGTAAAGGCGCAAAGGAAAGAGTTGTCAGGATAGGAGCGACAGCACAAAGAGCACTCTGGCGATACTTGGTTTATAGAGAAAAGAATAAATGCCAGGAACTGTGGATAACAGAAGAAGGTAAGCCAATGAAAGTGGGTGGCATACAGATAATGATACAACGACTTAAAGAACGTGCTGGAGTGACAGCCAAGGGAAATTGTCACAAGTTCCGGCATACTTTTTCGTTAAACTTCCTTAGGCAAGATAGAAATCCGTTCAACTTGCAGTATCTCTTGGGACACTCAGACTTGAGAATGGTGAAACACTACGTGTCTACATTGGGCATGGAAGATGCGCTGAAGGCGCATGAAAACGCAAGCCCGGCTGATATGCTAGGTCTTAGGTAGAGAGACATGCCAAGGTTAGGTGACCCCAGGATAATTCAAGGACATGCCGTTAGCTTTCTATTGGGCTTCTATTTAAAGGAGCCCCGGTTCTCAAGAGAATTCCGGAAGCTTCGCGAGGACTATCGTGACGCTCTCAGTAAGCTCGTAGCAGCACAGGTTGTGTTTCTGGCAAATTGCAAACAAAAACTCCCACCCCAACAATATCAAGACCTGTTCCGTAGTTTCTACAATCCCTCAGCTAAGGAGGGTAATATTACTAAACCTAATCTCCAGGGAGGTCTAGCTCACCAGTTGGAAGAGATTTCTCGAATGTACTCACAGTTGGGACCCTATTTTCGTTCGTTGGAAGAGCTTGCTAGCAGATGGAAGCTCGCTGCACCATGGGCCGGACCTATGCTGTACCTTTACCATATTCAGGATTTCCTCCAAATGCTTGGTATACAGGAAAATATCGATATACAGTTAGACCAACTCGACCTTCTCTATCCCTGGCCGCCTCCCCTTCCTCCTTTGGAGATCAAGGTATCGGCCTGGGCATTCTATTTCAGTGGCCGGAAACAAATACAATCCGAGATCAATAAAAGATTGAAGAGCTATGAAGATAACCTCAAAGAGAAAGGGGTGAGAGAGTATCCGAGTGCTCTCGAAAATCATGCCAGATGGTGGTTTGAGCACCATGTCAAGCATAAGACCTATCCGGAACTTGAACGGCGATACCAAGGAGCCAGTCAAGAAACGATAAAACGAAAGGTGTGGGAGTTTTCCAGACTGGCTGGAATTAGAACCCGTTGATGTACTTTTACTGACATAGTAGAAATCCACATACAAAAAACCGAAAAAGCGGTAGTCTTTTTGTTAGAGACTATCGCTTTTGGTTTTATATGAGTTTAAGTGTTGTAGAAGCCGGGCGCAAAGGGGGCCTGACGGTCCTCAGCAAAAGAAGCCGCTCTTATTACTCCGAGATTGGCAAAAAGGGGCAAGAGGCAATGCGTCATAAATACCCGAATAGTGCATCCGGATGGGGAAAACTCGGGGGAAGACCCAGAAAGTTACTACTGGATCAAACATGGGGGAGTAAGGGTGAAAAATAATAAAGGAGGATACGGACCCGCCTTGATTATATACCTTTCTCCCCCACCCATTATAGCATCAAACTATGGTGGGTTAAGAGAGTCACGTTGAAACGATGCGGACTTACCTTGAATCGGAAGATATCGCCAACTTAGCCGCTGCAGCCACGAACCAGAGAGACTGCCTTCTCATCAACATGCTGTTTCAGGAAGGTTGCCGTATAAGTGAGCTTCTGGCTGCAGCGGTTGATGATATAGATTTTCAGAATTCAACGATTCGGATCCAGCACTTGAAAGTTCGCCTCAGTCTGTCATGTCCCGAATGTAGAGCCAGATTAAGCCGGAACAGTATCTTCTGCCCGAAATGTGGCGTCAAAGTAAAAGAAGCTGTAGCTAAAGAGGTAGAAAAACGCCGTCAGAGAATATTACCTATAAATAGACGAGTTCTGGATATGCTTAAAAACTATATCCAGAGGGGTGGCCCAGTTGTCAAAAATGGTAAAGGACTCATCTTCGGCATTAACCGTCATAGAGCCTGGCAGATAATTAAGAGCTGTGCCGAAAGAGCCGGCTTACCTAAGTTGGTAAACCAGGAAACAGGTAAAGTCCACAATGTTTCGCCCCATCGACTCCGCGATGCTTTTTCGGTACATGCCGTAAAAGTTAACGACAGCGGCGATGGGTTGCGCATGCTCCAGCAGCATTTAGGTCATCAGAGTATCACTACCACTATGAGGTATCGTAAGGTAGCCGGAGAAGAACTGAAGCAATGGTACGAAAAGCTGTGGAAAGATAAAGATGATCACTGAGTTATTGAAGCCGAAGCGTGGTGGCTTTCTCCGCCCCTTTGGCTGCGGCTGGTTTATCCGGGAATTACTTGCCGGTAATACCCCTTACAGCTCCCCGGCCATCGATCCTGCCATTGGCGCTCCTCAGGCCGATATCTTCCGTTATTACAAAGATGCCCTCCGCGAAGTATCGGCTCTGGACAAAGCTACCGACTTAGAGGAGAAGAAAGCCAAGAAAGAGCATCGTCCTATCAGTCCGGAAAATATTGAAATACTGGCTCAAAGATATATGGAACACCTGCCCTACAAATCAAAAGGCTGCCGCTATCATTCCTTTGTAACCTATTTCTCGACGCTTCAGAAACTAGCTTGGGTAGAACCATCGGGTAAGGTAGAAGCCTCGGCCTTTCAGGATAACTACCCAGAAGGTAATCCCAGAATCTATTATCGTCTCACAGGTGCCGGTAGAGGGGCATTGGAGCAAGACTGGGCTGACCCTCATAGAGCACTCTATGGCTAAGAATTCCTTTCCTGTTCATCCTCGTATCGTTATACCACACCCTCCAGAATAGAAAACCTGCCCTTTAGATGCCTTAGTCCATAAAAGATTATGGCCATCGGGCGGTTGCACAATAGCCAAGGCGTAAAAACCAAAAGTGCAATGCCTCTATACCTGAGAGGAACTGTAGTGTTTTTAGAGGATTTTGACCACCTAAAGTGCTACCACAAATTGTTTAATTCAAGTGCTTTCAGCTTCAAAGGTCTGGTTAGATTGGTTTTTAGCCTAGACCAGAATCTTCGTAAATATAGGTTCATTCTTTTATTTAACAATAGTTCCTTTTGTTGGATGATAAAGCTGGAAATCAAAAAGCACTTTAACAATTGAATATAGCTAAAGCTGAACGCTTGCCTAGTTAGGGCAAATAAAATGCCCTAGCCAGATGCTACCTAGCTAGGGCAATCTAATACCAAAGGAGCGAACCAATGGCACTAGACATAGGCAAATATATCATAGACGAACCGTATGTTCAACACGGGAATGGCTATGACCAGCTAGACGGGGAATGGCTACTATATTATAAGGTAGCGGTAAAGTTCTGCCACAAGGTAAGGTTTGAGGACACAGACGATATACTACATACCATAATCCTTAACCTAGCGGTAGCGGGAAGAAAAAACGGGCATAAACCTGATAACCCGTCTTGGATGTATCGGATAGCCAGCTTTACCATAGCTCAATACTGGCGGGACTACTACAAGCGGGTAAACGGTATTGACTGCGGACACTGCTCTAATCAGCAAAGGAAAAAATGCAGAGCCGACGACCTCTACTCCGAGTGTCCGAGAGCTATCAGGATTGAGAGCCTATCAAAGCCGATAGTCGGAGAGGATGGATAGATAAGCGAACTCGGAGAGCTGATAGCCGATGATAAGGCGTTAGACCTTGCCGAGTGGTTAGACATAAACACCTTTTTACTCGGTTGTCCACAAAGGCTGATAGACATAGCCGAGAAGATACGGGAAGGCATACCGCTAAACCATAAAGAAGTGGTATACATAGGTAGATACCGCAAACGCTATGAGCAAAAAAGATTAGTCTAAAATGTGACTTTTTAGCCCCTTTACCCAAATATAGTAGTGGAAGCACCGTTGAGCCAGCGGGTTGCGGTCAGCGGTCAACTTACTACTAGGCTAGGTTAGAGCTTTGCCCACTCTAGCCAATGCCAAAAGGGGGTGTTCAAATAGAACAACTTAATATCGTGGGCAGGCGTTCGGGTTCGGGCTTTATCGCTCATAAAGCTATGCTGGTAAATGCCCTGTCCAGAGCATTAGCCGATAGAGTAGTGCTGATGGACATCACTTTAGGGCGTAAAGGCTTACTCGGTTACCTTAAGGCTTTAGGGGGTAGTAATGTCGTTAAGGTTATCCCCGACGGTAGTGCTAGCGGGTCGCAGGCTAACGGACATAAGAGGCTTAAGGTTATCTGCGGAGCTAATACCAGTTACCTAGCCGATAATGAGTGGATTGGTGAGAAAACGCCTCTTACCCTTTGCGATGTCAGGGTAAGCCCTAATAACACCGTCAAGCCTAACATCGGAAGCCTAGAGCTAGCAGAAGCACTAAATAGAGTGTTACCCTTTACCGCTACTGATGACGCTAGACCTACTCTCCAATGCGTTAACTTTGTGGCTAAAGGGGGTAAGCTCACTCTGGTTAGTGCCGATGGCTTTAGGTTAGCGGTAGTTATACTAGGCTATGATGATGGAGAAGGGCAAGCTCTGGTCAACCGTGATGACCTCAAGGGCATATCTAATGCCCTTAAGAGAGCAAAACGGGCAAGGGTTAGCTTTGAGAATGGCGGGGAGCAACTGACCAGCACCAGTCTAATCATAGATACGGAGCTAATCCGCTATAAGTGGACTAGCGTTAGCGGTAACTATCCAGAATATGAGAAGCTAATCCCTACCGATTTTAACACGGTAGCCCACTTTGACACGGTAGAGGCAATCAAGGCAATCACCTCACTCAAAGTCCTAGCCGCTAGTAAGAGCTACCCGAT
>Ga0172364_10001181_pt1 | contig 19741 bp, 10 predicted proteins | sample LakKivSesite10cm_FD_114545 | JGI IMG/M metagenome (GOLD analysis project Ga0172364, IMG submission 114545) | Sediment microbial communities from Lake Kivu, Rwanda - Sediment site 10cm | ecosystem: Environmental > Aquatic > Freshwater > Lake > Sediment | place: Rwanda: Western Province, Lake... | reverse complement strand
CCAGCACCGTTAACTCATAAAATGAACCGCTGCCCCCGAAATTTGAGACCAGAATGACCGCGGCTTCGCTCTGCCCGTCATTGTTCAGGTCGCCGACGGCCAGAGCTACCAGCTTTACCCTGACATAATCATCGAGCCCCGAGCCTGATTCATAGCTTCCATTTTTCAATCTGCACTTTGATCCGTCCAGCAGATTGTATTCAAAGTTTCTGGCCAGGTTCTCTATTTCGACTTCAGAAAGAGCCGTTTGAAGCCGCGGGCTGGCTTCTCCGGCTAAAGCCGTAACCGGCGCTGAGACCAGGCAGACGGCCAGGATGGCCGGGGTGAAAACTTTTATTGTCAACTTTTTTCTCCGGGCAGACATCTGAACTCTATTCCTTTCGTTATCAACAGGCTGTTTCCTTTATAATCTGTCACCGCAATATTTTCAAGCCCTTTCGGCCAGGACTGAAATCCAGGCAAACAGGGGGATGGTCCGCTGGTTCAGTCCATTCTGAGCGACCTGAACTTTTTGGAGGAGGGAAACGTATACTACGCGAGTGATAGATTTTTAAGCCGGTTAAACCTATGATTGACTTTGCTCCGGATTCCGGCCGTAGCTGGATTCCTTGACTGACACCTGACTCGAGGAGAACAGCGAATGACTGGATCAGTCACTCCGGATAGAGTTCATTGTCCTGAACTGTCAACCTCATGAAGCCCTGGTCAGAAAGCCTTTCTGAGCGGACGCTGGAGCAAAAACCATTACCTGAAAATTGAGATAATTTTAGACCGTATTTATAATAAGAAAAAGATGGAAAAACCAGTTGTGGTCATCAGCGCCTGCCTCAACGGCTTTTTTAACCGCTATAATGGCGGAACAGTCAGCGACGATAACGTCAATGCGCTCAAGCCGCGTTTCGAACTGATTACCGTCTGCCCGGAAGTTGAAATCGGCCTGGGAATACCGAGGAAAACCATCAGTATGTTTAAGTCTGGCGACCGGATAGAGGTAATTCAAAGGGATACCGGGCTCAATGTTACTCAAAAACTGATTGAATATTCGGAGAATACCATAAACCGTCTGCCGGAAGTAGATGGTTTCATCATGAAGGCCAAGTCTCCAAGTTGCGGTGTTAAAAGTGCTAAGGTTTTTGGCAACCTGGAAGGCACCAGCATCCTCGGGAAGGATGACGGAATTTTCCCGGCCACGGTCAGGAGGCTGCGACCTCACCTGCCGCTGATTGACGAAGGTCGTCTCAACAACCGCGAGCTCCGCTGGGAATTTCTGGCCAGGGTCAACCTGCATTTTCTCTTCCGGCATTCCCGCCGGGACATAAAATCATTGATAGATTTTCATTCCCGGGCCAAGTACCTGCTGATGTCCATCTGCCAGAAAGACCTCCAGGCCCTGGGCCGGGTTCTGGCCGCTCACCGCAGAGGGCAATTTGAAGAAACTGCTGAAAATTACCGGCAGGTCTTCTATCGTCTTTTAAGCCGGCCTATCAGAAAATCAAATCTGCTTAACGCCCTGAACCACATGTTCGGATATGCCTCCCCCCGGCTGACCGCAGGGGAAAGGAAGCATTTTCTAAGTCTGCTGGAAAAATATCGTGCCGGCCAAACCGATTTTGTCACCATAATAGAATTCCTTCGGGCCTACGGTTACCGTTTCAATCTGCCATATCTTCTCGACCAGTACCTGCTAACGCTGGATTGAGCTAAAAAACCCTGAAATCTGCGCCTTACAATCCCCTCTGATTTATGTAAGATTAAAAATTATGGAAGAAATTTCAAGGTTCAACGTCAAGATTAACAATATGAACAGGAAATCAAAGAAACCAAACCTGATCACAATGGCCCTTCTTCTCCCGGCCCTGGTCCTTGGGGCCTGGAACTGGCTATCACCAGCCCAGGAAAGGTCAAAAGCCCTGGAAATAAAGAGGACTGCGAATCCGCCCAGGATAGACTGACTGCTGGATGATCCCTGCTGGCAGGACCGGGAGCCGGTCTCGAGCTTCATCCAGTATAACCCGGTTAATGGTGCCCCTGCTTCCGAGGGAACCTATGTCTGGGCAGGTTATGATGATAAATATCTGTATCTGGCCTTTCTTATGAAGGACTCCCAGCCGGATAAGATCTGGGCGGAATTAACCCCCAGAAATGAATTCGAAAACAATGATTCCATCCAGGTAATCCTTGACACTTACAATGACAAAAGGACCAGCATTTCCTTCACCGTCAATCCCAAGGGGGTCCAGAAGAATTCGGTCGAAACCATCTGGAAATCCGGCGCCAGAATAAGAGATGACGGCTGGGCGGCCGAGATAGCCATACCTTTCAAATCACTTCGTTTCTCCACCGCCTCCGAGCAGGTTTGGGGAATTAATTTCTGCCGTTATATTCACCGGCTTAACGAAACCGACTACTGGACCGAAGTCAAAAGGGACCTGCCCCGACTCCATCAGATGGCTGAATTGCGGGGTCTGAGCGGGATCAAAGCCGGCCATAACCTGGAAATCTTTCCCTACGCCGGAGTCCGTTCTTCCCGCTGGTCGGGAGAAAAAGATGACAAGCTGGCAGCCGGGGTGGATGTTAAGTATGGAATCCAGCCTAACCTCTACCTTGATGTCACTGCCAGCCCGGACTTCAGCCAGGTTGAATCGGACCCTTTCCTCTATCAGCTTTCGCCCTATGAAAATTACCTTCGGGAAAATCGACCTTTCTTTACTGAGGGCAGCCAGTATTTCAGCCTGGCCACCGAAACCCGGGTATTCTATTCCCGGCGGATCAGAGACCCCAGACTGGCGGCCAAGATTTCCGGGAAAACTGGAGCCTACTCCTTCGGCATCCTGGGCGCCCTCAACAAGACCGATTACGGTTCCTCCAAATTTGGCGTCTTTCGCCTGAAGCGGGATATTTTCAAGAACTCTCAGATTGGAGTTTATTACACCGGTGTGGGCGAGCAAGACTCTACCAGCCATAATCTGGCCTTTGACTACAGCTTTAACTTCAAGGATATCTATTATCTGCAAGGGGCCAGCATTTTCTGTTTCGACTCGTCCGGCGATAATTCCAGAAATGGTATCCATCAGATTGAATTCAGCCGCGAACCGGACGCCGGGCTGCAACTGCAGGCCGGCTACGAGCGAGTTGAAGACAGGGCCAGGTTGCGGGCCGGGTACCTGGACCGGGTTGACTTTCAGTCTCTTGAGGCCATGCTGGGCTACGCCTGGCGTTATAACCGGGGCACAGTTCAGAGGTTGAGCTGGGATATCACCGGCAATCTCGGCCAGGACTCGCACGGCCGCAAAGTGAGCGAAGAGCTGGAATTAATGATGTTCTGGAATTTCTTTAATCGGATGGATATTCATTATGGAATCTTCACCGGCCGGCAGCAGTATCAGGTCAGGTCAGCAGAAGATGAGCTGGTCTGGAACGGAGAATTCCTGAAAAATTACGGAGCTCATTGCGATTTTGACTGGGAACGTGGCGGTTTCCTGAAAGAATTCAGCCTCGAAGGTGGCTGGCAGAAAAGAGGCATTTATAACGAGGATTTCACTGCCGTTCTGCCCGGAAGCCAGCTCAGCCTGGAAGGCAGCATCTCCCTGAAACCCAGGAGCAATATCGAACTGTCCTTCGGAGCCGATTACATCCGGCAGATACTATCGGCTACCGGGCAGGAAGTCTTTGAGGGGTTGACCTACGAAGCTACCCTCCATTACCAGATAACTCACAAGCTTTTTCTTAGCACCATACTGCTCGGCGAGACCCGGGAGAATCAATACAGCTTCGATTTTCTGGCCGGTTACTACCTCGGTGCCGGGAGCATCGTCCAGCTGAGTTTCAAAAAGAGCCAGCGACGGGAATTTCTGGAAACGGAAAAAGGCCATTCCACCACCCTCAAGGTATCCTATCTTTTCAGGATTTAACAGAGCAAGGAATTAATATACCTCAGTCATTATGAGGGCAGCCTGACTCGGGCTGCGTCTGGCAGAAAAAAAGCTTCCCAGCCGTCAGTTGAGCTCCAGGAGAGAGCAATCCTTCACCCCTTGGGATAGGATCCTCTCACTCAACCGGTTCTTTTTATTTCCCGGCAGCACTTTTGCTTTTTGCCCGTAAACCTCAGGCCGGCATTACTATTATCTTTTTTCCCCTTCCATAAAGTTCTGCCCGGCCCTGAGAATATAAGAGCCCGACCAGAGCTGCGGTGACCGCGTCCAGCTCATCGGCTGTCATCTCCAGCCAGGGTCTGGCCCCCCGGGCAGGTTGGAGACCGAATTCCTCGAGGGCCAGTTTTGCCAGTCCCAGAGCCAGACGGTTCCTGTCCTGACCGGCCCTGGGTAGCTTCCAGATATCCTGGGCTCCGCCGGGATAGATTTCTATCACCCGAAGCCCGAACCGACTCAGCTCTGCCTTCAGCTGCAGACCCCTCTGCGTCAGACCGCGCATCGGGCCAAGAGTTATCGGAAAAAAACGGATTCCCCGCTTTCTCAGTTCGAGGTCGCAGCTCCGGAAATGCCCGCCCTTCCGGTCTTCAATGTGCCGTCTGCCTGGCGGCAGACTCAACGGAGCGTCAATGGCTACAACCTCCGGTCTGGTGTTTTTCAGTACCTGGATGATTTCCTGATCAGAAAAAAGAACCCCGGTTATGACTGTTCCTTTGTTTATAAGACAGTAGCCTGTGGGCCGGCCGGGAGAGCCGGCCAGGTCGAGGCCGGCAATTACTGTCCGCAAAAAGGTCATTGACCCGGCACTAGAAGGCTGGTTTCATATGGCTTAATAAATGACAAGTCGCAAAGCCTCCACCACCCTGTCGGGGAAATAACGCCCTTTGAGCTTCTGAAAATCCTCCAGCGAAGAAATCTCTTCGGGACCGACCTTAACCTTTCCCTGACGGGACATTCTTACATAGAGTTCAGCTAAGGCAATGATGGCTGCCCCTGCCGGGATGGAGTTCAGATTTTTATCGAGCTCGCCAGACCTCTGCCGATAGTGGGCGTAATAGCTCTGCAAAAGCGGTTGAATTTCGGTCAGGATAAGGGCCGCGGTTTTTAGCATTATTTTTTCCCGGTCGTTCAACTGAAGCTGGGCCAGGCTTTCCCGCTCCATGTACTGGGTTGTCTGACTGAAAAGCGGCAGACAATTCTGAAGTTCAGGGACATCGCTCAGCAGGGCGGCCGATTTTATGTTCTCCACCTCAACCTTGTTAATTTCCATGATCGTAGCGATTTTTCCGGCCAGCTCCGAGACCTGCTCGGCCTGAGATTTCCCTTCCTCGCCCACCTCCAGGTATTTCAGAACTATCGACAGAATACCGGCATAGGCCCTCTTCAGGTTGAAAACCTGTTTTTCTCTCTTTTCGCTCAGCACCCCAACAATCCAGGCCGTCAGCAGCAGGAATACAGCCCAGGATACAAGGAAAATCAGGTCATCCCGGCTGAGACCAAGCTGGACTCCAAATACCTGGCGGGAAAAAACAAGGTAGAGCGCTTCCAGCAAGATACAGCTTACGGCTATCGTCACCGCCCGCCGGAGACCCAGATAGTAGCCGGAAAAAATTACTGGCAGAAAGAAAAAGTTCAGAAGGAATGGCTTGTAATGAACGAGGACATTTGTAGCCACAATGGCCAGGACGATTATGATGGCGATGACGGTTTCAAAACGTTGACCGGAAAAAACCTTTTTGCCTGCCACGGGCATCTTCCCTCCTCTGACCCATCCCGATTGCCAGCCAATCTTTCTGGCCCCGCTTCCAGGCTTTATATACCATTAAATAATTCCAGAAATCAACAGGAATCTTTACTGGAAGTAATTCCGGTGAGAATATGAACACACCCCGGCCTGAAAATATTTTGTTTCTATCTGTCCGGACTCCAGCCAGGGTTAAAGCCCGGAGTCAGCTACCAAGAACTAAAATTTTTTTCGGTGGGGCTGACCGCAGCCGGGTTAAAGGAAAAATCTCAAGTCAAAATGTGAGGAGACAGGGAGCCCTCTTTTGATTGACATTCAAAATTTATATTTCAGGCTAACGGAGATAACGGGCCCGATGAGCTCCCACTTGAAATCGGTTTCCAGCCCCTCGGAGTTGATGAAGGTCAGGTTCTGACCAACGGTGCTGGAATCGAGCGAATCGCTTTTAATTTTGAAAGCTTTCACTGTCCCGAAGGGCACCCTGATATCGCCGCTGAGGTAAAAGCGAGAGGAGACCGCCAGGTCGGCTCCGAGGTTAGCGTGAGGAAAGATGTTCTGGGCGGTGGCCACAATTTTCCGGCTGCCTTCAGAAACTTTGATCAGATTCTCCTGCCAGAGCCACCTTTCGGTAATCACCGCCCGGTTAAAGTAATAACCTGCTCCGCCACCCAGGTAAACACGGACCGCGGTGATGGGCAGGTTGATCCTGATGGTCAGCAGTACCGGTAGACTGTACAGCCCGACCTTCCCCTGCTGGGAAACATCAACTGCCACTTCTTGAACGGTCCCCGCCAGGCTCAGTTCACTCTGGACATTCTTAAAAATATACTCGGCTCCCAGAGCAACAAAAAATTGCGGCCCGGCCTTAAATTCCAGTTCTCCGCCAAACGAAAACGTTCCGGTAATTTCAGACAGATTCCGGCCGGTGCCGGACAACCCCATTTCGGCCAGGAATCCTGACAGCTGTTTCAGGCTGTCGTTGACCACCGGCACATATTCCTTATTAAAAGTGGTGGAAGAAGGAACGTAATAGCTACCCCGCAGCGAAAAAACCACCCGGGACTCAGCCCCGATGGCAGCAGTAGCAAGCACCAGACAAGCCACCAGCAATGTCTTTAACTTCTTCATCCTGGCCTCCACAATAAGGCTTTATTTCCCGAGTTTGTTCTTAATGGCCTCGGAAAGTTTTTTCAATTCCAGTTTCTGCTCCTGACTTCCCGTTTCGTTCCCTGTCGTCTCGGTAATTGGACCGAAGACCACCAGATTATTGTTTTCATTCTTTTCTTCTATTTCGTTGTCGACATCCAGGACCGCTATCAGATACTTGCCGACCGGGTTTTGATTCTGGCTGAGATACTGGACAAAAGCCAGAACCCGGGTAGAATCGGCGGCCAGATTGTAACTGAGACTCCTCGTTTCCAGGAGTGTCCCCAGGCTCTGACCGTCGGGTGATAGATAATAAGAAATTTTATAACTTCCCTTTAGTTCTCCGTCTCCGTCGTTGATCATCTTGAGGAAACCACTCAGGACAATGGTCCGGCCCATGAACCGGGAAACTTTCAGGCTGCTCCATTCTCCGGTCAGGTCGGACAGAGGATAGGGCCCGAAAACTGCCACCGCTGTTTTGTCGCCGTCCATTATGAAGCTTATGGTCTTGGTTGTTCCGGAAACATCGCCCTGCCAGCTATCAAAACCGGAGAATTCATCCGGAGTGGCCGTCAGCTTGACCACTGTCCCGGCCGGGTAGGTAGCCGAGCAGACCTCTCCGCAATCTATCTCTTCGTCCTCACTGGTCACCTTCCCGTTGCCCGGGCCCGATTTGAGCACAGTCAAGGTATAAGTATCCTCAGCCGGAACAAATTTGGCGGTGAGAGTTTTATCAGAGTCAATGGTTATGGTTATCGGATTATCCGGACCGGTCACATCCCCGCTCCAGCCTCCAAAAACCGAGCCGGTATCTGGAGTAGCAGTCAGGGTAACTTTGTATCCATCATCATACAATTCCGAGCAATCCAGACCGCAGTTTATCCCACCGTCCTTGCTGCTAACCACTCCGCTTCCTGTTCCAGTCCTGTTAACATTGAGCTGATAGCTGCCGACGGCGGCGAATTTAGCCACAAAAACATCCGTTCCGCTAATTTCCTTATCGTATGTTTCTTCTGTTACCGGAAAAGCCGAGGATTGAGTGTATCCGGTTAGGAAGACATTCCCGTCTGAATCCAGAGCCAGTCCGTAGGCCAGGTCATCTGCAGCCCCGCCGAGAAAAGTGGAGGCCAGAACTGCCCCCAGCTTGACCGAGAGCTTGGTAACCACCGCATCCCACCCGCCGTTCTGGCTGGGGTCGTAGGTGTCAGCGGTTATCGGATATCCGGCCGACCTGCTCCAGCCAGCTATGTAAGCGTTTCCGCGGGCATCGACCGCCAGCGCCCGGCAGCGGTCATCAGCAACTCCGCCCACAAAGGTGGAGCCGGCAAGAGAGCCCAGCGAACTGTCAAACTTGGTGACAAAGATATCGGTCAGACCGGCAAAGGTTGTGTCATAAGCTCCTTCAGTAACCGGGAAGTCGCTGGAACTGGTATATCCGGCAACATAAACTCCCGGGTCTATCTGACCATCGAGCCCGATGGCATAGAGATAATCAGCTCCGCTGCCACCAATAAAGGTTGAAGAATAAATAAAATCCAGCCCCGGGCTGAGGTGCAAGACGAAACCGTCATAGTCGCCATTATGGGTGGCGTCAAAGGCAGCGGTGGTAACCGGAAAATCCGCCGACCTGGTTCTCCCGCCCAGCCAGAAATGACCGAGGCCATCCACCGCCACGGCTGAAGCGATGTCATAATCGCTGCCGCCGATGAGGGTGGCTGCGGCCAGGTTGTTGAGCTCGCCGGTCAGTACGGCGACAAAAGCATCCTGATTGCCATGCGGGATGGTGCTGTAGGTTCCCTCCGTCAGCGGAAAATTAGCTGATTCAGTCATTCCGACCACAACCACGGCCTCTGAAGCAGGAATCAGACTCAGGGCCGCTCCGTAATCAGTCCCGCTTCCACCAAGATAGGTTGAGCCCAGCAGCAGGTCCAGGTCGGGTGAAATCTTGACCAGGAAGGCATCATATTCTCCGCCCTGGTACTGAGTTTGAAAAGCCCCGGGGGTAACCGGAAAGTCCCGGGATGAGGTGATGCCGGTAAGATAAAGGTTATCCTGCCCGTCAATCGCCAGCCCGTTGACATAATCGGCATTCTGGCCACCCAGGTAGGTTGAGGCTTCAAGCTGGGTCAGAGAATTATTGAGTCTGGAAATGAAGATGTCATAACTGCCGTTGGCTGAAGTGTCTATGACTCCGGTAGTGGTCGGAAAGTCGGATTGGAAAACCGACACCGTGTAACCAGCGACATAAACCTTTCCCTCGCCGTTAACACCGACACAATATCCCCGGTCATTCCCCGTCCCGCCGATATAGGTTGAGGCGGACAGAGTGCTCAGGGCAGGGTCGATGACCAGCGCGTAATCCGGGTTATAAGGACCACAGATCTTGAATCCGTATTCGTCATCGGCCCGCACCTCGTAGGCTACTTCCACATACTCACGTCGCCCGTCAATTTCCTGGTAGCCGACTGGTTTAACCATTTCCAGCGGGCCGGTGGCTGAAACCAGAACCAGCTGGCCACCTTCTGAAAGTTTGAGGGCTTCTACTCCCTCTACCTTGATATTTATATCTTTAACCCGGGAGCCGGGACGCAGGCGGAAAAATTTCTCCACGTTTCCGCCCGAAGCCCTGAGTTCAACTTCTATTCCAGGATAGACTTCTCCCAGCCGGAGAGAATTGAAGGCGGATAGCTTATTCTTCCATGCTTCTCCATTCTGTCCGTGAAAATAGGAAACCGCGGTGCCGGCTGGTTCCTGTCCGGAAGGAGAAAAAACAACTTCCTGCCCGCTGGCGGTCAGAAACTTCTCCTTAAAAATCAGAAGCCGGGCTCTGTTCTGACCGTCGGAGGGCAAATCTGTTTCCTGAACCGCCCCCACCTGGCTTCGGTCGGATGTCATCAGGCTGAATATCAGTTCCCGGTCGGTAACGACCATGGCACCTGAAAACAGGTCAGCCCGGAATTTCAGACGGCTATCCCATTGCCCCTGGTTGGGCACAAAGGGAAGAGAAATTCCGGTCAGGCTGACTCCCGGAACAACCGGTTTTTCCCCGGTTGACGGCACGGCCGGAACAGACCTGAATCCTGTCAGTAAAAGAGAGAGCAAGATTATAACTGAGGTTATCGAAACCACCAGCAGGAAAAGCTGGCTTTTGGCTACCGGTTTTCTCTGTCCTGAATTCATGGTCATCCTTCCTGATATTGGTGGCGGACAAGACCGGGTCTTTTCGACCCGCCCGACCTATCAATTATAATAAACTAAAATAAGACAAAACAGATGCAGGCTGCTTTTAACAGCCTTTCTGGTCTTTCCCGCCTGCGACGGTATTCACAAAGCGATATTATAGCCATTTTCGGCAAAAAAATCTCATTTCCTTGATAATTTGGTGCCGCTCCCCGGCAGCCTGGCCCGGGTGATATAACTTCTTGACTTTTTACGTCGTATTTAATTAAATTAGATTTAAGTCCATTTCGGGTGGATAAAATGAGCAAGAGATCAAAACCCCTGGTCACCGCTCTTATTATTTTGGTTATTATTGCCCTGACCGCGGGAGCCTGGTTTCTTTACAGGAAATCAGCCCGGCAGAATTCGGGCAGCGGGGAGAGCACCTACTCCGCGCCGTCGGCTGAGACTCAAACGGCCGCGGCCCCCCTGCCCGTTAAGGGAGCCACAGTCAGGCTGGCCGACCTGGAAAAAAGGATCAAGTCTCCGGGGGAAGTATTCACCGAGAGAAAAATTATCCTGAAGGCCGAGGTCAAAGGTGTGCTGAAGAAACTCAATATTCAGGAAGGTCGGCAGGTCAGAACGGGCGAAGTTCTGGCCGAACTGGACGACATCCCCTACCGGCTGCAGCTGGAGCAGGATGAAGCCACCCGGCTAAAAGCTCTGTCCGAGCTGCTGCTGGACCGCCTTTTCCAGCAGCCGGACTTGACCGGAAATCGCGAGGACCTGGAAAAACTTAAAAAAGCCGAGGAAGCCTTTTTAAAGGCCGAAGCTGCTCATAGTGAAGGGCGCCTCGGTCAGGCGGAGCTGGACAGGGCCCGCCGCGATTACGAACTTGCTCTAATCGGCAGCGGGCTCAAAAGGGATGAAATAATTGCCGCTTCCAAGGGCTTAACCCAGGCCGAGGTCAACGTCAAGCGGGCCAGGATGGAACTGGAAAAGACCAGAATCACCGCCCCTTTTTCTGGCGTGGTCACCCAGATTAAAGTCGCTCCGGGAGAAAATATCGAAGCCGGGCGGGAAATCTGCACTCTGGTCGACCTCGGCCAGCTGAAAATCGAAGCCAGGGTGCTGGAAACTCTGATCGGCAAGATCAAGCTCGGTCGGGAAGCTGATATCCGTTTCCCGGCTTACCCCGGAAAGGTCTTCCGGGGCCGGGTGGCAGCCATCAGCCCTCTGGTCAATCCGGCGGAAAAAACCTGCAGCGTTTTTATACACCTGGATAACCCGGCGGGAGAAATTAAGCCCGGCATGCACGCTGAGGTGGAAATAGTTTCTGAGATTTTTTACGGCCGTCTGCTCGTGCCTCAGGCCGCGGTTCTGGTCCGGGGCGGACGGCCGCTGGTCTTCGTAATAGAAAATGGGCTGGCCAAATGGCGTTACATCCAGACCGGAGAAGAAAACGAACAGTTCGTGGAAGTCCTGGACGGAGTGAGGGAAGGAGAACAGGTCATCGTGGAGGGTCACCTGACCCTGGCCCATGATTCGCCCGTCCGGGTAGTCGAATGACAGGACACAAGCGGGAGCGACGGCTATGAATCCAGCCCGATTTTCCATAGAGCGTCCGGTCACCACCCTGATGTTTTTTATTGCCATCATCCTGCTCGGGGTGGTCTCCCTTGGCCATCTGAGTATAGACCTGTTGCCGTCCATAAGTTACCCACGGCTGTCGGTCATCACCCAGTACCCGGGCGTGGCTCCGGAAGAAGTGGAAATGCTGGTGACCGTCCCTCTGGAAACTTCGGTCAGCCGGATTCCTGGTTTGCGCCGGGTGGAATCCGTTTCCAAAGAAGGCTTTTCCTTCATCAGCCTGGAATTTACCTGGGGAACGGACATGGACTTTGCCCTGCTCCACACCAGGGAGCGGCTGGACTCAGCCCGCGACAGCCTGCCAGAAGGTTGCGAAAAGCCAGTCATCATCACTCTCGACCCTCAGAGCAGTCCCATCATGACCCTGGCCCTGACGGGTGAGCGGAGTTTACTGGAACTCAAGGAACTGGCCGAGGAGATGATCAAGCCCCGGCTGGAACAGATAGAAGGCATAGCCGCCGTGGAAATCACCGGCGGGGTGGAAAGAGAAATTCAGGTAGAAGTTGACCCGGAAAAACTGGCCGGGTACGGTTTGAACATCGAGACCGTTTCTCAGAAAATTGCCGCTTTTAACCGCAGCCTGCAGGGAGGGACCATCCGCAAGGGGAAATTTGTCTATTCCTTAAAGATCGCGGGAGAATTTGACTCCGTTAACGAAATTGAAGAAATTCCGGTCAGGTTCACCGGAGACGGCGGCGTCGTCCTGTTAAAGCATATTGGCCGGGTGGTGGACACCATCAAAGAACGCGAGGGAACCACCAGGTTGAACGGCCGGGACAGTATCGGGCTTCTGATCAGAAAGGAATACGGGACCAATACCGTGAAGGTCAGCCGGGCAGCCAGAGAGGTCATTGAGCAAATTAAAAGGGAAAATCCGGGAATTAACCTCGAAGTCATCTCAGAACAGGCCGGCTACATCCAGAGCGCCATAGATTCCACCCGGGAAGAGATTCTCCAGGGGGCCATTCTGGCTTTCCTGACACTGCTGATTTTCCTGCAGGAATGGAAATCCCCGCTGATCATAGGCACTGTCATCCCCATCTCTATCATCGGAGTTTTTAACCTTCTTTTTCTCCGTGACATAACACTGAACCTGATGTCGCTGGGAGGCCTGGCTCTGGGCGTGGGCATGCTCGACGATACCGCGGTGGTGGTTTCGGAAAATATTTTCCGGCATCGTCAGCTGGGGAGCCCGGTCAAGGAGGCCGCCAGCCGGGGCACCCGCGAGGTAATCAGCCCGGTAACCGCTTCGGTTCTGACTACCATCGTTGTATTTCTGCCCGTAATCTACGTGAAGGGCCTGGCCGGACAGCTGTTCAAGGACACAGCCCTGACCGTTACCTTTACTCTGCTTTCGTCTCTGGTGGTCTCGGTAACCCTCCTGCCGATGCTGGCCTCGCGCGAAAAATTGATTTCCTGGCCGGAAAAAGTCTTGCCCGGCTTCAGGTTTCTCAGTTTCGCAAAAATTAGGTCAGCAACCGGGGCAAAAGGGTGGTGGGCCTATCCCTGGCTGGGTCTAAAGTTCCTGCTGTACAACCTGTTCCTGCTGACCTTCGGGTTGCTGGGAACGGCAGCCAGAGCGGTCGGCTGGATTCTGGGCCTGGCATTCAGGCAGATTTCGAGACTTCTGAAACCGGTCTTTGAAACTGTTTTCCGGTCCTTCAACCGCAATTACCGGAAATTCGTTGACCGCCATTCTGCCTTTTTAGGCTGGTCTCTCGACCACAAGAAGACCACTTTTTATCTGGCCGTTATTCTATTCTCCCTGATCCTGGTTCTGGGTCTGGTCCTGCCCCGGGAACTGATGCCACCCATAAGAACTTCGAGTTTCAACATCAACCTTAAAACGCCGGCCGAATACTCTCTGCAGCAAACGGAGGAAATCGTTGCCCTGGTGGAAAACTGGCTCCGACAGCAAACCGATTGCCGGAGGGTTTTTTCCCAGGTGGGGATAATCTCCAGCAGCGAGTCCTTCCGTCCCGATGTTTCTGTCAATTCGGCCGTGGTGGCAGTCGAGGCCGGAAATCCGGGAGCTCTCAACCGGCTGATGGCCGGAACCAGAAAATATCTATCGGGCTTCTCTGAGCTGACCTACTCCCTCAGCCGGGAACAGACGACTCTGGGGGAATTTCTGGCCCTGACCTCAGGCGAAATCGTTCTCAAAGTCAAAGGCCAGAACCTGGAATTTATGCGCCAGATTGCCCGGGAGCTGTCCGTAAAGCTTCAGACTGTCCCCGGATTGACCGACCTTAACCTCAATCTGCAAAAGGGAAAGCCCCAGCTGCTGATACAGATCAACAGGGAAGCCCTGGCCAGGTATCCGAACCTTTCTCCCGATGAGCTGGCCGGCTTCCTGGTCCAGGCCATCAGGGGGTCGCTGGCCACCAAGTACCGGGAAATGGAAAAGAAGTACGACGTCCGGGTCTGGCTGGAGCCGGAATCCAGAAAGACGGTCGACCGGGTGCTGAATTCCTTCTATCCATCTGGCCAGTCGCTCATCCCGCTGCGGGAGCTGGTCAGTTATGAGCTGGTGGAGGGACTGAATGAAATCAGACGGGAAAATCAGGAAAGAGAAATATTAATTACGGCCAGCCTCAGGGGCCGAAAATTCAGCCGGGTGGTTCCGGACATTCAGGCTCGGATTCAGCAGATGAATCTGCCGGCTGAATACCGCATCCTGTTCGGCGGCGAGAGGGAAGAAATGGCCACCAGCTTCCGTTCGCTGCTGCTGGCCTTCCTGATGGCGGTGATCCTGATATACATGATCATGGCCGCCCAGTTTGAATCGCTGCTCCATCCCTTTTTGATAATGTTTACTATTCCGATGGGTTTAGTAGGGACTGTCATTCTGCTGCTGGCCACCGGGCAGAGCCTGAACGTCATTTCTCTGATCGGGGTGGTGGTGCTGGTGGGTATTGTGGTCAACAACGCCATAGTGGAGATTGACTACATCAATCAATTGAGGCGCGAGGGGCTGGAACTGCGCCCGGCGGTAATCGAGGGTACGGCCACCCGTCTGCGACCGATCATGATGTCTACCCTGAGCACAGTGGCCGGGTTGATTCCCATGGCCCTGGGGCTGGGACGGGGAGCCGAACTGCTCCGGCCACTGGCCATCGCTGTCATTGGCGGCCTGACTTCCTCTCTCTTCCTGACCCTGGTCCTCATCCCGGTGCTCTATGAATTTGTGGAAATGAGGTTCAGGGCCGGGAAAGCCTGAATCAGGGCTGGTTGAGCAAAAATGAGATTCTTTATAGAGCGACCGGTAGCCACGCTGATGATCTATCTGGCCCTGCTGGCCCTCGGCCTTTATTCCCTGTTTAATATTCCGCTGGAACTGGCCCCGCAGGAGGAGTTTCCCAGGGTGGATATATCCGCCTCCTGGGCGGGAGCCTCGCCCGAGGTCATGCAGACCCAGGTCACGTCTGTTCTGGAAGAAGCCGCCCTGACCGTCCGCGGGATTCGTAAAATAAGCTCATCCAGCAACATCGGCTCCTGCCGGCTGACCTTAGAATTTGACCCCCGGGTTAACCTGGAATTCGCCAACCTGGCTCTCCGGGAGGCTATCGGGCGCATTCTGCCTGAACTCCCCTACGGCGTCAAACCGGTGGTTGAGCCATACATTCCAGAAGATTTCAGGGTCAGATCTTTCCTGACCTATACCATCTCCGGCAACTACCCCCTGCAGACACTCAGAGAAATTGTCAAGGACCGGCTGGAAATCGGACTGGGTTCGATTGCGGGCGTCGCCAGGGCGGAAGTCAGCGGAGGCTCAGAACTGAATGTCCGGCTTACTCTTGACCAGAAAAAACTCCGGGACCTGGGACTTCACCCATATATGATTATCCAGACGCTGCTGCGGGCACTGCAAGTCTACCCCTCGGCCAGAGTTCAGAAAGACCGGGAGGAATACCTGCTGAGGGTGGACCTGGCCCCCGCCAGCATAAAAGACCTGAGCGAGTTGATTGTCAGTCATCAGGGCCCCGTACCGGTAAGAATCAAGGACGTGGCCACAGTCGGCCTGGAATATGCCGAGATCTTTCAACTGAACCGGATAAACGGCCAGCCCACCATCAAACTCGAGGTCCTGAAAGAAAAGGGAAGAAATACCCTGAAAGTGGCCCGACAGGTTAAAGACAGGCTGGAACAGGTCAAGAAGGATCTACCCCCCGACCTCATTTTCCGGGTGGTGGACGACGAGAGTCAGGAAATTCTGGATAACCTCCGCCATCTATATCTTCTGGCGGCAGTTATCACCCTGATTATCTTTTTGATGATTTTCATCATCATCCGTAAACTCTCGCCATCGCTACTTATACTGTCCTCAGTTATTTTTTCAGCCGTCATTGCCTTTAATTTCATTTACCTTTTCAAGATTTCTCTGAACATGTTGACCCTGGGAGCCCTGGCCCTGGGTTTCGGGATTTTCGTCGACAATTCAATCGTGGTGTTTGAAAACATACTCAGGCTAAGGGAATCCGGACTGGCCCCGAAGGAAGCCGCCCTGGCTGGAGCCCGGCAGATGGTGACCCCGGTACTGGCTTCCACTCTGACTACCATCGGAGTTTTTTTCTGCTTCCCATTTTTCCAGGGGAGGCTGCGGATTTACTACCTGCCACTGGGAATAGTCATGTCGCTGGCCCTGGCCACCTCACTTCTGGTTTCTTTTTCACTCATCCCCGCCCTGAGTCCGCGTCTGCTCTACCTCCAGCCGGGAAAACAGAAAGACCGGGTCTTCTCTGTTTTTGAAAAAATTCTCCGCTTCTGCCTGAAGCATCCATTAGAAATTCTGTTGATAATTGGACTCATTACCTTCGGCAGCTATCGCACTTTCAAGAAGAATGTGACCATCGGAGAGTTTTTCCGCTGGTACTCAAGGGACCGACTCAACGTTTACCTGACCATGCCTGCCGGAACCAGGATAGAAGCCACAGATGAACTGTTGCGGAAATTCGAAGAAAAAGCCCTGGCTTACCCCTGCCAGAAGCAGGTCAACAGCCAGGTCCTGAGGGAACGAGGTTTTCTGGATATCACCTTCCCGCCGGAGGTGGAGTTATCGGCCCATCCTTACCTCCTGAAAGATGAACTTATCAGGCTGGCCACCAATTTTGCCGGAGTCAGCATCAGCGTTTCTGGTTTCGACCCCCAGGGTTATTATTCTTCGATGAGCGCCGGTCGGTACCTGGATTCCTTTATAAGAATTTATGGCTACAACCTCAAGAAACTTCAGGATATAGCCGCTGACCTGGAGACCAGGCTCAGGAGAAATCCAAGGGTGGGTGAGATCAGGTCGATAACCAGCCAGTACAGCTGGGGTGACATCAACTCCACAGAGTACATTCTCAGAATCAAAGAAGAGGCCCTGGCCAGGTATAACCTTGACCCGAACTACATCTTCTACCAGTTACAGAGCCTGGTCCGGGGCACCTTCGGCCTGAGGCTTAAGGCTGTCATCCAGGGAAAGGAAAGGTTCATCGAAATCAAGTTCCCGGAAGCCGAAAGCCAGGAGCTCAGCCAGCTTCTGGAAACGCTGCTGGTATCCCCCGGGGGTGAACAGCTCCAGGTCAGGGATTTACTGGCAGTTGAGGAAAAAGAAATCCCGGGTTCCATCTACCGGGAAAATCAGCAATTTCAGATGACGGTCATGTGGGAATTCAAGGGACCATACAAGGCAGCCGAAAATTACCGGAAGACAGTTTTTTCAGCCCTCAGCCTGCCGCCCGGCTTTACGGCCACCATGGAGTATGGTTTCTTAATGACCACCGAAGAAAAATCTCAGCTGAAATACGGTCTGCTGGCGGCCCTGGTCATCATCTTTATCATTCTGGCCTCGCTCTATGAATCCTTCATTCAACCATTCATAGTCCTGCTGGCCGTCCCGCTTTCCCTGACCGGAGTTTTTCTGGCTTTTGTCATTGCCGGCTATCCGTTTGATTCTTCTGCCTACATAGGACTGATTCTCCTGGCCGGGATCGTCGTCAACAACGCCATCATCCTGGTCGACCATATCAATTACACCCGAAAGACTTCCGGCCTGAGCCTGGTGGAAGCGTTGATCAGGGGCACCCGGGAAAGAATCCGCCCCGTTTTCATGACCACGACAACCACAGTGTTCGGCCTTCTCCCTCTGCTCCTGTTACAGCTGGAAACCGGCCGGCGGCAGATCTGGTCCAGCCTGGCTCTGGCCACCCTGGGCGGGTTGACCGCCTCAGCCCTGTTTATCTTCATAGTAATTCCGATTTTCTATTATCATTTCAGCCGGGAAAAATCGCCTTCCAGCCTAGAATCTGCGAATCGGTTATCATAGCATCGTCAGGCAAAAGCCTATAGTTCCCCCTCCTTTAGTTAATGCGGTCGTAATCACCCGAGGTAAGCAGCCTGAATCAGGTTTATACCCGCAGCCTGGCGACCGCTGACACTGATGAAGATAACCGGCCAATCCATTTCTGACCCTTTCAGGCCGGGATCTGTCTTCAATTTTTCTTTGCTTCCGGACTCCAGCCGTTCCGGCGAAAACAGACCCTGCCCCCCGGATTCAGTTAACGGAAGACAACAGGAGCTGACCTTTCGGCCGGAATTGAAGTTGCCATGCAGCCAGATTTTTTCCTTAAAGACTGCAGATCTAATATTCTGTTTCCCAACTCTAACCCTGCGGCAAGAATCATATTAATCATGTTCCCTCCATACCGCCCGCAGCCAAAAAGTTATATAATTAATTTTCACAGTCGAAAAGAAGGAGAGAAATTATGTGGTGGGAAGTTAAATTAGTCAGAACACTGCGCTGCCGTCTGACTCAAAAGCCCGGAATATTCGGAGGCCTTCTTTCTGTCATCGGCTCAGAACAGGCCTTCGTGGGCGAAATCAAGATCATCCACATGGGCACCAACTACATGGACAGAGACATTACCATTTTTGTAGATGACGAAGCCCACCTGGAACGGGTGATCAAAGCAGTCAAAGCCTATCCCAGAGCCGAGCTGCTGGAAGTCCGGGATGAAGTTCTGGAAATGCACCAGGGAGGCAAAATAGCCGTTCGCTCCCGCTATGAAATCAACAACATCAGTGTTCTGCGAAAGGTTTACACTCCGGGGGTGGCAGAAGTCAGCCTGCTGATTAAAAAAAATCCAGCCCTGGCCAGGCGTTTCACAGCCATTCGCCATCTGGTGGCCATCGTGACCGATGGCAGTGCCGTCCTCGGCCTGGGAGATGTGGGGCCGCTGGCGGCCATGCCGGTTATGGAAGGCAAGGCCAGTTTAATGGAGACGCTGACCGGACTGTCGGCAGTACCGGTCTTGTTGAATACCAAGGACCCCGAGCAGATAATTGAGACCGTGGTCAATATTGCTCCAACCTTCAGTGCTATCCAGCTTGAGGATATTTCCGCCCCCCGCTGCTTCTGCATCGAGGAACAGATCCAATCCCGCCTGGATATCCCGGTAATGCACGACGACCAGCACGGCACCGCCTGCGTGGTGACCGCAGCCCTGATTAATATTTCCAGGGTGACCGGGCGTGACCTCAAAAAAAGCTGTGTCGGAGTGGTGGGCCTGGGAGCAGCCGGACTGGCTCTTTCCCGGATGCTGATGTTTTTCCTGGATAAGCCGGTCAAGGGTGCCGACATCAATCCCGAGGCCTGCAACCGCCTAAAACAGGCGGGTGGTCTGGTTTCAGACCTGAATGAAATAATGGCTTCCTGCCAGGTGGTCATAGCCACCACCGGTGTCCCCAACCTGATTAAAAAGGATATGGTCAGGAAGGGCCAGATCATCCTGGCCCTGTCCAACCCCAATCCGGAAATCGAACCCGAAGAAGCCATAGCCGCCGGAGCTGCCTATGCCGCCGACGGCAAGGTCATAAACAACGTTCTGGGTTTCCCGGGCATTTTCCGCGGGGCGGTCGATGCCAATGTGCCTCGCATTACCAGAGAAATGTTGCTGGCCGCGGCCAGGGCCATCGCCGACTATGCCCCGCCCGGAGAAATAGTTCCTAATGCCCTGGACCGGGGACTGCACCGCCACGTGGCCCGGGCCGTCGCCAGAGTGGCTGTGGACCAGAAGCTAAACCGCGACGACCTGACCGGCTATTTTGACTGAGACCAATTTGACACCGGGTG
>Ga0172364_10001178_pt1 | contig 19775 bp, 12 predicted proteins | sample LakKivSesite10cm_FD_114545 | JGI IMG/M metagenome (GOLD analysis project Ga0172364, IMG submission 114545) | Sediment microbial communities from Lake Kivu, Rwanda - Sediment site 10cm | ecosystem: Environmental > Aquatic > Freshwater > Lake > Sediment | place: Rwanda: Western Province, Lake... | reverse complement strand
CGAGCGAGATCACATGCATGCCGTTGGCAAGCCGATGCTCGCGGTATGGGAACATTGTCGCTTCTTCTGCCGTCGTAGCTGTGGCCGAAGCGCGTGCCACTGGCACCAGACCGAACCACAGGCATAACAATAGCAGTCTACATGTTTTTACACGGCACATAATCTTTCCTTTTAAAAAGACATATCAAACTCAATTTCGTTCTGACCTCGATATCGTCCAATATTAATTGTCAGAAAACCACATTGCCAGCTTATCGGAGCGGATTATTGCTCCTCCGGGCCGTCTTTATTAAGCAGCTTTACCCGCCATTGTTTGGCCTGCTCAGGTTTGCCCCAGTCTTCGTAAAGCCTCACGAGGACCTGGACAACCTCTTGGGTAAATGTGTGTTCCGGCCCGAACTTGGCACTGCGACCCTCGTAACAGTTTTTGGCAAGTGATTCAGCTTCCTCGTACCGTCCTTGTTTCATATAGAGTAAGGCCAGCTCGCTCATCGAGGTCAGCGTGTCCGGATGCTTCTCGCCCAGCACGCGATGTCTGCTGTTTAGGGCTTCGCTAAACAAATCTTCCGCTTCCTTGTATTGGCCTTGTTCTCTGTACAGCACAGCCAGATTGTTCATGGATTCCAGAGTCAGTGGGTGTTCTGCACTTAACAGACGTTTCCGAACCTCCACTGCTTTGACCAGTAGGGCTTCCGCCTCATTGTACCGGCCTTGTTTTGTGTACAGTTTGCCAAGACTATCCAAGTGATACGGCGCGTACCGATTCTCCTCACCATGCATGCGCCGTATGCTCTCGAGCGACTTGACCAATAACGGCTCGGCCTCCTCATAGCGGCCCTGCCTTGTGTACAGTTCGCCAAGACCGTCCATGCTGTCCGTCGTTAGCAAGTGCTCCTCACCCCAGATGCGACGACTGATCTCCAGTTCCTTGATGTACAGCGCCTCGCCCTTGTCGTAACGCCCTTGCTTGAGGTATAGCCAACTCAGGGCGCCCATGGACCAGAGCGTGTCCTCATGCTCCTCACCCAGCGTGCGGCGTCTGGCCTCCAGCGCCTTAATTGTCAAAACCTCCGCTTCCTCATATCGGCCCTGCTCGCAGTACAGAAAGCCAAGCCAGTACATCGAGTAGAGCGTAGAGGCGTGCTCTTCACCCAGGACACGCTGCCTCCCCTTGAGCGCTTTGACCAATAGCGGCTCGGCCTCGTTCTGCCGACCCTGCTCGGAATATAGCCAGCCGAGGGTGTTCATAGCCCATAGCGTGTTCTCATGCTCCTCACCCGACACACGGCGGCTGATTTCCAGTCCCTTCACCAAAAGCAACTCGCCCTCCTTGTATCGACCCTGCTCTGCGTATAGCAGGCCAAGGTTAAGCATGCCATCCGCCGCAAGCAGGTTCTCCTCACCGCGTGCGCGCTGGCTGGTTTCCATCGCCCTGGCCAATAGCGGCTCGGCCTTGTCGTGCTGGCCCTGTTTTGCGTACACCCAAGCGAGGCGGCAAATACGGTCCAAAGTACCAGGATGCTCCTCGCCAAGCACCTCACGGCTGATCTCAATCGCCTTCACCAACAGCCGCTCGGCCTCATTGTACCGACCCTGCTCGAAGCATCGCCAGCCAAGGTTGTCCAGGGGGTCCAGCGTCTCATCGTGATACTTGCACTTCACTCGGCGACGGATATCTAAGGCCTTGGCCAACAAGGGCTCGGCCTTGTCGTACCGCCCTTGTCTCAAATAGAACGAGGCCAGGTTGTTCAGGGAGTGTCGTGTGACCTCGTGCTTCCAGCCCAGTTCCTTCTGAAAGAACTGGTAGGCCTGCTCGAGGTGAGGCTCGGCCTTCTCATACATCTCGAGACCGGCGTACATGTTTCCCAGTGCTTCGTGGGCGGCTGTCATCATTAGAGACACAGGCGGACCATCTGACTCGTCCAAGGGTGCGCCGTACGACTTCTCTGCCAATTCTATCTCTTTGGACAGAGTCTCGACAACCTCAGCGAGAGTGGCGTTGGCGTCCTTCGCGAAAAACCCATTCTGGAAGTACACCATCGTGGCGTATGACATGGTCCCATGGAACTCGGCCCTGGCACGGGCGCGGGCCTGGCCGACGGCAAAGATGGTCGAGACCACAACCCCGGCGACAAGGACGATCAGCACTGCCGCAACAGCAGTCACCAGCACGCGGTTGCGTCGTACGAATTTCCTTACTCGATACCTCACGCTCGGCGGCCCGGCCAAAACCGGCTCATCGGCGAGATGCCGCGCAATATCCGCCGCCAGCTCATTGGCTGTCTCGTATCGGCGAGTCCGGTCCTTTTCCAGCGACTTCATAACAATCCAGTCCAGATCACCCCGCATAAGCTTCGGGAGCGAATCGGGATTTGTCTGACGGTGTTTGGCCACGTCGGTCAGGGCGTCGCCGAGCGCGCTCAAACGCATGGATGGCTTGGGCGGATCCGTTTCACGGATGATTCTGCGTATTTCATCGTACGCGGCGCTCAAAAGCTGCTTACGCTCGAACGGCGTGCTGCCGGTGAGCAGCTCGTAGAGCAAAACACCGAGCGAATAAATATCGGTACGGGTATCAATGTCCAGGCCGCTCATCTCCGCCTGCTCAGGACTCATGTACTCCGGCGTGCCTATAAACTGGCGATATTCGGTGAAAAAGGTCTTTTCCGTGAGCCGGTGCTGCGTCGCTTTGGCGATACCAAAGTCGATTATTTTCGGCACCGGCTTGCCATCGTGCAGCGTAATCATCACATTCGAAGGCTTAATATCCCTATGGATGATTCCTTTTTGGTGCGCATGTTGAACGGCTTTGCAAACATCGATAAACAGTTCCAATCGTTGCCGTGTGTTGAGATTGTTCTTATCGCAATACTCGGTGATCGGTACACCCTTGACCAATTCCATTACAAAGTATGGTCGTCCTGTGTCGCTGGCCCCGCCGTCAAGGACTTTGGCGATGTTGGGATGGTCCATCATGGCCAGGGCCTGACGCTCAGCCTCGAAGCGGGCCATGACCTGTTTGGTGTCCATGCCGAGTTTGATGATTTTCAACGCGACCTTCCGGCGAACCGGCTCTTGCTGGTCGGCCATATATACTACGCCGAAGCCGCCTTCGCCTATCAATTGAAGCAGCTTGTACCGGCCTATTATCGTGCCGGGACCCTCGGTCAGAGGAGAACTTTCCAAGGTGGCGTTTGGACCAACGGCCGGCAGGTCAAGAAAATCACCTGCCTGCTCGTGAGCTTTAAGCAACTCTTCAACATCTGCCCGCAGCTTCTCGTTTCCTCTGCAAGTTTTATTTAAATAAGCTGCTCGTTCTTTTATATCTGCAATTTCAATTGCTTTGTGGAAAATGTCTTCTGGATTCATATTTTCAGTATCCATATCATCGCTCCCTTTATTTGGACTTTATACCATTGAGCCCGTTATTCACGCAGCATCATTCTTACGCTTTGTGCCCATTGCGGGATTGTGGGAGATATCTACACTTAAGCCATGTGTATTCCAATATCGCCAGCAGCCACAACCCGGCAAGCAAAATCGAAATCCCACAAATAATAGCAACAGGCAGTAAATCCATTATATCCGGGTAAGAGAAGTTTAGCCTAAACGATTCAGGCCTTATAGTCTCGGAAATCGATTCAATCCACTTATTCATGATTCTACCCTCAATATTAATCTGTCTTTTACTTTTCAACTCTCCCTCTATTAAGTAACGCGCTGTTTGGACCTGCTTTGGACCAGGATTCTTAAGAAAAACCTGAAATTTCTAACAAAATTGCAAGAAATACTTGTAAAAGGAGCTTTTTAGGCTGAGAAGTGAATCTGACTAACTACCAGTAGTTACTTGTCGATACAACCACGCCCGGGCATAAGTCCAGTGTCTTTTTGCGGTTGTTTGAGAAAGCCCGAGAAGACCCGCCGCCTGTTCGAGCGTCAGGCCGGCAAAAAAACGCAGCTTGACCAGATCGGCTTTAACTTTGTCCATTTTTTCAAGTCTGTTAAGTGCTTCATCCAGTGCCAGCAGGTCGTCCGAAGGCGCTTCAACGGCAGGTTCTATATCATTGATATTTATCTTCTGCCGGCTGCCGCCATGTTTGAGGCGATGTTTGCGGCGGGCGTTATCTATCAGGATTCGCCGCATTGCCTCTGCCGCTGCTGCGAAGAAATGGGTGCGACCGCTGAAGTTCTGTGCTTCGGCGCCCACCAGCCTGATATAGGCCTCATGGACGAGCGCCGTCGCCTGGAGAGTCTGGCCGGGCGGCTCTTGTGAAATCTTCCGGGCGGCCAGGCGACGTAGTTCTTGATAGACCAAAGGAAGCAGTTCGTCAGCCGCACGGGCATCGCCCTGCTCAATTGCAACCAAAATACGGGTAACGTCGCTCATGACAAATATTTTTAATGGAAAACAGATGATTTTTCAAGTATTTGTACATAAAATACTGAATTTATAGTAGTTCAACCATAAGGATCTGTTAGAGGATAATTTATTAATGCCTCGTCTTCGCTCGGCATGAAGAAGTGCCTCATCCTGAGCGGAGTCGAAGGAAAGGAAAGGAGCTATTATGGTATTCAGCTTTCTGGATATTGTGGTGTTTTTGGGTTTTATTGCCGCAGTAATTGCAACCGGACTTTGGAAAAGCCGGCACGAAAAAACCAGCGAAGACTACTTTCTTGCCGGTCGCGGCCTGAAATGGTGGCTGATCGGTTTTTCTCTCATAGCAGCAAATATTTCATCGGAGCAATTAGTGGGCATGAGCGGCAACGCCGCCAGTCACGTTGGCCTGGCGATAGCCAGTTACGAGTGGATGGCGGCCATCACGCTGGTTATCGTCGGATTCGCATTCCTGCCTTACTTTCTGCGGGCCGGAATTTATACAATGCCGGAGTTTCTCGAAGTGCGCTATAATACGGCTTCGCGGACTATTATGGCCGTAGCGACACTTTTTATATACATGGTGCTTTTAGGCTCAGTTACATATTCGGGAGCACTAACGATCAACACAATGGCCGGTAAGATGGGATACGACGTTCCGGTGGCAACGGCGGCACTCGTAATCGGTCTTATTGCCATGATATACGTAGCGGCCGGCGGCCTGAAGGCCTGCGCCTGGGCCGATCTTATCCAGGGTAGCGCGCTGATTCTCGGCGGAGCCATCGTAATGATCTATGCCTTCAAGAAGCTCGGCGCTACGACGGACGAGCTTGCTTTTATAGAAAACGTAAAGACCGGTGCTGTCGGAGTCAAAACCTTTACACAGGATAGCGGTGCGATAGACCGTTTCTGGGAGCTGAACAAAATTAGAATGAATATGTTCCTGCCCGGCGATGATAAGGTTTTGCCGTGGACGGCACTGCTTCTCGGCTTGTGGATACCGAACTTCTATTACTGGGGCCTGAACCAGTACATCACACAACGGACTCTTGCCTCGGAGTCTCTGGCCGAGGGACAAAAAGGCATCGTATTTTCGGCGTTTATGAAGCTGCTCATTCCATTTGTGGTGGTCATCCCGGGTATTATCGCCTTCAATTTGTTCTCGAAGGATATGCAGGACCAATCCGCCGTTGACAACGCCGCGGTAATGGCAAAATACCAGATGGCCAATCCGTCCACTAAATTGGTCCAGATTATGCAGTCACCGTCCGAAGAGGCAATAACAGGCTGGCCCAGGGGCAGGTTTATGATAGCAGTGTACCCGGACGATGCATCTATGAAGGCCGCCAAGACAACCAATTCCTTCGCCCTTCCTCTGACACAGTCTCAGCTTGCTGAGCTGAGAGTGGACAAATACACGGTATTCGAATCGGATGATAAGTCGTGGAAGGCCGCTTTTCCCGAATTGGCGGAGGAATTGCAAGCGTATAATCAGTCTGTAACAGATGCTGCAAAAGAAGCCGGTGTAAATGTCACAAGCGTAAAGTTCATCGCCTATAAATACGACACGGCACTTGGGCAACTGCTCAGCAGCGTTCTGCCCCAGGGAACGGGTCTGGTGGGATTCGTCCTGGCGGCATTGCTTGGGGCGATTGTCAGCTCGCTGGCGGCAATGTTAAACGCCGCGTCCACGATTTTCACGATGGACATTTTCAAAAAGTATATCTCGCCGCAGGCTGGCCAGAAAGCCGTAATACTTCTTGGCCGGATATGCGTTGTGGTCTTTTCGATCATCGCAGTGTTACTGGCCCCTCGTTTGGGCAATCCAAACATCCGCAACAGCATCTTTACCATTATACAGGAAAGCCAGGGATTGATATCGCCGGGTATTCTGGCGGTGTTCGTATTCGGTCTTGTTGTACGCACCGCCCCGCCGATAGCCGGCGTGGTTGGACTGCTGACCAATATTGTCGCTTACGGTGGAATGTACCTGATGGGCCGCTACAAGATTGGGCCGGACATTCAGTTCCTCAACCGCATGGCGATTTGTTTCGGGCTGTGCCTTCTGGTTATGGCGGTTATCAGCGTTCTCAAGCCTTTGCCCGAACCGATCGTGTTCGAGCAGAAGTCGAAGCTGGACCTCCGTTCTTCGAACGGGGCCAAGGTGGCCGGTATCGTAGTCATTGTTATTACACTGACATTGTATTTTCTGTTCAGTCCGATTGGCTTGGTGAAATGACGGCGCAGTTTTTAAGAGACCTGGAATGGAACTGACTAAAGAAGGACAAGCAGCATTAGATTTAATCTTAAAGGCCGCGAAAGATAATAAAATTGACATCAAAGGCGCAAAGATTCGAAGAACATCATCACGTTTTTGTCTTGGCGTCGAGCACGGCGACTACAACGGCACCGAGCTGTTCGGCGTCGGAACCGACAGGTTCATCTGGCTGGCATATAAGCCTAACGGCACGAAAAAAGTCAGGCTCTTCAGTGTAAATTTCCCGGACGATGGTCTCATTGAGTTCGAATTGGGCGAAGTTCCCAAGCCGAAGTCAGCGACGATTGCCGAGACATGGGGCCGCTTTCCATACGGGACCGATTACATCCTGAGACGCGAAGGTTATGAGCTTTCGCAGGGTATTGACGGTGTGCTTTACGGGAACATTCCCGGCGGCGGAATGAGCCGCTCGGCGTCACTGAGCCTGAACCTGATTCTGTCGCTGTTTGACGTCAATAATATCGATGCCCGGCGGAAAACGGACGTCGTCGACCTGGCCCAGGCGATTGAGAACGATTACATCGGCTCACCATGCGGGAAACTGGACATGACGATGATCCTGTTCGCCCGCGAGGGGATGGCCACGCATTATAATCCCGCGGACCGCTCGGTTAATTACGTACCGATAGGGGCAGGAGCAGTCGATTTTCGTATCGTTGTCCTCGATACCGGGACTGACCGGCCCGGCCTGGAAAAGTCGACCTACAAGATACGAAGAGACGAGTGTGAAAGACTCGTTTCGATATTGCAGAAGGCTGGCTATAAAATCTCCTGCCTTGCGGACATAAAGGATGATGCGCTTTACGAAAAAATCATGAGCGAATTCGGGGCAAAATACCCGGATTTATGCGCCCGGCTGAAGTATATTTTTGGCGCCCAGAAGCGGTTCTACGAGATGCTCGAGGCCTGGAAAGCCGGTGACATCGAGACGGTCGGGCGGATATTCCGTACCGACGGCCTCGGACTTCGCGATGATTATAGAATATCCGGCCCGGAACTCGAGACGATGTGCAACGTGGTGCGGACGGTGCCGGGGGTTCTTGGTGAGCGGATGTTAGGCGGTGGCGACAAGGGTGCGTCCGGTGCCCTGGTCAGGGCCGAGTCCGTCGAGGCGGTGAAGGCGGCCGTCGATACGGCCTATCCACGGAGCTATCCTGATTTCGCCGAAAAATATGCCGTCCACGTATGCAAGGTCGTGGACGGTGTCAGGGTATATGAAGATTTGCTGTAGCTGAAATTTTGTAAAATTGAAGTTAGGCATACTTTTGGAAAGAAAAAATCTTCTCTTCCGATTTTTTCTTTCTAAAAGAAGAAGAGCAATTTTTGATTTGACAACAAATTAGGGTACGTCATCCAATTACTTTCAGAAAATCGTGAAACAGATTTTCTGAAAATAATATATGCCTAACTTCAATTTTACAAAACGTTTATTATAACAGGGACTGCGATTTATGTCAGAAGGATGCTCGCCATCGGCAAAGGGTATGTTTGAGGCACAGGTCTGTTCAAACAAGCAGATTGGAGGGCGATTCTACCGTCTCAGGCTTCAGTTCACACAGGGTGGAGCTAAGGCTTTTGCCAGTTTCAAGCCCGGTCAGTTCGCCGAATTAGACCTCTCCACTACCGCCCTGCCTGCGCCCGACGCCGTGCCGCAAGAGCTGCTCGACGCCTCCGGCAGAAAAATCCTGCTGCGGCGGCCTTTCAGCTTCGCTGAAATGACGACCGACGGTGACAATACGTTCGCAGAGCTTCTCTATTGCGTAGTCGGGCCGGCTACGCTACGCATGATGGCGCTGTCTGCCGGCGACAGAATAAGCATCATCGGACCGCTGGGACGTGGTTTCCAAATCCCGGACGGCAAGAAAACTGTTCTTCTCGTCGGCGGCGGAATGGGCACGCCGCCTTTGCAGCACCTGGCGCAGAACCTGACTGAATGCAACAACGGCGTCGAAGTCATATCACTCGCCGGCGCCAAAACCGCTGAGGCGCTGCCCTTTGAGGGCCGGCTGGATGAGATTTCACAGAATCTCGGATTCTCCGTGCCGGAATTCGCCAAGTACGGCGTCGAATCGCTCATTGCAACCGACGACGGATCGGCCGGCTACCACGGGCTTGTCACTGATTTTCTCGGCGAATGGCTTGAAAAATCCGACGCCCAATCCGATGATATTATAATTTGTGCCTGCGGGCCGGAGGCCATGCTGGCAGGGGTAGCACAAATCGCCGCCGAAAAGAACATCGATTGCCAGGTCAGCATGGAGCGGAGAATGGCCTGCGGCATCGGCCTGTGCCAGAGCTGCGCCGTCGAGTGCCGTGTCGCCGGCTCGAACGAGACAGTTTACAAAATGTGCTGCCAGGACGGCCCGGTTTTTCATAGTAAAGAAGTAGTATTTAGCGAATCGTTGTAAGAGGACGGTATCTTTGACAATCCAATTTCCCGTCTAAAGAGGATTAATTAATTTTGGGACATTAATCAAGCAGGTTTGCGGAGAATCGCCTAAGCCCGTTCGTCTCATCAATTGAAACGAATTTAGCGGAAGTGGAAAATCGCAGAAAATCCGCAACCTAAGTCGATATCTTTATTAAAAAAAGGTTACATAAGTCCTTTATAGTAAACGAGATACAAAAATCTTGCTAAAAAAGTGATTTTTTCAGGATTTTTTTATCAACATTTTGGCTGTCTCAAACGCCTATATTTTAGTGAATGAAAATATGTTAAAGCACAATTTAAAGCCGGTGTGGCTGGTATGGAGGTATTCTGATGAGACAATTGTTCATTTTATGTGTGTCAATAGGACTGTTTATCGTCCCGGTTAAAGGGGTGGAATTTCAGGTCAATACACATACAACTTATGATCAAAGAAACGCCTCGATAGCGATGGATCAGGGCGGGAATTTCATCGTGGTTTGGAGCAGCTACGGCCAGGACGGCAGTTCGAACGGCATTTTCGGCCGGCTTTTCGATCCGAATTGCAGCCCGCTCGGCGAAGAATTTCAGATAAACGCAACCTCCTCCGGTAATCAGGCAGAACCGGCCGTGGCGATGGATGCAGCGGCCGGTTTTGTCGTAGCCTGGCAGGGGCCGGGGCTGATTGAAGAGGACCGGGAGGATATTTTCGCCCGGCGTTTCGATCCTAACGGTCTGCCCGTCGGCGGCGAGTTCCTGGTCAACAGCTTTACAATCGACCAGCAGCTTTACCCATCCGCAGCGATAAATGACAATGGTACATTTATCATTGTCTGGGAGAGCAATAATACACCGGAGCAAGGCGATAAGGCAATATGCGGACAATTATATGACAGCAACGGCGTGGAATCAGGATCGGAATTTTTTATCAACGCCGAATCATCGGTCTGCCGGTATCCTGATGTAGCAGCCGATCCGAACGGGAACTTTGTCGTGGTTTGGATGGATGACAAAGGCACCAACTCGATAATGGCCGGATTGTTTGATCCGAACGGTGCTCCCACGATGGACACGTTTCAAGTCAACACAATTCGCTTCAGCTCGGTCACAAGGCCGTCAGTTGCGATGGATGCATCCGGCAACTTTGTGGTGACATGGGATGGCGATCCGAATCTCGCCGGCTCGGATGACATTCATGCCCGGCTGTACGACGCCAACGGCACGCCTTTGGGCGAGCAGTTTTTGGTCAATACAACCACAGTGGGTGCCCAGCAATATCCTCGTGCAGCGATGAACGATGATGGGCAGTTTGTAATTGTCTGGGATTGCAGGATCGATCCGAACAGCGAAAGTGAGAGGGACATATTCGGCCGGCGTTTTGACAGCCAGGGACAGCCTATTGGTGATGAGTTCCAGATTAATACGTTTGTCGAGGACGACCAGAGAAGTCCATCCGTAGCGATGGGTCAGGATGGACGATTCGTCGCCGTCTGGCAAAGCTATGCCCAGGACGGCTCCCGCTACGGAATCTTTGCGCGACCCGGTCCAATCATCAGTTCGGTTGATTTCAGTTCCGATGACTTTGTTGATTTCCGCGACTACAACGTCCTGGCCGAAGAATGGCACAAAAGTGGCAATTCATTAACGGCGGATTTGATCGATGACAACAGAGTGGATGAGCTTGACTTGACCGAATTCTGTCGCCGATGGCTTACAACCAGCAACTGATAATTGGTCAATAAACATTGAATTCAAGACGCCTTTCGACTATATATTATGCGATTGTTACGGCACGTTTAGAGTGATTGAGTTTATTGTTACGAATGCATCGAAAGGCGTGAAAAGATGAGACGGATATTAATAATCCTGCTTGTTTTATCATTTGTTGAAAGTTCGTCGGGTTCTGAAAATACGTTTACTAAGTTTGTCTATCGCCACGGCGATAAGCTTATGGACGAAGGCGGCGAGCTTCGTTTCATCAGCTTCAATATACCTAATCTGCACTACAATGAAGACAATATGCCCTTTAACGAGCTGAATCCATGGCGGCTGCCGAACGAGTTCGAGATTACCGATGCGCTCGAAGCGGTCAGGCAAATGGGCGGCCAGGTCGTGCGTATCTACTGCTTATCTGTTCGCGTCTCAGGCGAAGATTCGAACATACCGCGGCACATAATCGGGCCGGGACAATTTGACGAAAAGACCTTCGAGACACTGGATATGGTTCTGGCTGTTGCCAATCGAAAAGGCATACGCGTAATCATTCCTTTTATCGATAACTGGAAATGGTGGGGTGGAATTGAAGCGGCAGCCGTGTTCAGAAACAAAAAATTACAGGATTTTTGGACCGACCCGGAATTGTTCGAGGATTATAAAAAGATAGTAAGCTTCGTAATCAACCGAACGAATTCGGTGACGGGTGTAAAATATCGGGATGACAAGTCGGTTCTCGCCTGGGAAACGGGAAACGAGCTTGTGTGCCCCCATGAATGGACGACTAAAGCCGCTGCTTATATCAAGAGCATTGATAATAATCATCTTGTTATTGACGGCTATCATACGACAAATCTGCGGGTCGATTCCGTTCAGGATGAAAACATAGATATTGTCACCACGCACCACTATTCGAAGAATCCCAAAGAAACCGTCAGCCAGATAAAGAGCAATATGGCCAAAGCACGCGGCAAAAAGCCATACTTTGTGGGTGAATTCGGTTTCATATCTACCGATGACGTGAAGACGGTCCTTCAGACCGTAATGGAAGAAAACGTGTGCGGCGCCTTAATCTGGTCACTGCGTTACCGCAGTCGGGACGGCGGCTTCTACTGGCACAGCGAACCTTACGGCGGCGATTTGTTCAAGGCCTATCACTGGCCCGGCTTTGCTTCCAACGCCGCATTCGATGAGACCGGCCTGCTCAAGCTCACGCGTCAGAAAGCCTTTGAAATCAGAGGCGTTCCTGCTCCGGCCATTGAAAAACCCGCCCCGCCGGTTCTGCTTGATATCGAAGATGCTGCCGCGATTTCATGGCAGGGAAGCGCTGGCGCCCAGAGCTACATAGTCGAAAGGACGCAGAGCAAAGACGGCCCGTGGCTGGCAGCAAAATGCAACATATCCGACGCCGCACTTCAATATCGGCCTTTGTTTAACGATACTTCCGTCAAGATCGGCAAGAGTTATTATTATCGCGTCATCGCCCAGAACTCTGCCGGAATTTCCAAACCATCCAACGTTGTCGGACCGGTTCTGGTCTTTTATAAAACGCTTGTGGATGAAATGCAGGACATGCAGCTCATACACGAACGCAGTGCCAATCTTTCGCTGGAAGTCAAGCAGGCACGAAATTTCAAAGAGGATGCGCACAGACTAAAAGGAACATCGGGAGACTACATAATCTATGAAGTCGAGCCGCCGATTAATTCATGGAAGGTATATTCGTTCTTTCCAGAGGGTATTTCAGATTTCAAGTTCTCCATCTCGGCGGACGGCCGGGACTTTGAGCATGTCAAATTCAACCGGCAGGATTATTTCGTCGGCAAAGGCGAGTATGACTACTATAAACCGGTCCTCTACAACAGTGCCAGCTCCGGCAAAGATGCGAAGTATCTGAAAATCGAGTACGCTGCTGAAGCACAAATCTCCTGCATCGAAATAAAATACGGCAAATAAAACAGCCAAGGATAGACGCACCAACTCCTTAGTAATTTTCTCCTAGGGAGTGTTTCTATAGAAGTTTTTCCATTTCCGTCAAAATTAAGTTTTTTGCGTTTTCCATCGGGCCGGGCAGGAAGGTGCCGGCAGCCATTGTGTGGCCTCCGCCGCCGAACTTGGCGGCGATTTTGCTGACGTCGAGAGGGCCTCTGCTTCTCAGCGAGCATCGGATTCGGCCGTCTTTGAGATCAATGAAAAGCGCTGAGGCTTCGACCGAGTCGATGCGGTGACATTCGTTGATCAGGTTCTCCGTGTCACTGTATGCTGCGCCGGTCCGCTCGAAATCCTGCTGTGTGATTTGCATAACTGCGTATCGGTCATCCAGGTACAGCTCGAGCTTGTCGAGCATCCCGGCCATAAGCCTGAAACGCGGGTATGAGAAGTTCAGATACAAATGGTCGTAGATTTCCGTCGGTTTTACACCAGCGTCGATTAATTCGGCACAGGCAAGAAAGACCCGGCTGTCGGTATTGCTGAACCGGAACCAGCCGGTATCGGTCGCGACGGCAACGAACAGAGCTTCGGTGATTTTCTCGGTGACCGGCCAGCCTGCGTATTTGAGCAAGTCGAGCACAATCAGGCCCGTCGCGGCAGCATCGTAATCGACCAATTCTACGTCTCCAAGGTTGTCGGATGTTTCATGATGGTCGAGAACCAGGACAGGGGCATCATTCTGCTTGAGGTAGTCGTTGAATTTTGCCAATTGGCTTTGGCTGTTGGTATCTACAATGAGAATCAGGTCGAATTGACCGAACCGCCCTTCTGTCAACTCATCGAGTTGAACGTCTTCGTCGAGTACGGCAGGCTTTTCGGTAAATAAAAACTCGTACCACTGCGGCAACGCCGAAAGCAATAGCGGCATGACATTCTTGCCGAGAGCCCCCAGTGCCTCGCACATCGCCGCTACGCACCCGCACGCATCTCCATCCGGCTTCGTATGCGTTATAATCAAGACGTTGGCCGATTTGGCTATCAGCGCTATCGCTTTTTCAAAACCTTTTTCGTTCACCATACATGTCACATCCATAAAACCGGCTCGCCCGAAGCAAAACAAGTGGCTCCGCGCAGCCAAGCACACTCGTCATCTAAGAATCGGCTCGACGTTTGACGGTTACCGTTGCCTCCAGCACTTTCTTTCTGCGGAACTTGCGCGGCAGGACGTGCAGGTCATCAGCCTCGACGGCCTCGCCGCCTTTTAAGGTTGGCCCGGCGTGTTGCGCGCACCACTCAGCGAGCGTTGGAGTCCGGCCGGCGCCAGCGGGGGTCTGCCACGCCAGCCCGACCGTCGAGGCCACCGCACTCATCGGCACGCCGCCTCCCATGATCCAGGTTGCCCCGTACGGATGAATGTGCGTCGGCAGTCGGTCGAATTCGTCCTCAATCTCGCCGACAAGCTCTTCAATAACGTCTTCCAGTGTCACCATCCCCAAAACGGTTCCTTCCTGTGATACGACAATCACGATGTGCGTCTTCTGCTGGATCATCATTTCGAGAAGGACCGACAAAGCCGTGTCTTCCTTGATCTTCTGGATCGGCCTTGTGATCCCCCGTAGGGTCGGATCGGAAGGATTGACCTTCAGCGCCGCCACGATATCCTTGAAATTCACGTACCCCTGAATGCTTTGAGGATCGTTTTCCACCGAACATACGGGGAACCTCGTGTGCATATCAAGATGTGCCTTGATCAGCGCTTCCGCTAAGCTGCTTCCGACGTAAATCATGGATACGTCCGCCGCCGGTATGAAGATATCCCGCACCGGGCGGATCGATAGATGTGCAGCGGCAAGCACAATTTTTTCTTCGCGTTCACCTATAAGTTTTGAGGTTCGGGCAAGCGAGACGGCCGCTCTAAGCTCGTGGACCCAGGGTGTCTGAACGCCCAAGGTATTGGGCTGCAGGCGTGATACGCCCGCGACGACCTTTTTTACGATGACCTCGATGACAGAAACCAGAGGATCGATAATCCGTGCGAGAATTTTCATAACCGGCGACATCTTCAGGACGACCCATTCCTTGTTGTTTAGGGCGAACATCTTGGGAACAAGCTCGGCGAATATGATAGTGGCCAGTATCAGCGGTATAACAATAAACGCAATGGCGACGACCTGGGCCAGAGTCATCGAAATATGCCATTTTTGGGCCAGGTAAGGCGCTATAGCTTCCTGAGCGCCGGCGCCACCTGTCGCGGCGGCTATGGCACCAAAAAGCGTTATTCCGAGCTGGATGACAGCCAAACTGGCCTCCATACGGTCCTTCATAAAGGCGGCATCTGCTGCGCCTTTCTTGTGCTCGTTGACTAGAATAGAGAGGCGTGCGCGCGATATCGAGGCCAGAGCCATTTCGTAGGCGGCAAAGACGGCATTGCAGAGGAGCATAAGCACGATAACAGCAAACTCAAAACCGAACATAACATGTCACCTCAGTCTTGTCATTCTTGCTCACTCTTTCTCTCTGTGAGCCGTGAGTCCTCTATTGCTCGTAATGGCCTCTAACACATACTACCTGGTAATCATTATCTATGCTACTTGCCAATGAATTTACCAGAAACGCTTTACCCATGCAAATAACAAACCGGTTTTATAAGACCCCGTCAGTTTTTTGGGGATCGCAGGTCTTTGATGGTCGCCGGGCAATTCTCAAAGGTATTATCTTGCAGCGTGATTCGCTGAGCCTGCTGTCCGATACGAATACCGATGTTCTGGTTTTTGCCTGCCGAATTTTCGAATCTTGTGTTTCGAACGGTGATGTCTGCGGTTTTTCCCTGAATATCTATACCGATCCCCTGCTCTTTCGAACCATTGTCGCGAATGATACAATTCTCGATCCTGTTTCGGCTGCCGCTGCGAAACTCGTTTGTCTCGTCACGAAAGAGAATTCCGACCTGGCCGTTGCGCTCGATTGTGCATCGCTGAATGACGTTGTCGGTGTCACGATGCCCAATGCTGATTCCATATCTGCTGTTCTGGGCTAAAATACAATCCTCCGTAAGTCCGTCCGAAACGCTCCAGCAAAAGAAAATACCCTCACTATTGCCCATGGCCGAGCATTTTTGGAAGACGGGACGCTGGGAGCCGCTTCCGGGATGGAATCCCAGGTCGGCGTTGTTTATCGCTTTGCAGTTTAGAAATCGAACATCATCGCAGACCTGGAAGCTAAAACCGTCGCCGTTATAGTTTTGAGAAGTGACGTTCCTGAAGCTCCACCGATTGCAATGCTGGATAAAAACTCCGCCGGCGAAGTTGCCGTTCACGTGCTCGTTTTCTTCGCGGTTTCCGTCGAGCACGATGTTCTCAATAACAACGTCGTCCACGTTTTCAGCGGTAAGAATTGGGAAGATAGTCGCAGCCGTGGCGTCCTTTTCAAGCCAGAAATTCTCTTTAGTCAGCCGGTCCAGAAAGATTACGTCCCCTTCAACGGCGGTGACCGTGGCACACAATACATCGTACTGCCAGTCTCCAGGTCCCGTTTTCGACCTGAGCATAATCCCACAGCCCGGCAGGAATCCTTTTGTCTGAGCCACCTGGACGCCATACTCGAACCAGTCAGAATCCCTTGCCAGAGCGGTCACAACGCTGCCGGCTTTTCTGAGTATGGTTTCCTCGCCGGAGCCACGCAGGGTAATGTTGGGACGCAGATAGATTGCGTTGCGCAGGTTATAAACACCCGGCAGAACAGCAAGCGTGCCTCCGCCCAACCTGTGCAGGTATTCTATGCCGGCCTGGATGACCTTGTCATCGTTGCCCCGCAGGTCGCCTTCAGTCTGGCCGACAGTCAACAACATGTTCTGTAGATTTCGCATCGGACGATTGGTCGATTTAACGGATTGTCCGCCTGCCATTTCCCGGCTATTTGCAGCCGCATATGGAGCAATGTATATAAACATCGCAAGAACGAACAACGCCGGCATCCGTCTCCTTGATAATGTTGCTTTAAATTCCGACATTTTAATAACTTACCTTTCGTTAATTTAAGTTTGAAGTAAACGAAACTCAACATCATGCCCTGCTATATACGCCCGGCCATAATTTGACATATCCGTACCTGCCCAATAGCATAACATAATCTTACTCCGTTGCATAATATCAGTACAAGTGGTTATGTTGTAGTGCTTATCCAAAGTGTAGTCAGTTTTGTGAAGATTGAATTATGGAAAGGGATATAAAATGAATCGTTCTAATAACTTTTCGGATATTTAAAAGTCTGCCGGGCGTAGCTTCGTTACACGTCGCGAGCCCTTGACCATTGCGGCAGGATTTGCCGGCGAATCTTCTGTATTGGTGGGATTGCCCCGCTTGTGAGAGGCCAAGCCGATAGAGTCGTGAAGAATGGACGTATCAAACAATCTACCCAATCAACACTCGGCGGTCTCCGCGCGCGGAAGATTCTTAGGGGGGTCACTCCGTAAAGAGTTGATGCAGCGCAGCGGCGTTCTGGGCCTTGTCTTCGAGACCGATCCGCCGATAGAGCGTCTCCAGTGTGGTGTAGCCCTCTGCGAAGTCGGGCTTGAGTTTGACGGCCTGAATGACGTGGGAGATGCCCTCGTCGACCTGTCCGGTGGCCACGGTCTGAATCCCCAGACCGATGTGGGCCAGATGGTTGTAGGGATCGGCCTTTACGGCCCGCTCAAACCAGGTGCGCGCGCGATCTGGCTGCCGGGCGCGGACGTAATGGTTGCCCAGGTTGACCATGGCCGAAGACGAATCGGGTGCGAGGGCCAATGCCCGGTCGAGGTACCGCTTCTCCTCGCCCGGTGCCCCTTTCTCTCCGGCGATGACGGCGAGATTAATCAAGACATCTACGTTGTCCGGATCGATCTTCAGACAGTCGCGATAGAGGGGTTCCGCCTGTAGCGAGCGCCCGTTCTGGACGAGTCGTACGGCCAGAGCCGGCAGGGCATCCCTGCGGGTATAGCGGTAGGGTGATTGGTGGGAGGTGAGCAGATCCAACGCCTTTTCCGTGTCCCCCTGCACGGCATAGAGCGGGGCCAGCTCGAGACGCAGGGTCATGTTGTAGGGGTGAGCCTGCAAAAAGGTCTCATAGAGGCCTATCGCTTCCTGCGTACGTCCTTCAGCCAGGAGGAACTCGCCGTAGCGCTGCTGAAGGTAGGGGTCGGCAGGACGGTGTCGTATCGCGGTGCGAATCTCCGCTTCGCTCAGGGACTTGGCTTGAGCCGCGCTCCGCCCCCGGTACAAGGCCTCGCGCAGTCGCTCCATCTGTCTGTCATGGTCCAGTTGGTCGACGAAGGGAGGTAGAGTCTTACGGCGATACATTAGCATCGCCAGGCGGCTCGGCTGCCGGTAGTCGTAGAGCAGGTCGGCGGCAAAGGCCGTAAACAGGGTCTCTGGAGGGCCAATGTCCGTCCAGACGTCGTCGGGGAAACAACGATGGATCACGTCCAGGGCCGCACGGGCAGCGAGGAAGTTGCCCCGCACACTGAGGTGCACATGGTCGACCAGGACACCGTCGCCGAGGATCGGTGTCTTAAAGGCCTCCTGCAGAGCCAGTTCGAGATCGAAGAGCCGCGCTCCCTGCGGGGCCAACTCCGACGCCAGCGTCCGAATCGCGGTATTGATGTCGCTCGATGCGCGGAAGCGAAGGGTATCGAGGTCTCTGGCCCGACCATAAGCATCTCGCGCCTCGGCGTTGCGTCCCAGCGCCTCCAGGCACTGTGCTTGACAGTAGACGAGATCGGCAAAGGTATCGTCCAGCGCGGCGGCCTGCTCATAAGCGGCCAGGGCCTCTTGCCACTCGCCGGCCTGCTGATGTTTACGCCCCGCCTCGAAGCGGCGTTGCCACTCGGCCCGCCGGTCCGTGCTGAGGCGGGGATCGTGGAGCGAACCAAAAGGAGGACAGGCGCTTAGATTAACGGGAACCGTGCAGAGGAGCGTCTGGACCCCGCGGGCATGGGCGGCGGTGACGATGTCGCGCAGGTTGCGATCGAAGTGACGATGACAGTGACGCAGCTTGGGATCATCGGCCCTTAGCTGGGTGGCAAGGAAACCCTCCATCCCCTGCCACTGGCGTCTGTGACCCTCCGAAGAGGCGACCGCCTCGGCCATCTGACCCATAAGTTGGCCCAGACGGGACCACTGCTTGAAAGTCATGCAGGCGTTGATGAAGCCCCATCGCGCATAGAGGGTCGACGGCAACGTCGGCGGGCCGTAGGGACCAACGACTTCGTTATTACCCATGTAGACGATGAAGAGATCAGGATCGTGGGCCAGGCAATCACGGGCGATCCGGCGGGCCACGTGTGAATTCATGGCCGTGACGGCCGCGTTGATGACCTCGTATTGCCTGTCTTCGGAGACGGTGTTTAGCAGCACCTCCAACTGACGGCAGAACCCGAAGGCCGGTTCGGGGTCGCCGTAGGCCGCCGACTCCCCCAGAACGAAGATCCGTCGCGTGCCTTTCGGCTTCGGCCCGAGTACGATATACTCCGGCGTCCGGGAGAGATGACGCAGCACGAAGTGTTCACAGTAGCGGTGGTTGGTGAGATGGACGGTTTGATCTCGATCCTGCCACGCGATGAAGAAGCGCTGCGGCCGCCCGTAACCCATCAAGGCGAGAAGCAGCTCCGAGCCCAGCAGAAAGAGCATCGGACCGATGATCACCAGGGACCAGCGGACCCAGCGGGCGGGCCAGCGAGGACCATCGATCCTTTCCTGCTTCATATGCGCCTGTTTACGTTTTCGAGCCATGGTAAACCCGGTAAGGGGCGGCCACACACCCTGTGGCCTATGCTGTCCCGTCGGCGTCCCGGTGAAACCGGGGCGCCGCGGCGCGATCGATAAACCAGGTGACTCGGTCGAGGATCGGCCAGAGAAGCTGCACGGAATACCGCGTAGGTTCCGGCGGCTCGTTCATCACGCCCACGATGGTCTCTTGCTTTTCTTGACCTCTGATCATCAGGACGACCTTCTTGGCGGCCCGCAGAACGGTCGGCCACAGTGTCATGCGGTGATGGGGCATGACTTGCGCACAAGTGGCATAGACCAAGGCAT
>Ga0172364_10001173_pt1 | contig 19821 bp, 16 predicted proteins | sample LakKivSesite10cm_FD_114545 | JGI IMG/M metagenome (GOLD analysis project Ga0172364, IMG submission 114545) | Sediment microbial communities from Lake Kivu, Rwanda - Sediment site 10cm | ecosystem: Environmental > Aquatic > Freshwater > Lake > Sediment | place: Rwanda: Western Province, Lake... | reverse complement strand
TTTATTAACAATCAATTGTTTACAACTGCTCTAAATTCAAAATACCTTATCTCATAAGCATTGTAGAGTTTTTAGAGATACCCATAATATTAAATTCTGGTCCGGTGAAATATTAAACAGTGATGGAAATCCGAATATCATGGTCAGATTTGGACGTTTTTTTAAAAATACAATTAATGTCAATCTTGATCGATATTCGACAATTAAAAATAGTTTTGAAACACTTAATTATAAAGGATTTTACGGTATTATCAATGCAATGTCATTTAGCAATAAAAATGGGAAGCCCTTAGTATTATATAGTTATACGGGTGAAGCAGAGCCCACCTTACTATTATTTTATAATGGTACCCAAAGCTTATATTTAATAATCATAGACTCCAAACAACCTTTTGATATGAGCATAATTAATATATTGAATTTAATATGAAATTTATAGAAATAATCTAATATTTGTAAATTATTATAGTTTCAATCTGTCACATCATGTCATAAATCAATGTAAATAAAATTCGGATCTTTTCTTATGTGATTCATCAATATCATAATACAATTGTATTTCTTTTTCCTCACTATTTCTTCACTTTTTAAATTTAATATTTGGGCGATTTCGGCGTTTTTTATGCCTTCTGAATGATATTTAATTATTTTCTGACAGATTTTACTCAGGTTTTTAAAATGTTTGTAGAGAAGACGTTGCTTAAACTTTTCTCTATAGTCTGAATACAATTCTTCCATATCGTCATCAGAAATAATACAATCGGTATACATTTCATAATCATCAATAAAAACAGATTTCCTTCGTCTTAGTTCTTTAAACCACAGATTTTTACACACTGCAAATAAATAAGTTCCGAATGAACAAGTCAGGTGTAACTTATCTTTTTTCATTTTTTCATAAATAATTAGCAACGCCTCCTGAAAAATATCCTTCGCATCTTCTGTATTACCGCTGTCGTCCGTTATCAATTTATTTATTTCAGGAAAGTAATTACGATAAAGCGATGTAAAAAACTTCCTGTCTTGATTGATGAATCTGATTTGATTGAATACAAACTTGGTATTATCCATTCCTGTTTATTCGGAGGTACGAAAGTAAAATAACTCGTTCTTTTAATAAAATTGAAATTTTTTTCTCCCGTGACCCTGACATTTGGCAATTTCTGGTATTAATATTTAATAGAGGATCCGAATCCTTTCGTTTATTTTATTTTGATTATTAATCTGAATTTTAAAAGTAAAACTGTTAATTACAAATATTTTTCTATGAATAAACCGAAACGTTTTCAAAGATATAGAGTGCCAGCTTATACTCTTCAAGAACTGCTGGTTGTTCTTGTCATTATCGGTATTTTAATTTTGCTTGTTTTACCGAACCTCATGCCGCTTATTTCAAAGGCCAAAAGCACAGAGGCACAATTACAGTTGCACCATCTGTATACCTTGGAGAAGAGCTATTATTATCTCTATTCCAAATATTCTAACAATTTTGATGAAGTTGGTTTTGAGCAGGAAAAGCTGACCACCGAGGGAGGCAAAGCAAACTACCTCATTGAGCTCATTCAAGCAACAAATAGTGGATTCACAGCCAGGGCCATTGCCGTTACTGACTTTGACGGCGACGGCATGTTCAATGTATGGGAAATGGACCAGGATAACAACCTGCGTGAAATAACTAAAGACTGATGCATATCCTAATCAAAATATTGATGATATTACTATTGATCGGCACCATTTACCAAGATTTTAAAACCAGATCCATCTCCTGGTATCTTCTAGCAATGCTTGCGGCAGTTTTCATATTGAATGCCTTGAAATATCATGAAACTAATGTGATGATAAGATATGTATTTTATAATATTGGCATTACAACGATCATGCTTGCCGCTGTTTCTGTTTACTTTAAGTTGAAGTATCGCCAAGGTCTAAACCTGATTAATAAACAGCTGGGTTTTGGGGATATTTTGATTTTATATATTTTATGCCTGGGCTTTTCGCCCCTGAATTTCGTCGCGTTCCTTTTGATGGCATTTTTACTAACCTTGATTATTCATATCACTGGTTCCATAATAACAAGGAGAAAATCCCGAACTATCCCCCTTGCAGGCTATCTTTCTGTTTTTTATTTATCTATTTCGTTAATCGCATGGTTTATCAACGGGTTTGATCTAATCGGTGACAGTCGGATTGAAAATTTGATTTTACTTTTCCAATGAACAATGATGATTATATAATAATTGATGTCGGCTTGCAACAATCCATCACTTCCGAACAGGCGTGGCACTATCATATCATACCCAAATTAGTTTCCGATAATTCGATAGAATTTTTTGTCGACGAGGAACATCAAAACGGCCAAAACATTATAGAAGAACTGGAGATCCTTTTTGGAAAAACGGTTAGACTATATAGTGCTTCAACGATCACTGTCAAACACTCTCTTGGAAAGTATTACCGCAAACCTGACGAACATGTTACAGGGAAAGCCAAACAAATTGATCATTATCATGCCGAGGATTTTCTGTATCAACTTATCGATGAGGCTCAGTCGATCAATTCAAGTGATATCCATATTGAACCTTATGAAAAAAAAGCACGTATCAGGTTGCGTATAGATGGTAAGTTAATGGAAAGGTATGTCATACGTCTAACCGATTATCCAGCTTTGGTGAATAAAATCAAAATTAAGGCTAACTTAGATATATCCGAAAAACGTCTGCCACAGGATGGCAGGATTTACTTCGGCACAGGGGAAACCAATTTTGACATCAGGGTGTCTGTTCTTCCAACTTTATATGGTGAGAAAATCGTATTGAGATTATTGAGTAAGAACACAGCGGCTATAGATATAACTGAGCTGGGATTTAATCAGCTTCAGCTTGCCCATTACCTTGAGGGGACAAAAAAGACCAGCGGCATTATTCTCATCAGCGGTCCCACCGGATCGGGGAAAACGACCACATTATATGCAACCTTGAAAATCCTTAATAGGGAAGAATCCAACATTCTGACTATCGAAGATCCAATTGAATATACAATTGAAGGAGTTAATCAGGTGCAGCTCAAAGAGGCCATCGGTTTGACGTTTGCCAGCGCATTACGAACTTTTCTACGTCAGGATCCTGATATCATCATGCTGGGTGAAATACGCGACACCACCACCGCACAAATGGCCATTCGTGCAGCACTGACAGGACACCTTGTATTATCTACTATTCATACCAATTCGGCCTGGGGAACTGTTGCAAGACTGATTGACATGGATGTGCCGTCATTTCTTGTGGCAAATACACTGAATCTGACCGTCGCACAACGACTGATCAGGTTGCTTTGTCCGTTTTGCAGGGAAAAAAAGAAGATAAATGAAGAACTTTTTCTTGGTAATTTCCATCCCCCTCGCAAATTAAATGGACATTATATAGCCACAGGGTGCGAGAGATGTTATTATACCGGTTATAAGGGTAGAAAGGCGGTTTATGAAGTGATCCCGGTAGATGCCGAAATCGAAGAACATATAAAGAAAAAGGATTTTGACATTAAGGATATCCTTCATAAAAAAGGTATTGTTTCGATGGCAGACCAGGCATTTTACTTAGTTGAGCATGGAGAAACCACTATCGAAGAGATATACCCAATTTTGTTGAATTCCGTAAATTGATTAATCACGATGATATTGCAGCAATCTTATAAAATAATAAAAATCTTCCTGGCAATTATTTTATTCTTATCATATTCCATAATTAGCGCGCAAACCATTGAGACATCCGATTCATTATCGGAAAAGTTATATGATTTGATACCGCAGATGCCCGGTCTCAGCCAAAATATTGATGTCACGGTAAGCGACCTTCCTTTAACTGAGTTCCTAAGAAATATAGCCAACTCCACAGGACTCAATCTGAACATTGACAATGCGATACAGGGTTCCGTCACCAATAATTTCACCAATGTGCCGGCTATAGATGTCCTGATATTCCTTTGCAAGGAGTACAATCTGTATGTAACTATTACAGGCAGGATTATTTCAATAAGTAAAATAGAAAACCCTCCTGCCGAAGTTCCACTGAAAAAGATCAATATCATTTATGATTCGGTCACTCATCTGATCAGCATGGATCTCGTTAACGACAGTTTAATGAGGGTGCTTAAAAGACTAATAACCCTGACAGGACAAAACATCATTCCCCGTCCTGAACTGTATAATAAGATGGTGACGGTTTATATTCTGAACATGGATTTTGAGAATGCGCTTAAGCAAATGGTCTATGCCAATGATATCGAAATGACTAAAAAAGATGGAAATTATTTGCTATATCCGGTTCAAACATCGGAGGATATTTCCAATAAAGGGTCTGGAAAGAGCACTAAAAGAAAGGCTGAATCATCAGGCTTTTTCTTTAATGCTCCCAATATGGATCAGATTTCAGTAAATGCCGAAAATGTTCCTATTCTCGATATTATTAAGGATGTTTCCGAAAGTCTGAAGGTCAACTATTTTATTTATTCCGAAATGCCGGAGCTTACCACCGTTAATTTGACCAATGTAAATTACGAAGAGTTTTTAAACTACATTTTAAATGGCACCAAGTACACTTTCAGTAATGACAACAGTGTATATCTCATCGGTGAACGACAAAGTGAAAATATCAGAAAAACCAAGATCATCAAAATGCAATACCGGTCTGTCGTGGATATTGTCCCTAAAATACCGAAAAGCATCAGTGGAAATGTCGAGATCATTGAATTTCCGGAACTTAACAGTTTGATCTTAAGCGGCTCGAATCCTCAGATCATGGAGATAGAACAATTTCTGCAGGAGATTGACAAAGTTGTACCTGTAATTTTAATTGAGGTTCTTATCGTGGACCATAAAAGCGGCTTTAATGTTTCAACAGGCATTGCTGCAGGCATATCACCGGAACCTGTAAAGTCCAACGGCACTTTGATGCCCTTTAACATCACGATGAGCTCTCAAACCATAAATAATCTGATTAACAGTTTTAATGGCTTCGGCCTGATTAATTTGGGAAATGTGGCACCTGATTTTTATCTTAGTCTGAAAGCATTGGAAGATCAGGGAATTGTCAATATCTTATCCACTCCACGGTTGGCCACTTTAAACGGTCATGAAGCTACATTGACAATCGGCGAGACGGAATATTATCTTGAAGAGCGGTCACAAATCTTTGCCAATCAAACCACAACACAGGAAAAGATTCGTGAGTTCAAGCCCGTTACGGCCGATTTTGTCCTTACTATCAATCCCATTGTAGCCGGTGATGACCAGATTACACTGGCCATTAAAGTGGATCAATCGGATTTCACGGGGACCAAGCTGGCGTATGATGCCCCTCCTAATCAGGTATCAAGAAGTTTTAACTCGACCATTAGAATCAGGAATGAGGAGATGATACTCCTGGGTGGATTGGAAGACAAATCAAAAAGCAATAGCGGCAGCGGATGGCCTCTTTTAAGCAGGATACCGGTTTTCAAATGGCTATTCTCCTCCAGGGAAAAGAAAATGAGTGTTGAAAAGCTTAATGTCTTTATTAAACCCACTGTAATCTATTAACCGTGAACAATATACTTACATATTGTCATTTTTTAGAAGATAAACAGATTGCCGGAATTGAAATCTTTTCATCCTCTGAAAATCTGATGATCTATAATCTTGTAATTATTAAAAAAGAAAGGTCAAAGTTATTCATCAAGGCAGAATATCATGACATTGCATCTTCAGAAACTTTAATAAAGTACTTACCAAAAGGAATTCCTGTTTGCTTAGTGCTGACAGGCAAGGGGACTCTTCATCGAAAACTTGAAAGTCGAGGCAATGAAAATGATATGGTTATCATGAACAAAGTTTTACCTAATGTTTCAATGAATGAATTTTACGTGGTAAGAACTCAGATAAATGATGAAGAGGAATTGATCGCCATGACCAGAAAAACATATATTGAAAAAATTGTCAATGAACTTTTAAATCTTGGAATTCACCTGGTGGATCTAAAAATTGGTCCTGGATGTATGGTATCCGTGATACCCTTATTAAGTCAAGAATTGGATGAGATCAGATCGGCACATTACCGGATATTGAAAAACAATTCTCAGATTTTGGATATTATCCCTGTTAATGATGATGATGTACCATCCGATACTATCATTATTGGAGATGATTCAATCAACACTACCTCGCTTTCAGCCTTTTGTTCCTGTCTTCAATATCTGGCAGTCGGTAAAAACAGGTCATCATCTGATATACTGCCTATAAGAAATTCTTTTATCGAACACTTGCATTTTAAGGCTGTCCGATTGATGGGATGGGGTTTGTTGATCTTACTTTTTTCAACACTGCTGCTTAATTATCTTTTATATGAACACTATAGCAAAAAATATCAAGAATTATTTCTTGAAGTTGCTGAGTATAATGATTTGATAGAAAAGTATAAAAGTCTCGATAAAGAGCTTAAGGAAAAAAAGGAGCTTCTTGAGGAGTTGGGAATGTTAAAACCTTCAAGAGTTTCTTTGTACGCTGACCGCATTGCTGCCGGCCTAATGGATGGTATCAAATTGACATCCTTGGGCATAAATCCATTAATTGAAAAATCAGCTTTAACTCAAACACTTGATTTTGCAAATAATACCATTGATATAACAGGGATTGCATATAAAAGTACGATTTTGAATGATTGGATGAAAATTCTTAAAAAGTATGATTGGGTTAAAGAAATCGATGGTTTTCACTATGGCATTGATATAGAGAATAACAATCAATCATGTTTTGAATTAAAAATGACTGTGTATTAATATGTTGAAACAATTTTCATACAGGCAGAAGTTTATCGGACTTATGATTCTCATGGTGGTTTTCTTTTTTATAGCTTATAGAATGTCGTTTATCAAAACTATTGAAAAGAAACATCTTATCAGGGAACTTAAAACAAATCTTGAAGTGATTGAGGATGCACCGGTTAAGATTGCCGGTATGCAGCAGCAGCTTGAAATAATCAAGGGCAAAATAGTAGTAAACGACACGCTGTCTGATAACGTGCAACACTCTATACTTGGGATAACAGGCCGGTATTGTGAAGAAAACAGAATTAACTTAATTGAAATATCGGATCCTGTCGTTATTGAACGTGGGGAGTATCTGATTGAAATTCATAAAATTAAAATTGAAGGGCCTTTTATCAAATTGAACTGTTTCATTTATGTTTTGGAGCAACAATATAACATCGGTCATATTGCCTCGGCACAATTTCAATCACATAAGGAGAGAAGAACCGGTAAGATAAGTCTTTGGCTTACGATTTATCTGCAAAATATAAAAAAAAGGGAGCATGAAACTTAAGCATATCGTTACATTACAGATTATTATCCTGGTTTTACTGATCACAAGTTGTGAAATGTTCACGGAACGGGATATCTCAGATCAACAAGTGAAGTTAATTTCACCACCTGAAGGATTGCATACAACGATCTCCACGCAGACATTTTGGTGGGATATGGTGGATAATGCAGAAAATTATCATCTCCAGATCGTTTCGCCCGGTTTTAATTATATTGAAAGATTAATTGCCGATACCCTTTTAACAGATAACAAATTTGTTTATACCCTTTTACCCGGAACCTATCAATGGAGGGTAGCCGCCTATAACAATTCAAGCCAGACACCGTATACTGTTTTTTCTTTGATTATAGACAGCACTCCCGATATTTCAGGACAAATCATCATGCTTCTTGAGCCAAAAAACAATGATACGACCAATAAAACAGATTTCACTTTTAAATGGGAATTATTGTACAATGCCGATAACTATAACTTTCAGCTTTATTATGAAAATGAAATGTATCTGTCAATTAACTGGCAGTATGATACACTTTCCATGATGTTGGAAAAAGGCGATGGCAACTATCTATGGAAAGTCAGGGGGCAGAATGCTTTTTCCAATACGGCTTATTCATCCCGTTCGATATACCTTGATACCTCACCTCCAAATAAACCTTTATTAACAGAGCCTCATTATGGAGCTGAATTACCCGATACAATCATCACGTTAAGCTGGGATAGGGGCAGTGTGAACGGGTCCTCAATAAAAGACAGTCTTTATGTTTACAGTGACCAATCACTGGGTGATCTGGTGCTGGCACGCTATTTATCATCCACAACATTTTCGGATTCACTGGGTCCCGGGAATTTTTATTGGAGAATCCGTTCAATAGATGCCGCCGGTAATAAAAGTGATTATAGTGAACTTGGCTATTTTATAATAAAACAGTGAAAAATAAAAAACTAATATTTGTGTTGCTGCCATTGGTCATAGGAATATGGGGATTTATCGGTTATAGAATCATTATGTACCTCAAACCTGATAATAGAATACAACAATATGATAAACCGGTAAATGAGCAAAGACAATCGACTTCCCCTCCTGATACCTTTACACTCATTGCCTCCTATCCTGATCCTTTCTTAACGAATCACATTAACAGGAGAAATAATACAAACAATCAAAAGATAATTACGACGAATGATAATAAAACTATTAAATGGCCGGTAATAGAATACAAAGGATTGGTAAGGAACCAGAATACGAATAAATCGATCATCAATTTAACGGTCAACCACAAAAATGTTCTGATGGCGGAAGGTGAAGAAAAAGAGCAGATAAGGCTGTTAAACATTTACAAGGACTCGGTCATCATCGAATATCAACATGAAAGAAAAAGCATCCTAAAAAAATGAAAATTGTCAGACTTCTCTCATTCAAACTGAACGGTTATATCAGTTTCTTGTTTTCTCGAATTCTTATTCTTTCAAGCCTATCCGGTTTGAGTGGGCAAATAGTTGATGGATGGTATGAACCCATCAATTCCGTTACGATAGATTTTGATGACTCATTCGTCAAGATTCATTACATGGCGGTTGGGGATAATAAGACCCAGACTGATGATGATCTTTTATATTACTGGTTTTACAAAGACGAGATACATGTGACACGTGGAGGTTATAGTGGAAGGTTATTGCATGATGAATATACTGCCTTTTACAAGTCATACAACCTCAAGGAAAAAGGACAGTTTTATTACGGGCTCAAAAATGGTACCTGGTATAAGTGGTATGAAAGCGGTATGCTTAAAGAAGTATGTAATTGGGAGAAAGGTGTCCAAAATGGAAATTACCGGGAATATAATGCAGAAGGTTATTTAATGAAAGATCTGTACTTCAGACATGGATTACTTCATGGTACTGCTATATTCAATATAAACGGTACCGTGGTGAAAAAGAAGTTCAATATGGGCAAAGAAATTATACCTAAGAAAAGTAAAAAGAAACAACAATCCGATGCTAATGCAGAAAAAGTTGAAATATAAACCGTTCAAATATAAGGCGTACGCTCTGGTATATGCTGTTTTTATCATGCTTATTGTGACATTGATCACCGCCTCTTTCATTTTTTTTGCCCACTTACATAAGATTTATTTCCAAGACTATCGGATTAAGGAACAACAGATTGCAAATGTAATGTCGGGTATCCAATTGGTCATGGCTGCAGGAAATTCAAGATTGCCCAGCAATGGTGAGAAGATATCCCTGTATGGCGGTTATTATGATTCGGTAACACTTTCACAAAATCAATGGGGCTTATATGACATTATCACGGCAATAAGTGATTACCGGAACTTCACCTTTCGTAAAGCGGCTATGGCTGGGGGATTTTACAAAACTAATGAAGCAGTGGCATTACATCTTGCGGATCATAATAAGGCCGTGTCACTATGTGGCAACACCATCCTGAAAGGTCTATGCTATCTACCTCGTGCAGGAATTAAAAAAGCCATGATTGACGGTAAATATTTTAAGGGAGTTATGCCTTCAAATAATCAAATATATCACAGTTCGGATTCACTGCCTGAACTTCTGGAAAATTTTTTATCCTGTTCATATCAGGCCTATGAACAACAAGTTTTAAATGAGCAATTGTTTGACTTAGTTTCATTAGAAGATTTACAAAATGATTCTCTTTTCAATTCTTTTTTTAATAAACCAAAACTAATCATACTAAATGAAAATAATAGCTTACTTTATCAGAAGCTTACGGGGAATATAATTGTATTTTCTTTTGGAAATGTAACAGTAACAGCTAATAGCTTTCTAAAAGACGTCTTGTTAATTGCTCCTTCAATAAAATTTGAAGATGGTTTTACTGGCACACTCCAGGCATTTGCTTCCGATACTATTTTGACAGGCGAAAATTGTCAATTTAACTATCCGTCATCTTTGGGAATAATACATACAAATGAGCCGGATTGCGATCCATTTATTTTAATAAACAGCAAGGTCGATTTTTCAGGTATCATATGTGTCTATGTTGCGCAGAATTATAAGGGAAAGGCAAAGAAACCACAAATCAGAATAGAGGAGGATGCCCACGTTCAGGGGCAAGTATACTGTAATGGCTATATTGAGCATAAAGGTGCCATTGAGGGATCGCTTTGGTGTGATGGTTTTTTACTTTACAGGGCTTCAGGATTATATGAGAATTATATGCTTGATGCAATAATAGATATGACACAGCTCAATGAATATTTTACAGGGTGCGACCTGACAGGTTTAAATAATCCTTATAAGATTGTCAAATGGATGGAATAAACTTCAGATTAAAGGGATATACCCTTGTTGAAACCCTTATATCTCTGACCATTATTATGGTCACCTTCAGTATTGCGACGGCTGTTTTTATCAATATTTTCAAAAGCAGCCGACAGGAACTGTTATTTGACATCTCTATTCACTCAAGAGAAATAATGTATGAAACAATGAATAATCATTCCTATTTTGATAGCGATTATTCATTTGACAGATTTAGAATTACTAAAAAAATTGAAAGATATAATAATGATGTGAATGCACTTTATTTACTGAAGCTTGAAGCCTATGATGAAAAGAATCAACCCATATCAGTCTATCGACAATTATTTATTGATTACTGATTAACATGAATAAAATAAAAGCTTTTACATACCAGGAACTTCTTGTTGCCATGACCATAAGCATGATAGTGGTCTTATTGTCACTTGTCATTTACCAGGTTATAAATCGTTATTTCAATCAATATCGTTCATATCATAACATTTTGAATGCAGTTTATGAATTTGATTTTACACTACACCATGATTTTATATCTGCTGATTCGGTAAAAGTGAATGAAAATACTATAGAAATTTATGGTAATGGGAGAGAACCTATTAAATATTTGCTGGACCCAAACACGATATGCCGAACGATATTGGAACATCGGGACAGCTTTTATCTTATTCCAATCGGTATGACCGGATATCTTCAAAATAAGAAGATCATTTCTGGTGAAATTAATAGTTTACAGCTTACAGTTCTGGTGAATAAAAAGGAGTACTCAATGAATTACTATTTCACTCCGGATTCTAAACACTTAATGGAGAAAGATAATAAGGATTATCAATATATTAGATTTAGGAAGAAAAATTAATAAGATGAGCGGCATCGACATAAGTACGATAAAATATCAAACGCGGATTTCAACACCGGAAATCGTCAAACACAATTCATTATTGAAAAGATTTCTAAATCTTAACATCAAATTTGGAAAAAGACTATTACCAAATAAAAAGCGATTGAATTTTTACACCGACCTTCATGCGTTGTTGATTTCAGGAATAGATATAAAAACAGCCTTTGACCTTATTGTGGATAATTACAATAAAAAAGATGACAGGCAATTATTTACGACCATCCAAAAAAGCATTATCCATGGAGCCGGATTATCTGAGGCCCTGGAACAGACGTGTAGGTTTTCGATCTATGAATATTATAGCATCAAGATAGGGGAAGAGACAGGTCGATTGCAGGAAGTATTAAGGGATCTTATTCAATATTTTACCAAGAAAATTGAACAGCAACGCAAGCTAACCAATGCTTTTTCTTATCCGGTCATTGTTTTGCTCACCGCTATGGTAGCTATATATTTCATGATGAATTTTATCGTGCCTATGTTCCAGGATGTATTTCAGCGATACGGAAAGGAACTACCTGCATTAACGAAATTGGTAATCAGAATATCCAGGGGTTTTTCCACCTATTTTTTTATTTTTCTGGTTATGACGATACTATTTATCCTTTTGGTTCGGTTTATTCGTAATAAACAGTGGTATAGACGGATTATTTCGAATTTATTACTTCACATACCGGTTTTTGGAAAGTTGATTCGTAAAGTTCATCTTTCAAGGTTTTGTTTGGCTATGGAGCTGCTAATGAGTTCTCATACGCCTTTGTTACAGGCGGTTCATCTAATTAAAAAAATGATCTCCTTTTATCCAATAAGTCATTCCCTCGACAATATTCAGGAAGACATACTTCACGGCAAGTCACTGCATGAGTCAATGAGCAATTTTAAAATTTATGATCGACGAATGATTTCACTCATAAAGGTTGCTGAAGAGGTCAATCAACTCGATAAGGTTTTCGAAAGGTTAAAAGATCAGTACAATTCAGAGATAGAATATCAGACCGGTATCATCAGCACAATCATGGAACCTCTGATGATTATTTTTATCGGCATCTTTGTCGGAATTATCCTTATTTCAATGTACCTGCCAATGTTTCAGCTAAGTTCGGGTTTTGGAAGCTAATTATCTGAGCACTAATAACGATAAACCATCATTTTATTCCTGTCTTTAATTTTTTTTAAAAAAATCGATACTTCTTTTCGGACAATTGTGAGTTTTTGGTATTAATCTATAGAAACAATTTCCAATAGTATTAATTAAATAATTACCATTAACATGAATGTCACTGCAACTATATCTGGTAAGATTCTTAATAGAATCATGTTTTTACTGTCGTTTTTCGGATTATCAGCATTAGTTTATGGAGATATTGACCCTGATGCTAATCCAAACTATATTCCATCTGTCTTGCCTCCTTCACCGACAGCATTTGAACTGGGAAAGTACGGACAAATTCCTGTCGGACTGTTTACGGGAACTCCCAATATTGATATTCCCCTGTATACACTTAAAACAAAGAATTTATCATTGCCAATTTCATTGAGTTACAACAGTAACGGTATAAAAGTCGACCAGGTTGCTTCATGGGTGGGGATGGGTTGGTCACTCAATGCCGGGGGTGTTATAACACGAACCGTCAGAGATGAGGCTGACGAGAAATCTTTCAGAGATTATCCCATAGATTTTAATATTTCGAATTTCTGTCCCGAAACTGTGGAGTATTTGAAAGCTGCCATATATGATGGTGTGGATAATGAGCCGGATCTATTTTGTTTCAACTTTGCCGGATATACTGGGAAATTCGTATTGGACCCAGATCTCAATCCTGTAACTGTTCCGTTTCAAAATCTGAAAATAGAGCTCGATACCACCGGATGCTCTGATTCTATAAATAGCATATATATAACCACCGTAGATGGAATTAAATATATTTTCGGTGAAGGATGTGTCGAGACTTCAAAAACTTACTCACAAGGAACTAATTGCGGAAAATCATTTAATGTGCCAATAATAACGGCATGGTATCTGAAAAAAATCGTTCATCCCTTTGGCGATACAGTACAATTCAACTATGATTCCAAGGTAATGACGTATTATAGCGGCATTAGTCAAACTATCAAAGAATTGATATCAACCTTGGGATCATGTTCAGGTGGTATGGAGTCAAACTGTGAATATGTGTTGTGGACAAGAGCCCTCCGATTGTCTGAAATTTCAGCAAATAAATTTGGTTCAATTGTATTCCGATCATCAGATGATAGATCTGATCTGCAGGATTATCGTCTTGATACGATCATCATTAAGAATATGTATGATCAAGAATTAAGAACAATAAGTTTTTCTTATCAATTTTCAAATAATACCGGTTATGTAAATATAAACAATGATTTATTAAAACACCGGATGTTTCTTAATTCAGTTATTATTTCAGATAAAGTCAGTGAGCCGGTTGAAACATATTCATTTGAATATATAGATATTAACGGATTACCTGCCCGGTTGTCTTATGCACAAGATCATTGGGGATATTTTAACGGTCATAATAACAATGATTTTGTCCCTGATCCGGGTGACGATTGGGAAGGACATTTTGAAGGTCGAGGGGGTAATAGGGTACCAAATTCCAATTATGCTAAAAAAGGGCTATTGGCAAAGATAATATATCCAACAGGTGGTTATGACTCTCTGATATATGAACCCAATACTATATATGGAGATAGCATTACAGTATATCCTTCCATGCAATATCTATCGATTGATACAGTTGGGAGACTATATAGACATTCTAATAGTAAATCCATTAGTTTCTCGGTTCCATTTGATCAAAATGATAGTATTACATGTAGAATGGATACCATCACTTATGAATCATGTTATTATGCTTATACAGATCCTTATGACGCGTATGGATATATAACTTTATATGATTCGACTGAATCAGCATATTTAATTAATACTGTTTCAGATGATTATAAAATTAGTTTTGGTAATCCTTTTAGTATACAATTACAGTTATTGAGTGGTCACATTTACACATTGACAATTTGGGCATACACCTGTTCAACTAAGATTACTGGTAAGGTTTACTATTATACTCAACAACCAACAAAATATTATGCAGATCAAATAGTCGGTGGTCTTAGGATTAAGGAAGTCATAACACATGATCCTGTAGATGATAAAAATCAAATTAAAAAATACTATTATGCGAAATTGAATCGGTTAGATAGTGCATCAGGAATTTTGTTCCAATCCCCAATTTATTTTTCACAACAAAAAGTACTGGTTCCTATTGAAATACAGTGGTTTATTTGTACTTACAGTGAATGTCAATATGTTTTACTGCATTCAAGTAGTCAGGCATCGTTGTATAACAGTAGTGGACAGCATTATGCTTATTCATGGGTCACTGTCTCAAATGGCGATGATTTTGAAAACGGTGCAGAAGAATATAATTATATCACCTCGCATGATACTTATGGGGCGATTCGCTGGGGATATAATACCATTTTAGATGGTACCAAGACCAATAATGGCTGGGATAACGGTTCGATAAAGTCTAAAACCTTGTACAGAAAAAATGAAAATGATAGCCTTGTCAAAGTGCAGGAAACACTTTATGATTATGAGGAAGACAACAGGAATGAGAACACATTGAAAGGCTTTGTGATAAGAAAAAATTATGATTGGATATGTGAAAATGCTGCTTTTGTACTATGTACTGATGAATTAAGGAATAAAATTTTGTGGTGGCATTGGTATCGATCACCTGATACATCCTATATAATAATCCACTATCATCCATGTCACGATTGCAATTGCGATACGATTGATCACCTCGATGCAATTGATAATTTCGATGTAAACGAATATCAGATTTATTCAAAATGGAATTATGTTTATAAAGAAACTATCAAAAATTATGATATGGAGGGAGTTAATCCTGTCACTTTAACAAAATATTATTATTATGATAATCCTGAACATGCCCTTATATCACGAAAAACAATCTTTAACAGCCAGGGTGACACAATAAAAGAATATTACTACTATCCTCAGGATTATGATGACGGTATTGAGCAAATAGACGATTTGAAACTTAAAGACCTGATAGGATTACCGATTGATGAACGAAAATACCTGAACAACAAGTTAACGGATGGCAAGCTCACGAAATATTCCGAAAACGGTCAACCTATTGAAATATATAAGGCAGAATCGGAACTAGGCGATGCCTTGTCCTTTAATTCCGATGACCCTTACTCATATGGCATCAAAAAGATCGGAATTGCATACGATAATAACAATAATCTAATTTCTTACAGACGCGATAATGATATTACTGTATCTTATAAATGGGGTTATTATTCGACCTTACCTGTTGCCGAAATAAAAAATGCAACAGCCAATGAAGCATTCTATACAAGTTTTGAACCTGGTTCGGACTATACCAATTTTGAATTCCAATCGAATCCCGTCAAAGATGATACATTATCCATCACCGGTGATTATTATTACCATACATATGGTAATACATTCGATATTATCAATATTCCTCCGGGGTTCTATAAGCTTATGTTCTGGTCCGATAACGGCGGCAGTATAACAGGGAGCTCAAATATGACGATTGAGTCATCAAAATCATCAAAACCAAATAAAAATAACTGGATACTTTATGAGAAAAAGCTTTCATTTTCAGGATCTTCAAATGGTTATGTTCATATTGGGTCATGGCAGAAGCTGGATGAAATCAGATTATTACCAAGTGATGCTACAATGACCACATACACTTATTATCCGGCGTATGGTATAACATCTGTTACAGACGAGAGTGGTAAAACCACATATTATTGCTACGATGATTTTGGCCGACTACAACTGGTCAAAGATTTGAATAAAAATATCCTGAAGGCTTATTCCTATCATTATAAAAGTAATTGAACCGATATTGAATATTAACAATTAAGCTCTAATCGTATGAAAAGAATATACTTAGTCATAGCAATAACATCAATGTTATTTTGGAGTTATAATTTACATGGTCAATCCACCGATCAAAACTATATATTTTCCCAAACTGCCCGTATTGAAGGTGTTAAGTGTCTTGATGATTTTGATAACCTGGATATTATACAAAAGTCGGAAGGAATCAAATATTTCGATGGTCTTGGACGCTTGGCTCAGGTAGTTCAAAAGCAATTTTCATTCAACCGGATGGACTTCATTCAGCCTGTTATATACGATCAGTTTGGAAGAGAAGATACGGTTTTTCTTGCATATGCCGGTAATGAGGCGAATGGAAACTATAGGAATAATTTTCGGAGTGAGCAGTCTTATTTTTATCTGAACGCTTTATGTGTGGCGAGAAGTGAGTTCCCTTTTTCGGATAAAACTTTCGATAATTCATCCCTGAATCGGGTTATTAAAAATGGTGCACCGGGTTATAGCTGGCAGCCAGATAAACACCCTCTTTCATATACATACCGATCTAATACCAATGGGGATGCCGTTAAAAAACTAATTTATGAGAATGGGGCATGTTATAATTATAGCGGACAGAATTTTCCAGACAGCAGCCTGTATGTCACGGAAACTATGGAAGAAAACAGTAAAATTACGCGTGAATACAAGGATAAACTAAACAATGTCATTTTGAAAGAAAGTATGATAGGTAATGAAAAAATCAGAACATATTATGTCTATGACTATTATAATGAGCCAGCATTCATTATAAGTCCTGAAGGATCAGAAATTGTCGATAATTGGACAAGTACAACAGGATTAGGAGATCAATTAATAGATAAATGGGTATACGCTTATAATTATGATGAACGCAGACGTGTAATCATGAAAAAGATACCCGGACAGGATTCGATTTTTATGGTCTATGATAAGCTTGACAGAATTGTATTAACTCAAGATGGGAATTTACGAGACAGTATGCAATGGTTTTTTACAAAATATGATATTCTTAGCCGGCCTGTGATGACCGGTATTTACACCCCCTCGACTCCAATGGATAGGGATCAGATGCAGGAATTCATTGATAATAATGTCGACAGCAGCACTTATTTTTTTTATGAACAAAGAGTGACGCCGAGTATTGATTTTCCATTTGGTTATACCGATCAGGCATTTCCTCCTGCAGAAGATTGTAATGTATTGACAGTAAACTATTATGATGATTATGATTTTGACATCAATGGTGAATATGAATTTATTGAAGATGCCGAATTTTCTGAAAATGAACCTTATCCATGGGCTACAGGTAAACTGACCGGGACCAAAACCAGGGTGCTGGGATTTTATGATGGCAGTTATCCGGATAGCTGGCTTTTAACCGTAAATTATTACGATCAATATGGCCGCACTATACAGGTGCAATCAGATAACCTTTTAGATAGTACCGATATTGTAAATAATGCTTATAATTTCACGGGTGATCTCATCCGGATGAAACAAGAACATAATGTCAAGATCAATGGTCAGATATCTAAACATGTAATACGTGAACGATACGAATATGACCATGGGGGGCGGCTTATATGGTCTACACATCAGGTAGATGATGGAGAAAAAGTTCTTATGGTATTCAATAAGTACAATGAGCTGGGACAACTCATCGAAAAGGATATCCATACACCTGAAGGCAGTCAATCGGCCTGGCAAAGTATCGATTATCGATACAATATCAGGGGATGGCTCAAAAACATCAATCAAAGCAATCTCACGAATGATAATTATTTCATTGGTATCGACAGCCTTCCTCCTGATATGAAGGTCACAGGGATAATCTTCGATACCCTGAACTTAATGTTAACTGAAAGGATACCGGGCCAGGGAGAAAAGTATTTTCTGCAAGACATCAGCGATGAGAAAAGGCTTATTTTGGAAGATATTGAAAATCCTTCCAACCAGGAAGAGCTGGACGCTGATGAGAGATGTTCCCAAGAGCTGCCCGAATCGTCTTTCGATCCGGATGTATATGATGCATTAAAGAACATTGATGGGGAATATCTTACATTTAATTTAAACGGATTATATATTGATAAGGATAGGGATGTACAATTTATTTGCGATACTATTCAGATTCTTGTTCAGAATCAATTGGCCGGAATGGGAATAACGGATACCGTGGTTATCGATGCCATTGGAATGATGGTGAAAGGTTTTGTGAAGCAACGTGTCGGCATCGTTTATTTTAACGAGGACCAAAATGACCTGTTCGGAATGGATCTGGCTTATGAGGAGGGTTTTGATGAGCTGAGCGGCACGGAACAATATAATGGTAATATAGCCGGTATTCGGTGGCAGGTGGCCGGGGCCACTCCGGCCATCCGTGGTTACGGCTTTCAATATGATGACCTGAACCGGTTAATGGAGTCGACCTTTGGCAAACAAACCGGAACAGGCTGGAGTGATGATGAAGAAAAATTTTCAGAATCAGGAATAACCTATGATCGGAATGGAAACATACTCACTTTGCTTCGGGAAGGAGTAAATGACTTTCACGACACCTATGGTTATGGTGTAATGGATAGCCTGACTTTTATTTACAATGATGAGGGTAATCATTTGACAGCGGTGAATGATGCTGTAGATAATCTTGCTTTTGAGAACAATGATTTTGATGATAATGATTCAAAAGGCTATGATGAATATCAATACGATGCAAATGGGAATATGGTTTATGATGAAAACAAGGGTATTGAGGTCACATACAATCATTTAAATCTTCCTTCAGAAATTTCATTTGGAGGTAACGATAGAATAACTTATCTTTATGCCGCTGATGGAAGGAAATTGCGAAAAACGGTGCATGTTTCAGGACAGACCATTACGACAGATTATATCGGTAATTTCGTTTATATTAATGACACATTGGAATTCGTGTTAACACAGGAAGGCAGGGTGAGGTTCTTGCCGGAGAACGGCATTCAGTATGAGTATTTCTTAAAGGATCATCTTGGCAACGTGCGGGCGGTGATCTCAGATACCGATGATGACGGTGTGGCGGAAGTGCTCCAGGAAGATCATTACTATCCGTTTGGCCTGACCATGGGAGGTATAGGCGCCGTGAACGGCATCCCTGAAAATAAATACAAATATAACGGCAAAGAGCTGCAGGATGATTTCGGGTTGGAGTGGTATGATTACGGAGCAAGGTTCTATGACCCAGCCCTTGCCCGATTCCATACGGTTGACCCGCTTACAGAAAAGAATCATTCACAATCTGGTTATGTTTATGCTGCTAACAATCCTATTAAATACATT
>Ga0172364_10001172_pt1 | contig 19822 bp, 13 predicted proteins | sample LakKivSesite10cm_FD_114545 | JGI IMG/M metagenome (GOLD analysis project Ga0172364, IMG submission 114545) | Sediment microbial communities from Lake Kivu, Rwanda - Sediment site 10cm | ecosystem: Environmental > Aquatic > Freshwater > Lake > Sediment | place: Rwanda: Western Province, Lake... | reverse complement strand
TTCCCACTCCGAGTATAGAGATGAGGAGGGAAGGGACGAATGGAAAACCGAGGAAAGTTGCCGCCAGAAAACAGAAGAAAGCCCCCACCATGAACAGGTCACCGTGGGCGAAATTAATCATGGTCAGGATGCCATAGACCATGGTATAACCCAGAGCGATGAGGGCGTAAATGCTTCCCAGCTGAAGGGCGTTAAGTCCCTGTTGGAGGAAGTAGGTCATTTAAAAACCAATTTATTCACGGACTGGCATTTGCAAAGAATTTGAACTTCCCATCTTTGATTTGCAGGATGACGCAGCTCTTGATGGGGTCGCCGGAGCCTTCCTTGAACTGCATGACGCCTGTAACGCCGTTGTATTGCGGGATGCGTGCGAGGGCGTTGCGGATGGCGGTGCGGTCTGCCGAGCCGGCATTGCGGATGGCAGTCCAGAGGAGACCAAAGGAGTCATAGGTCAGGGCTGAGACGTCGTCGGGGGGTTTTCCATACATTTTTTTATAGTCTTCAATGAATTTTTTCGCCTCCGGCGTGGCGGATTCAGCGGAGTAATGGGTGCTGAAATAGAACCCCTCGCAATCGCCGCCGCAGAGGGTTAAAAGTTCCGGACTGCCCCAGGAATCGCTCCCAAGAAAGGGGACGTTTATTCCGAGGCGGTGCGCCTGCTGAACCTGAAGTGGGACCTCGCTGTAATAATTGGGCAGGAAGATGATGTCCGGTGCGGCATTTTTAATCTTGGTCAGCTGAGCGGAGAAATCCTTGTCATTTGTCGTGTAAGTCTCGAATGCAACGATTACGCCGCCGATTTCCTCAAAGGTCTTTTTGAAAATCTCTGCGATGCCCTTATTATACTCCGATGCAACGTCATAAAGCACCGCCGCTTTTTTTGCCTTGAGCTGCTCACGAGCGAATTTAGCCAGAACCCGTCCCTGAAAGGGGTCGATGAAGCAGGCGCGGAAGACATATTTTTTGGGCTGGTTCGTCCTTGCATCGAGGGTGGTTTTGGGGTTTGTTGACCACGGGGTAATGAGGATGACCTGAGAACTCTCGGCAATCTCCGAGGCGGGAATGGCATAACGGCTGGCGTTTGGTCCGACGATGGCGACCACGTTATTCTGTGCGATGAGTTTCTGCGCCGCGGCGGCGGACTGGTCAGGTTTGCCGGCATTATCCTCAATTAAGAGTCTCACCTTGCGCATCTTGCCGTTTATGAGAAAACCGCCTGCGTCGTTAACCTCCTTGACTGCCATCTCAGCGGCGCTTTTGCAGGAGGCGCCCACGGCGGGCATGTCGCCCGTCATCTCCGCCACCACACCAACATTGATTACCTCCTCTCCGCCTCTGCCGCCCCCGCCCCTGCCGCATGAGACAAGAAAGACGGAGGCAAGCACGGCAAGCCCGAAATGAAAAAACATTGATGAGACTTTCATTGTATCCTCCCAATGAGTAATTGGTGAAATGATAAAGTTTCAAAGAGGATGAAGAAACTAAGGGAAACAGTAAGTGATTCAGTGGGAAAGTCAATCCAAAATGATGGCAGGTGGAGTTCAGGGTTCGCAATTAAATGCCGTTTAACACGAAGGCACCAAGCCGCTGAGTCGTTTTCCCGAAACGGGTATTCACTTGACACTAAGAGATTGTCCTGTGCACTGTTAATTTGTGATATTTTGATGGGATTTGGCGAAAAGGAATTGTGGCATGAGAAGATTTTTGTCCCTGCTCATGTTTATGTTACTCATTTGCGTCCTTGCCGCTGGAAACCAGTCCTGCTCGCGCGGCATGACGAAGACGATTGCAAAACCGCTTGACATCTCCGGGCTCAGGAAGGTTGACCGCACCCTCGGAGAACGTGAGAAAAATTCAGCTCTTCTCTGGTACGATGCGAAGTATCTCCTCATTGAGGGGAAGGGGTGGAATGACACGGAGCATCTTTTTGAGAGACTGCCAGTCCATGCAAGGGATAAGGTCACTACTGCGGTCTGGAACATGAGCAAAGACACGGCGGGGATTGCGGTGCGCTTTTTGACGGATTCAAAGGTAATCGGGGCTCGCTGGGACGGCGGTGGAGCGATGAACCACATGGCAGCCACGGGCAACAGCGGTCTCGACCTTTATGTGCACCGGAAGGACAAATGGGAATTCTGCGGAGTTGGACGCCCTATTGCCACTGCCACAACTGCCACTCTGGTGAATAATCTCCCGGGCGAACCGGCTGAATACCTTCTTTATCTGCCGCTTTATAATAAGGTTAAGGATTTAAAGGTCGGGGTGACACCGGTGTCATTTATTGCACCTGCGCATGAACGCCCTGTGGAAAGTCGTCCTCTCATTTTTTATGGCACCTCCATAACTCAGGGGGGATGCGCCTCCCGCACCGGTATGTGTCATGCGGCACTCCTGGGACGATGGCTGGACCGCGAGGTCATTAATCTGGGCTTTTCCGGCGCAGGTAAGATGGAACCTGCTCTCGCAGACCTGCTCAGCGAATTATCCCCGAGCGTTTATATACTTGAATGTCTTCCGAACATGACCACCGAGATGGTGAGGGAGCGAGTAAAGCCCTTTGTCCGTACCCTGCGTCATGTACATCCTGATGCCCCGATACTCCTTGTGGAAAATCCCCTCCTTCGCCGGGATAATCCTCAAAACCTCGCACTCAACAGTGATTACTTGAATCTGAAAAGGGATGGCGTGAAATATTTGTATTATCTTCCGGCGGACAGGCAGTTTGCCGGACGTGAAAACGGCACTGTGGATGGCATTCATCCAACAGACCTTGGATTTTTCCGCATGGCAACTACCTATGAGCCCGTGCTGAGAGCGATACTGAAAAAGACCGGTCATGGAAGGTAGGGGGAACGGTCTGAAAGGGGTGATTGATATAATTAAGGAAAGAAACATCCTTGTCATTGATGATGAGAGGCGAATGACGGATAGCCTTGCCGACCTCCTGAGTTATGGCAATTATAATGTGGATAAGGCATATTCCGGTGCGGATGGGATTGAAAAAATCAAATCGAAAAATTACCACGTTGTGCTCACAGACCTCCGTATGTCGGGTGTCAGTGGTTTTGACGTGATTGACTACATCAACACCCATTCTCCGCAAACGGTCATAATCATCATTACGGGACATCCCACCACCGAGTCTGCCATTCAGGCAATTCAGGCAGGTGCGTTTGATTATGTTACCAAACCCTTTGATTTTGAGATGGTGAGGAACTCCGTTGAAAAGGCGTTTATGAAGTTGGAGGCGGACCGCCTCCGCGAGGAAGTGATTCACATGATAGCCCATGATATAAAGATTCCCCTCACCTCAATAATCGGGTGTGTCGGGCTGATTTATGACAGAAAGACGGGTGAAATCAGCACGAATGCGAAAGGTTATGTGAATACCATTAACTATAACGGGCAGAAGATTCTCTCATTGATTGATAATTTTCTCACCTCGTGCGAAATCAAGGAGGGAAAACTTGTCATTTGTGAGGGCGAGGTAAGAATCAATATCCTTGTGGATGATTTACTCTCAATCATGAGACCGATTCTGGAGAAGCAGGGCATTGCCCTTCATGTCTCCCTTCAGCCCGACCTCCCTCTTGTCACAGGTGATGAAAACTTGCTGTTTCGCGCAATTGGGAATGTGCTGAATAATGCGGTGAAATACACCCCCGATGGGGGCGAGATTGAAGTAAAAACGGTGTCCATCTCTGCTGATGTTTCCCCGCTGGGGAAACCCTCCGTGGAACTGGTGGTGAGAAATACCGGACCCGGGATTCTGCCACAGGAACTTCCCGGCGTTTTTGACCGCTTCCAACGTGCAAGCCATGCGGGCAGGGTTGAGGGGAGCGGAGTCGGTCTTTATGTGGTCAGGCATGTTGTGAGTGCCCACAAAGGGCATGTCACCGCAGAAAGCATCCCCGGACAGTTCACAACCTTTACGATTTATCTGCCAATTGAAAATTAACCATCAGGACATTATCCGCCTTTGGCTTATAATTCGTGGAGATTCGTGTATCCGCCTCAGGCGGACGTGGTTAGATTCTTATATTCTGTTCCCACAGGTTTTTTTTATTCACGAATATTCACGAATTATGGGGAATTTGTTGATTAGTCCGTCTCAGGCGGATTTTCAGGGAATCTTGGAATTTTCATCTGGGCAGTGTAAGATGTAGTCGCGCGCCACCGGATGCGTTTTCCGCCCAGATGCGCCCACCGTGTGCCTCGGCAATCTGCCGCGCAATCGGCAACCCGAAACCTGAGCCACCGGGTTTTGTGGTGAAAAATACCTCAAAGCATTTTTCTGGATTGACCTCCCCGAATCCCTGACCCGTGTCCGTGAGGGTCAGGTGCCAGAACTTTCCATCATGCGTCAGTTCAAATAGGAGCGTCCTTTTGACCTGTTTTTCCACCGCCTGAATGGCGTTCAGTATCAGGTTCAGCAGGAGTTGTTTAAGGGAGGATGGGTCTGCCTGCAGTGAACAGGCATCTGGCAGGTGCAAATCAACCGTGATTTTTTTCAGATTAAATTCCGCCGAGAAAAATTCAAGCGTTTCACGGATAAGTTTCACGAAGTCAATGGGCTGTTTTTCAATCTTTCCCGGAATGGCGAACTTCATGAAATTGGAAAGTGTATGATTTAGTTGCTGGATTTCCCGCTTCAGATTGGTGAGGATTTCCGCCGACTTTTTCTGCGAATCGTCCCGCGGCTCTTCGAGTTCCTCCCGAACGAGGTCGATGTTGATATTCATGGCGTTAAGCGGGTTGCGGATTTCGTGAGCGAGACCGGAGGCGAGTGTGCCGATGGCGGCGAGTTTGTCCAGTTTGTCCCGCTCACGCACCAGTTCTATATGCCGGGAGAAGATGCTCCAGAGGAGGAAGTATGCGGAGGAGAGTAAAAGGAAGAGTGCGATGAGGAGGATGCCCAGACTACGCGTGATGAGTCGGCTGGCACCGGAAAGGTGACGCAGGACGGCATCCTCTGAGACGTTGAACTGGAGTTTGCCGAGTGTCTTTTCACCAAGCACGACGGGTATGTCCAGTTCACGCATATGCTCACTGCGGTTGCGGAGGGTGATGTTCAGTTTGGTCTTGTCCGCGGGTGAGGAGAGCGGGGCGGAATAATTTCCGCCCGGTGCAATTATCGCGGTGCCGGATGTGAGACCATCCCGTCCTCTGAAGCGCTGGATTATCATGGTTCCCCGCTCGTCCACTAACGCCGCCATCATGATGTTTTCATTCTGTTTGAGGAGGAGTTCAATGGATGCGTGGGCGCGGGGATTTTCACGAAGATGCTTCATCTCCTGGGAGAAACCCTTCTGAATGAGTGATGTAATCTCCTTGACGACATTTTGTCCGTGTTCTTCGGCAAGGGTAACGGCATTCTGAATCATGCTTTTCTTCCAGTGATTGATCAGGACAGCAACAAGTGCGGTGAGGACAAAGCTGGTCAGAAGGATTGAGGCAACGTATATGATAAGCGCTTGTGTTCGCATGGAAAAGATGAATTTCCTCATCGGGGCGGTTCCTTCTTCTTTTCTTTCATTATGTCATTCAGCTCTTTATGGAGATCTTTCAGTGAGCTGGCGGTGATTTCAGAGTGTTTGCGGAGGGCGTAGCGCGCCGTGTCCATGATATCCTTGATGAGAAGGATGAAGACGCTTAATATCAGGAGGAAAGTTGCGCCAATATATCCCATTTGCCAGAGCGGGCTGAAGAAATATTGCCGGAGAGGTCGCACGAACAGATTGCTCAACACGATGAGGAGCAACATTCCCAGACCGAGGAGGCGGCGCAAAAGACGCCGTGAATAATAAGTCTTCTCCCAACCTGTTACCTTCTGTCGATGGCAATAGATGACCTCCGTTGCACCCAACAGCGTCAGGATGACTCCCACGACGGATAAAAAAATAGTGCCAATCATTGACCGTTCACCACGGATGAGATTCTTGAATACAGGGGCGATGGATTTCAACTGCTTTCATTTATAATTAAATTGTGGAACTTCCAGAATTCTCTCCGGACATATTATGAATAATCAGCAGAAAAATATAAGTATGTTGACTAACATCTCAAACATGCGATACGAGATGGGTTCATCTTCGCTTGAATGCCCCAGAGGTGAAATGAAAACGCCCAAAAGTTTAAGAGGTCAGGGAGACCAGCTCCATTTTGTCACGAAAATCTCTAAGAGGAAGAATCCGGCATGATTAAGACACCGGCGATTTGCGATGAAAGGGATTTGTTGTTTGGACGGGCACCGAAACCCGTCACATGCGGACATGGGGTCGTCGTCGGCGGCGGAAGCGTCCTGCCCGAAATTAACTTCACCCTCCCGCCCATGGAAATCAATCAGGATTCGTGGCAGATGGTGCGCGAACAGTATCGTGAGATGATAACCGGAATCTGCGACCGCGCTGTGGATTTGCAATGCCCGGAATTTGTGGTGGAATTTGAACTCCTTCCGCCCATGACCCATCGCCCCGAATGGGGTGCTGAAATCACATCCATGATTCGCGAGACGCTTGAGCATTATCACGAGCGTTACGGATTGAAGAGCGCCTTGCGCGTCACTGTGGTGGATATCCGCGATAATGAGCGTCCGCCGAGGATGAGGAGCGGTGCCTTTTTGGAAAAAATGCTTGAGTGCTTCGACCTCTGCGCAGGTTCCGGTGCCGACCTTCTCTCAATTGAATCCACGGGTGGAAAGGAACTCCACGATGTGGCTCTTTTGAACGGCGACCTGACAGGCATAATATTTGCCCTCGGCGTTCTTGGTGCAACGGACATGAAGTTCCTCTGGGACGAAATCGTGAAAATCGCACAGGCGCATAATGTCATTGCGGCCGGGGATACGGCATGTGGTTTTGCAAATACGGTGATGGTTCTGGCGGAGCGGAAGATGCTGCCCCGGACGCTTGCTGCGGTTGTCCGTGTGGCATCCGTGCCCCGGAGTCTTGTGGCATTTCTCCGCGGCGCAAAGGGTCCAGCAAAAGATTGCGGGTATGAGAATCCTTACATCAAGGTGTTGATGGGCGTTCCGATTTCAATGGAAGGACGTTCGAGCGCTTGTGCGCATCTGAGTCCTCTGGGAAACATCGCATCCGCCTGTGCCGACCTCTGGAGCAATGAATCGGTTCAAAACGTGCGGCTCCTCAGCGGTCCTGCGCCGGTTGTCTCTCTTGAACAGCTCATTTACGATTGCCGTCTGATGAACGAAGCCCTGCGGGAAGGCGACGATGCGGTCAGGACGTTGCGCCGATGGCTTGTGGAGAGCGACGCCCCGCGAGACCCGCAGGCATGGGTTTTGCGCCCGGATGTCGTGGTTGAGATTTCACGCCGCATGGCAGAATGCTCAAGTCCACTCGAAATGACGTTGTGCGGAGCGGAGGAAGCGGTTTCGACCATATGTCGTGCAAGGGATGCCGGCTCCCTGAAAATTCCCGAACGGGAAGCCCGATGGCTGGACATGTTATCCGATGTTTTGGTAACGATTCCCCGCGACGCTGATGCGCTGTGGGAATCGGTCAAGGCGGCGCATCCGGAGGTCGGAATCATCCCCGGCGAGTATCTCCTTAATGAATCGTCCATGACGCATTGACGTCACACTCAGGGCTCAGAGCCGCATTTTGGTTCAATATTATTTAACGTGCATATTTTACCTGACATTATGTGAATCAAAATTCATGTTTTGAAATAACAAGAAAAAGAAATCACCCATGTGGAATGAATTCCCATGGGTGAAAAGATACAACTCTCCGAAGATTCAAATTTATTCATAAATTGTCCACATTGGGTTTGCCCCGAGTATAGGTGGAGGAGTTGGAGTAGGCGTCGGAGTTGGAGTAGGCGTCGGAGTTGGAGGCGTGCCGGTAAAAGTCCATTGCCCATAAGGCTCAGCATTCAGAAAGCCAGCCGTTGAGTCCGGTTCCCAATTAACCGCCTCGGCTGGGATGTTATTGATATATCCGATTTGAACCCCCCATTGTGTCCCATTGGCGGGATATGTTGTCATCTCTCCACCAGAAATATTAAAGCTTGTCCAGGGGATTTTATACTCAATGGTAAGCAGTTTCGTCCCGCTGTTATAAGAGAAGGCAGCCTGGTCACCAGTTGCGTTCCAGCTAGTGGCGCCTGGATATCCGCGTGTGGAAGCTGCTTCATCCCAGACATAGCAGATATTATTCGCCTGATAGGGGAAAAACACAATATGATAGAATGCCTGCGAGGCAGTTGACGAGGGTCCGTTGGGGAAAAAGAAGAATTCAAAGTCATCACCGGTAAAAGCGGTGCCAGAGGGGTCACGGTACTCACCAGCGGGGACGCTAGCTGATGGGTCAAAATCCAGGGCGAAGTTATTATCTGTGACCTGATACAGAATAAAGAGGTATTGATCGGTGAAGATGGCTTTTACCTCGGGGTCTTCCGTAGCGGCTACTGTCTTATTATTATGTTGGACAAAACCCGTGCAGCCGGGAGATGCGGCATTATTCCATTCGCCCGCGCTGACCGTTCCATCAATGGTCGGGACCTGCCCATATACGCTGTTTGCATTGACCACATATTGTTTGTCCTGGGTTTCCTGTGCAAAGAGGGAAGAAATCAGAACCAGAAATACACATATAAAAAATAGTTTTGTTTTCATTTTTGTTCCATCCTTTTATTTGATATTAAAAAATGTCACATCTTCCTGGAAATTTGTTTATCACCCCCTTTAAAATAAGTTTTTAAATCAAAAGCATTAATATCAAAATTTCAATAATAAAAAAATTAATTAGAACATCTTCAAATCAAAGTCAAGTAAAATATCAAACCGAGGAGATATAAAAAATTCACCAATTACTGAAATGTCTGCATTATTTGATGTGCATATTTTTATTGACATAATGTGAATCAAGATTCAGTTTTTGAATTAATATTCATTTTGTTAGATTAAAAATTTTGTTGGTGAAATTTTTATGAAGATGACGCGAAAAGAGAGGGAAACCGAGCGCCATTACAGGGAAATCCTTGAGGCGGCTGAGGCGGCATTCGCGGAAAAGGGATACGTAACCGTATCGATGGAGGAGGTGGCGAGCCGCGCAGAATTCGCCGTCGGTACACTTTATAAGTTTTTTCGGAGCAAGGATGATTTATTCCGGGGGATTCTCCGCAGAAAACTGGAATTGTTCATTCCGAGGATTAATAGTATCCTTTCCGGAAAGGCTGAACCTCTGGAAAAGATAAGGGCTTACTTTTTCGATAGTCTGGAACGTTTCTGGGATTCGCCGCGATTCTTTCGCCTGTTTTCTCCTCAGACGATGGGCGCTATATATGACCAGAAGGCAGGTTTTATACCGGACATCCTGAAAATTTATCATCGGATTTTAAAGAGTCTGGAGGGGATTTTCAGGAAAGGGATAGATTCCGGAGTTTTTCTACCTGTCAGCCCGATGGTGCACGTCTTTTCATTGGAAGGGATTCGTCATTACTATCTGATGCACCTGACCCAGATGGAATCACCCGTTCGTGATAAAGATGAGGAAGAAGCGCTGTGGGAATTTTTCACCCGCGGCGCCCTGGCGTCTCTTTCCAAGAGAGGCGCAAGGTTATCAAAAGGAGCGTGTCGAAAATGAGGAAACTTATTAAAATCCTTGCATTGATTTTTATAGCCTGTCTTGTTGTATATGGCGCTTTTTACACCAAGCGACTTGTGGAGATACGTAAAGCCAGGGCATCACTAAAGAAGGATACATCGCCACCACCGAAGGTTTATGTTCACAGGATTCAGAAAAGAACCCTTGAGAGAATCGAGGAAATCACGGGCAACGTCAAAGCATTTGCCGAGGTGGACGTTGTTCCCAAAGTGACCGGGCGGTTGGAGAGACTGAGATTGCCCGACGGCAGGCTTATTGAGGAAGGTGACGAGGTGAAAAAGGGCGATGTCATTGCCATCATTGAGCACAGTGCCTTAGAGGCGGCAGTTCAACAAGCCAGAGCCGCCATTGATGTTGCAAGAGCCTCCTATGAGCGGGCAAAGGTCAATCTTGAGGACAGCGAAAGGGAAAAGAAGAGATGGGAGAGTGTTTATGAAAAGGGTGCAACATCGGAACAGCAACGTGACCAGGCAGTATTCGCCTACCAGCGAGCCCTTGCGGATTTAGCCCTTTCCAAGAGCCAGATAGAACAGGCACAGGCGGCTCTCTTTCAGGCTACGGTGAATCTGAAGGAGGCAACGATTGCCGCTCCCACTTCCGGCACAATCAGCCAGAAATTTGTCGATGAGGGGAATATGGTCGGATTGGGAACCCCACTGGTTAAGATTTCTCAAATAGATACAGTAAAAGTGGTTGCCGACGTCAGCGAACGCTACCTTCCCTTTATTGAACAGGGAAAAACGCCCGTGCGAATTGTGACGGACTCCCTTCCCGACCAGGAGTTTACAGGAACGGTTTTCATAGTCAGGGTTAATCTTGATGCAAGCACGCGGACGGGGCAGATTGAGGTTCGCGTTCCCAATCCTGAACACAGGCTTCGCCCCGGAATGTTCACCCGGATAAATGTTGTTTTGGAGAGGCGCAAGGACGTGCCCGCCGTTCCTGATGCCGCCTTAATTCGCAGGGGCGAGGATATTTTTGCTTATGTTGTGAATAACCCCGCTGACCCCGCCAAAGCCCCGGCGATTGATGGTAAAGTTCATTCAAGACGCCTTGTGCTTGGGATATCTGAGGGTGAGTATCATGAAGTTCTTGATGGACTGCAACCCGGAGATGTGGTTGTTGTCAGCGGGCAAAGACTGCTCAAAGAGAATGACGTGGTTGAGACAGCCGAGGAGGAACAACAATGAATCTGTCAGAATATTCAGTCCGGAAGCCGGTCACCACACTAATGACCTTTTTTGCCGTTTTAATGATAGGCATTGTCTGCATCTGGCAGATTCCCATAGACCGGATGCCGAAGATGGACCTGCCGGTTATAAGTGTTATTACCAATTATGACGGGGCGGCGCCGGAGGATGTTGAAAAAAAAGTAACGGAGCCGCTTGAGCGCAACCTCAGCACAGTTCCCGACATCAAACATATCACATCCACATCCAAAGAAGAATTGTCCGTCATCTCTCTGACATTTGAGTGGGGTACAGACCTTGATACGCGTTCCAATGATGTCCGCGACGCCGTTGGTCTGACCAAAAGATTATTGCCTGATGAAATTGACGAACCACGGGTGTTGAAACTGGATGTATCCAGATTCCCGATACTCGTCTTCGGTGTAACTGCCCGTGAGAGTTACAATCACCTTGAAAAGATACTGCAGGATGAAGTGGCGGACCCATTGTTGCGTCTGCCCGGCGTAGGTTCTGCGAATGTTATGGTCCCCCTGAACCGTCAGGTGAATGTGGACTTAGACCGGGGGCGGCTCGCCAGTTATAATCTCACCCCGCAGGACGTGGTGCATGCCATTGCGAGGGAAAACTTAGATACACCGGCGGGGAATGTGAAAAAAGGTCTCACAGACTACCTTGTGCGGGTTCCGGGTGAGTATAATGATGTCGCCCCGATGCGGCAAATCGTCATTGCCTCTCATGACGGCGCAACGGTCAAACTCTCTGATGTGGGGAACGTGGAAGACTCTTTTGAGGAACTCAGCCGCTTTATTACCATCAATGGCGACCGTGGCGCTATCGTTATGGTGCAGAAGCAATCAGATGCCAACACGGTTCAGGTGGCGAATCTTGTCAAAAAACGCATGGAAGAAATCCAGAAACGTCTGCCACCGGATATAAAGATAATAAATGTCATGGATGGTTCGGAAGATATTATCCGCGCCATAAAAGACCTCACATCAAGCCTCCTTTTAGGTGGTCTATTCACCATGCTGACGGTGCTCATCTTTCTCAGGCAATGGCGGACCACTATTATCATCTGCTTGACGATTCCCTTCTCCCTCATCCTTGCTATCGTTATGATGTATTTTTTCGGTTATACCATCAATATGATGACCCTTTTTGCGATGATAATTGCCGTCGGGATGATTGTGGATAATGCCATCGTGATTCTTGAAAACATCACCCGGCACAGGGAGGAAGGGGAGCGCCCCACAGAAGGGGCGATTTACGGTGCCTCCGAGGTTGCCATGCCTGTTATTGCCTCCATCATCACCAATATCTGCATCTTCTTTCCCATCCTTTTTGTAAAAGGAATCACCGGAGTCATTTTCACTGAATTTGCTATTATCACCATTGTGGTCATGATGGGTTCACTTTTTTCAGCGCTCACATTGACGCCAATGTTATCGTCGACGTTATTAAAGAAGGCAACCTTCGGCGTCGAGAGCGGCGGAAAATTCTTTCGCACGAGTGAAAAGGCATTCCGCGCGGTTGAAATGGCTTACGGCAATCTTGTCGCATGGGCGCTCAGGCACAGGGCGGTGGTTGTTATTACCGCCATTCTTATCTTTGGCGGGACATTGTTCCTTGTTCCTATCCTTGGGACTGAATTCATGCCGGATGAAGATCAGGCAATGGTTCAGGGATCTATATATCTTCCGGTTGGCACGCGTTTGGAGGAGACGGTGAAGGCAATGAAGGAGATGGATAAGATTATCAAGGAAGAGGTGCCCGAGAAAGAGCGAATAGCCGTCTTCACGCGGTGCGGGAGCGGTGGCGGTCGCTCAGCTGGCATGGCAGGTGAGAGCGGGTCTCACATCGGATCGTTTGGCGTTAAACTTGTCCCGCGGGTAGACCGTTCCCGAAATGTCAAGGAAATCGCTGCCGCTTTACGGCAGCGGATTAATAAAGTTCAGGGTCTTTTGGGAATTGAAAAGTACCGCATTGAGGTCGGCGACCCCATGGCGAGCATGTTATTAGGAGGCGAGCGGCCACTGACTGTGAACGTCATTGGAAACGATATGGATGTTACTGATGAAATTGCCGCTAAAATCAAGCAGATAGCCATCAACACCCCGGGAACAGTTGATATAAATGTCACGCGCGAAAAGGGTAGACCTGAACTCAGGGTCAGGGTGGACCGGGACAAGGCATCCGCCATCGGTTTCAACGTTTCCGATATTGGTGACATGGTGAGAGCCGCCATATATGGAACTGAGGCAAGCAAGTATCGGATTCACGGTGATGAATATACCATCTTTGTCCGTTATCGCGAGAAAGACCGGAGCGACATCAAAGACGTGCTCGCATCGTCTTTGCGTCTCCCTTCGGGAAAGATGATGCGTGTTGATAATGTGGCAAATGTTGGTGTGGAATACGGACCGGTCACAATTGAGCGGAAAGACCAGGGGCGGATTGTGAATGTTATGGGTAGTGTTGAGAATCGTTCCCTTGGCGACGTTGTGGCAGATATTGAGAAAGAGATTGCAAAGCTGGACATCCCACCCGGTGTTGAGGTCATCATGTCGGGACAGACAACGGAGCAGAGGGAATCCTTTTTCTGGCTGACCCTCTCACTCATTGTGGGTATTTTTCTTGTTTACATGATAATGGCATCGCAGTTTGAGTCCCTGCTTGACCCCTTTGTGGTCATGTTCTCCGTGCCATTTGCCTTCACGGGTACAATCTGGGCAATATTCCTCGGTGGGCATCATATAAGCATTGTTGTTTTCTTAGGACTCCTGATGCTTGTGGGCATAGTTGTGAACAATGCCATTGTCCTTGTGGATTATACCAATCTCCTGCGAGTGCGGGGGCTACCGCTTTTTGAGGCAGTCCCCAGGGCGTGCCGAACCCGTTTACGTCCCGTGCTCATGACCTCCCTGACCACAATCGCTGGTCTGATACCCATGGCATTTGGCAAGGGACAGGGGTCTGAGGTCTGGAACCCCATCGGGCTGACAGTCCTTGGTGGACTTCTTGTTTCCACATTTGTCACGCTCGTATTAGTCCCCACAGTTTATAGCATTTTGGAGATGCATGTGAAGAAAGCCCATGATTAAAAGAGGGACGGGATATGAAGGCAATTATTATTGCTTATTATGAGGCGATGGATGACGAGGTTATTGAATTACTTGAGAAAAACGGCGTCATGAATTACACGAAGTGGACAAAGGTATTGGGGAAGGGAAGCGGGAGCGGTGCGCACATGCTGACAAACGTTTGGCCCAAGGGAAATAACGTCCTTTTTTGCGTGGTGGAAGACAAGGTTGCCGCACCCCTTCTTGAGAGTCTTGGCGAGATTCGCACCAAATACCGTGCTGAGGGGCTGAAGGCATTTCAGTTGCCCATAGAAGTCCTGACTTGATTTTTTGCGGATGGTTTTGCAATTCGATCGAGAGTAATATCGAAGTAAGCTGGCAATTTTGCAAATCAATGTAAAATTTTTTTGATTTGATTGAGCCCGCCCTTGCGCCCGCCTATATTTCATAATATTTTTGTATATTTCCTGCCTGGCTTTATATAATCTTAAGTTTTTTTTAATTATTTTCTTGCCTTATCCAAGGGGCATATAAATTATATCAATAAAGATAGAAAATGGAATTTTGAATATTTTGGTTAAAGGAGATATGAAATGAATGTGAGATGCCACCGTGAGTTAAAACTTTTGGGTTTGTGTTTATTTATTTTTTATACAATTCCATTACTATCTTCCTTCAGTTTTCCTTTAATTCATAATGAGCCATGCCCGATTGAAATGCCAGGGAATATGGATAATTATCAACCCGTAAACATAACATGCACCGATGTTAATAGTGATGGCATTCCCGACATAATTATTGGTTTCTTATCGAAGGGACAAGCTTATCTGGCTCTCTTTCGGGGTAACGAGGGTTGTTATAGAAAGTTGCCCCAGAGAGTTGACGAACTTCAATTTTCAAAAGATTTACCTGTATTTTTACCAATGACACTCATTGCAAATTTGTCTGTCATGCCCGATTTTCTGGAGTCCGGAGATTTTAATAATGATGGGTTTAAAGATATCCTCGTTGGGGAGAAAGGCGGAAATACTATTCTAATTCTTGCGGGCGATGGAGCCGGTCAGTTTTTTGAAACTAAAAAGATAACCTTGTCAGGGAATCTGGTCGCATTGACCACCGGCGAGATTAATCGTCCTGATGGAATTCTGGACCTCGGTGTTGTGGTCGAACATGACCAGCATTCTGAAGTACTGATTTATGAATCCCCTGAGGATACCCTCAGGGCAAAGCCGGAAATCTATCCGTTGGAGAAAATTGGCTCATGGGTGGGGTTCGGGTTATATGATGCTGATACGTATTATGACTGCGCAATAGCCTCGGGCAATGAAGTAGTCATCGTTTTTGGAAGAGACCGCCGCCTGAGTCTTTATCCATCCGGGCAATCTCCTTCAATACCAGCAAAGACAAAGCGCATTGACTTTCCTGAAAATGTCGTATGTGCGATTCCGGGTGATTTTATCGGAGACACTCAGAAGGAAATCGCCGTTCTGACCTGTAATGGTGATGTTCAGTTTATAAACCGTGGTAAAGGGAAAGATGCCAGGGGTGGATTTGAGTCGTTATATCATTTCAGCTATCCGGAATTTATGAAGAAACATAATGCTGGTTTTACTTTAAAAGGTGAAAACTTCTCCCGTACAAAACTCCTGGGAGTCAGGATTTCATCATCGCCAAAGGATAGTCTCCTTTTTCTTGAACCGCCGGATAATCGTCTCAGTATTCTCACCAATATTTCCGCTGAGGAAGAGGTAAAAGTAAAGGATGCAACGGGTGAGTTAAAAAAGACTCCCGAATTTGATATGAAATCCATAGGTTTTGAAAGCAATCCCCTCCGTGTAATCCCTCTCAGGTGGAATCTTGATGCCATGGATGACCTGATAATATTAAAAGGAGAGACTTCTGCGCCGGTCAGTATGTTTCTCACGGCAATACAGACTGCATTTGTCGTCACAGACTCAGGAGATTCGTCAGATGCCGATTTGAGCGATGACATCTTCTCACCTCAAACATTTCGCTCCGCGTTGGAAAACGCCAATAAGCTATCCGACCAAGACTCCATCACTTTTTCCCTGCCGGCAAACACCGTTCTCAAACCTTCCACCCAGTATCCCGTTTGTGATTATCCTGTTGTGATAGATGGGACATTGGGTGCAGGGGATTCGGCGGAAGTGAAGTCCGCCTTCGGAAGACCTTCGGCGGATGTACAGAAAATTGAAATCAACGGTTCACTACTGCCTGATGGGAGTGAGGGGATTGTGATAAAGAGTGATTCTACGATTGCAAATTTAAAAATCACACAGTGTCCTTCACTCGGGCTGGCTCTAATTGGCTCAACCGGTAATAACACTATTACCGGCAATGAAATCACTTTCAATAATGGCGCCGGCATAAATATCAATTCGGACAATAATACCATTGGCGGATTGACAATTACGCCAGGTAAACCGCCTGGAAACTGGGTTGCAGGAAATTATGGCTATGGAGGGCAGGGGATTGCAATCGTTGGCGCCGATGGGAACGTTGTTATTGGGAATCTGATAGGCACCAACCAGTCCGGTGATGCTCCAACCTCGAACAGCCGATACGGCGTCTATCTTCAGGGGTTTTTAAATAAGATAGGGACACCAGACTCGGGAGGAAGAAACGTCATTTCGGGCAATGCGTTTGCAGGAATATCAATAAGCAGATTTTCTACTTCCGGGAATCTTATTCAGAACAATTACATCGGGACTGACATTACCGGTAAAAAATCCATCGGGTTGCAGACATCAGGTGGAATGACAATTGATACCGGTCTGGACACTTTGATTGGAGGGACGGCGCTTAACGCTTACAATGTCATTGGAGGCAATGATGGAAATGGTATATCGATGGTGCAGGGGACAGGGCTTTCAATTCAGATTCAGGGGAATTTTGTGGGCATAGATGAAACTGAAACTGTTGCCATTCCCAATCGTTATGCAGGCATTTGTGTCACGGGTTGTGATATTACCGTGGGAGGGACTGTTAACGGGGCGGGTAATATTATTGCCTTCAACAAGGGAAGCGGGATTTTTGCATCAGGAGAACCAGATGCAAGTCCCATCAGAATAATCGGAAACCGTATCGGCACCAATTCAGGCGGGACCGATAATTGCGGAAATCAGTGGGATGGTATCACTATAACCAAAACCAATACCCAGGTTGGCGGGGGCAGTCCTGAAGAGCAAAATGTCATATGTTGGAATGGTGTGGCAGGCATAGAAATCTCTTATACCGGCGCTAAAGAGAACCTTATTGAAGGGAACTACATCGGGACAGACCCCTCAGGCATCAAGGCACAGCCTAATCAGGTGAATGGGATATATATTCACAACGGTGCTAATCATAATACATTGAGGGATAACGTGATATCCGGTAATAAAGAAAATGGTGTTAAGATTTGCCGGTCGTCCGGAGAAGCACCGACGTCATTTCCCCATACGAACCTTCTCGATGGGAATTTTATTGGAACGGATGCGTCAGGGACGTCAGCCCTTTCCAATGAGAAAAACGGCGTTTATATCGAGGAGTCGACATCTAATACCATTACAAGCACTGATGCAAAGAGGATATCCATAATATCCGGCAATGGCTGGAATGGGATAGAAATCCGTGGAGTGGGTGCACAGGTCAACACAGTGGAACATAGTTACATTGGGGTCAACAATGATGGAATCATGGCTATTCCCAATAATGGGGAGGGAGTTTTGCTGACTCAGGGGGCATCAGGAAATGTCGTGGGTGGCATAGAGGAACAAAATAGAAATGTCATATCCGGGAACAAAAAAAATGGCATCCGGCTCTCGGAGGACTATGAATTGATAACTTTTAATAATTTTATCGCTTCCAACTATATTGGCACGGATAGAACGGGCAAAAATGCTATCCCGAATGAAGAGAATGGGATTCTGGTCGAGGGGATGAATAACCTGATTGGGGGAGGATGGTATCGCAACCAGAATGTTATTTCTGGAAACAAGAAAAATGGAATTGCATTAGAGGGATATGATTCACATGGGAATTCTGTTGAACAGAATCTAATTGGATTGAATTTTGAGGGGAAATTTTCCCTCCCGAATGGAGAAAATGGCATCCTGATTCATAACGCCACGGATAATTTAATTGGCGAGACTAACTGGTGGGTACCGGGGCATTATAACGTGATTTCTGGGAATAAAGGTTCGGGTGTTCTTATAATGGGCGACGATAATTACCCTCTGAAGAAAGCCAAGAATACCATTGCCCATAACTTTATTGGAGTAACCTCTGACTGGGAACAATTGAGCAATGGCGGGCATGGTGTATTTATTAATAATGCCTCCAAGAACCAGATTATATTTAATACTATTGCCTGTAACACCAATAACGGCGTCACAATTACTGGAAAAGATGAAGCCATTGAAAATCTTATCAGCGTTAATTCAATTTACGAGAATGGCGCTTTGGGAATTGACCTTGGATTTGATGGAGTCACGCATAATGACCATCTTGACCCGGATGATGGTCCCAATCATCTTCAAAATTTCCCAAAGATTGATTTTGTTACAAGTTCTCCCCTCGGGCTTATTGTTTCGGGAGGCATGGAGAGTCTTCCTGATACAAAATTCGACATTGAATTTTACTGGAATAGAACCATTGACACTTGTGGTTATGGTGAAGGGAAGGAATACATAGATTTCAAGCAAGTAAAGACGGACGCGGATGGGCGCTGTACATTTTGTTTTATTTTCACGAAGTTTTACGCCTATCCGGGGGATTATATAACGGCATTAGCAATCGACCCCAATAACAACACGTCAGAGTTTTGTTTGGGGCGCACCGTATCGGTCATTCCCCATGTGAAAGCCAATGTTCTGATTTTATACTAAAAAACGGCATAACATGGCAAATTGCCCCAAATTATTCCCCTGATATTCCGAAAATGCCCTGACGGTATTTGCTTTTAAGAATCTGATAATTTGAGCCATCCGCATTGTTCTGGAATTATTTTTAGAAAGATAATCCTTGCAATTGAGTTTGGGCATTATTACTCATGCTGTCTTATTATGAATCATTAAAATAAAAAAAGGTGAAAAATATGTTTATCGGTCTGAGCATGTGGAGTTTTGAAAAGGATGCCTTTGCAAGGACGCTCTCAGTGGCGGATTTTATCCGTTATGCCGCAAAGGAGGGCTATGCCGCCGTGGAACTCCTCGATTGTTTTCTGAGGGAAAATGATGAGGAGATTTTTGCCGTGAAAAAACTTGCTGAGGAATGTGGTGTCCGAATCGGATGCTATTCCATCGGGAATGATTTTGCCCAGAAGGAGGAACACGTCCGCAAACAGCAAGTGGGATATGTGAAGAAGGGCATCCAGACGGCGTCGAAGCTGGGTGCACCGGTGTTGCGCGTCTTTGGTGGCTCTCCCAAGGATGGCATTTCTTATGAACAAGCCCTTCCCTGGATTGTGGAGGGATTCCGCGCCTGCATCCCGCTTGTAGAGGAGAAGAATATTGTCATGGCGATGGAGAATCACGGAACCTTGAGCGGGTCGGCGAAGCAGGTGCTGGAGATTATTAAAAAGGTCGGTTCATCAAGATTCGGCGCCGCTGTTGACTTGGGGAATTTCCTACTTGTGGATGAGACGCCAAGCGAATCTGTGAAAAAGGTGCTTGAGTATGTGAAACATGTCCACTGTAAGGACTTTGCCCCTGCGCCAGCGGATGAGATGCGTTTTTTCACCTCGCTTGCGGGCAAGAAATATGTGGGTTGTGTGCTGGGGGAAGGGGTTGCCAATGTGGGGGCGAGTTTAAGACTTTTGAAGAAGCAAAAGTTCGCAGGCATGATTTCCATAGAGTATGAGGGACTTGAGCCCGCCAGCACGGGTGTTCCCAAGAGTCTGGACTTTGTGAAGAAATCCCGTATA
>Ga0172364_10001171_pt1 | contig 19824 bp, 20 predicted proteins | sample LakKivSesite10cm_FD_114545 | JGI IMG/M metagenome (GOLD analysis project Ga0172364, IMG submission 114545) | Sediment microbial communities from Lake Kivu, Rwanda - Sediment site 10cm | ecosystem: Environmental > Aquatic > Freshwater > Lake > Sediment | place: Rwanda: Western Province, Lake... | reverse complement strand
TCACCTGCTAACTTTGAACTTGTAACCTGTAACTTTTGCTCATATGTACCCCAGCGCCCGCAGCCGTTCCTCCACTGCAGCCTCATCTTCGGCGGAGTACACTTCCTCCTCTGGCCCCAAGTACCCCAACTCCTCCAGCCGCCGCAGGATCACACCGACGCTTTCTTCTAAGCTCTGCTGAGCGGTGTTGACCACAATTTCCGGGTTCTCCGGCGGCTCGTAGGGGTCGGAGATGCCGGTGAAGTTTTCGATCTCGCCGGCCATGGCCCGCTGGTAGAGGCCCTTCACGTCCCGTTCCATGCACACCTCCAGCGGGCATTCCACGTAGCATTCCACAAAGTGGCCGATCTTGGCCCGGCTCTTGGCCCGCCGCTCCCGATAAGGGGAGATGAAGGAGCACAGCACGGCCACACCATTGCGGGTGAGCAGTTTGGCCACGAAGGTCACCCGCTCGATGTTGGTATCCCTGTCCTCTTTGCTGAAACCCAGGTCCTTGGTCAGGCTCTGCCGGACAGTATCTCCGTCCAGGCGTTCCACTTTCAGGCCTCGGCTGCGGAGCTCCGCTTCCACTGCCTTAGCCAGCACGGTCTTGCCCGAGCCAGACAGGCCCGTAAACCAAAGGGTAAATCCCTTTTGCTCTGTCACGTTGAGATATTTTCGGATCGCTACCTCAGTGTATGGCTCAATCGGAAGTTCTAGCGCTTCTTCCAAAGTGACCCATACGTATTTCTGGGCTTCGGAATTCAACGTCACATCTGTGGAATCGGTTCTACACACATAGTCAAAGAAGATGAAGTGCCGCTTCTTCCAAAACGCATCATCAAACACGAATTCCTGGAAGCCAAGAAACTCGACATCATAGACATCTAGCCCTGTTTCTTCCTTCACTTCTCTTCGCAGGGCATCCTCCATCCTCTCGCCCAGCTCAATATGACCGCCAGGCACCACGTACTTGTCTCTCCACTTGTGAGACCTCATTAGAAACAACTTGCCTTCCGGGCTGAATATCAACGCACCAACAGTAGGTTCTGGAAACCGCTGCTCTGTCATATTCTTCTACCCAGAATGACTTGCGAGGGCGCCTAACAATGACTCGCCCTCGATATCGGGTGGCACCTCCAGCCCCAGCAGCCCCAGCATGGCCGGGGCAATAGCTCGCCAACTGTGCGTCGGCACCAGCCCCTGCCCTGCCGCCCCCGGCGCGGTCAGGATGAAGAGCCCATTTTGAGCGTGATTGGCGTCGTCAGGGCCGGTGTCATTCTCAAAGGTATGGAGAGTCCCCAGGCCCACGCTGCCCACCGAGCGCCAGGCCAGGTTGCCGAAGTAGACGATCAGGTCGGGAGGGATGTTGTTGACCTCCCGGTAGACCTCCTCCGGCTTGAAGGCCCGGGTGCCGATGTTTCGGCCCTGGGGATCAGTGAGGGCCTCCAGCTTGGCGATGAGCTCATCCCGGGTGGCCTCGTACTCCTGTGGAGGGATCACCCCCTGCGGCTCGCGCCCCTCCACATTCAGGAACAGCCGCCCATAGTAGCCGCCAGCGCCCCAGGCTTTCGTCCGCTGCCAATTGATCTCGCATTTGGCCAGGGGGACGATCCCCTCTGGCTGATCCTCCAGCACCAGGTATCCCTCCTGCATCAGCCACTCGTTGAAGCAGATGCCGCCCTCCAGGGGCTGAGCGCCGTGGTCGCTCATCACCAGCACCGCCGCGTCATCGGGCACCAGCTCCACCATCTCGCCGATCTGCTCGTCCAGATAGCGATAGTAGTCCCGGATGGCATCTTGGTAGCGGTTGCCGGGCTCGTGCTTGGGGTGCGCAGGGTCCATGTACTTCCAGAAGCCGTGGTGGATGCGGTCCACGCCCATCTCCACCCACATGAAGAACTCCCAGGGCTTAGTGCGCAGGAAGTGCTTGACCAACCGGCAGCGCTTCTCGGTCATATCGTAGATCTGCCGCAGTAGATAGTCCTTATCCTCGGTGCGGAAATCCTGCACATCGAGTTTATAGTCTCCTACCACCTGGGCAATCTCCGCCTTCAGTGACGAGGGGTAAGTATACTCGCTGAAAGTGGAGGGGGTGAGGAAGCAGGTGACCAGATAGCCATTGAGGGGGCGGGGGGGATAGGTCTGGGGCACGCCGACCACCACCACCCGCTGGCCTGAGGCCGAAGCTCGACCCCACACCCGCGTGTGCTTTACCGCTGCTGAGGTAGCGATGCTCATCTGCTCGTAGGAATAATCGGCCCGGTTGTGGAAGCCGTAGAAGCCCAGCTCGCCTGGATCCTTGCCGGTGAGCATACAGGTCCAGGCGGGGACAGTGATGGGCGGTATGGTGCTCTCCAGCTCACCGTAGGTGCCCGCCTCCATTAGCTTCTTCATATGAGGCAAATCATTGGCCCAGTGGTCGAAGACCAACGAGGGCTCAGCGCAATCCAGCCCGATGACGAAGAGTCTCCGTGTCATCACAGCTCTTTCCTGCTCACACTCAGCGTCATAGTCCTGCTCCCAGTCCTGAGCATGGGAGTGCTCACCCCCTCCCGCTGCTTGCGGTGGCACCGGCGAGGGGGTGAGGGCTACCCGCTTACGCTATGAGAAGTTACGCAGCACCACCGGCAGGTAGATTTTGTACTTTACCGCTGCGCCGCACCAGAAGCCGGAGCAGAGTTCGTAGCCGGTATCCGAAGCTGTCCCTACCAGCGCCTGGCCGATGGTGCCATCCAGCGCATAGTTGCCAGCCTCCGCGTGCCCGCCTCCACCGCCGATGACCCACCAGTCCACAGTGGGCACACTGGCATTAGCCAGGGCGACACCGGCTAGCAGGAGGAAAGCGACCAGACTCAGGAAAATCCTTGTCCGTTTCACCGTCTACCTCCTACTGGAGCATCACCAGCATCTTGATGACGCCGGTGCCTTCATCCAGCCCCGCCAGCGCCTTCCCGATGACGGTGCCGATGGGCGGGTTGGGGCCGGCCTTCATCGCATGGCCGGGGGTAGCGGAGGCCACCAGCAGATCGCCAGGGGAGATAAGGCCGTTCTCGGCGCTGGCCTTGACCGGGACGACGCCCAGCACGGCTAAGGGCACCTTGCCGGGGTTGGCCCCATCCTCGTCGCTGCCGCCCACAAAGCCGGGGTTAGTGGAGTAGACACCGACGACGTTAGCAGCGTAGGGCTCAGTGGAGCGAGCCAGTTTGCCGTCCGGGCCGATGACCAGCACGTCCCCGGGCTCCAGCCCTCCCATGGCAGGGAGCAGCTCGGCAAAGTCAGAGGCAGGGGTCGTCCAGCCTTCGTCGGCAAAAGCCCAGCCGTCGTGTCGGAAGCGGAAGCGGAGCTCGCTGGGGTCGGTCTGCCAGGCGCGGATGAAGTCGCCGGCGCCAGCCTTGTGCTCCAGGACCATCGTGCTGTCACTCCCCTGGGCCTTGCCCCAGATGGCGATGCCGTTGGTGCCTTTGGCTTCGGCCCAGAGGGCGGCGCCGCCCGAGGCGTCGCCGTTGCTCTCGGCATAGACGCCATGCCCCCCGTCGACATTGGCTGCGTAGCCGTACACGCCATAGCCGTATGGCGCTCTGCTCTCACCATATACACCGTAGGTTGTACCGCTTGTAGATAGGGCTAGGCCGTAGACGCCATGGCCGTAGGTAGAGTAACTTGTGCCGGCGACGCCGGAGGTGGAGCCGCTTGAGGCGGAGGCATAGCCGCGCACCCCGTAGATTGGCCCTTCACCATAGATGCCTGTAGCACTATCGCTTTTGCCATAGACGCCCCAGGCGTTGCCACTCGTGGCTCTGTTCTCAAAGTAGCCACCGTAACCATCAGGGGATTGGGCTATGCCATAGACACCATAGGTTGTGCCGCTTGTGGCCTGAGCAAAACCCTCCACACCCGTACCTGAAGTACCGGCTGATTTCCCCCGCACTCCGAGGGCATCGGCACTGTAACCATAGACGCCCCAATCCCCTTCACCGTAAACCCCAACGGGGTAGGCGATGAAGGGGACTATGCTGACGATTTCGAGCCTGGCCAGTTGCCCGAAAGCCTCTCCTCCTCGAGCCGTGAGCACCGGCAACGTGCCGCTGATGGTCGCTCCCGGTCGCAGACTCAGGGCGTAGGGCACCGGCAGGATCTCCTGGCAACCTATCTGGGTGCCCCCTATCTCCACCTCCAGCCACAGCCCCTGGCCGTTGAAGTCGCTATGCGTCACGTCCAGGTCCACGCTGAAGAGGCCATTGGTTACCTCCACGCCGCTCTTGACGATATCGCTGCCTACCTGGGTGGAGCAGGTGTCATCGGAATAAAGGCGGAAGGTCATATCCCGGCTGTCAGTCACCGGCTGGGCGTTCTCCTTGAGCACGCCCTGGTAGCTGATCTTGTTGCCCACCATGGCGGCGATGGAGACATCCCCTTGAGGCTGGACCTCATCCTGCGGCTCTGGCCCTTGGGCCTGGGTTAGCCCTAATGCCAGGACCAGCAACAGCCCCAGGGCCAACACACCAATGAGCATTCGCTGTCTTTTCATCGCATACTTCCTTTGCGCTTGAATTGTGGATCGAATGGATTGAAATAACGATTGTGCTTTCATGGCACACCTCCTGTTTGCTTTCCAAATCTGGTCTCAGATGATCGGTTCCAAAAGCGTCTCCCTAGTTTGTTCCCGCGTATCACCTCCTTCCGCGTTCGAATGCTACGCTATCCCTCGGCCGGTGGGCAGGCAGATAGGAGGTACCTCATTCTGAAGCCGCACCCTCCAACAGCCCCGTCCCCGCAACATGTGGAGTCTGAGCGTTATGGTGGATAATATAATTATAGCAGAGGCGAGAAAACGAGTCAACTTCTCGGCGGGCACCGTCAGGAATTTGGGACAGGGCTCTGAGCTGGGTCGAGAGGCCAGGCAAAACTCTATCTGGCCCAGAGAGAAGCCATGAACACCTGGCTGAGGTCGCAGCCAGTTCTAGCGGACACCTGCCCCGAATCTGGAGCCGGACATCATTCATACTGCATTTGCCGGTAGCCTTCAATCAGTACCTGCGCCACCTCCGGCCGGGTGAACTCCGGCGGCGGGGCCTCGCCTCGGGCCAGCATGTCCCGCACCTGGGTGCCGCTCAGGTACACGTGCTCCTCTTGGCCATGAGGGCAGGTCTTGGCCGTCACCACCGCACCGCACTTTTTGCAGTAAAAGGCATGTTCAAAGAAGAGAGGGATGATGCCAATCTCCTCCGGACGAAACTCGTCGAAGATGAGCTGAGCGTCGTAAGTGCCATAGGTGTTGCCCACGCCTGCATGATCCCGCCCCACGATGAAGTGGGTACAACCGTAGTTCTTGCGACAGAGGGCGTGGAAGATCGCCTCTCGGGGGCCAGCGTAACGCATAACAGCGGGAAAAACACCCAGGATGACGCGCTCAGGCGGGTAGTAATCCCGCAGGATGGCTTGATAGCTCCTCATACGTACCTCAGCCGGGATGTCACCGGGTAGCGTCTCACCCACCAGGGGGTGCAGGAAGAGCCCATCCACGATCTCCAGCGCCGACTTCTGGATGTACTCATGGGCGCGGTGAATGGGATTGCGGGTCTGAAAGCCGACGATGCGACGCCAGCCCCGCTGAGCGAACATGCGCCGGGCCTGGGCCGGATCGTGCCGGAACTGGGGGAAGGATTGATCCTTCGGCCGGTTGAGCAGGGTGATAGGGCCACCGAGGAGGACATCACCCTGGGCATAGAGGCGGGCCACGCCCGGATGGGCCTCATCGGTAGTGCGAAACACCTCCCGCGCCTCACGAACCTTATCGTAGCCGAACTTCTCCTCCACCATCATCAGCCCCAGGAGGTGATCCTCTTCGTAGAGTGCGACCTCATCCCCTTCGCGAATACCTTCTGCTGTCCCTTTCTCCACTGCCAGGGTGATGGGCAGGCCCCAGACGAGGCCGTTGGCCAGATGCATCGTCTCTACCACGCTCTCGTAGTCCGCCCGGCCCATGAATCCGGTCAGGGGGCTGAAAGCCCCCACAGCAATCAGCTCCAGGTCGGAGACGCTCACTGGGTGGAGCTGGATTCTGGACAGCTCCCCTGCTCGCTCGAGGGCTGCCTCGCGTATCACCCCCCGCAGCACGCGATTGACGAGCGTGCCGCCGTGGGGGGAAATAGAAAAAGTTGTGTTTATCCTGCTGTCCTCCATTTTAGAACACCTCTCGAAGGTCAATCTCCAATCCCTGCAGGAGCGGTGAGCGCAACACCTCGTCCCGCCCGTACTCCACTGTCCGCTCGAACCCCCGCTCACCCAGGGTCAACACCTCCACTGTCCTCTCCTTCGGATCCACCAGCCAATACTCCTGCACTCCATAGCGGGAGTACAGCGTCCGCTTGTAGGTCCGATCCCGACCCGCTGTGGCTGGGGAGAGGATCTCAATCACCAGGTCTGGTGCTCCCTGCACGTTGTCCTCGGTGATGATATGAGCTCGCTCGGCAGTGATGAAGAGGATATCCGGTTGTACCACATTCTCCGGCGAGAGGACCACATCGAAGGGCGCATGGTACATAACGCCCAACTCGTGCTGACGAATATATTCCCACAGGATGAAGCCCAGATTCCTGGCGATGCGTTGATGTCGCTCATTGGGTGAAGGAACCATGACCAACTCTCCTCCCAGGAGTTCATAGCGCTTGGTCTCCGACTCGGGCAGGTGTTTGTAGTCAGCATAAGTGAACTTGATTGCAGTCCGCTGAGCCATCCTTTGTCTCCCTTGCCAGTCCAGTGCTCCTTAGCCTCAACCTTAAGTGACTATTTCCTCACAGCTTGACAATCCGGGCTGAACACTCGCCAACACCGGCGGTGACGTTGCGCGTGTCTACCAGCAGTCGGCTGTTCCGCACCACCCGATCCCAATCGGTGCTCCGATGATCGGTGGTCACCACCACACAATCGGCACTTCGCAGCGTCTCTGCATCCAGAGTTACCGAATCCATCGCTATATCATCCAATCGAAGATAGGGCACATAGGGATCATGATAGCTTACCACAGCCCCCTTGGCCTGCAGCAGCCGCAGTATATCCAGCGCCGGTGACTCCCGAAGGTCGCTCACATCCCGCTTGTAAGCTACCCCCAACAGCAGGATGCGGGAGCCCCTCACCGCCTTCCCCTCATCATTCAGCGCATCAAATATCTTGTCCACCACGTAGCGGGGCATAGCGGCGTTGATCTCGCCTGCCAACTGGATAAAACGGGCGTTGTAGTCCATGGTTTTCAGCTTCCAGGCCAGATAGTGGGGATCCACGGGTATACAATGACCACCCAGGCCCGGGCCGGGGTAGAAGGGCATGAAGCCGTAGGGCTTGGTGGAGGCAGCCTCGATCACCTCCCACACATCCAGCCCCAGCTTGTCGCACATGATGGCCACCTCATTGACCAGGGCGATGTTCACCGCACGGAAGGTGTTCTCCAGGAGCTTCACCATCTCCGCCGCCTGAGTGGAGGACACGGGTACCACCCTCTCGATCACCTGCTCGTAAAGGGCCTGGGCCATGGCCAGACATTGGGGCGTGATGCCCCCCAGCACCTTGGGCGTGTTCTCCACCCTCCAATCGGTGCGGCCTGGATCAATGCGCTCAGGCGAGAAGGCCAGATAGAAATCCCTCCCCACCTGCAGGCCACCCTGGGCCAGTCGGGGGAGCAGCAATTCGTCGGTGGTGCCGGGGTAGGTGGTGCTCTCCAGAACCACCAGCATCTCGGGGTGAATATGGGCGGCCACCTCATTCGCCGCGGCCAGGATGTAGCTCACATCCGGGTCACGGGTCTTGGAGAGGGGAGTGGGGACACAGATGATGACCGCGTCGCATTGGTCGAGCACTCCGTCGTCGGTCGTGGCCCACAGCTTTCCGCCCTCGCCCGCCTGTACCCGTGTGGACACGGGTGAGACCAGCCGCGCCAGTCGTTCGGAGGAGACATCCCCGATGTAGGAGTGCCCGGCGTTGATGGCTTCCACTTTTTTCTGGTCAATATCAATTCCCACCACCGGAAAGCCCTTCTCGGCGAAGGCTACCGCCAGTGGGAGGCCGACATACCCCACCCCCTTGATAGCCACCTGGGCCGACCGGGTGAGAATACGCTGTTTCAGGCTCATAGGTAGAGACATCCTTTCTCGACTCTGGGACGCGCGAGCTCTGCCAGACTCCCTAGCTTCCCTCCAGTTCCTCGATCTTTCGAATATAAAGGTCTAAGTCGTCCAGATATACCTTCGCTTCATCAAAGTTTAAAGTGCCATCATAATAGCCTATGATATGAAGGCTGTCTCTGAGGGAAAGGTATAATAGCCTTAGCTCCCTGGGAGCGTATTTAAAAATCATATATCTTCTCCCCCTATCAGTGCGGGGCAGCTCCTTTTCCTTGATCCCTCTTTTGATAAACAAAGCATCGGCTGCCTCTACAGCGGAAAGCCATCCCTTGCCACAGGCATCCCTAAGGAGCACTCCATCCTGGCCCCTCTCAGCCCTCTCGAACTCCTCTAATGCCTTGTGGTAGAGATCCCTTGCCTCTGTCAAATGCTCATCAAAGCCTATTTTTTGACCTATGTCTCCATTATGCCCGCCATTGTCACCAACGTCAAGGCCCAAATACTCGGTGAACTCCCTTCTTCTCAAGCCCGATAAGTCGAGAGTTCCATCTTTCGGATGAGGTATGATCTCCCACTGCTCCATCGTCGAGGCACCGATAATCACATCAATGGTTTTACCCTCCACCTCTCCCAACGTATCAATTGGAATTCCCCAGGTGGAAAAATCAAGACCCTCGATCCTGCCATTAAACAAGCAGCATTCCCTTACCTCAATCGTCCTCCCCCCCAATGCCACCCTATAGGGGCGACGCAGACGAATGCAGGGGGCATCCTCCAAAAGCTGACTTGCGACATAGGTGTGAAATGATCCCGTGTCAAATAATGCTCTCGTCTTTTTCCCTTCAATTTCTACCTCTTTTACGATCCTCATAGCCTCTCCTTCCAAAGGGGCGTTTAGTAGGCGTATTTTGAAACTTGGCCTTATTGTATGACGTAGCAGCTATCTTGTCAAGCAAACGCTGTCGTGACCAGGAACAGGCACGCCATTTGCCCTGCTCCTCCATCGTGGTACAATACTCCTGTCCGCTGGAGAGCTAAAGGAAAGGACCATGGGCATTGGACCTTGCGGCCATCAAGGGCCTGCTGATGGATATGGACGGGGTGCTGTATCGGGGTCAGACCCCCATTCCCGGCGCGGGGCATTTCATCCTTTTCCTTCGCCATCAGGGGATTCCTTTCCTCCTCCTGACCAACAACTCCTCGCTGACCCCGGGCCAGTACGTAGCGAAGCTGAAAGGTATGGGCATCGAGGTACATGCCGAGGAGCTCCTCACCTCGGCCCAGGCCACGGCCCACATCCTGGCTCAGCGGGAGCCCGAGGGGACGAGGGTGTACATGATCGGTCGGGAGGGGTTGCGACAGGCTCTGGTGGAGCAGGGGTTTACCTTAGTAGAAGAGGGGGCCGATCACGTCGTGGTGGGCTGGGACTGGGAGCTCACCTATGGGCAGCTCAAGCGGGCGACGCTCCTCATCCGCGCCGGGGCCCATTTCATCGCCACCAATCCCGACCGCACCTTCCCCTCCGAGGAGGGCATCGTCCCCGGCAACGGGGCGATATTGGCCGCACTGGAGGCCGCCACCGACGTCCAGCCCCTGGTCATTGGCAAACCCCAACCGACTATGTTCCAACTGGCGCTGGCCCAACTGGGCCTGGACGCCCAGAAAGCCGCAATACTGGGCGACCGGCTGGAGACGGATGTCCTCGGTGGGCAACGGATGGGGCTGAGGACCCTCTTCGTCCTCTCCGGGGTGACTGATGAGGAAGAGTTGGCCCAATCCTCCATTCAGCCTGATCTGGTCTTCGAGGACGTGGCCCACCTGCAGAGAGTTTGGATGGAGGCCCTGGGGTATTGATGCTGAAAGCTGACCGCTGATGGCTGAAGGCTTACAGATCGCACTATTGGATCTGGATAACGCTCCACTCGAAGAACTGCTCCTCGGCTGGGGCCAGCCAGCCTATCGTGCCCGTCAGTTGTGGGGCTGGATCTACGCCCGGCTGACGGAGGACTTCGACGCCATGACCGATCTCCCCCAGCCCCTTCGAGACCGCCTGGCGCGGGAGGCAACGATCCATTCCCTGCGCCCCCTGGCCGAAACTGCCTCCCCCGATGGCCTCACCCGAAAAGTGCTCTTTGAGCTGCGCGATGGAGAGACCATCGAGAGCATGCTCATGCACTACGAGGGCCGCCACACGGCCTGCATCTCCGTGCAGGTGGGCTGTGCCATCGGGTGTCCCTTCTGCGCTACCGGACAGGGGGGCCTGGTGCGCAACCTCACCGCCGGCGAGATCGTAGGGCAGGTGCTCTCCTTCGCCCGCCAACTGGCGCGGCAGGGGGAGAGGCTCAGCAACGTGGTGGTCATGGGGATGGGGGAGCCCTTGGCCAACTACGAGGCCACCTGGGGGGCATTGGAGAGGCTGATGGATGAAGGGGGCCTGAACCTCGGCGCTCGACGGATCACCCTCTCCACCGCTGGCGTGGTGCCTGGAATCCACCGCCTGGCCGATCAAGACACACAGATGCGGCTGGCGGTCTCCCTCCACGCACCGACGGACGAGTTGCGCAACCAGCTCGTCCCGCTCAACCGTCGCTACGGGCTGGCCCAGCTCCTGGCCGCCTGCCGTGCCTATCAGGGCCGGACCGGGCGGCGCATCAGTTTCGAATACGCCCTCATCAACGGCCTCAACGACTCACCCGCTCAGGCCCGGCAGTTGGCCCATCTCCTGCGGGGGCTTCTGACCCACGTCAACCTCATCCCCCTCAACCCCATTGCTGAGTTTCCCTATGGCCCTTCGCCCCCGGGCCGGATCAAGGCCTTCCGGGAAGAACTCACTCGTCTGGAGGTATCGCACACCCTGCGCCAGAGCCGCGGAGCTGAGATCCAGGCTGGCTGCGGCCAACTTCGCTCCCGCCAGCCTTCCAAGTCCGTCTAATAACCGTGAAGCGTGTAGCGTGAAGCGAATCCGCGCTCTACTTCTCCCGTCCGTTGTATTCTCTCGTCCGTTGTTCCGTCCGTCGTTTGTTTGCCTTTTCGTCTCAGAGGGTATATGATTACCAGGATGGAGACCATACGAATCGCCCCCTCGCTGCTGGCTGCCGATTTCGCCCGGCTGGGGGAGGAGGTGGCTGCCGCCGAGGCAGGGGGGGCGGATCTGCTGCACCTGGACATCATGGATGGCCACTTCGTGTCCAACATCACTGTAGGGCCCTTGGTAGTGGAGGCCGTGCGCAGGGTGACCGCGCTGCCCCTCAACGTGCATCTGATGATTGCACAACCGGAGCGCTATCTGGCCGACTTCGCTCAGGCGGGAGCGGACACGCTCAGTGTTCATGTGGAAGCGTGCCCCGATCTGTATCGGACGCTGTGTGCCATACGGGAGCTGGGGGTAGTGCCTGGGGTGGCCCTCAACCCCGCGACCCCCGTGAATAGCCTGTGGGAGGTGCTGCCGGTGGTGGATTTCGTGCTGGTGATGACCGTCAGCCCAGGCTTTGGAGGCCAGCCCTTTATCCCCTCCATGATCGGCAAGCTCCGCCGACTGCACGCTCTTCTGTCGGAACTGGGAGTCCGGCCAGCCATAGGCGTGGACGGGGGGATCAATGTGCGGACTGTGCCAGCGGTAGTGGCCGCCGGGGCGACCATTCTCATTGCCGGAGAGGCCATTTTCGGAGCCTCGGAGGGGATAGGGAAGGCCATCGCCCGGCTGCGCCAGGCCGCTATGGGGGCCCAAAAGGACAGCCAGCCCCAAACCCATTGAGGCTGGCTGTGGGTGGCAGTGCAGAACTGTTCACTCTCCCGCAGGTTAGAAGCCGCTTGACATGTGCGGCACCATATCTGGCCCGGTAAGGGGTTGTTCGCTAACCTGCAGGAGGGTAGAGAATCACGTCTTGTGCAACGTGCGCAAGCATTGGGCGCACAAATTCATGCGTTTGGGCCGGCCCTCCACCATGATGGTTACCCGCTGGATGTTGGGCTTCCATTGCCGCTTGGTGCGGTGCTCAGACTTGGGGACGTGGTGCCCAAACTGCGGCTGCTTGCCGCAAAGGTCACATTTGGCCATCTTTCACCTCACGGATAGATGATGCGGCCAGAGCTCAAAACGCTCAAGGCCGCTGAGATACCCTGCTCAGACATTCTAATGATACCACAAAGGGCTGATGGGGGCAACTGGTAGGGGCAGCCCCTACCGGAAAACGGCTTGTAACCTTTCGAGTGGTTAGGTGTTCACATAGATAATGAGGCGCAGGCGATGATCCACAAGGATATGCTAATCCTGGATATTCTCCAGCGGTATCCTCAGACCAAGGAAGTCTTCGCCCGTTACGCCATGCCCTGCGATCGCTGCATGGGCGCGATCCGCGGCAGCCTGGCCGATGGAGCGCGCATGCACAGCGTGCCTCTGGGGGTGCTGATACGGGAATTGGAGGAGAGCATTGTCGCCGAAGCGCCTCCCCGAGAGGGGCCACTCCGACTTCAGGGCCGCAATGAGAGTAGGGAATGACCGAAGAGACGCGGTGGGGAAGGATCGAGATATCCCCGGCGGCTGTGGCCACCATCGCAGGCCAGGCGGTGCTGGAATGCTACGGCGTGGTGGGCCTCTCCTCGCGAGGGCTGGCTGAGGTGTTACATCGTGATCATCGTCACCAGGGGGTTGAGGTGCGGTTCCAGGATGGGGCCATCATCATTGACATCTATGTGATCATGGAATATGGCGTCCGCATCATGACCGTGGCCCGCAATGTGATGGAGGGGGTAAAATTCACCGTAGAGAAGGCCCTGGGTGTGCCGGTGGAGCAGGTCAACGTCCATGTGCAGGGTTTGCGGGTGAGCAATACCCTATAGGGCCCAGGGGAGTGGGACGGCTTGCCTCGGTTTGGGGAACAGCGTCTAGTGGCAGAACAAGTGGATTCCTGGGGAGGGCGGGAACTTAAGCAGGCACTGTCCGCTGGCTTGGCCTGGCTGGAACATCACGCCGAGGTGATCAATGCCCTCAATGTGTATCCCGTTCCCGATGGGGATACGGGCACCAACATGTCGCTGACCCTACAGGCTGCGCTGCAGGAGGTGGCCCATTCACCCCACGACGAGACGGCGGGGGTCATTGCCCAGGCTGTGGCCCAGGGAGCGCTCATGGGGGCGCGGGGCAACTCGGGTGTCATCCTCTCCCAAATATTCCGTGGGCTAGCCCGCCGTCTACGGGACCTGGCGCGCTTCGACGCCCTGGCACTGGCCGCGGCCATGAAAGAGGCCACGGACACCGCTTACAAGGGGGTCATCAAACCCGTCGAAGGCACCATCCTCACCGTGGTCCGTGAGGCAGCGGAGGCAGCGCAGAAAGCGGCCGCCGAGAGAAATGACCTGCTCTACCTCATGGAGCAGATGGTGGCTGAGGCCCGGCGGTCAGTGGCCCATACGCCCGAGCTCTTGCCCGTCTTAGCCGAGGCTGGGGTCGTAGATGCCGGAGGACAGGGGCTCTTCGTGATCCTGGAGGGGATGCTGCGTTACATGAGAGGGGAACGGGTGGAATTGGCTGCTAGCCTGGGGGCGACGGTGGACTTGCAGGCTCCCACCTCGGAGGGGACATGGGGCTACGATGTGCAGTTTATTCTGAGGGGGAGGGACCTGGATGTGGAGGCCATCCGGGAGGCCATTGCGGGGATGGGTGATTCGGCGCTGGTGGTGGGCGACCCCACGATGGTGAAGGTGCACGTTCACTCCCCTGAACCGGGAACCCCTCTCAACTACGGGGCACGCCTTGGCTCCCTCAGCGATATCATTGTGGAAAACATGCAGGAGCAGTACGAGGAGTTCATCGCCGCCAGGCCGCCAACACGGGCCATGACAGCCAAGGGGGTGGAGATGGCCTCTCCTATCGGCATCGTGGCCGTCGCCACCGGTGAGGGAATAATCCGCGTGCTGGAGAGCCTGGGAGCCAGCACTGTGGTGCACGGGGGACAGACCATGAACCCCAGCACGGAGGAGCTATTGGAGGCGGCGGAGGGGCTGGATGCAGAAGAGGTCATCATCCTGCCCAATAACTCCAATGTGATCCTGGCTGCCCAGCAGGCCCAGGAATTGAGCAGCAAGCGGGTACAAATCGTGCCCACCGAGACCCTGCCCCAGGGGGTGAGCGCGCTGCTGGCCTTCAACTACCAAGCGGATTTGGAGGCCAACATCCAGGCCATGGACCGGGCCCGAAAGGAGGTGCGGACGGCGGAGCTCACCTTCGCCGTGCGGCCCGCCCAGTTGAATGGCCTGCAGGTGGCCGAAGGGCAGGTGATCGGACTCCTGGATGGTGAGCTCACCGCCTGCGGCTCCGATCTGGACACAGTGGCTCTGGAGATGCTAGAACAGATGTCGGCTCAGGATGAGGAGATCATTACTCTCTATATGGGACAAGGGGTATCATTAGCCCAGGTGAAGGCTCTGGCATCCCTGATCCGGGAGCGATATCCCGAGCAGGAGGTGGAACTGGTCGAGAGCGGGCATTTTCACTATCCCTATATCCTTTCAGTCGAGTAGGTGCTTACCAGGACAGGCGAAGAGGAAGCTATGGTTCATGTCCGGGTGGTGACCGATAGTGCGGCCTATATCTCGGAGGAGAAGGTGGAGCAGTTGGGTATCCGGGTGCTGCCTCACACGACCTACTGGGATCATGTGTCTTTCCGTGACCAGGTTGACCTCAGCCGGGAGGAATTCTTCCACAGATTGCACGTTGGAGAGGCATCGTTGCGCGTTCTGCCCCCCTCAGTGGCCGCTTTCCGACAAGCCTACGCGGAGTTGAGTCAAGAGACGGATGCCATCCTCTCCGTTCATGTCTCCGGCCGGTTGAGTGAGACATGCCGAGTGGCCTCTCAGGCCGCCGAGGCCTTCCTGGGCCGATGCCAGATCGCCGTTGTAGACTCCCTTACCAGTTCGCTGGGGCTGGGCATTCTGGCCACCGCCGCAGCCGAGGCTGGTGCGGCTGGTCAGTCCCTAGATAAGGTGGTTCACCTCATGCGAGGGATGATCCCCCATATCTACGGCGTGTTCTTCACTGAAGACCTGGAGTATCTGGAGCACGCAGGGCGCATTGGCCGAGCCCAGTCGCTTCTGGGGAGCATGTTGGGCATTAAGCCTTTTCTGATCATTGAGGAGGGGGAGATCATCCCTATGGAGAAGGTCACCACCCGGGAGCGGGTCATTGATAAGCTGGTCGAGTTCGTGGCCGAGTTTTCAACCCTTGAGCAGCTTGGCGTGGTACAGAGCAGAGTGGAGACAGAAGAGACGCAGTCGCTCGTCGAACGACTGCACCTCCTCTTCCCCGACAAGGAGTTTCCAGTGGTGCTTTATGACCCCGTCCTGGCTTATCACATAGGGCCCAATAACATCGGGCTGATGATCTACGAGGGGATGTACTAGTCCACAGTCCATAGACCAAGGACTAGGGGAAGTGGCTTATGCCGTTGACCTTTGAGACCCTACGGCGTATCCTGATCCTGGAGCGGGATCAGGGCTGTCGCAATAGGGCGGTGATCGGTGGCCTGGACAAGTTCGCCGCTCACTGGCAGGAACAAATTGCACCTGATCAGCCACAGACGGCCGCGGTGTTGGAGCGCTTAAAGTGCTACCCCGCGCTCCAGACACAGGAGGAGCGAGCCTCGGCCGTGAAGGAGATGCTCGACATCCTGGCCGGCCGCGAACCAATGGGCCAGCCTCAACCCACCCCTCACGCAGTGGAGGAACCTTCCATCGCCCCGCTGGAGGCCCTCACCCTGGACTCACCCGTCACAGAGCTCCAGGGCATTGGGCAGAGCCGGGCTGAACAACTGAGCCGTTTAGGCGTAAAGACCATCCGAGATATGCTTTATCTCTTTCCCCGTCGCTACAATGACTTTCAGACCATGAAGCCCATCTATAAACTAAAGTACGGTGAGGTGGCGACGGTGGCGGGCACTGTCTGGGAGACCAGGGCCCGTAGGGGCCGAGGGGGACAGGACATTGTCACCACCATCATCAGCGATGGGACCGGCACCGTACAGGTCACCTGGTTCAACCAGCCCTACCTGACCAAGGCTCTGCGGGCCGGACGGCAGGTGGTGATCAGCGGCAAGGTGGATGAGTACCTGGGGCGTTTGGTCTTCACCTCGCCCGAGTGGGAAGTCCTGACCCGGGAACTGATCCACACCAAGGGGATTATCCCTGTCTACCCCCTGACTAAGGGGATGAGCGCGCGCTGGATGCGCCGTCAGATGAAGCCGGTGGTGGATTACTGGACCCTGCGCCTGCCCGACCATTTGCCCTCGGAAGTGCGGGAGCAGACGGGCCTGCTCCTCCTGGAGGAGGCTATCCGGCAGATCCACTTTCCCGAGAGCCAGGCGGCGCTGGCCCGTGCGCGCCGCCGCCTTTCCTTTGACGAGTTCTTCCTGATCCAGTTAGGAGTGCTGCGCCAGCGCCACTGGTGGCGGGTGCGCCCCGGCCGGCCCCTACCCCTAAACCGGAAGGCCCTGCAGTGTTTCCTGGAGGGCCTGCCCTTTACCCTGACCGGCGCCCAAGGGCGAGCCCTGCAGGAGATCTTGGAGGACATCCAGCGGCCGGAGCCCATGAACCGGCTCCTGCAGGGGGATGTGGGCTCGGGCAAGACAGTGGTGTCCCTGGCGGCCATGTTGCAGGCCGTGGCAGCAGGCTGCCAGGCGGTGCTCATGGCGCCCACCGAGATCCTGGCGGAACAGCACGCCCACACCGTCAGCCAACTTCTGGCCCACAGGGGTGAGGAGAAGCCCTCAGTGGTCCTGCTGACTGGCAGCCTAACGATGGCGGAAAGGGAGGCAGCGTACCAAGCCATTCGGGAGGGCTTGGCGGACATCGTGATCGGCACCCATGCCCTCATTCAGGAGGGGGTGGCCTTCCACGACCTGGCCCTGGCGGTCATTGATGAGCAGCATCGGTTTGGGGTGTCCCAGCGGGCCACCCTCCGCCAGAAGGGGCACAATCCCCATCTGTTGGTCATGAGCGCGACCCCCATCCCCCGCACCCTGGCGCTCACCCTCTACGGCGACCTGGACATCTCCACCCTTGATGAGATGCCTCCGGGCCGCAAGCCCATCACCACCCACTGGCTGGCCCCGAGTGAGCGGGAACGGGCCTATCAGTTCCTGCGAAGCCAGGTAAAGCAGGGACACCAGGCCTTCATCATCTGCCCCCTGGTGGAGGAGTCGGAGAAGGTGGAGGCGCGCGCGGCGGTGGAGGAGCACCGCAGGCTGGCAGAGAAAGTGTTCCCCGACCTGCGGGTGGGACTGCTGCACGGCCGGATGAGCGGTGAGGAGAAGGAAGGGGTCATGCGGCGCTTTGTGACTGGAGAGCTGGACATCCTGGTCTCCACGCCGGTGGTGGAGGTGGGGATTGACGTCCCGAACGCCACGGTGATGTTGATTGAGGGGGCGGATCGCTTCGGCCTGGCCCAACTCCACCAGTTTCGGGGGCGGGTGGGCCGGGGGGAGGCGGAGTCCTACTGCTTGCTGCTGGCTGAATCCCCCACCCCCGAGGCAGAGGAGCGGCTGAAGGCCGTGGAGGGCTGTCAGGACGGCTTCGCCTTGGCGGAGAAGGATCTGGAAATGAGGGGCCCGGGCGAGTTCTTCGGGCTGCGCCAGAGCGGTCTGCCCGATCTCCAGTTGGCCCAATTGAGTGATGTGCCCCTCCTGGAGATGGCCCGCCAGGAGGCGCGCAGGCTCTTTCGGATGGACCCTGATCTGAGCCAGCCTCGACACCGGCTCCTGCACCGGCGAGTGTTGGATATGGGCTGGCAGGGGGAGGGGGACCTGAGTTAAGGGGGATGGCATGACCCTTGCAATATATCCAGGCACCTTCGATCCCGTGCACTATGGGCACATTGACATTGCCACCCGTGCAGCGACCATCTTCGACCGGTTGGTGGTGGCAGTATACGATCACGGACGCCCGCTCAAGAATATCCTATTCTCGGCCGAGGAGCGGGTGGTGATGGTGGAAGAGGCCCTGCGACACCTACCGAATGTGATAGTGGAGAGCTATCATGGCCTGACGGTGGAGTATGCTCGAAGTAAGGGAGCCCGGGTGATCGTGCGGGGGCTGCGGGTGACCTATGACTTCGAGTTTGAGTACCAGCGAGCGCTGACCAACAAGAAGCTGGCCCCGGAGATCGAGACCATCAGCTTGATGACCAGCCTGGAGTACGCTTTTCTCAGCTCCAGTATGGTCAAGGAAATCGCAGCCATGGGCGGCTGTGTGCAAGGCATGGTGCCCTCTCATGTGGAGGCCGTTCTGCGAGAGCGGATGCGGGAGGCAGAGGTGACCACAGATTACACGGATGACACTGATGTTTCAACAGAGACTCATCCGTGAAATCTGTGCCATCTGTGGTTCAGGAGTCTCCGGAACGCCGATCTGAGCAAAGGGGTAAGTGCTGTGGACATCCTGCATTTTATTGATCGGTTGGAAGAGGAACTCGGCCGAGGGTGGAAGCTGCCTTTCACCAGCGTGGTGATAGTCAATGAGCAACGCCTGTGGGACCTCATTGACGCCCTGCGCCTTTCCATCCCTGAGGAGGTGCAGAAGGCCCGACGAGTGGGGCAGGAACGGGAGCGCATCCTGGCTCAGGCTGAGGAGGAGGCGAGGCGTATTGTGGACCAGGCCCGTAAGCAGGCGGTGGAGCTGACATCCAGCCACGAGTTGATCCAGAGCGCGCAGGCAGAGGCAGCGGAGATTATGTCCCAGGCGCAAAGGGAGGCACAGCGGTTTCAGGAGGAAGCGGACTCCTACGCCTTTGAGGTGCTGGACCAGTTGGAAAAACAACTGAGGCAGGTGTTACAGAGGGTGCAGAATGGAGCGCAAGTGCTCTCCAGCCGGAGGGAAAGGGGGGGTGAGCTCCGACAACAAGGCTCAAACTGAGGCAGCCAGCCGTATCCCCACAACTCGTGTTCCGGACCGGAAGCGCGGATAAAATCTACTCCTGCTCGGCCGGGTATTTTTGACTTGGCAGTCAGTCTGTCCTATAATGGCACAACCCCCCGGCGAGCCAAGCTTGGGGGCTCTCCAGCTCAATTAGAGCGCCACCGTACCTCATGCCTGCCGTGAGGTGATTCATACGAAAGGATGAAGCAGGATCATGCCAGCTTTGCCCAAAAAACGGCTCTCCCGTGGGCGGCGAGACAGGCGGCGCGCCCATGATGGACTGAAAGCGTTGAACCTCGTCCCCTGCCCGCAGTGCCATGAACTGCGGCTGCCCCACCGGGTGTGTCCCTCCTGTGGCTACTACCGGGGCGTCGAGGTGATAGAAGCCAAGGCAGAGTAGGGGCAGGTCTTAGACCTGCCCCTACTCTTAAGGCCGTGGTGTTGCGGCATGTAGAGTGAATCACTATGCACCGGTCCCTTTCCACCAGCGGACGGAAGGAGATGAGAAAATGAAACGCGTAAGGGATCTCATCGGCAGTCCATTAGGCCTACTGGCACTGGGAGCACTGGTTCTGACTCTGGTCTTCTGGTGCGCCCCCGCCAGCCGTACGGGAGGAGGTCTTTTTCCAATCCTTTCAATCCCCTATCGAGACGCCAACACAGCCTCCTTCGCCATTGCCTGCGATACCCACTCCGCGACCACCGTCACCAGTTGGTGGGTTGTGGCGTGTAGCGCACCCAGCACATTCAGGCGCTGCCGACCGCTGGGGGCCTGAATGAAGACCCGTGCGAAGCACCACACAAAGCCGAGAAAAGGTTG
>Ga0172364_10001164_pt1 | contig 19885 bp, 34 predicted proteins | sample LakKivSesite10cm_FD_114545 | JGI IMG/M metagenome (GOLD analysis project Ga0172364, IMG submission 114545) | Sediment microbial communities from Lake Kivu, Rwanda - Sediment site 10cm | ecosystem: Environmental > Aquatic > Freshwater > Lake > Sediment | place: Rwanda: Western Province, Lake... | reverse complement strand
GCTCATGTCGCGGACTTTCCCTTTGGAGAAAATACGGAACATAGGGATCATCGCCCATATAGACGCCGGCAAGACCACCGCGACCGAGATGATTCTTCATCACACGGGGCGGACCTACAAGATTGGCAGGGTAGACGAGGGGACTGCCGTGATGGACTGGATGGAGCAGGAGAGGGAGAGAGGTATTACCATAACCGCGGCAGCTACTACATGTCACTGGAGTGAGCATCGCATAAACATCATAGATACCCCAGGACACGTGGATTTCACCGCTGAAGTGGAACGCAGCCTCCGCGTACTGGATGGCGGAGTCGTGATTTTCGATGGCGTAGCCGGGGTGGAGGCTCAATCAGAGGCCGTCTGGCGCCAGGCGGATAGATACGGCGTGGCCAGGATTTGCTTCATTAACAAGATGGACAGGGTCGGTGCCGATTTTCAGCACACGGTGGACATGATTAACGAAAGGCTGCATGTTAAGGCGCTGCCGGTGCAGGTTCCTATTGGGGGCGAAAAAGACTTCCGGGGCATCGTTGACCTCGTCGAAAACAAAGTTGTTGAGTTCTCGGCTGATTCGAATTCGGTTTCGACAAAGGAGGGTGAGGTTTTGCTTGCCAGGCATCGCCAGATACTGGTCGAGCGCTTGGCCGAGCTTGACGACCAGATTATGGCGCTGTATCTGGATGGGCAGAATATCTCTCCTTCTCAGGTGAAGGCGGCCATCAGGAGGCTGACCCTGTGCAACTGCGTGGTGCCTGTTCTCTGTGGAAGTGCCTTGAGGGACAAAGGCATCGAGCTATTGCTTGATGCTATCGTGGATTATCTACCCTCGCCGCTTGATACTCTGCCTGTCTCGGCTACGGACCCTGAGAGCGGAGAAAAAATCCTACGTCTGGCGAGCGATGACGAACCTTTTTCGGCGTTAGCATTCAAGACGGTCTCCGACCCGTTCATGGGCAGGTTGGTTTACTTGCGCGTATATTCGGGTAGGGTGAAGGCGGGAGCGCAGGTCTTGAACTCCAGCATGGAAAAGAAGGAGAGGTTGGGCAAGCTCTACGTCATGCATGCCGACCACCGCGAGGAGATTGAGGAGGTAGACACTGGAAGCATTGCAGCCAGTCTGGGGCTCAAAATGACATCCACCGGTGATACGCTTTGTGCCCCCGGTCGTCCGGTGCTTTTTGAGCCCATACGATTTGCGGAGCCCGTGCTTTCCATGGCCGTTGAAGCTAAAAGCAAAGTTGACCAGGACAAGTTGGACGACTCCCTGGCCAAGCTTGCTATGGAAGACCCGACCTTCAAGGTTTACCACGATAAAGAGACGGGGCAGACCCTGGTTTCAGGAATGGGTGAGCTTCATCTCGAAGTACTGATGGAGCGCATATTTCGAGAATATGGCGTGAGAGTCAACGTAGGTAAGCCGCAGGTCGCTTACAAGGAGACAATCACCGTTCCGGTGGAGTCCGAAGGCAGATTCATCCGTCAGTCTGGCGGCAGAGGACAGTACGGTCACGTCTGGCTCAGGATCGAACCGGGGGTGCGCGGCAGCGGGTTTGAGTTCCAGGACCAGATTCGCAGCGGAGCCATACCCAAGACATTTACTCCCTCCGTAGAAGCCGGTGTGAAGTCGGCTCTGCAGAGTGGCGGACTGGCTGGCTACCCTGTAATAGACGTGAAGGTGGCTCTGTTTGACGGTAGTTATCACGAGGTTGACTCTTCAGATATGGCTTTCAGGATGGCCGGCTTCATGGCCACCCGAGATGGCGTGGACAAGGCCAAACCTATCATTCTCGAGCCGATTATGGAAGTGGAAATTACTACCCCCAACGAATTTCTCGGGGACATCATCGGCGATTTGAACTCTCGAAGAGCCCGTATCGAAGGTATCGACACTCGCGACGAATTTTCCGCGATCCGATGCCTTGTTCCTCTGGCTGAGACATTCGGTTTTGCCGGAGATTTGCGGTCGCTCAGTCAGGGGAGAGCCAGCTATACCATGTGTTTTCATCGCTATGAAGACTTGCCCCAGGAGCTGGCCGAGCAAATCGCGACAAGAGCAGGAAGAACAAGATGAGCGAGCAAAAAGTTCGTATCAAGATCAAGAGCTTCGATCACAGGTTGGCCGACCAGGCGGTAAGGCAGATAATAGACGCCGTGGAACGCACCGGCGCTATTATCGTCGGGCCGGTCCCCTTGCCGACGCGTATCGAGAAGTTCTGCGTTATTCGTTCTCCTAACATAGATAAGGACTCCAGGGAACAGTTTGAGATCAGGACTCACAAGAGGTTGATTGACGTTCTGCAGCCCAGCGCCAAGACCATAGACGCCCTGAGCCAGCTCGACCTCGCGTCCGGAGTGGAGATAGATATCAAGTTGTAGCTAGGGCCATGTTTCCAGGCATTATTGGCAGGAAGATAGGTATGACGCAGCTGTTTCAGGACAGTGGCGAGACAGTGGCGGTGACGGCTATCCAGGCCGGACCCTCTGTGGTAACGCAGGTGAAGAGTCGGGCAACAGATGGTTACGATGCCGTACAAATAGGCCTTGTTGAGAGCAAGGTGAAACAATCTCGGCTTAGCTCTCCCGAGAAGGGACATCTCAAAGGCATAGAGAGTGTGCGCTATCTTCGTGAGTTCAGAGCTGACGATGTCAGTTCGGTGAAGCGCGGTGACAGGGTGGACGTGAGCTTCCTGAAGCATGGCGACTTGGTGAACGTAATTGGTCTTTCGAAGGGGAGAGGATTCACCGGTGTGGTCAAGAGGTATCATTTTTCCGGTGGACCGAAGACGCACGGGCAAACCGATCGCCACCGTGCCCCGGGTTCAATCGGGGCCACGACGTTTCCCGGCCGGGTGCTCAAAGGAAAACGCATGGCAGGGCATACGGGAAACGCAAGGGTAACGGCACGTAACCTTGAGGTGATTCAGGCCGACCCTGAGCGTAATCTGCTTCTGGTCAAGGGGGCCGTGCCTGGAGCCGACGGGGGGTTGTTACTAGTTGAGAAGGCAAGGTAGCTGGAAGTGAAATTGCCGGTTTATAGTCTAAGCGGCGAAGTGGTGGAGGAAACGGAGGTCAATCAAGCTGTTTTTGATTTGCCGTTCAACCAGGCGGTGGTGCATCAGGCGATGGTGAGGCAACTGGCCAACGGACGGCAAGGCACCGTATCCACCAAGGGCCGAGGGGAAGTCAGCGGGAGCACAAGGAAGCTTTATGCTCAGAAGCATACCGGGCGGGCCCGGCGGGGGAGCATAAAGTCACCTCTTCTCAGAGGAGGCGGAGTGGTTTTTGGTCCCAAGCCCCGCAGCTATCGGCAGGCCATGCCCAGGAAGATGAGGAGACTGGCATTGAAGTGTCTACTCTCGGCTAAAGTTAGGGACGGGGATGTAAGACTGGTAGACGGACTTGATTTTGAGGCGCCGAGGACCAAAGATGTGATGAATGTTCTATCTTCGCTGGGAATCGAGTCGTCCGCTTTGATTCTTACCGCGCAGTCGGCGCCGAATGTAGTGAAATCGGCGGCAAATTTGCCTGAAGTGAAGGTGCTTCCTTCGGGGCTAATTAATGTGGTGGACTTGCTGTCGTACAAGATGCTGGTAGCCACCGTGCCGGCAATTCGCAACATCGAACAAATGTGGGGCAAGTAAATTGCATCTTTATGAAGTTCTGCGTCGTCCTCTGATTACGGAGAAGGCCACTTCTCTCAAGGATAAGGACAAATATGTCTTTGAGGTGGCAGGGAGGGCTACCGAGTTTCAGATCAAAGAGGCGGTGGAACAGGCCTTCAAGGTAAAGGTGACCAAGGTAAACGTGATTACCGTGCCCGGCAAGACAAGGACATTCGGCAGAAGGCAGGTAACCAGGTCGCCCTGGAGGAAAGCAATAGTTACTCTGGCGCGGGGGCACAAAATTAGTTTCTTTGAAGGTGTTTAATGGGTTCAGTTATCAAGTGGAGAAAGAAGAAGATGTCCAAGCACCAGCACAAGAAGCTTCTTAAGAAGACTCGCTGGCAAAGGACGCATAAATAGGAAGGATTCATGGGACTAAAGACATATCAGCCGACTTCTCCAGGCAGGAGATACATGTCTGGTGCCACTTTTGAAGAGCTGACCGGCGTCGCTCCCGAGAAGTCCTTGCTGGTGCCGCTGAAAAAGAAGGCAGGGCGCAATAGCCGGGGCGTGGTGACCGTCCGTCACCGGGGTGGGGGTAGCAAGCGCAAACTTCGACTTATAGACTTTAAGAGAGATAAGATTGCTGTCCCCGGGAAAGTGGCTTCTATTGAGTATGACCCTAACAGGTCCGCTCGCATTGCTCTGATCCACTATGCCGATGGAGAGAAACGTTATATACTTGCCCCTTTAGACATTAAGCTGGGCGATACTGTGCAGGCAGGCGAAGACGCTGATATCAGGCCCGGGAATGCTCTTCCGCTGCTTTCTATTCCCGTGGGGAGCCTGGTGCACAATATTGAGTTTGAACCGGGCAAAGGGGGGAAGATTGTTCACGGTGCGGGGAATGCGGCTCAGGTCATAAGCAAGGAAGGGCAGTACGCTGTGCTTAAGCTCCCGTCTGGAGAACTGCGTAGATTTCACCAGAGGTGCTGGGCTACGATTGGTCAGATAGGTAACACTGACCACGAAAATAGGAAGTTGGGCAAGGCCGGAAGGAGCAGGTGGTTGGGTTGGCGGCCCACGGTCAGGGGTTCGGCCATGACTCCCCGTGACCATCCACACGGAGGTGGGGAAGGTAGGGCTCCTCGGGGGATGCCTCCGGAAACTCCGTGGGGAAAGCCGGCTTTGGGCGCCAAGACACGTCGCCGAAAAGCGGGCAGCAGCATGATTCTTAAGGGAAGGAGGGAAGATGTCGCGGTCACGTAAGAAAGGCCCTTTTTGTGATGCCAAGCTGTTAAAGAGAATAGAGGCGCTCAATAGTTCGGGCGAAAAGACGGTGATAAAGACATGGTCGCGCTCCTCTACCGTTTTGCCGCAGATGATAGGGCATACCATTGCTGTGCACAATGGCAGGAGGCATGTGCCACTGTTCATTACCGAGAATATGGTGGGGCACAAACTGGCAGAATTCGCGTTTACCAGGACATTCAGGGGTCATGTTACGAAAGCCAAGATAACAGAACAGGCAAGCACATAACGGAATACGATGAAGGTAAGAGCTGTAGCCAAGGAAATCGGCATTTCGCCTCAAAAAGTTCGTCTGGTTGTGAATATGGTCAGAGGCAAGAAAGTTGACGAGGCATTGAACATCCTCAAGTTTTTGCCGAGTCCTACGGCTAAGGCTGTGTCCAAGGTAATCAAATCGGCAGTGGCCAGCGCTGAAAACAACTTTCAAATGTCGCCTGCGGAACTTCGGATCACTGAGATATTCGCTGACAAGGGGCACGTCATGAAGAGGTTTCGCCCTCAGTCGAGAGGGAGAATCAATCCCATCTTAAAGCGTTCCAGCAACATTACAGTCTTCGTCACTGAAGAGGAGGAATAGTTTTGGGACAGAAAGTTCATCCTTATGGCTTCAGGTTGGGTGTCAACCAGGACTGGCGGACCAGGTGGTACTCCGAGAAGAACTATACCCGGTTCTTGCTGGATGATCTGAAGCTGCGTAAGGTCGTGGACGAGAAATGTGTTGGAGGAGCGGTGGCTCGGGTAGACATTGAACGTCCGGGAGATGAGATACACTTGACCCTCTACTCGGCGCGCCCCGGGATTTTGATTGGCCGGGGAGGGCAGAACGTGGAGGTGTTGAAATCAGATCTGGAAAAGGTCAACAAGGACAAAATTAGATTGACCATAAGGGAAGTTGAGCACCCTGAACTGGAAGCTTCTCTGGTGGCCCGGAGCATAGCCGAACGCCTGGAGGAGAGGATTCCTTTCCGGCGAGCTATGAGGCAAGCGGCCTTCCGAACTTTGCAGGCCGGCGCCAAGGGGATAAAGATAAGGTGCGGCGGAAGGCTTGGCGGACTGGAGATAGCCAGGACCGAGACTCTCCGCCAGGGTCAAATGCCCCTGCACAAATTGCGCGCGAATATTGATTACGGTATTACCGAAGCTCATACCGTGATGGGACGTATCGGGGTCAAGGTGTGGATTTATAAGGGTGACATTATCCCCGAAGCAAAGGAGAAAAGTGCTACAGCCGAAACGAGTGAAGTACCGCAAGGTACATAGGGGAAGACTGAAGGGTAGTGCACACAGCGGAGACACGGTCGTCTTCGGTGACTTCGGTATGAGGGCCGAGGAATCGGCGTGGGTGACGGCACGGCAGATTGAGGCGACCCGCCGGGTATTCGTCCGGCACCTCCATCGTGGCGGCAAATTGTGGATTAGGATTTTCCCTGACAAATCGGTGACAAAGAAGCCCGCGGAGACCAGAATGGGTGGCGGAAAAGGTGCTCCCGACCAGTGGGTGGCGGTGGTCAAAAGAGGGCGGATTCTGTTCGAACTGGCGGATGTGAAGGAGGATGTGGCTTCGGAGGCAGCCCGTCTTGCCTCCCACAAGCTTCCCATAGCTACGAGTTTTGTCACGAGAGAGAGGCGAAAAGTTGAAAGCTAGCGAGATTCGTTCTCTGCCCGACGAAGAGCTAGTGGCGAAACTCAAAGAGGCTCATGAAGAGCTTTTCAATCTTCGTTTTCGCCTGGCTACCAGGCAGCTGGGAAATCATCGGGAGATTCCCGCGGTTAAGAAGAGGATCGCACAGATGAACACTATCTTAAGAGAAAGGGAGCTCGGCGCAATAGAATGAGTTACGTCCAACCCAGAAAAGTGAAAGAAGGCCTCGTGGTCGGCGATAAAATGGATAAGACCGTCGTGGTGGCCGTGGAGAGCTGGAAAGTCCATCCGTTGTACAAGAAGGGCATGAAGGTTACCAAGAATTATAAGGCCCACGACAAGGATAACGCCTGCAAGACCGGAGACAGAGTGAAGATTATGGAGAGCCGTCCCTTGTCCAGGGAAAAGAGGTGGCGGGTAATAGAGATAATGTCGAAAAGAGAGGCGGCTGAACCTAAGCCGACGGAAGGATGATTCAACCCTATACCAGGCTGAAGATAGCCGACAATACCGGGGCTAAGCAGATCATGTGCATCAACGTCCCTGTCGGGGCAAGGAAATACGCCCACATAGGTGACATTATTGTAGCCACGGTGAAGCGGGCCATACCCCACGGCATGGTGAAGAAAGGCGAAGTGGTGCGGGCTGTGGTGGTGCGCGTAGCCAAGGGGTACCGCCGTCCAGACGGCTCGTACATCAGATTTGATGAAGATGCGGCGGTCATCCTGGGCGACAAGAATAATCCAAAAGGTAGCCGTATTTTCGGTCCCGTGGCTCGAGAGCTTAGGGACAAAAACTTCGCCAAGATAGCGTCCTTGGCCCCCGAGGTCCTGTGAAATGAAAATCAGAAAAGGCGACACGGTGGTCGTAACCGGAGGGAAAGACAGGGGAAAAAGAGGAAAAGTTCGCCGCGCGCTGCCCGACCAGGATAAGGTCATAGTGGAGGGACTCAATATGATTAAGAGGCACTCCCGGGCTCGCAGGGCCGCTCGGCAGGCTGGCATAATCGAACTTGAAGCTCCGCTCCACGTGTCCAAAGTGATGTTGGTCTGCGAGAAGTGCGGCAAACCCTCGAGGGTCGCCTTTCGGTTCCTGGAGGATGGCAAGAAGGCGCGGATTTGCAGTGCATGCAAAGAGGTGATTGACTAAGGAGCCGGGTATGAAGTCTCGTCTGGAGGAAAGATATTTGACCGAGGTAGTGCCCCAGCTCAAAGCTGGTCTGGGCTATGACAACGTAATGCAATTGCCGAGGTTGAAGAAGATCGTTCTCAGCATTGGTCTGGGCGAAGCCACGCAAGAGCCGAAGGCTCTGGAGGCGGCGGAGAAAGACCTGGCTACGATCTCGGGACAGCATCCGGTGACGACACGGGCAAAGAAGTCTATCTCGGCCTTCAAGCTGCGAGCCGGTGTGCCCATCGGGATGATGGTGACTTTGCGGGGCACACGGATGTATGAGTTTTTTGACAAACTGGTCAATGTCGTTCTGCCCAGGTTTCGAGATTTTCGCGGTGTATCGCGGGATTCATTCGATGGCCGGGGGAACTACAGTCTGGGCATGAAGGAACAGATAGTGTTTCCTGAGATTGATTACGATAAGGTGGACAAGATCCGTGGGCTGGAGGTGACCATTGTCACCACAGCGAAGACTGATGATGAGGCCAGGTCACTGTTGGAATTAATGGGTATGCCTTTTAGGAGAGCTTGATATGGCGAAGTTATCTAGAATTCTCAAGTCGAAGCGCCCGCCAAAGTATAGGGTGCAGCAGCATAACCGCTGTCAGTTGTGCGGCAGGCCGCATGGTTATATTCGCAAATTCGGCCTGTGCCGTATTTGCTTCCGGGAACGCGCTTTAATCGGTGTAATCCCTGGAGTGAGAAAGTCGAGCTGGTGAAGTAAAGATGACAGTTACTGATCCCATAGCTGATATGTTGACCAGGATACGCAATGCCATCATGGCAAGCCATGACAGCGCGGTTGTGCCATCTTCCAAAACAAAGCTGTCCATCGTCAAAATACTCAGGGACGAGGGTTTTGTTGATCACTACGAAGTGCTGAAAGGGAAGCCTCAGCCGGTGATTAAGATTCAGCTGAAGTACACAGATGAGCAGCCGGCGATTTTGGGCCTTGAGAGAGTGAGCAAGCCGGGGCTGAGGGTCTATGTCGAAGGCCATGAGATCCCGCGCGTCTACGGCGGTCTCGGCGTTGCCATCATATCCACGTCCAAAGGCGTGATGACCGGTCAAGAGGCGTGGCGGCAGCATATCGGCGGCGAGATCTTGTGCTATGTATGGTAGATTAAGTCAGGAGCTGTGAATTATGTCTCGTATTGGTTTGCTTCCCATCCCCATCCCTCGGGGTACCGATGTGAAGATCAATGGAAGCGAAGTCGTGGTAAAAGGGAGCAAAGGAGAACTGCGTCGTCGAATCCATCCCGCCATCTCTATTGCGATCAAGGATGGGTTCTTGGTCGTGACCCGACCTAGCGATAGCAAAATCCATCGGTCCCTGCATGGGCTTACCCGCAGCCTGGTGGCTAATATGGTCACCGGGGTAAGCGAGGGCTTCGAAAGGGTCCTGGAAACCAATGGGGTGGGTTATAGGGCACAAAAGAGCGGTGATAAGCTTGTGCTCCAGGTGGGATATTCCAATGCCGTGGAGTTTGCTTCCCCGCCCGGCATTAGTATCGGCGTGGAAGGGACGAATCGCATTCGGATTGGCGGCATCGATAAAGAACTGGTCGGACAGACGGCCGCCAAGATTCGAGCCATACGTCCGGCTGACTCCTATAAAGGGAAAGGCATCAAGTACTCGGATGAAGTATTGCATCTCAAACCCGGTAAGTCCGGCAAGATAGGCAAGAAGTAGCGGCCACGATGAGCGGAAAAGATTCAAAGGCGACCAAAAGGATACGGCATAGGCGCGTAAGGGAGGGACTGGCGGGTACGGGATCACGTCCCCGGTTATGCGTCTTCCGGAGCCTGAACCATATCCGTGCCCAAATCATAGACGACACGGTGGGCCAGACTCTGGCCTCGGTGAGCACGCTCGACCCTCAAGTCAGAAGCAAGGTGGATGGGATGGGAAAGAGTAAGAGGGCCGAGCTCGTGGGGACTTTGCTTGCGGAGAAAGCGTTGGGTCAGGGGATCAAACAGATAGTATTTGACCGGGGCGGCTACAAATATCATGGCAGGGTCAAGGCTTTGGCCGAGGCTGCCAGGAAATCTGGATTGGAATTCTGAGGATTAGCTTATGAAAGCAGTCAGCAAGGTGAGACGAGACAGACCCAAAATCGATGCCTCTGAATTGACTCTCGAAGAGAAGTTGTTGGGTATCGACCGCGTGACCAAGGTAGTGAAAGGCGGTAGACACCTTCGGTTCAGGGCTTCAGTGGTGGTCGGTGATGGACAGGGGCATGTGGGATTTGGGTTGGCTAAAGCGGCGGCGGTTCCCGAGGCAGTGCGCAAAGCAAGCGCGACAGCAAAGAAGGGGCTGATTCAGGTGCCGATCAAAGACAACACCATCCCGCACGAGATCCTGGCCAAATTCGGTGCTTCCAGGATCCTGCTGAAGCCGGCGCTCCCCGGGACCGGTCTGATTGTCGGCAGCACCGCTCGGGCGGTGCTTGAACTGGCGGGCATCAAGGATGTCCTGGGCAAATCATTGGGCGGATCAAGTAAAATCAATGTAGCGAAGGCAACGATGCTTGCCCTGGCTAATTTGAGGAAACCCGAGGAGGCGGCAGCCGAGCCTCCGGCGTTGGAGGGCAGCGGCGCAGAGGCTCAAAAAGAAGAGATAGATGAAACAGAATGAAGTGAGACCTCCTGCCGGTTCCAAGCACAAGAGCAAGCTGGTTGGGCGGGGGAATGGCAGCGGACACGGTTCCTATTCGGGGAGGGGTATCAAGGGACAGAAGGCCCGCTCCGGCCCGGGCATACGTCTTGGCTTCGAGGGCGGGCAGCTGCCGCTGATAAAACGCCTTCCACGGAAAAGAGGATTCACCAATATTTTTAGAACTGAATACAATATTGTCAACGTGGGCAGACTCGCTGTTTTTCCTTCGGGCACTAAGGTGACGCCCGAGGAGTTGCTGAAGGCCAGGCTCATTACCACCACAGACCGTCCGACCAAGATTCTCGGCGCCGGCGATGTCCGGTATCCGGTGCACGTTACCGCTAACAAATTCTCTTCGTCGGCGGAGAAGAAGATTGTGGCGGCCGGCGGGACGATAGAACAGGCTTAGAATGGAGCGCAGAGCATCCCGACCGCGTCTCATGCAGGCAATGGTCGACATGGTCACGTTGCCTGATTTGCGGCAAAAGATACTTTTCACACTCGGCATTCTCGTGGCCTTCCGCTTCTTGACTCATGTTCCTTTGCCCGGTGTGAACGTCACGGCTTTGCAGGACTTGTTCTCGCAGAACCTTCTGCTGGGCATGTTTGACCTGTTCAGCGGTGGCGCCATGACCAGGTTCAGCATCGCTACACTGGGGGTGTATCCTTACATTACCGCGTCCATAATTATGCAGCTGCTGGTTCCTGTAATTCCGCGCCTTCAAGCCATATCGCAAGAAGGAGAACTCGGCCAGCAAAGAATCAATCGAATTACTCACCTGCTGACCATACCCATGGCCGCTCTTCAGGGCTACGGAGTGTTGATTTTGCTGCGCGCTCAGAGCGCTGACATTTTCACTGCTCCACTGACGCCATTGAACGTTACCAACTGGCTAATCACAATGACGGCCGGCTCGATGTTTCTCGTGTGGCTCGGCGAGTTAATCACGGAGCGGGGCGTGGGGAACGGGATATCCATAATAATCTTTGGCGGCATCGTGGCCGGGGTGCCTGGAATAGTAGGTCAGGCCTATGTTACGGCCCGCACCGGGCATCCGGCGGGACTCATCGCCTACCTCGTCATAACTTTGGCAATGGTAGTGCTTATAGTCATATTCATTGAAGCTCATCGCCGGATTCCTGTGCAGTATGCCCGGAGTAGTTTTCGCGGCGGCCGCATGTACCGCCAATCGGGTTCCACCTATATTCCCCTGCGGGTCAATACCGCGGGAATGATACCCCTCATCTTTGCCATAGCCGTAATGCAGCTCCCGGCTACCATAGCTTCGTACTTCAGAAACGCTCAAAGCCCGAACATCTGGGATACAATCTACCGTATGTTTCAGTCGGATACCGGACTGTACAACGGGCTGTATTTTCTCCTGGTCATTGGCTTCACCCTGTTCTACACCATGGTCATATTCGAACAGATGAACCTGCCTCAAACGTTGCAGCAGCAGGGCGGCTTTATTCCCGGAGTCCGGCCCGGCAAAGCCACGACCGACTATCTGAACGGAATCATAAGGCGTATCACCGTCGGCGGCGCCTTATTCCTGGCTTTAGTGGCAATCATACCATTCGTTGCTACGAGCGCCACCGGCATTACGGATTTGGGAATTCGTAGCACTGCCATGCTTATTGCCGTCGGTGTGGCCTTGGACACCATGAAGCAGTTGGAGGCTCAGCTGACCATGCGCCGGTACGAGGGTTTCCTGAAGTAATGTACGTGGTCGTGTTGGGTCCTCCGGGTGCGGGGAAGGGAACTCAAACCGATATCCTCTCTCGGGAGATGAATTTGCCTCATATCGCCTCCGGAGACTTGTTTCGGAAGGCCCTGGAAGAGAAGACCGAGGTCGGCTTAATGGCAAGGGGCTACATGGATAGAGGGAAACTGGTTCCTGATGCGATAACGATAAAGATGATTTTGGAGCGAATTAGTCAGCCTGACTGCGCGTCCGGGTGCATTTTCGATGGCTTTCCGCGGACTCTGGCTCAGGCTGAGGTCCTGGATGAAGCCCTGGAGGGCCGGGGACGGAACATAGACAAAGCGATATATATTGACGTGCCCGATGAGGAGTTGGTAAAACGCCTCAGCGGAAGATGGCTCTGCCGCAGGTGTCAAACGCCCTATCACATGATAAGTTCGCCGCCCAGGGTGCCCGGCAAGTGCGACAAATGCGGCGGTGAACTGTATCAGCGTTCGGACGACAAAGAGGAGACGGTAAAGGAACGGCTAAGGGTCTTCCTTGCTAAGACTGTCCCCATACTTGATTATTACGAGAAACAAGGTAAACTAATCAGAGTGCGCGGTGACCTGGGGGTGCAGGAGGTAACCAAGGAAATAGTGTCGGCAGTCAAGGCGCCTGCGCCAACCCGGGCGAAGGGGAACGTCTCAAGGACGTTAGGTAGCCGCGCTCATGCCGAGTGACTTCAAATCCTGAGTGGAATAGAATAGATGGTGATCATAAAGTCCGATGACGAGATTGCGACCATGAGAAAGTGCGGCAAGATCCTGGCAGCTATTCTGGACAAGTTAAGAACCGAGGTGAGGCCGGGGCTAAAGACCGACCGGTTGGACGTAATAATGGCCGGCGAATCCGAAAAGAGGGGAGTCGTGCCTTCCTTCAAGAACTACAATGGCTTTCCCGCGAATCTATGCGTCTCGGTAAATGACGAGATAGTTCACGGGATTCCGGGCCAGCGGGTGCTGCAGGAGGGAGATATCGTTTCTCTGGATGTAGGGGCAAAGCTCAATGGCTTCAATACCGATGCTGCCATAACCGTCGGCGTAGGACGGATAAGCAAGGAGGCCGGGGACCTTATCGCGGTTACGGAAGGCAGCTTGAAGTCGGGCATAGCCCGGGCGACAGGTGGGGCATGGATAGGGGATATCTCATCCGCCATCCAACGTTATGTCGAGCGGAAAGGATTCTCCGTGGTAAGAGAATATACCGGGCATGGGGTGGGTCGGGACTTGCATGAAGAACCCCAAATACCTAATTTTGCATTCGGAAAAGGCGCCTTGCTTCGTAAGGGGATGACGCTGGCCATCGAACCCATGGTCAATGCCGGAGATTGGCGCACCAAGCTAGCAGCTAACCAATGGACAGTGCTTACGGCTGATGGGAGCCTCTCAGCCCATTTTGAACATACCATCGCTGTGACCGATGAGGGAGCCGAGGTACTTGTCTGATATTATATAAGAGATGGCCAAGAAAGAACGCATAGAAGTCGAGGGCAAGGTGACTACTGTTTTGCCCAATACTATGTTTCGTGTCGAATTGGCCAACGGCCACCAGGTGCTGGCCCATATCTCGGGCAAGATGAGGAAGCATTATATCAAGATTCTACCGGGGGACAGGGTTCTGGTGGAACTTTCACCTTATGACTTGAGCCGGGGCAGAGTCACCTATCGGCTTAGATAGTTTGACAGGTTGGCCTATAAGGTTTATCATAACAGGGTTTTGAACGGTGATTGGAAATGAAAGTCAGAGCTTCAGTTAAGCCGATTTGCAGAAAATGCAAGGTCATCAGGCGAGAGGGTGTGGTCAGGGTCATCTGTGAGAATCCGAAGCATAAGCAGAGGCAAGGGTAAGAGACAATGGCACGTATTGCTGGCGTAGACCTTCCCAAGGAGAAGCCAATCTGGGTTGCTTTGCAGAGCATTTACGGCATCGGCGCAACGTCAAGTCGTCATATCTTAGCGGCCGCCAGCATTGACCCTGGCATCAGGTCCAAGGACCTTAGTGAAGAGCAGGTCGGCCAAATTCGGGATGTTCTTGACAAACAATATAAGGTCGAGGGTGACCTCAGGAGAGAGGTTCAATCTAACATAAAGCGGCTTATTGAAATCAGCAGCTACCGCGGCCAAAGGCACCGCATGAGACTGCCGGTTCACGGGCAGAGGACGCGCACGAACGCCCGAACCAAGAAAGGGCCGAAAAAGACGGTGGCCGGTAGAGGTCAGAAGCGCGGTCTGTCCAAGAAGTAAGGAGACTGTTTAGCAATGCCTAAAAAGAAGAAGGCCCATAAGAAGATTAGTGAGGGCAAAGCATATATTCAATCTACGTTCAACAATACGATTGTCACCATTACCGATATGCAAGGTAATGTCGTATCCTGGGGGAGTTCCGGTACGGCCGGATTCAAGGGTTCCAGGAAAGGAACGCCCTACGCTGCCCAGATTGCTGCCAGAGACGCGGCGCACCGGGCAATAGGCGATGGCTTGCACAGAGTCGAAGTGTATATTAAAGGCCCCGGCAGTGGCCGAGAGGCGGCTATACGCGCCTTGCAGGCCACGGGCATTACCGTTACAGCTATCCGGGATGTAACCCCTATCCCTCATGACGGCTGTCGTCCGCGCGGGAGGCGAAGAGTTTAATATGGCACGCTATACCGGTCCGGTTTGTCGCATATGCCGCCGCTTCGGAGATAAACTGATGCTCAAGGGCGAGAAGTGTCCCACGCCCAAGTGCCCGTTGGAAAAAAGGAATACTCCTCCGGGCGGACGGACTTCAACGCGAAGGCGGGGTGGGGTTTCCGACCGCGGAGTTCAGTTGCGCGAGAAACAGAGACTTCGCTTCAGCTACGGTGTCATGGAGCGGCAGTTTCGCAGATTTTTCGACGAGGCCAGGAAAAGCCCCGGCGCCACCGGGGAAACCCTTCTCATACTGTTGGAAAGGAGATTGGATAACGTGGTTTATCGCGTCGGCTTTGCCGACTCGCGTGCCGAAGCCAGACAGGTGGTCCGGCACGGCCATATAGTAGTCAACAATCGCAAAACGGACATACCGTCTTTCCTGGTGAAATCAGGCGACGTGATAACGTGGCGGGAGACCAGTAAGAAAACGGAATATTACAGGACCTTAGCCGAGGAGGTCGAGGGAAGACTTATCCCAGACTGGTTAAGCTTGGACAAGGAAAGCATGACGGCAAGAGTACTAAACTTGCCGGGCAAGGATGCGGTCCAGGCTGAGTTCAATGTGAAAGCCGTTGTCGAATATTACTCGAGGTGAGCCATGCTCGAATTGTCTCTCCCCACTGTAACTTGCGTCGAAAGCAGCGTCAATTACGGTCGTTTTGTGGCTCAGCCGCTGGAGCCAGGCTTCGGAACCACCCTGGGTAATGCCTTGCGGCGAGTGCTTCTCAGTTCTCTGCCCGGCGCGGCAGTGACCTGGGTCAGAATCGAAGGGATTCAGCATGAGTTCTCTCCGATTCCTCAGGTCAAAGAGGACGCTATGGAGTTCCTGCTGAACGTCAGGCAGCTGCGCCTGTGTCCTGTTTCGCGGCAGCCCGGCCAGTTGGCGCTCGAAGTGCAGGGCGAGGGCAAGGTATCTGCAGCCGACATCAAGCCGTCGAACGATTTCCGCATCGCCAACCCCGAGCTTTATCTGGCTTCTTTGGACTCTTCTAAAGCCAAGCTGTCCGTCGAACTGAACGTGGAGCTGGGAAGAGGCTACGTGCCGGCCAAGTCTACCGACGGTTTGCCGGTGGGAGCACTGCCCGTAGACGCCATCTTCAGCCCGGTGCAGAAGGTCAATTTCTCGGTGGAGTCTATCAAGCCCGGGCAGGAGGGAAGTCCCGAAGAACTAATTCTGGAGATTTGGACCGACGGCACCATTTTCCCCTGGGAGGCGCTCGGTCAAAGCGCTGCCATCCTGGTTAATCAGTTTTCTCCTTTCAAAGACTTCGAAGTTCCCATGGCCAGACCTTCGTCAGCCTTACCCGAGCAATACGATACCCCGTTGGAAGATGTGAATCTGTCAACTCGCTCTTACAACAGCTTGAAGAGGGCAGGTATTTTCACTGTAGGACAGTTGATCGAGAAGGGTAAAGAAGGTTTGCCGCCGCTGCCCGGCCTGGGGGCAAAATCTCGTGCGGAAGTGGAAGAGCTGATGGCGAAGCTGAGCTCACCTGTGTCCGAGAAGGAAAAAGAATGAGACACCGAGTAGCCGGACGCAACTTAAGCAGGCCGACGGAGCACAGGTTGGCCTTGTACCGGAATCAGGTTACCGCGCTTCTGGACCACGAGAAGATCACCACCACTGAAGCCAAGGCCAAGGAAGTGCGCAGTTTGGCCGAAAAGATGATTACCCTGGCTAAGGACGGCAAGCTTGCCTCGAGGCGAGAAGCCCTGGCTTTTATCACTGAGAAGAGAGTTGTTGATAAGCTGTTTGCTGAAATCGCTCCCTGGTATGCCGGCCGCAGCGGAGGCTACACGAGGTTGTTGAAATTGGGACCCCGACCCGGGGATAGCGCACCTGTGGTTCAAATTGAATTGGTCAAGTAAACTTGTCTTGCTCATCGAATATGACGGCACCCGCTACTATGGTTTTCAATGGCAAGTCGGCCTTCCTACGATCCAAAGTGAGCTCGAGCTAGCGATAGGCCGGTTGTGCGGGCAGAGTAGCCGGGTTGTAGCAGCCAGTAGAACCGACACGGGTGTGCATGCGCAAGGGCAGGTGGTAGCTTTCTGGGCGAACTCTACATTGGATACAGGGACCCTGGTGAGAGCGTTGAACCATTATTTGCCTGATGATATCGCGGTGAAAGAAGCTCATAGAGCGGCTGCCGAGTTCAATGTCCGGCGTGATGCTGTGAGCCGGGAATACCGTTATTACATTTTGAACAGCAATACTCGTTCGCCGCTGAGGAGGAGGTTCGCTTTGCTCATGCCCGGGGCGCTGGATACAGAAGCGATGAATGAAGGGTGCCGGCTTATTCGGGGTGAGCACGACTTTGCCTCCTTCGCCAGCTCTCTGGACGACGACAGGAGTACGGTTCGTGACGTTTATGAAGCGGAGATTGAGAAGAAAGGGGATTTCACGGTCTTCCGTATTGTGGCTAATTCCTATTTGCCTCACCAGGTACGGAGCACGGTGGGGCTCTTAATCAGGCTGGGCCTGGGAAAGATAAGCGTCGAAGATTTTCGTGATATAATGGAGGCCGGGACTGTGGGCCTGGCCGGCCCGTTATGTCCTGCCCGTGGCTTGTGCCTGAAGAAGGTCAACTATTCCAGGCCGCTGGAAAACTAAGGATGAGAACTTACAGTACTAAAGCGAAAGATATCGAGCGCGAATGGCGGGTGATTGACGCCGCCGACAAGACTCTGGGAAGCGTGGCCACGCAGATAGCCACTTTGCTGATGGGCAAACACAAGCCGATTTATGCGCCGTATATTGATACCGGCGATTACGTCGTGGTGGTTAACGCCGCCAAAGTGAGGGTGACCGGAAAGAAAGCCGAACAGAAGATGTATTATAGACACTCGGGGTACCCCGGCGGCTTGAAGAGCGCTACTTTCAAGGACCTATTTAGCAAGGAACCGGGCCGTGTGATTGAACTGGCGGTGAAAGGGATGTTACCTCACAATCGGCTGGGCAGAGCTATGTTCAAGAAGCTCAGAGTCTATCCTGGAGACGAGCATCCCCACCAGGCTCAGACGGCTGTCCGGCAGCCTGAAGCGGGCAAGGCGCGCAGAACAACCAGGAGTAAGCGAAGCGAAATAGAGACAAAGGAAGGGTGACGACCTATGAGTGAGGAAAGTTACGTCTGGGGAACGGGCAAGCGCAAGTGCGCTATAGCCCGGGCCAAGCTTCTTGCCGGCAAGGGCGAGATAATAGTGAATGACAGGCCCTATGAAGAAGCCTTTCCTCGCATCGAGCATCGCCGCATGATTGAACATCCCTTGCAGGCTACCAATACCCTGGGCAAGTTTCGTATCACAGTCAAGGTGACCGGGGGCGGCCTCAGTGGACAGGCCGGAGCTATTCGGCATGGAATTGCCCGAGCCCTTGCCAAAGAGAATGAGCTGTTCAAGCCCATGCTACGTAAAGAGGGCTTGCTGACGCGGGACGCCAGAATCAAGGAACGTAAGAAGTACGGGCTGAAGCGGGCCCGCAAGGCGCCGCAGTACACCAAGCGTTAGCCGCGCTCCGACTCACTGCTCGGGAGGGTCCGGCAGTTCCTGGACTTTCTTTAGCCACAGCGTAGGCCACCACACGGGAGAATTCTTTGGTGCATCGCGCTATTGCTCCGGACGAGGCGAGCAGCTATAATGTCAACATACTGGGGATTAGTCTAGCGGTAGGACGACTGACTCTGGATCAGTTAGGCCAGGTTCGAATCCTGGATCCCCAGCTTTAAGCAACCTCCAGTCATGCAAATGACCACCGAGGAACTCTCTCCCGATTTTCCCGAATACGATAGAAAGACTGGCGCCGTCTGGGACCGGCTCGCCAACTGGTGGGACGACAAGATTGGCGATGGCAATGAGTTTCAGGATTATCTCATTGAGCCGGCTACCTTGCGTCTGCTGGCTCTCAAGCCTGGCGAACGGATACTGGACGTTGGCTGCGGTGCGGGGCGCTTCGCCCGGCGAATGGCCGGCCTGGGCGCAATTGTGGTTGCCGTAGACCATTCTCAAGAATTCCTGGATCGGGCACGGGAACGCACGACAAACAGCAGTGGAGAGGTAAGGTATCTCAAGCTGGACGCAACCGACCCGTCAGCGCTGTTGTCACTGGGAGAGAGGTCATTCGATGCTGCCGTTTGCACTATGGCTCTCATGGATATGTCCTCGATTACGCCTCTCATCTCCACCCTCCCCAGGATGCTCAAGCCCCAGGAACGGTTTGTGTTCTCGGTGAGCCACCCGGTACTCAACTCCGGAACAGCGCGCCACGTGGCAGAGTCGTCTGACTGTGACGGGGAAGAGATGACCAGGTCGGGCATAACAGTCACGGATTATGCGAAACCTTTTGCCCACAAGGGAATTGGTGTTCCCGGTCAGCCGGAGCCGCAGTATTACTTCCACCGCTCTATCAGCCTTCTATTTAATACCTGTTTCAGATACGGATTCGTCCTCGACGGCATGGAGGAGCCGGTCTTTCCGGAAGGATTCCAGGGAAAGGCTGATAGCCCGCTTTCTTTCAGCCGGATGCCCTTGATTCCGCCGGTACTGGTGGCGCGCATGCGTAAGTCGAGCCATGAACGGAGGGGAATTGATGGATTATAGACAGATGACATCGCCATGTGGGTTGGACTGCTTCAACTGTCTGATGTACCTGGCGAGTGAAGGTGAGGAACTGAGAGACAGAATCTCCAGGAGCACCGGCATTCCATCCGAACAGGCGGTATGCAAGGGATGCCGTGGAGAGGTCGGGAAACCCGATTGGCTTAATCTGCCGGAAACCTGCGGTGTATATGAGTGCATCGCCAAAAGGAATATTGACTTCTGTTATCAATGTCCCGACTTTCCGTGTGACCATCTCCATCCCTATGCAGATAGAGCATCCGAAGTGCCTCACAACACCAAGGTTTTCAATCTGTGCCTGATAAGGAAGATGGGCCTGGAATCCTGGGCAAAGACCAAAGCCAAAGACGTGAAGCATACGTATTTCAAAGGAAAGTTCAAGCTGTAGCAGGTCGTCGCGGTTCAGCGAAGAAGTTGTGAAGGCTTCTCCGCGAATGCGCCATAAGTGAATCTGAACCCCGTAG